>Ga0193742_1002500_pt1 | contig 10561 bp, 11 predicted proteins | sample L2c1metaG_FD_165511 | JGI IMG/M metagenome (GOLD analysis project Ga0193742, IMG submission 165511) | Soil microbial communities from a riparian zone of the East river system, Colorado, United States - L2c1 | ecosystem: Environmental > Terrestrial > Soil > Riparian zone | place: USA: East River... | reverse complement strand
GCGCCATCGCTCCGGGCCGCTCGCCCGAGCCGACGCCTGCGGCCACCGGCACGGCGGCGGACAGCAGGCCGGCGACGGGGGCGACCACGCTCATGCTGCCGATCGCGAGGCCCTGGTAGAAGAGCGTGACGCCCAGGGCGCCGACGATGCCGGCGCCGGCGCCGATCAGGAGGCCCCGGGCCGTGGCGTCGCCGCCGACCACGGGCGCGGCGGCGAGCAGCAGCACCAGGCCCACCACGTGCGACCACAGCACCACCGCGGTGGTGGGGGCGCGGCGCGACGCGACGCCGCCGAGGAAGTCCCCGGCGCCGTAGGCGAGCGCGGCGGTGAGAGCAAGGATCGAAGCCATCTTTTCCCCGAGCGGGTCACTGGAGTGACCGCTCGGATCACTGTAGAACACCGGTCAACACCTTGCACCAGGCGGTCAGTACGCTGTACCGCGTGCCGGATGCCGAAGCCACCGCCAACGCGGTCGCCCGCAACACCCGCCGCCTCCGCACGGCCAAGGGGTGGAGCCTCGACCAGCTCGCGGTGCGCAGCGGGGTGAGCAAGGGCATGCTCGTCCACCTCGAGCAGGCCCGCACCAACCCGAGCCTCGGCACCCTGTGCAAGGTGTCGGAGACGCTCGGCGTGTCGCTGGCCGGGCTGGTCGAGCTGCACGAGTCGCCGTCGGTGCAGGTGGTGCCGCCGGGCGAGACCGTGCGGCTGTGGAGCGGCGAGGCCGGCAGCGCCGGCGACCTCCTGGCCGGCTGCGACGAGCGCGACCACGTGGAGCTGTGGCAGTGGAGCATCGCCACCGGCGACGGGCTGAGCTCCGAGGCCCACATGGACGGGACTCGGGAGCTGCTGCACGTGCTCGACGGCACGCTCACCCTGGAGGTGGACGGGGAGCCACACGCCGTCCGGGCCGGCGGTGCCGCCGTGTTCCAGGCCGACCGGCCGCACAGCTACCGCAACGAGCACAAGCGGACCGTCCGGTTCGTGATGGTGGTGCTCACGCCCGACGACGGCGAGCCGTCGGGTGCGTGGGGCGTCGCCGGCCGCCACTTCGACGAGCTACCCGACTAGAGCTTCCGTCTAGGGGCCCGGCCTCGGGTCGACGCCGATCGGGTTGGGGTAGGGGAGGGCGTTCGTGTCGGCGATGCGGGCGGCGAGCGGGCGGAGGGCCTCGGCCAGGCGGTCGAGGTCGTCGGCCGGAGTGCTCGCGTAGGCCGTGGCGGCCAGGCGGTCGGTGGTGTCCTCGATGCGCTGGTGCCCGCGGACCCCGGCGGCGGTGAGGGTGCCGTCGTCGTCGAGCCAACCCCGGCCGGCGAGGCGGGCGGTCGCCGCCGCCCAGGCTTCGTCGGACCACCGGCGGTTGGTCTGTAGCAGCTTGGCGCCCGCCTCGCCGTAGGCACCGGCGGCCGCGGCCAGCACCAGCGCGGCGCAGGGGTCGACGTCGGCGGTGAGCAGCGCCGCCACGTGGCCGTCGCCCCGGTGCTCGCGCAGCACGGTCGCCGCCCACCACAGCCGGGCCAGGGGCCGAGCGTCGGGCGGGATCGGCAGGGCGCGGTGCGCGGCGGCCAGCGGGCGGCCGCCGATCGGGACCTCGCGGGCGATCCCGATCGCCACCTCGGCCGCCGCCGCGACCTCCTCGCCGTCGGCCAGGGGGCCCAGCGCGCCCCGCAGCGTCACGTCGGCCAGCTCCGCCCGGGCGGCGAGCACGGCCTCCGGCGAGGCCCGGGTCCAGGCGTCCGGCAGCGCCCGGGCCACCATCGACGGCTCGAACACGTAGAACGCCGCGGTCACGACCTCCGGGCCGACGGGCCCCAGCGCCGCCGAACGGGAGGCGAAGTAGCCCATCCCGAACCCCCGCAGCCCGACGGCGTCGAAGCGCGCCCGGGCGTCGGGAGCGAAGTAGACGACCCCGTGGATCGGCTCCAGCAGCCGCCAGAACCGTCGGGCCACGTCGCCCATCAGCGCACCTCGACGCCGGCGTCTCGCAGGGCGGCCAGGGCACGCTCGCCGTCGCCGGGTTCGAGTTCGACCGGGCGGACGGCGGCCGCCACCACGGTGGTGGGGTGGCCGAGGGCGACGGCGTCGAGGGCGGTGGCCTTCACGCAGTAGTCGGTGGCGAGGCCGACGATCACCACCCGCTCGACCCCCGCGACCTGCAGCACGTCCTGGAGGCGGGTCGGGGTGGTCGCACCCGTCACGGGGTCGGCGACGGTGAAGCCCGAGTAGCCGTCCTCGCCGCCGGTGCCCTTGCGGACCTGCTCACCCTCGACGAGCAGGGCCGGGTGGAGCGCGGCGCCCCAGGTGCCGGCGACGCAGTGCACGGGCCAGGTGCCGCCGTCCTTGGCGAAGTGCGGGGTGTCGGGCGGGTGCCAGTCCTGGGTGTAGGCGACCGTCGCCCCGGCGTCCCGGGCGGCCCGCACCTCGGCGTTGACCGCCTCGATGGCGGCGTCGGCGTCGGTGACGTAGAGGCTGCCGGCGGGGTCGGCGAAGTCGTTCTGCACGTCGACCACCACCAGCCCGGTCCGTGGGTCGTAGCCCGCTGGCGACATGGGGTGGCTCCTTCCGGGGTGGTCAGGCCCCGAGGTGCTGGGTGAACCAGCGGAGGGTGCGGCTCCAGGCGTCGCGGGCCGCGTCCTCGTCGTAGGCGGGTCGGGCGTCGCAGTGGAAGCCGTGCCCGGCGTCGGCGTAACGGACGATGTCGGTGGCGACCGGGGTCTTCTGCAGCCGCACCCGGAGCTCCTCGACCCCGTCGACGGGGATCCCGGTGTCCTCGTCGCCGAACAGCCCCAGCCACGGCGTCTGCACCCCTTCGACCTGGTCCATCAGCGCCGTGGGGGACAGGGGGTTCGGGGCGACGATCCCGCCCCCGTAGAACGTCACCGCGGCGCCCAGCTCCCGGTGCGCGGCCACGAGGAAGGCGACCCGCCCGCCGAAGCACCAGCCGACGATGCCGATCTGCTCGTCGGCGAAGCCCGCCTGGTGGAGGTGCTCGAGCGTGGCGTCGACGTCGGCGAGGATGCCGTCGTCGGTCAGGCCCTTGAAGAGCTCCCGGACCTTGGTGAAGTCGTCGTAGGGCACCACGCCCCCGCCGGCCCGGTGGAAGAGCGTGGGCGCGGCGGCCAGGTAGCCCGCCTCGGCCGCACGGCGGGTGACGTCCTTGATGTGGTCGTTGACGCCGAAGGCCTCCTGGACGATCACCACGGCGCCGCGGGGCGCCCCGTCCGGCGTGACCTGGTAGATCGGCATCGGTCCGTCGGGTGTCGTGAGCTCGATCTCCGCGGTGTCCACTGGCGCTCCCCGTTCGATCTGTGCGACGCGGGCGAGCGTACCGGCCTCGCGGATCCGGTCCGAAGTCAGACTTCGTCGGTGCTCTGGGGGATCCAGCGCGGCGGCCGCTTCTCCATGAACGCCTGCATGCCCTCGCGGGGTTCGTCCGACTCGTCGAGCGCCCAGAACATCGTCTGGTAGTCGACGTCGCCGTAGCGCTCGTTGAGCATGCGCTTCACATGCATGCGGGCGGCGGGCGCGGTCCGCAGCACCTGGTGCGCCGCCTCGAGCGCGGCGGGGCGCAGCTCCTCATGGGGGACGACCCGGGAGATCACGCCCAGGCGCTGGGCCTCCGCGGCGTCGAACCTGCGCGCCGAGAGCAGCAGGTCGCGGGCCACCGCCAGGCCGACGTGGGCGGGCAGCGCGGCGGCGTAGGTGGCGTCCGGGATGCCGCGCAGCAGCTCGGGCACCCGGAAGGTGGCCCGGTCGCTGGCCACGGCGATGTCGGACATCATGGCGATCAGCAGCCCACCGGCCTGGCAGATCCCGTTGACGGCGGCGATCACCGGTGCCCGGCTGTCGCGGATCGTGAGGAAGGGGAGGACGTCCGCCCCGACGACGTCCGGCACGGACTCGCCCGGCTCCGAGCGCCCGCCGAGGTCGCCGCCGGGGGCGAACACGTCGCCCGTTCCCGTGATGATCAGCGCGGCGAGGTCGGGGTCGGTGTTGACCAGGCCCACCGCCCGCTTCAGGCCGTAGTACATGGCGGGCGTCAGCGCGTTCCGCGCCGCCGGGCGGTCGATGGTGCACCAGGCGATGGGCCCTTCCCGCTCGAGGCGGAGGGCGGAGGTGCCGAGGTCGTCGTCGGTCACGCGGTACCGATGCCGTGGAGTAGGAGGACCCACAGCTCGTCGGCAGCGTCGCCGCCGTCGGGGCGCACCGGCGTGCCGCCGATGGTGGCCGAGAAGGCGTCGAAGCTGATCGCCAGCAGCACCACGCCGGCGATCCGGCGGTGGTCGAGGTCGGGACGGATGGCGCCGGCCACGGCCGCGTCGTCGAGCACCTGCACGAACAGGGAGACGAGCGGCACGTAGGCCTGCGACGCCTCGTTCGGGTGCCCCGTGAGCAGCTGCTGGGCGAACTCGGACAGCGCCGGGCTGGGCCGATCCTTCGACGGTTCGTCCTTCGGCAGGGGCCGGCAGAGCCGGTAGTACTCGACCGAGGCGAGGCGGAGCCGCTCGATCGGGTCGTCCTCGGCGGCGATCAGCTCCTGGAGCCGCTCGGCGGTGGAGCGGACGGACTCCTCGAACAACGCCAGCAGCAGCTCGTGCTTCCCGGCGAAGTACTGGTAGAAGCTACGGAGCGACTGGCCGGAGCGGTCGACCACCTCTTGGACGGTGAACTCCTTGCCCGAGTCTGTGTGCATCAGCTCGAGCGCGGCATCGAGGAAGCGCTGGACCCGCTTCTCCGCCCGCAGTCGGGCGGGGTCGAGCGACCGCGTCACCGCCAGCTCCCGCCAGCTCACCGGACGATCGGTCGCCGAGCCATCGGCTGCCGGTTCGTTCGTCGCCATCGGCGGCAGCGTAGTCCGTGCCGAAGTGTTGTTTCCCCATTTTGAGAACCTGACTATTGCGACGCCCTAGTTCGAGCCCGCGATGTCGAGCACGACCTTCCCGATCGCCCGGCCGTCGGCGACGTAGCGGAGGGCGGCGGGCGCCTCGTCCAGGGTGAAGGTGGCGCCGATGTGCGGGGTCACTCGCTGCGAGGCGAGCAGCTCCATCAGCTCGCGCTCGTCGCGCTCGGCGTCGGCCGGCGCGTGCAGGGCGAAGTCGCGGATCTGGAAGCCGATCACGTGCACGCCCTTCAGCAGCACCAGGTTCAAGGGGATCCTCGGGATGACGCCGGACGCGTAGCCGACGGTCACGAACCGGCCGCCCCACCGCAGCGCCCGGAGCGCGGGTTCGGCGAGGTCGCCGCCGACCGGGTCGACCACCACGTCGGCGCCCTCGGGCAGCGCTTCCCTCAGGGCCTGCCGCAGGTCGCCCGCCCGATGGTCGACGAGGTTCCCGGCGCCGTTGGCCGCGGCGACGGCGAGCTTCTCCGCCGACGACGCCACGGCCGTGACCGAGGCGCCCAGGACGGCGGCGAGCTGCACGGCGGCCAGGCCGACACCACCTCCGGCGCCGAGCACGACCACCTCGTCGCCCGGTCGGACCCGGGCGACCGACCGGAGCACGTGGTAGGCGGTGCGGTGGGCGACCGCGAACGCGGCGGCGAGGCGGTCGTCCACACCCGGGGGGATGTGTCGGACGGCCGCCGTCGCCACGACTGCCTCCTCGGCGAAGGCGCCGAAGAGCACCGTGCCGAGCACCCGGTCGCCGATCGCCACCTCGGTCACGCCGTCGGCGACCTCGGTGACCACGCCGGCGAGCTCGCTGCCCGGCACGAACGGCGGCGGCACGGTGACCTGGTACTGGTCGGCCACCAGCAGCACGTCCGGGAAGTTGACCGCCGCGGCGTGCACCTGCACCCGCACCTGGCCGTCGCCGAGCGGCGGCGCCGGGACGTCGGTGACCTCCACCACCTCCGGCGGGCCGTACGCCGGGCAGACCGCGGCCCGCACGTCAGCGGCCCGTCCACACGGGCGGGCGCTTCTCGACGAAGGCCGTCGCCCCTTCCCTGGCGTCCTCGCTGCCGAACACGACCGGCTGCAGCTCGGCCAGCCGCTCCCGGGCCCGAGCCGGGTCGACGACGCCCAGTCGGACGAGCTCCTTCGCCGCCGCCACCGCCAGCGGGCCGTTGGCGGCGATCCGCTCGGCGAGGTCCACTGCGGTGGCCAGCACCTCGTCGGGCGCCACGACCGCGTTGACCAGCCCCAGCTGGTAGGCGCGCTCCGCGCTGATCGGCTGCCCGAGCAGGTTCATCTCCAGGGCGACGCCCAGCGGGACCCTCGTCCCGAGGAACGTGCCGCCGCCCGCGGCGAACAGCCCGCGCTTCACCTCGGGCAGCCCGAACTGCGCCGCCGACGACGCGACGATGACGTCGCACCCGAGGAGCAGCTCCAAGCCGCCGGCGACGGCCGACGCGTTGGCGGCCCCGACGAGCGGCACCGTGACCTGCCCTGCCAGCAGCCGGTAGAAGCCGGCCATCGCCTCGGGATCGCCGGCGGACATGTCCGCGCCGTCGGCGAAGGCGCGGAGGTCCATGCCGGCGCAGAAGGCGCGGTCGCCGGTGCCGGTGAGGACCACGGCGCGGATCTCCGGGTCGGTGTCGGCCTCGTTCACGGCGGCGCCGAGCGCGGCCATCACCGCCGGGTTCAGGGCGTTGCGGGCCTCGGGTCGGTCGATGCGCAGGACGAGGATCGCGCCCCGCCGCTCCGTCACCACGTCCGGGGTGGTGTCGCTCACGACGGGTAGTCCGTGCTCTCGGCCAGCTCGGCGGCGCCCGCCATGAGGTCGAGCACCACGGGGCCGAACGCCAGGAGCTTCTCGTCGTCGCCGGCGCGCTGGAACCCCTGCTCGAGGACGATGGCGAGCTTCCAGCGGGCCAGGATCACGTAGTAGTCCATGTCGTCGACCTGCCGGCCCGACACCGCGGCGTAGTGGGCGAGGATCTGCGCCCGTGACGGCATGCCGCGGAGGTCGACGTAGCTCGACTCGGCGGCGTCGGGGGCGTTGGTGTCCTCGGGCCAGGCCTGGACCATCCAGGCGAGGTCGAGCTTCGGGTCGCCGACCGTGCCCATCTCCCAGTCGACGATGGCGGCCAGCCGGGCCGGGGCGCCGTGGTGGTACATGACGTTGGCGAACTGGTAGTCGCCGTGCATCAGACCGGGGATGTAGTCGAGCGGCCGGTGCGCCCCCAACCACGCCGAGGCGACGTCGAGGCCCGGCAGCTCGCGGCCCTTGATCCGGTCGAGGAACCTGGTCCAGCGGTCGACCTGGCGCTCGTGGAACCCGTCGGGCCGGCCCAGGTCGTCGAGGCCCTTCGCCTTCCAGTCGACCCGCGACAGCAGGGCGATGCCCTCGGCCAGCTGGTAGGCGAGCCCTTCCCGGGCGACGAGGTCGGTGTCGAAGGGGGCCGGCCAGCCCTCGTGGTCGAGGTCCATCGGCGACCAGCCCTCCACGAACCCCATGAGGTAGAAGGTCCGGCCGAGCACCGAAACGTCCTCGCACACCGCCACCGCCGCGGTGTGGGGCACGTCGGTGCCGTCCAGCGCCTCGATGATCCGCCACTCGCGGATGATGCCCTGGTCCCGGCTCTCGGGCGCCGTGGTCGGCGGGATCCGCATGGCGCAGTGCAGGTCGCCGCGGCGGATCTCGTAGATCTCGTTCTGGGTGCCGCCCGAGACGAAGCGGTGCTCGATCGGCTCGCCCTTGCCGGGCAGGCCCTGGCTGTCCATCCAGATGTCGAGCCGGGTGATGTCGATCACAGGTTGCCCACCTCGTGCTCGAGGAACTCGGCGTACTTGGCCCGGGCGGCCTCCCGGAGCTTCGGGATGTGCTGCGTGGGCCACAGGTCGTCGGTGGCCTTGTGGTCGCGGAGTACCTGCCGGGCCACGGTGACCTTGTGGACCTCGGTCGGGCCGTCGGCCAGGCCCATGATCCCGGCACCCATCACCATCCTGAGGAACGGCATCTCGTTGCTCACGCCGAGCGCGCCGTGCACCTGCATGGCCCGCCAGGCGATGTCGTGCAGCACGTCGGGCATGACCACCTTCGCCGTGGCGATGTCCTTGCGCACCTTGCGGTAGTCGTTGTGCTTGTCGATCGACCAGGCGGTGTAGAGCACGAACAGCCGGAACTGGGTGAGCTGGGCGTACGAGTCGGCGATGTAGCCCTGCACGAACTGCTTGTCGGCGAGGAGGCTGCCCTGCGTCTCGCGGCTGAGCGCCCGCTCGCACATCATGTCGAGCGCCCTGCCGGCCATGCCGATCGTCCGCATCGCGTGGTGGATCCGGCCGCCGCCGAGGCGGGTCTGGGCGATGGCGAACGCCTGGCCCTCGCCGCCGAGCAGCGCGTTGGCGGGCACCCGGACGCCGTCGTAGTGGATGAGGGCGTGCGACCCCTCGTCCGCCGGCTCGCCGGCCAGGCCCACGTTGCGCACGATGTCGATGCCGGGGGTGTCGCTCGGCACCAGGAACATGGACATGCCCTTGTACGGGCTGACGTCGGGGTTCGTCACGACCATGACGATGAGGAACGCCGCCGTCCGGGCGTTGGACGAGAAGAACTTCCAGCCGTCGATGACCCACTCGTCGCCGTCCTTGACGGCTCGTGTCGTGAACATCGTCGGGTCGGCCCCGGCGTGGGGCTCGGTCATCGAGTAGCAGGAGAAGATCTCGCCCTCGAGCAGCGGGCGGAGGTACCGCTCCTTCTGCTCCTCCGTGCCGTAGTGGGCGATGATCTCGGCGTTGCCGGTGTCGGGCGCCTGGCACCCGAAGACGATCGGGGCCCACGACGAGCGGCCCAGGATCTCGTTCAGCAGCGACAGCTTGAGCTGGCCGTAGCCCTCCCCGCCCAGCTCGGGGCCGAGGTGCGTGGCCCACAGCTTCTGGCGCCGCACCTCCTGCTTGAGCGGGTCGATCGCCCGCCGGCGCGCGTCGTCGAGCGGCGTGAACTCCAGCCCCGGCCACACGAGGTCGAGCGGCTCCACCTCCTCCCGCACGAACGCATCGGCCCAGTCCAGCTTGGCCTGGAACTCAGGGTCGGTCTCGAAATCCCACATCGTGGTTCCCCCTCTTCGTGGATCTCAGAATATGATTCTGGCTGTGGAGAATGCAATGCGGGATGCGGCGACGGGAGACGGGGCCGACGACGTGGCGGCGCGCATCGCCCAGCGGACGCTGGCCAAGCGGGGCGCCGAGTACGAGGGGGAGGTCCGGCGCCTGCTCGACGCCGCGCTCGACGTGATGCGGCGCTGCGGCACCACGTCGCGTCCCCGCGTGGCCGACATCGTGGCGGCCGCCGGGCTGTCGAACGACGCCTTCTACCGGTACTTCCCGTCGAAGGACGCGCTGGTCGCCGCCATCCTCGAGGACGGCGCCGAGCGGCTGCGGAGCTACCTCGCCCACCAGATGGCCAAGGAGGCGACGCCGGAGGGCAAGGTGCGGCGCTGGGTGGAGGGCGTCCTGGCGCAGGCGGCCGACGAGGACATCGCCTCGACCACGCTGGCCGTGCTGTGGAACGGCGACAGCCTGGGCGATGGCCTGGGCGACGGCCACGCGGCGGGCCGTCCGTCCACCAAGGGCCCGCTGGCCACGCTCCTGCGTGAGCCCTTCGCCGAGCTGGGCAGCGCCGATCCGGACCTCGACGCGTCGCTCGCCGCCCACGGGGTGGTCGGGAAGCTCTCCGACTACCTGTGGGGGCACGTGCAACCCAGCCCCGCCGAGATCGACCACGTCGCCGACTACGCCCTCGCCGCCGTCATGGCCCGACCGGCGTCGTCCTGACTCGCAACATGACGCGTCGGGCCGGTCGCAGTCGCAGTCGCCGTCGTTGCGGTGTCGAGCGACCGTTTCGGTTCGTCGGCGCCGCAACGTGTGCTGGCCGGGCCGAAGATGCGGCGCGGGGCGACCGTTTCGGTTCGTCGGCGCCGCAACGAGCGCGGATGCGGGCGCTCGTTCTCGCCGACTACGCCCTCGCCGCCGTCGCCGGTTGGAGCAAAGTTGACTGAACTGTTAGTTTTCGCTGGGCCCCGTCGATCAGGAGCTGTGGATGGATCTCGAGTTGTCGGAGGAGGAGTCCGAGCTCCGGGACAACGTGCGTGCCGTGCTGGCGGGCGTGTGCCCGCCGGCCGTGGTGCGGGCGGTCTACGAGGGCAAGGGCGACGCGGCGCCGGTGTGGGCCCGGATGGTCGAGCTGTACTGGCCGGCGCTGGCGATCGCGGAGGACCACGGTGGCCTGGGCCTGGGGTTCGTCGAGGTGGCGCTGGTGGCCGAGGAGCTCGGCCGGGCCGTGGTGCCGAGCCCGTTCCTGGCCACGGTGACGCAGTTCGCGCCGGTGGTGCGGGAGCTCGACGCCGCCAACGGCCTGCTGGATCGGGTGGCGGCCGGAGAGGTGACCGGCACCGTGGCTCTGGCGGAGGGGGGCTCGTGGGAGCTGTCCGCGGTCACGGCGACCGCGGAGGAGTCGGCTGAGGGTTGGGTGCTGCAGGGCACGAAGAGCGCGGTGCTCGACGGTGCCGAGGCCGACGAGGTGCTGGTGGTGGCCCGGGGTGCGGAGGGCCTGGGCGTGTTCGTGGTGCCCCGCCCGGCCCTGGCGATCACTCCCCGCACGGTGGTCGATCCGACGTCGCCGCT
>Ga0193742_1002499_pt1 | contig 10565 bp, 7 predicted proteins | sample L2c1metaG_FD_165511 | JGI IMG/M metagenome (GOLD analysis project Ga0193742, IMG submission 165511) | Soil microbial communities from a riparian zone of the East river system, Colorado, United States - L2c1 | ecosystem: Environmental > Terrestrial > Soil > Riparian zone | place: USA: East River... | reverse complement strand
GATCGCGCCGCGGATCAGACCATGGCTCGGCGTCAGTCCATCTTCACTGAGCGCCGAGCATAACTCGATGCGATCTGCGCCGCCTTCCCTCGCTGCAAGACACGCCTGCAGCGTCTCCGCGCACAGTTCGAACGTGATCGTTCGACTCACGAAAGGCTCAGCGACGGCGGAGCGACCGACGGATCGGCGCCAAAGGAGGTGTTCGGCTCCGGCCCCATGGTGAAGACGAGCTTCCCTCCCTCCGCGATCTCCGAGTGATGGAACCACGCCTTCTGCTGTGGCTTTCCGTTCAGCGAGAAGGCCTGGATATACTGGTGCGCCGGGTCCTTCCGCTCAACGGAGATCTCCAGCTTTTTGCCGCCGCCCAGTTCAACCGTCGCACTCTCAAACAGCGGCGAACCGAGAATGTAATTTCCGCTGACGGGATCGACGGGATAAAAGCCCAGCGAGCTGAGAATGTACCAGGCCGACATCTGGCCGACATCCTCATTCCCCTGCATTCCATCCGGCTTGGCGGCATACATCGTCTCCAGAAGGCTGCGGACACGAGCCTGCGTCTTGTGCGGCGCGCCCGCATAGACATAAAGGTACGTGATATGGTGCGAAGGCTCATTCCCATGCGCATATTGCCCGACCAGGCCTGCGATATCCGGCGGAGCATCCTCGGGCAAATCGCTCGGCACCGTAAACAGCTCGTCAAGCTTTGTCACGAAAGCCTCACGTCCCCCAAACAGCTCAATCAAACCGGCGGCGTCATGCTGCACACCAAACGTCGTCTGCCAGGCGTTCGATTCGGTATAGTCGCGCCACTTCTTCATGTGCCCCATATCGATGGGACGGAACGGTGAGGTCCATTCTCCGTTCTCGAGCTTCGGTCGCATGAACCCGACGGACTTGTCGAAGTAGTTGCGATAGTTCGTCGACCGCTTGACCAGCATCTCGGCATCGTCCTGCTTGCCCAGCTTGCGCGCTACATGAGCGATGGACCAGTCGTCATAGCAGTATTCGAAGGTCTTTGAGACCGATTCGCCCTCTTTATCGGCGGGAATGTAATTCAGCTTGCGGTAGTAGCCAAGACCGCGGAAGTCTTCCTCCATGGCTCGCTTCATCATCAAGCCATAGGCCTTCTCATAGTCGATCCCGGTGAATCCTTTATTGCAGGCTTCAGAGATCACCGCCGCCGAGTGATAGCCGGTCATTGTTCCCGTCTCGGTAGACATCAGCGGCCATACCGGCATCCCCTTCGGGCTCTGCTCCGACATGCGGATGAGCGTGTTCATGAACAGCGGCACCCTCTCCTGCTCAATCAGCGTGTAGGTGGGATGCGCCGCCCGGAAAGTATCCCAAAGCGAGAAGGTGGAGAAGTTGTGCTGTCCGGCCGGAAGCGTATGGACCTCGTTGTCCATACCGCGATAACGTCCATCGACGTCATCAAACAACGTCGGCCCCATCGAAAGATGGTAGAGCGCGGTGTAGAAGATGCGCTTGTGGTCCTCGTTCGCGCTGCTCACCTGAATCTTCGAGATCTGCTTGCGCCACGTCTCGCGCGCCGACGCGCGCACCTTGTCGAACTCCCAGCCAGGCGCCTCTGCAGCGAGATTCTTCGCCGCGCCTTCCGTATCAACACCGGAGATACCCGTCTTGACCAGGATCCGTTCATTCGCCTTGGTCTTGAAGTAGAGGACACACTTCAGATTCTTCCCCTTGAGATCCTCGCCCGTCGCCGGCGCAGAAACCTCCTTGTCGTCAGAGTAAAAGACGATGCGCTCAGGACGCTTTGAGATCTTCAGGATGAAGTAGGCGTGGCGATCCTTGCCCCAGGCCGACGTGCGCCGTCCGCCCGCGAAGGTATCCGGGGCAATCTGTCGCAACTCCGCCGAATCGCAGGGCCCCGCTCCCGGCCCATAACCGTGCTGCAAGTCGAGGATGAGGTATGCCTTGTCGCTCGCCGGAAAGGTGTAACGATGCAGCCCCGTGCGCTCGGTGGCGGTCAGCTCGGCGCGCACCTTGTAGTCCTTCAGCAGCACGGAGTAGTAGCCGGGCTCTGTCTTCTCGTCAGCATGATCGAAGCGCGAACGATAACCGGCATCGGGATTGTTACGATCTCCGGGCACAGTGTGCGCGGTTCCTGTTCCAGCCATCACCAGAAAGTCGAGGAGATCACCGCATCCGGTGCCGCTCAGATGCGTGTGGCTGAACCCCATGATGGAGCTGTCGGAGACGTGATATCCCGAACACCAGTCCCACTCGTCGTTGAAGGTATCGGGGCTCAGCTGCACCATGCCAAACGGAAGTGCCGCCCCAGGGAAACAATGCCCGTGACCACCCGTCCCGATGCGCGGATCGACCCAGCGCAGAGGATCTTCGGTTGTGGAACCTGCGGCGTACGCCAGTTTGTTCAAGGGAAGCGCGCTCGCAGCGCAGGCAACGGCGCTCCGTTCCAGAAAACTTCTACGACTAATCATGTATTCTCCGTTCGGCAGAGATGAAGAAATGCCGCCACAACGCACATGGCAGCCCGGAAGTCTGCAACAACCATCGAGACTATTCTTACCGTATGCGATGACAGACCGGCAACTGTGACAGAATGACACGTGACAAAACCAATGAGCATCCTGAAGTTAAATAGACGCAATTTTCTCTGTTCCGCGGCCTCTGCCGCATTCGTGCCTTCCCTTAGCTGGAACCCGCAGCAGCAGCCCGCCATAGAGCCTCAGTCCTCCATCGAGACTCCTCCTGTTAAGGCTCCCTGGGACATGTCGCAGGGGCGTCCGAAGCCATCGGAGCGCAGATTCCACAGCGATGCCGTCGAAGCCTTTCTGAAGGAGCGGAGCGCTCGCATCTCCGATCCTGCGCTCGCTTCGCTCTTTCTCTCCTGCTTCCCCAATACACTCGACACCACCGTCGAGCCGGGCACCTTCGAAGGCAAGTCTGACACTGCCGTGTTGACCGGGGACATCGCCGCCATGTGGCTGCGTGACTCCTCCGCACAGGTATGGCCCTATCTTCCGCTGGCAAAGAGCGACCGCCGGCTGCGCGATCTTCTGGAAGGCGTCATCCGCCGGCAGGCGCGATGCATTCTCATCGATCCTTACGCCAATGCCTTCATGGCCGACCTCAATGCTGCTCCGCTACCCTGGAGCCTGAAGGACAAGACCGAGCTTCGTCGTGGCGTCGGCGAGCGTAAATGGGAGATCGACTCTCTCTGCTACCCCATCCGTCTCTCCCACGGTTACTGGAAGCAGACCGGAGACACCGGCCCTTTCGATAATCGGTGGCGCGATGCCATGCGGCTTGTCGTGAACACCTTCCGTGTGCAACAACGCAAAGAAGGCGATGGCCCCTACCGCTTCCAGCGCGAATCCACGGCTTCGACCGAGACGCTTCCGGCAGCAGGAAGAGGCAACCCAGTCCGGCCCGTCGGCCTGATCGCCTCAGGGTTCCGCCCCTCAGACGATGCATGTATCTTTCCTTTCCTCGTTCCCTCGAATCTCTTTGCTGTAACCTCTATGCGGCAGCTTGCCGAGATGGCTCATGCCATCCTTCATGACGACACACTCGCTCATGCCGCAACTTCCCTCGCCGACGAGGTGGAGCAGGCTCTGCGTCAGCACGCTATCGTCTCCACTCCCGAAGGAACCATCTGGGCCTACGAGATTGACGGCTTCGGCAGCCAACTCCTGATGGACGATGCAAACGTTCCCAGCCTGCTGGGTCTTCCCTACCTCGCCAGCTCACCCGATGCAGCACTCTATGCAAGAACCCGTGCCTTCTGCTGGAGCGAGCGCAACCCATGGTTCTTTCGTGGAAAGGCAGGTGAAGGCATCGGCGGACCACACATCGGCCACGACATGATCTGGCCCATGTCGCAGATCATCTACGCCCTGACCAGCACGAGCGACAATGAGATTCGCCGCGCAATCGCCATGCTCAAAAACTCCGCCGCAGGATTCGGCTTCATGCATGAGAGCTACTTCAAGGACGATCCGCGCCGATTTACGCGCGCATGGTTCGCCTGGGCCAATACGCTCTTCGGAGAACTGGTCGGCCAACTGGCCGCTACACGCCCTGAACTGCTGCGAGCCTGATCACCCGTGACGAGCACGCCACAACGCGCCAAGCGTCGGATCGACCATGCCCGGAACCACCTTCAGAGAAGGCAGGTCGCGACGCAGGATCTCTACGATCCCTTCGCGAATGGGCGCAACGTGCTCCAGAATGCTCCCGGTAAACGCCAGATCCGGTACCCAGTCAGGACGCTCCTCGGCGCGCCGAAGTCGATCGATCACCAGCCGCGCCAGATGCGCCAGTTCTTCGGCCTCGCGATGAAGCACGCCCTGCGCTACGGCGTCACCCTCCGCTGCGCATGAGACCACCACCGGAGCCAGCTTCGTCAGGTCCGGCGAGGGAATCCGATTGGCAAATGCCACCAGGTCATCGAAGTCCTTTAGGTCCCAGAGTCTTAGAATCGCGGGCAGAAGCGTCGTCTCGCGCTCCTCATCCACTGCCAGAGCCGTATCGCGCAGCGCCTGCTGGCCAATCCTTGAGCCAGACCCCTGATCTGATAGCGCAGGTCCCCATCCGCCTGCCGTCGTCAACGCTCCCGCGGCGGTTCGGCCCGCAACGTTCGAACCCGTCCCGGCCATCACCAGAACCCCAGGGCCGCCAAAGAACGCTCCATCGAGCGCAATCTCGACGTCCCCCACCAGGATGAGTGATCCACCGATCCGTTCGGCAAAGATCTTCCGGATCCAGTCCGTCACCAGAGCAACCGTAACTCCCGCCGCGCCCACGCAGCTTTGTGTAACATCGCGAACCGAAACTCCGGCCTTAGCCTCAAGCTCTCGGATCGACTGGTCGAAGTTCTCCTCCGCCGTCGTCGCATCCGTGCGCATGCGTTTGATCGTACCTCCACGAACGCGCGCAAGCTCATGCGCTTCGTCTGCCAATACATACTCTGTCTTGGTTCCGCCCAGATCTACTGCAAGGTAAAGCGCCAACGACTCGTCCTCGTGCTCGGTCTCTGCCCTTCCGCTTATCGACGGTGGACGCCCTATCTTAACCGATGAGCATGAAAATCGGAATCTTCTCCTGAAGTTCTCTCTGGAGAACCGTATTTCCTGTTATTGTTTAGCAGCTCTCTTCCGAGACTTTGAGATGGATCGCCGTTCTTTTCTCAGCATTTCACTCAAATCCGCGCTTCCCAGCACCGGATTCAGTAGTGCCAGTACAAGTTCCCTCATTGATTCGCATGTTCATGTCTGGCAGCATCACCCGGACTTCCTCTTCGCAGTGGGAGCGAAACCTCCCGGCTATGACAATTCACCAAACGATCTTTTAAAGCTCATGAATGCGAATGGGGTGGCCCGCACGGTACTGATCCAGGTGATTCATTACCGCTGGGACAACCGTTATTTGCTCGATGTGTTACGACGATATCCAGGTAAATTTCATGGAGTCTGCAGGGTCAACCCTGAGGACCCCGCTGCACCAGATCACCTGAGTGCGCTCACCGAAAAGGGATGCCGTGGCGTCAGACTCAGCCCAGACGCAACCGCCAAGAGTGATTGGATCCGGGGACCTCTGATGGCCCCACTCTGGCGAAGATGCGCGCAGCTGCAAGTACCCATGACACTGCTGCTCCCCGCTTCGAGACTGCCCGATGCAGCACTCTGGATAGAAAAGAATCCGGAGCTGGATGTAGTGATCGATCATATGGCCGATGTTTCACCGGACAATTTGAAGGGTCGACAACTTTTGCTGCAGATGGCGAGGTATCCTCGCGTCTACGTAAAGATCTCGCATATGTGGTCTCTTTCGCGCAGACCATATCCTTATTCAGATGTGGCAGACCAGATCGCAAGGTTACGCGATGTCTTCGGTGCCAATCGCCTAATGTGGGGAACCGACTGGCCCATCGTTCCCGATATGCTGTCTTACGGTCAAAGAGTGGCGCTCTATCGCGATCGTTTAGGATTTCTATCGAATTCGGAACGAGAAGATATTCTGTACAAGACTGTGCAGCGAGTATGGCCGTTTGGCTTGTAGATCGTCGAAAGAGGCAGGAAATATCTCATGCAGAACCAGACAGAGCCACGCTATGTCCAGGTCCACCCCTCAGACAACGTCGCCATCGTGGTAAACGAAGGCGGCCTGCCGGCGGGAGCTGTCTTTGCGTCCGGCCTGACTCTGCGGGGGCCTATTCCGGAGGCACATAAGGTTGCGCTCACAATAATTCCCGAAGGCGCCCCGGTCATTCGCTACGGCGTCACCATAGGCCATGCCCGCCGGGAGATCGCGGCAGGAAGCTGGGTGCATGAAGCCATTCTCACCCTCCCACTTCCGCCAAGGCTCGACCAGCTTCCGCCTCCCAGCGGAGTGAACTCTTCTCTCGCTCCCCTCGAAGGATTCACCTTCGAAGGCTACGTCAACGAAGACGGCACCGTCGGGACGAAGAACATCCTCGGCATCAGCACCACGGTGCAGTGCGTCTCCGCAACCGTTGAATATGCGGTCAAAAAGATTAAAGCTGAGCTTCTGCCCCGCTATCCCAACGTCGATGACGTCGTCGCTATCACACACCTTTATGGATGCGGCGTCGCTATCGACGCGCCCGGATCAGAGATTCCGATCCGTACCCTGCGCAACCTGAGCCTCAACCCCAATCTCGGCGGAGCACCGATGGTTGTGAGCCTCGGCTGCGAAAAGCTGCAACCCGCCCGCATGCTCCCCGACACTACACTCCCCATCCTGACATCGCAGCCCTACATCGTTCGCCTGCAGGACGAAGAGCACCACAGCTTCGGAGACATGGTTCAGGCCATTATGAACATGGCAGAAGAGCGCATTGCACAACTGAACAAGCGACGCCGTGTCACTCGCCCAGCCTCCGACCTCGTCGTCGGCCTGCAGTGCGGTGGAAGCGACGCGTTCTCAGGCGTAACGGCAAACCCCGCTGTCGGCTATGCCGCCGATCTGCTGGTCCGCGCGGGAGCCACGGTCATGTTTTCTGAAGTCACAGAAGTCCGTGACGCCATCGACCTGCTCACCGCGCGCGCGGCTTCCGAGGAAGTCGCGCAGGGGCTGATTCGAGAGATGGAGTGGTACGACAGGTATCTGGATCGCGGTTCCGTCGATCGCAGCGCAAATCCAACCCCCGGCAACAAGAGCGGCGGGCTCACCAACATCGTGGAGAAGGCGCTCGGCTCCATCGTCAAATCCGGCACCACACCTATCCGCGGCGTCTTCGGGCCCGGCGAACGCGTCACCACCAAAGGACTCGTCTTCGCGGCCACGCCCGCAAGCGACTTCGTCTGCGGAACCCTCCAACTTGCAGCCTCGATGAACATGCACGTCTTCACCACCGGCCGCGGTACTCCCTATGGACTGGCGATGGCTCCTGTCATCAAGGTCGCCTCAAGGACGGCGCTCGCCCAACGCTGGTCCGACCTGATCGATGTCGACGCGGGAAGAATCGCAACCGGCAACGCAACCAAAGAAAAGGTTGGGGAAGAGATCTTTCACCTCATCCTGGAAGTAGCCAGTGGTCGCAAACAGACCTGCGCCGACCATTGGGGTCTGCACAACGAGTTTGCGCTCTTCAACCCCGCGCCAATCACCTAAGCCAGACAGGGCCGCTTGGGATCGAACTTCCAGTTCGGCCTTAGAAACTGCATCGCCACAGCATCGTCCCGCGAGCCCAGGGCAGCCTCTCGGTAGAGACGATTCGCCGCCTCGACCTGCTCCATATCAAGCTCAATCCCCAGCCCAGGCCTCTGCGGAACCGCCAATTTACCATCCTTAATCTTCAGAGGCTCTACAGTCAGTCGTTGCCCGTCCTGCCAGATCCAGTGCGTATCGATCGCCGTCACTCTCCCGGGCGCCGCTGCGGCAACGTGCGTAAACATCGCAAGCGAGACATCGAAGTGATTGTTCGAATGCGAGCCCCACGTCAGCCCCCACTCACGGCAGAACTGCGCCACCTGAACCGAACCCTGCATCGTCCAGAAGTGTGGGTCCGCCAGAGGAATATCGACCGCGTGAACCTCGGCCGCATATCGCAACTGCTGCCAGTCGGTCGCAATCATGTTCGTAGCCGTGGGAAGTCCGGTCGCACGCCGAAACTCCGCCATGATCTCCCTGCCCGAATAGCCACGCTCCGCCCCGCAAGGATCCTCTGCATAAGCGAGAACATCGTGCCTACCGCTACAAAGCCGTATCGCTTCCTCCAGTGACCACGCTCCGTTCGGGTCCAGCGTAACGCGAGCCTCAGGGAACCGCTCGGCCAGCGCGGTAACCGTCTCCATCTCCTGCTCGCCGCGCAGCACGCCCCCCTTCAGCTTGAAGTCGCGGAACCCATATCGATCCTTCGCCGCCTCGGCCAGTCGAACGACAGACTCCGTCGTCAGAACCTCCTGGTGCCGCAACCGGAACCATGCATCCTCGCCGTCTTCGCCGATCTCGTAAGGAAGATCCGTCTTCTTTCTGTCACCGATGTAGAAGAGATACCCGAGAACGTCCACACTGTCGCGCTGCTGCCCTTCTCCCAACAACTCGGCAACCGGCACTCCAAGGAACTGCCCCAGCAGATCGAGCAGCGCAGATTCGATCGCCGTCACAGCATGGACCGTAGTTCTAAGGTCGAAGGTCTGCAGACCTCGTCCTTCCGTATCGCGATCCGCGAAGCGATCCCTCACTGTATTCAATATCCGCTTATAGAAAGCAATCTTCTCGCCCTCCACCAGCGTGCGGCTCTCCTCGAGCACCTGGCGAATCTTCTCGCCGCCGGGGACCTCGCCAACACCAGTCGAGCCTGTGTCATCTTCAACAATGACAAGGTTCCTGGTGAAGTAAGGCCCATGAGCGCCGCTCAGGTTCAGCAGCATCGAATCCCGGCCGGCAACCGGAATCACCCGCATCGACTTGATCCGTGGAGACTCCCCTACAGTCAGTTCCTTCATGCTCTTCCATCCGCAGGCTCTGGCAGTTTCAGATCGACGCGCTTGATCTCGCCCACAATCGGCAGATAGGCAACGATCGCCATCAGCGCCGTCACCACTACAAAGATCAATGCATCGTGGAACGAGCCCGTTCGCTTCACGATATATCCAATAATGATCGGCGTCGTAATCCCCGCAAGGTTCCCGATCAGGTTAAAGAGCCCGCCGTTCACCCCGATCAGCGGCTTCGGCGACGTGTCGGCGATCACCGTCCATCCCAGCGCACCAAAGCCCTTGCCGAAGAATGCCAGCGACATCAGCACCATCACCACCCACTGCTCATTGGCATAGTTGCAGCCAATCATCGTCACCGAAAGCAGCATCCCCGCCACAATCGGCACCTTGCGCGCGAACGACAACGAGTGCCCACTCTGCAAGAGCTTGTCAGAGACGACGCCCCCCAAAATGCCGCCTGCGAAGCCGCACAGTGCCGGCAACGCCGCCATGATTCCCACCTTCGTGATCGACATATGACGCGCCTGGCTCAGATAAACCGGAAACCACGTCAGGAAGAACCACGTCAGCGTCGTAATGCAGTACTGGCCGATATAGATGCCAACCAGCATCCGGTTGCTCAGAAGCATCCTGATCGCTGCCCAGGTTAGCCTGGGAGCCTTCTGGGTCGAACCAGCGCCCGGATCGATATTCACCAGGCCGCCACCCTGCTCGATGTAGTCGATCTCGCCCTGGTTAATCCGAGGATGCGACTTCACGCCATAGACGACCTTCTGCCACACAAAGCTCAGCAGAAAACCAGCGGCTCCCACAAACCAGAAGCACTGCTTCCAGCCCCATACATTCGTAATCCATCCTAAAATCGGGGCAAAAAGGACCAGCGAAAAGTACTGCGACGCATTGAAGATCGCCGATGCCCTGCCGCGTTCCGCCGTCGGAAACCAGCTTGCGACAATCCGTCCATTCCCGGGAAAGACCGGCGACTGAACGAGCCCCGAGATCAGTCGAAGGCCAAAGATCACGACGAAAGCCGCGGTCGCAGGCAGATATCCTGCAAAGCCCGCAAGAAAAGCGCAGATCGACCACAGAACGATGCTCGCGCCATACACGCGCTTCGATCCGAACCGGTCCAACATTCCACCGGCCGGCAGCTGCCCCACAACATATGCCCAGCTGAAGCCCGAAAAGAGATAGCCCAGCTTCACCGCGTCCATGTGCAGGTCTTTGGAAAAGCTGATGCCTGCGATCGACAACATCACCCTGTCGCCATAGCTGAAGCAGCTCGCGACGAAGAGCATCAGCACAATCAAGTATCGCACCCGCGTCGGTCTCTGTTCCGGCACGGCCATCATCAGCGGCGATTCCCGATTAGCTTTGTCAGCTCCTCCAGCTCAGCCTGGCTTAGATCCACCAACGGAGAACGAACCGGGCCAGCCGGCCGGCCAATCGCCGTCATGCCCGCCTTCACAATGGAGACAGCGTACCCTTTGCGTCGATTCCGAATCCCAATGTAAGGCAGAACGAAATCTCTCAGGCCAGCGAAAACCTTCTCCCGATCGCGTTCTCTGACCGCCGCGTAAAACTCCTGCGCAAAGCTGGGAAGAAAGTTGA
>Ga0193742_1002498_pt1 | contig 10566 bp, 13 predicted proteins | sample L2c1metaG_FD_165511 | JGI IMG/M metagenome (GOLD analysis project Ga0193742, IMG submission 165511) | Soil microbial communities from a riparian zone of the East river system, Colorado, United States - L2c1 | ecosystem: Environmental > Terrestrial > Soil > Riparian zone | place: USA: East River... | reverse complement strand
TTAGGACTGGAGACTGTGTGGACTATTGGGATTAGAGACTGTGTTAATTATTGGGAGTGGAGACTGCTTCCACTGTTGTGATGCAGCCAGGGGTCTGGGGGCGGAGCCCCCAGCAAGCCCCGAATCCGTGCTGTAGGCAGGCGAAGCGGAGCGGAGCCGTGCCGTAGGCACGGGTTCGTGGCTTGTCCATTAGAATAAGGTCAATATGCAGTATACGACATGTTTGTTAATATCGCTGCTATTGAGTTCGCCTTCTCAACTATTACTTCCGTAGTACCGACCTGTATGGTAATTCATAGAAAAGTTCTTGCAGGAAAAGGACTTTGAAATTTGGAAGGTGTGATTACATAATAAGAAGTGTGCGTGCTCATTGCTCAGCCCCAACGCCCAACGACCCGTACAGCCCGATTCTCATTTCTTCTTTGTTTTATTACTACCCGTGCTGTCTCTGGTGGAGGGAACGTCACTTACACGTCTTGTATACTATCCCCGCATGTCTTTCTTCAAGCGACATCAACCCACGCATGAACCCGACACTGATGAAGAGAATGACGAAACTATCGATCCAGAGCTGCGTTTGCGGACTGTACGCACGGCAGCGTCGGCCATAGCGGAGTCTATCAAGTCCGAACAGAGGGCGGAGAGAAGGAGATCTACAATGTACAAGCGGTCCAGATTCTTTCGAAGTAAACACGTCGACAAAAAATCTGCATCAGCTACAGCTACTTCCGCTGGAGCACCTGCTCCTTCGAAGGTCACGGGCGCTCGAAGAAACGTTTATGTCAATCATCCTCTCTCAGCAATGGAGGTGGATCATGATGGTGAACCCAAGGCGAGTTATGTTAGGAACAAAGTACGGACAACCAGTAAGTCATCTATTTCCAATTTTTGCCAACCATGCATTTGATTCACCTTTTCTTTCCCAACTTTTAGAGTATACCATTCTCACATTTATTCCGAAAAATTTGTATGAGCAATTTCGACGGTAAGTTGGTCACAGCTGGTCAATATTTTCCTCGGTTTTTGAGAGACAAATTCTTTAGGGTCGCAAATTTATTCTTCTTGTTGCTAGTTATTCTACAACGTGAGCATAGATATACTCATTGGTAGTCATCATTGACCGCTTCTCTCTAGTCTTTCCCGTGTTCGGCGCTGCAGGCGGCGCTGTCTCTGTATTTCCCTTGGGTTTCATTCTACTGGTCACAGCAATCAAGGATGGTATAGAAGATTATCGAAGAAATACTTTAGATGATGAAGTAAATACCTCAGCTGCCACCAAGCTCGCGGGAGGGTGGCGGAACGTCAACCAACCCACAGATCCTCGAAATTGGTTAGAGAAGCTATTAGGAATCAATCCACCAGACAAAGTGACAAAAGGAGTCCGCAAACTACGAGAGAGGGAGGCTGGGGAAGCTGGTCATGGAGTGAGAGTTGTGTTGAGCAAGGGTGGTGACGATATGGCCAGTGTGCTTACACACGATGTCAGTCAAAGTAGTTTGGACCTTCCCCATGCACGAGGAGCCGGCGGTCGAAGATTGGACGACATCCAAAGCATAGATTCCCATAGTTACCCACCTGCGACGCTCATCGAGCTTTCTCAATCCTCGCCCCGGGATAACGTCACACATGAATGGACACAATTTGGATCCATGTCTCAGTATCAGCAGTCTGTTCATTCTCAATCCAGTACTGGAGTCGTTGATTGGAGAAAGCGCACCGTTGGTTCCATCTGTTGGGAGAGGACGCTCTGGAAGAAGCTCGAAGTTGGAGATATCGTGCTGCTGAGGGATAATGATCAAGTGCCAGCCGACATCGTTGTCCTCTCAACCTCTGACTCAGACGGCATGTGTTATCTCGAGACCAAGAACCTGGACGGCGAGACGAACTTGAAACCACGGAAATCAGTCAGGGCAACATCAACCATCACCTCAGAGGATGACATTGAAAAATCTTCCTTTTACCTTGACTCCGAACCTCCACACCAAAATCTATACCAATACCATGGTGTCCTCCGATACACAGATCCAAGAACTGACGAAGGAAAGCAAGAGGCTGTTACGATTAACGAGCTGCTTCTGCGTGGCTGTGCTGTTCGAAATACGGCTTGGATCATTGGTCTGGTAGTGTTCACCGGGGCCGACACAAAGATTATGCTCAACGGAGGCGATACCCCTTCCAAGCGGAGTAAAATCGAGAAGGAGACAAATTTCAACGTCATAGTCAACTTTGTTTTGCTCTCGATCATGTGTTTGATTTCTGCCATCTTCAGCGGTTTGGAGGATGCTAAGACAGAGACCAGTGCTGATTTCTTTGAGGGAGATACTGGCCCGACCTCCTCGATCGTCGTCAATGCCCTCGTCACTTTTGTGTAAGTGCTTTACAATTTTCTTGGTATACAAAAGTTTCTCAACTATTATCACCTATAGCTCTTGCCTCATTGCCTTTCAAAACATCGTTCCTATCTCTTTGTACATTTCCATCGAAATCGTGAAAACGATTCAGGCCTACTTTATCTCTCAAGACATCGAAATGTACTACAAGCCTTATGATACACCTTGCGCGCCCAAGACCTGGAATATCTCTGATGACCTTGGCCAAATCGAATACGTGTTTTCAGATAAGACTGGTACGCTCACGCAGAACATCATGGAGTTCCAGCGATGTTCTGTCCACGGCGTTGCATACGGCGAAGGTGTCACTGAAGCTCAACGCGGTGCAGCAACTCGCGAAGGCCGGGGAGACACTTTAGATCCTAGTGAACTCAACGAGAAATTGGCTACGCTCAAACATCAGATGATCAGCACTATGCAACGAACATTCAAGAACCGTTTCATGCAACCCGACAAACTTACCCTCGTATCTCCCAAATTTGCCGAAGATCTAGCAGACATGCCTTCGGAACAGAGAAGTCATCTCAAGGCATTTTTCCGTGCTTTGGCTCTATGCCATAGTGTGTTGGCTGATAAACCTGAGCCACAGACGGAACCTTATTTGATAAACTATAAAGCCGAATCGCCTGATGAGGCTGCGTTGGTCGCTACTGCTCGTGATGCGGGATTTCCCTTCCTCGGAAAATCAAAAGATACATTGGAGATCGAAGTCATGGGCCAAACAGAGAAATATACATTTCTCAAGATGCTAGAGTTCAACAGCACTCGGAAACGAATGAGTGTCGTCCTTCGATGTCCTGACGGTCGGATCATGCTTTACTGCAAAGGTGCAGACAGCGTTATCTACGAACGGCTTGCTAAGGATCACGATCCCGTGTTGAAGGAGCGCACGACAAAGGATATGGAAGCATTTGCGAATAATGGATTGAGGACACTTTGTATTTCCTATCGATATCTTGAGGAAGAAGAGTATCTGAATTGGTCGAGGGCACATGACGCTGCTGCGAACGCGATCGAGAATCGTGAGGAGGCGATTGACAAGGCTAATGATCTAATCGAACATTCGTTATTAATCCTTGGGGCTACTGCGTTGGAGGACAAGTTACAGGAAGGAGTACCGGAGGCGATTGACATGCTTCATAGGGCTGGAATCAAACTCTGGATTCTGACAGGTAAGTTCATAACACCAGACACAAGAAAAAAAAGAAAAACAACGACTCATATACGTGTTTCAGGGGACAAACTCCAAACTGCCATCGAAATCGGTTATAGCTGTAACCTGCTCAAAAACACCATGGATCTAATGATTCTGTCAGCTAGTACTCCTGAACAGGCAAGAGCGCAAATTGAAGCGGGTTTAAACAAGATTGCTTCGATACTTGGGCCTCCAAGCTGGGATATCCGTAAACGCGGGTTCGTTCCTGGTGCTCAAGCTTCTTTCGCCGTCGTCATCGATGGAGATACACTGCGACATGCGCTTTCGCCTGAACTGAAGCCGCTGTTCCTCAACCTTGGTACGCAGTGTGAGACGGTGGTTTGTTGTCGTGTGTCGCCCGCTCAGAAGGCTTTGACTGTCAATTTGGTCGGTTTTTTTGCACTTGATTATAATCTAGGTTTACGAATGTCCTTTAGGTCAAGGAGGGCAGAAATGCTATGACTCTTTCTATAGGAGACGGGGCCAATGATGTGGCTATGATCCAAGAAGCCAACATTGGTTGTGGTCTGTACGGTCTTGAAGGATCACAAGCTGCTATGTCTGCTGATTACGCCTTTGGACAATTCCGATTCCTTACAAAACTCCTTCTCGTTCACGGGCGGTGGTCATACCAACGTGTAGCTGACATGCATAGTAACTTTTTCTACAAGGTGAGTTTGTGAGGTTTTTTATGTTTGGCTTTGGTGTTGACCGTGAATGAAGAATGTCATATGGACTTTCGCCATGTTCTGGTACCTTCCTTTCAACAGGTATGTTGTGACGTGGCACTCCTGAGTGATTCGATTCATTGACATCCTTTACCAGTTTCGAGGCTACCTATCTGTATCAATACACTTTTATTCTTCTCTATAACCTTGTATTTACTTCTCTTCCTGTCATTGTACTCGGAGGTTCGTTTCGTTTTGCCGATACTCATCAATAGTTCGATCTAACCATTATCTAGCATTCGACCAAGATATCAATGCTAAAGCTGCCCTTGCTTTCCCTCAACTCTACGTGGGCGGCATTCGCGGACTGGAGTACACCAGGACTAAATTTTGGATGTATATGACTGATGGCTTGTACCAGTCTGCTGTGGTTTTTTTCGTGCCATTCCTCGTGTGGAGTCTCGGCTTATCAATATCATGGAATGGGAAGGGCATTGATTCGCTTTCGGATTTTGGAACTACTGTTGCCGTATCTGCTATAGTGTCGGCCAATACTTATGTTGGTTTGAATACCCATTAGTGAGTCGTCATCTGAAATACTGTTTTGAATTGTTTTGATCATACTTTTCTTAGCTGGACCATCATGACTTGGATTGTAGTTGTCGGATCGACTCTTGTTATGCTCTTGTGGATTGTAGTATATTCGTTCTTCTCAACCCCTGATTTCAACTCGGAAGTCACTATTCTCTTCGGTACCATGACGTTCTGGACAACTGTCTTCTTGACGGCTACTATCTGCCTTGGTACGACTCTTCCTTCCACAATGTACTTGATATTTTTGAAACTCAACTGGACATTTATAGCCCCTCGATTCATTGTCAAATATTGGACTTCGGTGTACCTTCCACTGGACAAGGTCATCGTTCGCGAGTTGTGGGTCAAAGGTGACCTCAAAGACCAGCTTGGTCTGTCTCATCGCAAGGCCCGAAAAAACAAGAACACGTTTGATGGTAACCTTGAAGCTTCGCCAATGTTTCCGAAATCACACGCACGATCACTATCAGATTTGTCGAATACACACCACAACTACGTACCTGCCATGGACAATAGTCCGCCTTATGTTGCCGCAACAGTGCAAACAACTTATCTCGATACCCCGCCCATGAACGATATCATTGAACTACCGCCTCGTGAACCTGGGGTGCAATATTTGCAACCACCCATGACCAAACCTTCTGACTCACATCTTTCCCCTCCACCGACTGACTCGCGATTCACGCCCTCTCCTCAACCATCATATTATTCTGTATCTGACTTACCCCCTCCATCACCACTTCCCTCGCCGAAATATCAACTACCATCGGGAGAAATGACGAGTACGCCTCCAAGCCGAAGATCGAGTGTTGCCACATCAAGAGCACCATCAACACGGGGGGCACCTCGAACTCCTATGCCCACGCTACCAGTACCCTCTCATTCATTATCACCCAATAATTCGATACCAATGCCACAAACTCAAACGTATGGTAGAACCACATCGGCTGGTTATGCTGGAGGAGGAGAGTATGAGATGCAGAGGTATGAGGAACAGCAGGCTTATGGACTTGGGTCTGCGAGAACCGTCAGTGAAGCTTCGCAAGCCTCATTTGCTACTGCCGAAGATTTCTGGGCTGTCGAGGAGGATGGTAGTAAGCTTAATCATGCCTATCAGCCTACACAAAGGACGGATACGTCATCGCCACAGCAATTACGGCCGCATGCGATGTCGCAAGGTGATGGGGATGGCCGATCTATTACGGTTGATGAGAGTCGTAGGGGGAGTTCTGTGTCTACGTGGGAGGGAGCTAGAGCGATGTAAGTTTATTAGACGCATGCGTATTTTTAGGGTGGAGATGTATATATTTTTTTTCTTCGTTACTGCTCTGCTCCATTGTTTTTTATTCGGCGGTACTGCTTTACCTTTGCCTGTTTACTTTCCTTTCTAACTAAAGACATTACTCTTAGCCTATCCTTTTGTTTTATATTTGATTCATTTGACCACTTTCATTAAGTATCCGTCGTGTGAGCTGCCGGACAAATCCGAGGCATCTGATAGTTTCTATCATCTTCAAGGAGCAAGGTCACCACCATATCATTCACCACAATCGGTCTTCTTCGAAGATTAGAACCTTTGTCGGCTAAGATAGAGGTTTCTAGCTCTCTTCACCACTAATTCCGACCGCTCGCCCTTTCCAGATTACAGATTAATACGGTACTATTTTTTATTCGTCTAAAAATTTATCGGCCATCTCGGCGATGGACGTTTCTGGTCCGATCTACACAAATTTGTGGACACTTGGTCGTGATAGGTACATTGCCTGTTGATTGGTAAGGATCACCGATCCGCTTTCGCATGGATGTAGTATATTGCCGCTTGGAATTTGGAATTTGAAAAAAAGACTTGACTACGTTACACAACTGAATGCTATTGTATAATTTCTATTAGCAGTTTTTCCGCAACGCGTGATTTTCGGCCATCACCGATTTTAAACTTATGGTGATATTTTTTTTCCGATTTTTCGTTTTCAACTTGCTTTTTATATACGTGCTGGCAGAAATACTTCGGAAATAATGATTAGCTAAAGTTCAAGTTGTACATAAATTTCTTAATCTACTTTTGGTCTTGTCTGTATGTAATAATTGAAACTAATTAATTGGGTATGGAGTCTGGACTAAAGGAATCATAGAGAGGTATAGGGGAGAGATAAACAGTGTACAACTTGAACTTGTCTAATCACCATTTCTGAAATATTTCTGCAGTATGTATATGGCGTGCAAGGCAAGGTGACGAAGAATTTGGAAACTATCCACCAAGTTCAAGATTGGTGATGGCCGAAAACCACGTGTTGCGGAAACCTCACTTTCTTCAACCGTTTCATCTCCACACAGTACTAACACTATCACTAAATAAGTTCATTCTTCTCCCTTCCATTTCGTTACCAATCTTACCCACGGCTTCCTACCCATTTCTTTCCATTTCCCCAATTACCAAAATTGACGGCAGACGATGATGATGAGTTTCCATTTTCTTTCCTTCCATCCTTTTCAATTTATTTTGGAACCTTCTTTCATCCATTTGTTTAGCACTTATCCTCCCCATCTCTTTTCCCCTATTTTAACTCTTCCTTTTTCCTCCTTTCTTTCTTTCTTTCCTTTCCATTGGGCCGACGAGGCAATTATTGTTTTTAATTACCTGAGTTGCTTATGTAACGTAGTCGGTCGTCTTTAAATTCCAAATTCCAAATTACAAAGGGAAGCAGACCGCGTAGGACCCCTGAGAGTCACCTTCACGTAGGTGTTGAATACTGATTTTTCGGGTTTTAAGTTGAGAACCTGACAGTCATCGCCCAGGGAGACCACCACCCAGTGAGGCAAAACAATTTTTCCGGCTTAGATTTTATTTCTATTTTGCCTCGGACTTCTTGTCATTGTTCAGTATTATACTACAAGTATCGGTTGGTGTGGAGGAATTGTGAACTTGGACTATGCGTAAATAATAAAAAAATGGGGCAAAACTGCCATTTGAGTGGTTAGAGCTTGAATTTCTTAAATTTTTTTTTTGTTTGGCCATTCTGCACCCATAATTATTATTTAATGCCGCTATTTAATGCCTATTTATGCATCTGGAAGGCGGGAAGATGGATTGGTCGAGTAGTGATATGGTTTTCTATCAAAAATTCCTGGAAAGGCAAAGTGAATACGAGAAACGGCGGGAATACGTGGACCTGGAGGACTGGTGGATGAATAAGGTGCAGAAGGGAGTGGGCGAAAAAAAAGAAAAAAAAAACCGAGCTGGACAGTGGAGACTACTGACGATGAGAAGAAGAGGAAGAGGAGGATGGAAAATTTGATACAGTACCTAGATTTTGTCGCTGGGAGTGCATCAAATGCGACCGTCTCACTTGTGATGTGATGATAAGCAACATTTCGACAAGCAGCCAGGAGCATTTCGATCTGAAACCTTTTCAATATGTAGCTACAGGCTCAGTAAATGTGAATATCCCGGCTGATTCCAGCAGAACGACATAAAAAAAAAAAATCCGATGGCCCACAATATTTAGCCCGTATCAATAGATGACTGTATGTAAACAATGATATAAATATGGTATATGTTTTTTCACTGTTCCCTCGCTAAGTACTAAGTAGTTACGTAGCGGTACAGAAATTTAGTGAGAATAAGTATCGGTTGATCTACACAGCGTCTGGCCTCAGTGCATAGCCTAAAGTACTATGCGTTGAATGATGAATTAACGAAGGCCTGGATCCAGGACACATTTGACGGAAATACCTTGGCGCAATGACAGGGCCCCAGTTTTTCTTGCTCGTAACGAAATTGTTATCATGTTATTTTCTATGTTTGTTACTTTGATAAACATATAAGTCTCAAACAGTCCCTATGATAAGGTCAATGATGTCACAAGAATAAATTCTATTTAACGAGCACACCATCGAGGGTCCTCTGATATTGAACATTATCCGCCTTTTAGGTTTCCTCCAATTCCGAGCTCCTCGCTCGAACAGGGAAACGGTGGGAATTACCGACGTTATACCAATCGACTACAAACTCCCCTGTAACCAAAGGGAGTGATAGATCGTGATCTGTTGTGGTGCACAGAAAAGATCCATGAACCCAAAGGCGGTAGTAAACGGTTGGGAGGGGATCTGTCACTTTTAGGAGGTTGGAGGCTCCAACCCAAGACCGATGATCACAAAATTGTGGACCAAACCAGCAGGTTTCCCTGGCTGGGTCGGATTTTGCCAATGTCCATACACCAAAGACTTGGATGCCAAGACTCAATTACGTAATGGACAATATTCCCAGAGACATGCGAGCAGGCGGAGTTCAGATTTGTCACAATATCACTGTGCGGTTGGCTGCAAGGTCATATTTCGAACTCCGAAATATTTCTGAGTAAAGTTATGCAATCCTCTGGGCAAAGGAACAGGTTGGAGCAGGCAATGTAAATTCAGGACCGCCTGCAGCGGCTTCTAATCCTACTTTTGGTCATGAGATCTCCTATAAAATGTAGTAAACTACTAATCAAGTTCTTGGAAACAGGTGTGTGATTTTAAAATTACAAATTGAAGTCCAGCCAAAAAGACCGCCCAGGATCTCATTTGTTGTTACAGTTTTCCAGTCAAAGTAAAGAGTCAAAATGTACATACTAAACATGAATATGATCATAGGTCCTTTGAATAAGATACCGTTGAAGAAACGACAATCAGAACAAGAGCTGCAGAGCATACAAATGCCTCTGAACAAACCCAAAAACAGAGAACCCCCTTTTTTTTTGTTGATAGAATGGTGTTTAATTGAACAGGTCATCAATGTTCAACTTTCGTCAACTTTCGGGATGTCAAAAGAAAGCTCTGGGACGAGAAGGACGACATATTTCTTTCAAACCTGGTAAACAAAGTTTGGCTTTATTCAACTAGCCTTAGACTATGATTGCTTTTGAATTGAAGACCTCGAGAAGGCTATTCTACCAAACTTTCCCCTGAAACTCCAGCACAAGAATATCCCCCTTGAACAACATCATAACTGCGTGCACACGAGCTTTGCCGTAACCTCGGCGATCTGCCGGAGTGAGAAACTTTGAGGCTCCCGGTATCGCATCAGTGCAATACGAACAGCGGGGTTGTGACTTGTGTGTTACTATATCCTTATCGGTCAAGATGGGCCTGAAAATTAAACCTCGGTGCTGGAATGAAAAAAAGGTTTGAGGAGATTCAGCGGTATCCATGGACCTTTCGTAACTTGTCAAAATCGGTAAGGAACCATAGAACACGAGACACTACAAATTAAGCCAAGATGGGATGAACCGGATCATTATTATGGCTTTTCTACACTTGTTTTGGTGGGACTGAATACTACGTTTTCGGGTGTGTTCGGTTGATAGCAAAGAGAGGGCACACGAGGGTTAACGTTTTGATATTTGTGTACCTTGTGCGGTTTATTTGTGTCGAGGGGGGAGGCCCCAAAGTTGGCGTTGACTTTTATATAACCCACCCTTGCATTTCTACTACATCATCCCATCCGTCATGCCCACCACACCCCCGGCTGAAGCCCATGATCATCAGTCGCAGCCTTCATCGCCATCTATCTTGAAGGAACGTCGCTTCAAACTTAGCAGGTGAGTTACTCATTCAATCCCAACAAACTAGACCTTATAAAAATTAAAGAGCGTGTGATCGCTGTCGGTGAGCTCAAACTCTCTCTCTCTTGATCTCAAAATGATCCTGATCTTGACATTCCTTGTAGGAGGAGAAGAAT
>Ga0193742_1002497_pt1 | contig 10569 bp, 12 predicted proteins | sample L2c1metaG_FD_165511 | JGI IMG/M metagenome (GOLD analysis project Ga0193742, IMG submission 165511) | Soil microbial communities from a riparian zone of the East river system, Colorado, United States - L2c1 | ecosystem: Environmental > Terrestrial > Soil > Riparian zone | place: USA: East River... | reverse complement strand
GGCCTCGCGCCGAAGCTGGTGAAACGGCCTGTTCTTGTGATCACTTCCGATGATGGTCTTGCGGTGGGAGGTGAGGAGCTTGCCGCCAATCTGCATAAGCTTGGCGATGCGGAGGCTCGTTCGGTTCATTTCGCCACGGACCATTCCTACTCAGACCACCGCATTGCGCTCGAGCAGGAGATCCTGAAAGCTCTCGAGTCAGTGCACGCGCGTTAACCCGGGATGAAAAGCAACCGGCGATTGCCGGTTGTCATCCTCTCTACAAAGCGGCGCCTGCCACCGTCTCCCCAAAAAATGCCAATGATCGCTATCGCCGTACATTTTCGACACACCTGGTTCGCCGCCATATTTACCTTCTGCGGATTCATCGTGCTGGCCAACCTGGTTCACTTTGTCCTGTTCAACGTTCTGAAGAAGAAGGAGCAGCAGAAGACAGGCCGCTGGGCCAGCTGGGGGGTACAACGGCATCTTAGCCATCCTGCGCGCGCCATCTTTCTGATCACCTGCGTGGGGTTCGCCCTGCCGCTTGTCCCGTCGCTGCCGGCAGACCTGAACGGCATCCTGCGCCAGGGGCTGCTAATGGCTCTGGTGCTCTGCCTTGGCTGGTTCGCCATCGGATGCGTCTACGTTGTCCAGGAGTTTATGCTCCGGCGCTACGACCTCTCTCTCGAAAACAATATTCAGGCCAGGCGCATCCACACGCAGTTCCAGCTCTTCCGCCGTCTTCTGATCACCTTCGTGATCGTGATTACGATCGGCGCACTGCTGTGGACCTTCAACGATCCGCGCATCTGGCACTATGGCTCCGGTCTTCTTGCTTCGGCTGGCCTCGCCTCGCTGGTGGTGGCCGCGGCCGCCAAGTCCACGGCGTCGAACTTTCTGGCCGGCCTGCAGATTGCCATCACCGAGCCCATCCGCATCGATGACGTCGTCGTGATCCAGGGAGAGTGGGGGCGCATTGAGGAGATTACCTCGGCCTATGTCGTCGTCCGCATCTGGGATCTGCGGCGGCTGATCGTTCCGCTAACCTTCTTCATCGAAAATTCATTCCAGAACTGGACGCGCCTGTCCTCCGACATCCTGGGAACCTCCTTCCTTTATGTCGACTACAGTGTTCCGGTCGAGGAGCTGCGCACCGAGCTGAAGCGCATCGTCGAGGAGTCTCCGCTGTGGGACAGCAAGGTCTGCGGCCTGCAGGTGACGAATCTCTCCGAGCGCGCGATGGAGCTGCGCTGTCTGATGAGTTCGCGCAACTCGAGCGAGAGCTTCGATCTGCGTTGCATCGTCCGCGAGAAGATGATCGCCTATATCCAGAAGAACTACCCGGCCGCGTTCCCGACAACGCGCTTTGCCGCGACCTCGGAGATCGCGGTCGATGTGCAAGGACAGGGCCTGCAATCCCCGCCGACGGGCCTCTGAGAGCCGACAATTCTCCCAGAGGCTACACTTGATATCGATATGGACGTGAAGCAGCTTAACGATCACTTCGGAATCCCGGGCGTTCTTCGCTTCGAGGAGCAGGACGGCCTTGCGCGCGCCGTCGTCACCGCACCCGCGGCCAACGCCACGGTCTACCTGCAGGGAGCGCACCTCACCCACTGGCAGCCCACAGGGGAACGGCCCGTTCTCTTCACCAGTCGCAGGAGCGACTTCCTTCCCGGAAAGCCCATCCGCGGCGGCGTTCCGATTGCCTTTCCCTGGTTCGCAATCGACTCCAAGCAGGACCGCTACCAGGGCAAGCCCGGTCCATCTCATGGCTTTGCCCGCATCCAAGACTGGACGCTGAGCTTTGCCGGACTCTCGGGCGACGACCTTCACCTGACTTTTACGCTTGGCCCCACGGAGCTCAGCCGCGAGATGGGATTCGATCACTTCCGGCTCGCCTTCGAGCTGGTGATCGGCCACAGCCTCACCATGCGCCTGGCGGTCGCCAACGACGCCCAGACGCCGCTCGTGTTTGAAGAGGCACTGCACACCTACTTTTCTGTCGGTGATGTACATGAAGTCTCGATCACCGGTCTTGAGCCCACCAGCTACATCGACAAAACAGACAACTTCCGTTTCAAGCCGGCGGCCAACGCTGCCCTGCGGCTGACCGGGTTTACCGACCGCGTCTATCCCAACACGACTGCGACCTGCACGATCCAGGACGCGCAGGTCAGGCGCGCCATCACGATCGAAAAACAGAACTCCCATACGACGGTTGTCTTCAACCCGTGGAAGGAACTTCCCGACATGGGGCCGGACGAGTGGCACGAGATGGTGTGCGTCGAGACCGTCAATGCTGGCTCCAACGCGGTGACGCTCGCCTCGAAGTCGACGCACGTCATGCAGGCCCACATCACCGTAGCAAAGTCGCACGAGGCGCAGGGCTGACCATGCTGATCCTTGCCTCGTCCTCGCCTCGCCGCCACCAGCTGCTTCAGCTCGCCGGTCTTGCGTTCACCGCCGAGGCTGCCGATCTGGACGAGAGCATTCAGGCGGGCGAGTCTCCGGCGAAGTATGTGCAGCGGCTCGCGCTCGAAAAGGCGCAGGCCGTTTGGGAGCGCCACAAGGCCAGGCAGAGCGAGGGCCTCGTCGTCCTGGGGGCCGACACCACCGTCGTCTGCGATGGAGCCGTCCTCGGCAAGCCGGTTGACAGGGCCGACGCGCGACGAATGCTCGAGATGCTCGCCGGGCGAACCCACCAGGTGCTCACCGGAATCGCCGTCGTCTCGCGCCAGGGACTGTTCAGCGAGGTCGAGATCACCCAGGTCTTCTTCGACCTCATCAGCGAAGAAGAGATGAGCTACTATCTCTCGAGCAGTGAGCCTTTGGACAAGGCCGGTGCCTACGGAATCCAGGGCTACGCCGCCCGCTGGATTCCGCGAATCGAGGGCTGCTTCTTCAACGTGATGGGGCTGCCGCTTGCGCGGACTATCGCGCTGCTCGCGAAGGCGCGTGAAGGCCGGAGCGAGGCACAGCCTCCTGTCTCCAGGCTGGCTGCGCTTTAGGCGGATCGACGCTGTCGATCCTACGAACGGTCCTGGCGGAGTTCGCCCAACTGATTCTCCAGCGGCCTGCGAACTCCAGCCTCTCCCTCACGCAGCTTGCGGAAGGCTCCGTAGACGAACGATCCAAGGTACCAGCCATCCATGTACTTGTAAGGTGTCTCGCCGGTCGTGTAGTGGCCGCAGGGCAGCACCTTTGAGACGTAGTCCATACCGAGCCGGGTGAAATTTTCAAGCACGTCGAGCGAAAACTCTCTGAGGAAGGTGAGGTCGTAGGTTGCGTGCACTACCAATGTGCGTTTTGGATGCGACGCAAAGCGTTCCATGTACGACATGGGGCTGATGGAGGTGAAGATGCGCCGCACCTCATCCTGGCCCAGGCTCTCCTGTTCGAACGAGGCGCGGATGTGGCGCGTGCTCTGGCCCGTCCACACCACATCGCCGAACCACGTCGAGGCGTGGTTGAAAGCGCAGACGCGCAGGCGAGGATCGAACGCCGCAGCGATGAACGCATAGCAGCTTCCCAGGCTCGTTCCCAGCACACCGAAGTGCTCGTACCCCTGGGCCTCGAGCCAGTCGATGCAGCTTCGTATATCGATGACCGCCTGCCGGCACGCCTCAATGGTGCGTCCGACGTTCGAGCTCACCGCGTAGTCCGAGCGCTCCAGCTCCGCCGGGCGGCGGATGTCGTGGTACGGCTTCGAGAGCCGGAGCGCGGAGATGCCGAAGCGGTTGAACAACGTACACAAGGCATTGTGGCTGAAGGCATCGGCATTCCACTGCGGCATCACGATCATGGCCTGCTTCGGCCTTCCCGCCTGTTTTGCCGCCGGAGCCGGATACCAGCGCGCATTGACGATGTCGTTCTCTGGGTAGCGGGTCCTTACCGGCGAGGTGAATCGCAGAAACTCCACCGTGGAAAGCTCGCCTGACTCAGCCTGCCGCTTCATCTCCGCGTCCTGCTCCAGAGTCTCAGGCCGCACATTGGTGGGGAACAGTTGCGGGTGACGGTGCTCCAGCCGGAAGTCGGTCGGGATCTCGTAGCCAAAAAAGGCGTCGGCCTGGTCTACGATCTTCTGGTTAAGGTCGACCATGCGGTCGAACTCGGAGTTCCCGGTAAGGCTATCGGTTGCAATGAAATCACCCAGCCAGTCTGCGCCCCACTCCAGCGGCCTGACGATGCGATTGGTGTCGCGTGTGGTCAACGCCGTCTCCCAGGCGTACATCCACTTCGCGTAAAGCTTTCCTAGCATCCTTCAAGTTTATCAAGCGGACGGCCCCGCGCCCGTCGGCACAATGGAGAGCTAAACCTCCGCTACTACCATGCAAATTCTGCCCACGATGTAATCCGCAGGCGACTCACCCTCCCTCAGCCCGATCAACTGCACTGGAAACTCCCGCAGGAACGGCCGCAGGATCAGGTGACGCTCGTCAAAGTCCACGTATCGGAGCATCAGCATCGACCCCGACCGCACCGCATAGAGGCTGGGTTGATGTGCGCGATAGGGAGCCAGCGAGTTCCAGTGCCGGTCGATCACTGCCAGAGCGCCCATCGCCAGCACGGGAGCCATCGCCGAGGCCTGCTGGGCGTCCACCCGCACCGCCACGAACCTCTCCCATTCCCCACGCCGCGGAGCAGGCTTTGCCCTGTTCTCGCGCAGTCTCGCCGTTAACACCGGCACCGTCTCAATTACCTCCGAGGAGGCGATCTGCACATCGTCCATCGCCGCCGAAGGCGAGACGATCGGCACGTCCACCTGCTCCTCCCGCCTCTCCGCGACTGCAAGGGCCGCCGCGGCGGTCAGCTCCACGGGGAGAATCTCCTCAACCCTCAGATTCTGGGCCGCCAGAACACGGTCCAGGCCCTCGAGAGACAGCGCCCGCTTGCGATTCAGGAAGTTGGAGATATGTGCCTGTTGAAAACCTGCCTGATGCGCCAGACGGGTGCCCGTAAGGGTGCCACGCTCGATTCGGCGAAGAAGCTCCAGGCGGACGAGTTCATGAAGATCTTGGAAGTTCATCTATCAAAGGTATCTCTGGGGGATCTTGGTGGAACGCGGTAATATCATTCCGCAAGACGAATATTAGGCGAAAATTTAGCTTTCTGCAACCAGTATTCCTTGCAAATCCCTGTCCTATTGAGGGTTTCCCTTTGATCCCTCTGCGGAAAAGTTTGCTGTTGACATGAACTTTGTCTAAAGCTATAACCTTGAAACTTTCCCTCTACGGAACGGAGAGATGCAGGCGTACGGTTCCGGGCGATCCCCGGGGCGGACCCCGTTCTGTCTCTCCCCCGGCGCCGCGGTGGGAAATGGCGTTGAATTTATCCCAAAGGTCAGTTGCTGCACGAGATAACCGAGAAAAACGAGTGCGTCGAGCCTGTGGCGGCCCGGTAAGGGTCCCCTCGCATTTCGGCAGCCGGCACTCCATAGCATCCTGGGCGAGCCCTTCCGACCGCTGAAGACACGAAGGCACGCCAGGGGAGACGTACGCTTTGAAAGGGACTACTTGCATGAAGTACTTGCGACTGGATCTGAAAGTATGCGAAGGCTGCGGAGCTCTCTGGCTTCGTGGAACCAACACGGAGGGCATCTACTGTCGTCAGTGTGCCGCTCGCCTGGCCGAGTTTCCGGCTCCCCGGGGCAGACATCCCGGTGGCCGCAAGCGTAGCCTGGCGCGAGCTGCACGCTGCAACGGTGCGGTGGAAACGGCTGGAGGTGCACGATGAGTGCAGCTGTCGTCGTTCTGCCGGTGGTCTGGGGAATGGCTCGGGAGAAGGTCTCTCCTGCGCCGCGCAAAATACCGGAAGTCAGGGTGACGCCGGAGCTGGCCTTCTATCGGAAGTACACCGAGGGTCTGCTGCGGAGGTACATCAAGCTCTCCATGGAGTCGGGGCGTGCGCCTTCGCTGCTGGGGCGCGAGATGTTCCGGGGAAAGGTGACGCAGTACCGCGTGAAGAGCTTTGACGATGTCGTGATCTTCGTTCACGATGTCGAGCGGTGTCTGCAACGCCTGGACCGGGAACAGACCTTCCTGATCACCCGGATCGCGCTGCAGGAGTATACGCAGGGCGAAACGGCGCAGATGATGCGGCTGCCCGTCCGCTCCCTGATCCGCCGTTACGAGGATGCGCTGGATGTGCTGACTCGGCTCTTTCTGGAGCGCAGGCTCCTGGAGCCCCTCGTAGCCTGTCAAGAGGTGGAAATCCGTCCTTAGTCCATAAGTCGCTGTAAATATTGCTGTTATGTCTGCCTTAAAAGTTGCCGATTAGTTTTATGCAACTTGGTATTCTGGATAGGTAATCAAGAAAGAAGACGGGAGAGCCCCTGATGGGTGCTCTCCCGTTCTGCGTTTGGGTGGCAGCCATGCAGGCGGAAGGAGAAGGAATGACAGAGCGCACGACAAGGCCGGTCCGGGAGCAGAAGTGGGAGCACGAGAGGGAGCACCGAGGGGTAAGGAGCGCAACGCGAAACGCGGCAGCGATGGAGCTTCGGGCAATGGCGGTGGAGTTTCCCGTCGTCCACGGGCATCCTAACCGGCTGCCCTTCGAGGGGGTGCTGACCCTGGTGGACGTAGCCAGCGATAAGGCTCCCAACGGCGCGCGCGGGCACAGGGTCGTCCTGACGCGAAGCGCAGCCGAGGCCGCACTTCCCAGCCTGCTGGGCATGGCGGTGGATTACAAGGCGGGATGGGACGGCCACGATGCCCGGCAGAAGTGCGGCATCATCACCTCGGCCGCGCTCGAAGACAACCGATTGAAGGTCGCTGGGTACCTCTTCGCACGCGATTTTCCCGAGATGGAGGACAAGATCCACGCCTCCGGGCCCATGGGCATGAGCTACGAGTTGGCCGACGCACACGTCGCCGACATGCGCTCCGCCATCTGGACGCTGACCCGCGCCACCTTTACCGGCGCGGCGATTCTGCTGAAGGAAAAAGCGGCCTACCGCAGCACCAGCTTCCGCGTGCGAAGGCCGGCAGCCAGGGCAAGACACGCAGCGGCTGTAGCCTGACCGCTGCACCAATAAAGGAGAGAAAAGATGAGTTTTATCGGTGTACTCGAAGCTATCGGCAAAGGCTTCGCTAAGGGATTGAAGTGGGCGCTGAACTATGCCATCCCGGTGGAGAAGCTGCTGGTACTGCTGTTTCCAGCCGCCGCTCCTGTCGCGGCCGAGCTGATCGACGCAACCACGCTGATTCAGAATGCGGTTCTGCTGGTCGAGCAGAAGTATGCAGCCAGCGGAGCGCAGAGCGGCACCGGTGCTGAAAAGCTGGCAGAGGTCCTGCTGCTCACCGAGCAGGCTGTGACGGCACTGCTGGCCAAAGCAGGCATCGAGGCTGACTCCGGCTACATCGCCGGAATCATCTCTGCTGTCGTCGCGATCCTGAATGTGCAGCAAGGTCCGGCACCGGCACAGGTTTAGTGGGTGGATTCAAAAACGAAAGTGAGGAGAACCATGGAGATGGAGATGGAGACCGGGCTGGAAGCGACGGTCGAGCGGCTGACCGCAGCGGCCACGCTTCTGGAGCAGGCGATGCAGAAGCTCTCGGAGAGGCAGCATGAGTCGGAGGCGACGATCGGGCGCATCTCGGCCACCGTCGAGGCGGCGATGGAGGAGCGTCTTGCGGTCGCCGAGGCAAAGATCGCGCAGATGGAAGCAGCTGCCACGAAAATTGCTCCTGATGAAGTTACAAAAGGACGTAAGACCCTTCCGGTGGGGATGGTCAACATGCTGGCCAAGCAGGGAGTCACGCTCGATTCGGTCGACGCCGGTGCTCTCGACGCAGCACTCGGCAGCCTGAGCATCGAGCAGCGCATCGCGGTCAAAGCGCAGCTGATGCGGGCTGGCATGCTCGGCTAGCTCCTTCCGTCGCACCCAGACAAAAGAACGGTGCCCATCCTTCGCAGTCGTATCGCGAAGGATGGATCAGTACCGCTCGAAGTATCACGACTCAATACAGAGGCGCGGCCAATGCCGCGCCTCTTCTTTTCGAAAGGGAGAACAATGAACGCCAAGTTTACAGAGATTCATGCCGCAGCCGACTTTATGGGCCCTGGAGCGATCGAGGTTCCTGCCTATCAGTCGGAGATCACCGATCTTGTGCGGCGCCGCGGCATCTTTGGCCGCCGTATCAAACAGGTTCCCGCGACGGGCCATCCGTCCCGGTTCTTCGAGGAGACGGCCATTCCGGTCCCCTCTGCGGCCACGGGGTTTGTGGATCCTCGCAATATCGTCGCGCCCGTGGTGACTCCCACCCGTGTCGAGCGGAGCGTCCCTCTGAAGGCGCTCGTGGCGCAGATCAACTACAACCTCTTCGACCTCGAGCTCGGCCAGCAGCAGAGCCAGTTCGCCTATCTGCAGGCCAAGGATCTTGCCGATACGGTCGACGGCGTCCTGCGGACCCACGACATCGCACTGTGGAACGGCACTGATACCAGCCTCGCCACGCCGACCACGACACAGTACTTCGGCGCCGCCGGGCAGATCTCCACGGGCGGCAACAGCGTCACCCTCGGCACCTCTGACAGCATTGTCGATGGCCTCAAGTCCGCTGTCGCCAAGATGCTGGCCAACACCTCCTATGGTGTTCGTCCGACCGCGATCTATGCCAATCCCGTACTGCTCGATCTGATCGACCGCGAGATGAAGCAGGAGTTCAACGTCGTCCTCTCGACCACGGAGATCGCTGCTGGCTACAGCGTCAAGACGCTTTCCACGCAGGCAGGCGATCTTCCGCTGATCCCGGAGTGGACGCTGAGCTACACCGGAACCCCCGGCTCCGGCTCTGCCGTTCTGCCGGCCTACATCGTCACCGAGGACCTGATCGAGTATCACTGGCTCGGCGATCCCAACCCGCGCGTCTTCCAGCTCGGCGTCCCCGGGTCCCTGGCCTCGCAGTACGTCGTGGTCAAGTTCGGTGGGCTCGTGGTGAAGGGTGCAAACTACGCGCACACTCAGGTCCTGGTCGATCGCTAAAGAAAAGGCAGCATGCAAACAAAGCAGGAATCGGTGAATTTATGCCGGTTCCTGTTTCTTTTTACGGGGAGGTGGTGCTGTGGGGTATCTGTTGCCAACTGAATATGTGGAGTATGGGCTGGGTCCGGAGATTACCGACGATCTTGTCGTGGCTGCGTCGGCCCTCATCGAGTCTTACTGCAGGCGTCCCAGCCTGCTGATCACGCAGTATGTGGAAAGAGTGCGTCTGACTACGGGTGCGCAGACCGCTCGCTTGAGCTATCGTCCTCTGGCCGTGGCGGAGAGCGCGACGTCGCCGCTCGCGCAGGTGAGGGTGCGGTTCGCAAGGCCGCGCCGCGGCGACCATGTGGACTTGTTCCACGAGCAGGTGGCGTTCGCCTTCTCAATCCCGGGCAGTTGGAGCGATCTCGACCCGGCGAGCGTCGACGTGAACCTCGCCAACGCGGAGCTGACCTTTCCGTCGAATTTCCTCGGCCTGGACTACAACGAGGCTGAGATTACCTATACCGCTGGCCTAACCGTAGTGCCGCCGGCGGTCAAGGTGGCTTGCGCCCAGATCGTGCGGAACATCCAGGTCATGCCCGCGATGAACGTGAAGAGCAGCCGCATCGACACTATGCAGATGGAGTACTTCAGCGGCTCGCTGATCGACGAGCAGGTGCAATCGCTGTTGCGGCCCTATGTCGCAGAGAGGCTGGGCTGAAGCTATGACCCAGACCACAAGGACTGCCGGTGCGCTTCGCCGCACAGCAGATGCAATGCTCTTCGGCTCCAGCGCGCGCACCGTCCTGCTGCGGCTTCCCGCGCCGGCCATCACCGGCGATCCGGACGAGCAGCTTGGGCTCGCAACGCCGCAGTTCCAGGATATTGAGGTCGCGCCTGTCGTCTTCCGCACGGCTGTCGATCAGGCAGCGAAGAACGACTCAGGTCGTCGCGACCTCATAATCTCGGCGACCACGGTGCAGACGTTGACCGGGGCAATGGAGTTTGCCTCGGCCAATGTGCTGTTTGCTTCCGCCTTCGGCGTCCTGGTCGATGATGTCCTGCTGGCCATCGTCGCGGTCGCGGATCTCGAGGCCGGAGGAGACGTCTATGCATATCGACTCACGCTGCGCCAACCGATCGAAGAAGCTCCATAGGCGCTGTCCTATTTGTTACGAAAGGGGTTACATACATGCAACGTGCCAAAGACACGTTCTATATCGTGCTGCGCGACCGTATCGCTACGCTGAACCCGGCGCGCACCGTTCTGGTGCGGGGTGTGATGCGACCCGGCGTTCTAGTGGAGGAGAACGAGCTTACATCGGCGTATCTGCCGGTGAACGTGTTTCGCCCGCGCTGGACCGCGCTCTCCATTATTGCCGATGACGCGATGCCACTGGCGAAGATGCGCTGCGAGATCCACTACGCCACGGCAGGCAACTCCGGCAACGGCGGCATGGACCGCGGCAGGCTGATGGCCGCGATGGATGCGGAACTTGTCGCAGCTGTGAACGCCGCCCCGCAGAACGCGGTCAAGACCGACTATGCCGCGACGGGAGGTCCACAGACCACGCAGACCAGCATCTTCTGGGGTGACGTGGACTTCGGCGCTCTCACAG
>Ga0193742_1002496_pt1 | contig 10570 bp, 13 predicted proteins | sample L2c1metaG_FD_165511 | JGI IMG/M metagenome (GOLD analysis project Ga0193742, IMG submission 165511) | Soil microbial communities from a riparian zone of the East river system, Colorado, United States - L2c1 | ecosystem: Environmental > Terrestrial > Soil > Riparian zone | place: USA: East River... | reverse complement strand
TCCAAGCTGGTTCTCGTGAACGTCGCTTCTCAGGGCGGACGGTTTAATCGGAACCCGGCTGACCAAGCTCGCCCATACCCAGCAATGTCGGTAGCTGGCGCGTTGGAAGACAATTCTGCGAATCAGCTCGGCACGTCTAAGCTCGAGCGATAGCGTCTCGAATTTGCTGTACTCGCAATGCCAGTAACTTCTTTGCTGCTGGCTAGGCAGGCATCGGTACTAATGTTCGGAATAACGTCTCATTGCATCAAACAATACGCCGTCGACTTCCCGAAACATCATCATTTTTCCCGTACTCGTTTCGAGACGACTGATCGTTTCATTGGGTCACTGCGCGCGTTGGCGAAAGACGTTGTGAAATCAAACTCACAAATAGAGACAGGCATTGCTCGCATTGGTTCAACCGATTGGGGGACTAATATCTGCTTGTTTTATGAGAACCAAAGCGATCTCATTGAAACGACCGTAGCGTACTTCAAAGCTGGCCTTGAAAATAATGAGTGCTGCGTTTGGTCGGTTTCCGATCCGATTACGATTGAGCTGGCGAAGGCGGCCCTGATCTCCAGAATTACCAATTTGGCAGAGTTGGAACTTGCGGGAGCAATGAGTGTTACGGCCACGGAAAAATGGGACGTCCGGCCGGACGAATTCAACCTGCAGCGGATTACTGGCAGCTGGATCGAAAAACTGCGAGACGCAAAAGCGCGTGGACATGCCGGACTCAGGATCAGCGGCAACGCCTCCTGGCTTGAAACGGATCATTGGAAGGAATTCTGCGAATACGATCAGGAACTCGACCGAACCGTCGCCGGAAAACGGATCATCGTGCTCTGCACTCATTCTCTAGCGGCTCGACGGGCAATCGATATTCCTGAAATTGTGCGCGCCCATCATTTCACGATCTATGGCAGGCAGGGCTCATGGGAGTTTGCGGGCACTCCGGAGCTAAAGCGCGCAGAGGATGAAATCGTAGCGCTGAAACAGACGATCACAGCTCTTTCAAACCCGTCCCCGAACCCTGCAGATCTCACTTACCGAGAAAAAGCAGTGCTTTCCCAGATCATTCGCGGCGGATCTAGCAAGGAAATAGGTCGGAGCTTGGGTGTCAGCCCGCGCACAATAGAATTTCACCGCGCAAATATCATGAGCAAGATCGGCGCCAAGAATGTTGCCGACCTCGTGCGCATCATTTCAAAGACATGAGTTATTCTGAATCCGGACATATCCGTCGGAACACCCAAAAATAATATCCTTTTGATTGTGGCCGCAATCGCCTGCGTCATTAAAAGTGGGGCGTTGAATGCGGCCCTATAGCACGAAGAAACTTAAGCTAATTGTTGGCGCGATGACTTCTCTGGTTATTATGGGTCGGATGGGATGGGATGGGGATGGTGTTGGCCATCGCATTTGTCGGCGAGACGGGCTGTTTAGATCGCGGCCACGGTCGGCCGCAGTCAAAGTGACTGCGGATCGTGCCAGCAGGATCAGTGGCACGCGCTGTCTGGGCGCTCGCGCTAGCCAGACGAGCGAGGCCACGCGGCCACGTTTTACTTTGGGCGCGGGCGAAAGCGTCGGGGGATAGCGTTCGATGGCCGTAGAGATGGAGGGTGTGTCATATACGGCTTCTCCCCTGTTAGACCGCCGTGAGTGCTGCGCGGCGATACGTCATCATGTTACTTGGGTACCCGATTGGCTGGTCCGTATTGATCGCGTTCAAAAACAAAAGAACCGAGCACATCGTAGCAACGCAAGATGCAACCGCGGCAACCGCCGTCGCATCGGCAACCCTTGCCCGATCGGTCACCGGGGGAAGCACCTTGTTGGGACGGCGCGTCGAGGAATTAAAGCGCGGGCAGATATCCTCTGTATGATTTTAATCACGAAGGGAATTGACGAGTCGCTCGAAAAAGGCGTGACCCGAGTTCTTTATTGAACTGCACATTATTCGGAGGGGGCGCATGATGCGGTTTCCAACCGGTAACCCAAACAAGCGAGACGCTATGGCTAAGCCAGTGCCGAAAATATGCGGTGAACCGCAAGCGGCGAATGAATTGGATCAACGGTTGAAGGATCTTGTCAATGTTCTGCGCAAACCGTTGAAACTGACGGCGACGCTGCAGAGGCGAGCCCTCAAGAATAAGGCAGCATCCGCGATCAGGACTTCGTCGCCGCATCGAGGTCCTGAAAACGGGATGACGAATGGTGAGGCCGGAGATATCCGCAGCGGGCGAGCCCGACTATTTTGCTGAATTTCCCGCCCCAGGGACGGCTATCGTGCCAGCGTCCCGATCCTGGTACCGGCCGTAAGGGGATCAATCGGTATTCCGGTCACTTGCATTAGTCGCGTCGGATGGGCAATTTGCCAACGGTTTCCGGGCGTTGACGAGGGTGTCTCAGCACCCGGGCGGCATCAGGCCGTGCTCTATTTGCTGCCGCTTGCTGCTCGATCAGGGTGTCCAAAACAAACCACAGGCTGTGGAAAACCCTGACGGGTGTTCAATTCAGAACACACGTGAGGGAACCAGGTGTGCTGGTTTTGTCGGGCCGTGCTCCCACCGAGCTCCCCCGCTCGGCGATTGAGCACCGCACACAACGACGGCCTCAGCTTTCGCCGCCGCCCAAGCTGGGGCCGTCACTTTGTTCGCATCCGTCAAAACGAGCGCTGGCCGCAGCACTCGCAATCCGGGTGGCGCTGCGAAGTATGCGTCTGCCGTGCCGGACTCGCTAGTCAATATTGCTCAGCTATCAAAATTGATTAGAACCGACTCCGGGAGATCTGATCAGGCTCCTGCCGCGAGGCGCCGCCCGGCATTTTTTCGGCCTGGTCCGCCATCGAATGCCACTGCACTGCGAGTTCAAGCCATCGTTTTTCCGTGGCCTGATTGCTCGCGCGTTTGGCCTGCCTCTCGCATCCAATCGCGTTCAGGCGATATTTTTGAGACAATTCAGGCTCGGAGACGCTTTGAAAGACGGGCATTCTGCCGCTCCCTGAGAAGGCGGGAGCACAACACTCTCTGTTACCGGTAGATGCCGAGGATCACGCGGTAATGATACAGTTTGGCATGATATCGATGCGGGCCGCTGTTCAGATCTGCTCAACTCCGCAAATTCTGACGCCCGGCCGGTCGGCTTTCAAGTGCCGGATGGTCGGCTGCAGCACGCCATCCCGTCATCGAACCAGCGCAGACGGCGGCTTTCGCAAGCGTTGAACGGCGCCCCCAGGTCTTCCGGAAACGGCAGACGGAACTGGCTCAAGGGCGGTGAGATCAGCAGAGGCGTGGGCCGGAGCAGATCCGCCAGTTGCTTGGGGGGCAACGGCTTGCTGAACAGGACACCCTGCATTTCGTTACAGGCGTGATCGCGCAGGAATGTTTTCTGCTCGGCGGTTTCCACGCCTTCGGCGACGACGGTCAAGCCCAACGTCTTGCCCACGCTGATGATCGCTTGTGAAAACGCGACCTCACAGACCTGCTGATACAGCTCCTCGGGGATTTGCATACCGGATCGCTTCGTTTGTCGCGCTCAACGCCGCATATGTATGCGCGGTATTCGTTTCCAGGTCATCGCACCCCGGGCAACTCGGCCAGCCCTGAAGTCTCAATGCGCGTTGGGCGCCAAAGTTGCTGGAAGCGGTATGTTCGACGTGAGAGTCAACGGCTCTGAAGATATCCCTCAACAAGGAACTCATCAGACCCTGCGTATCAGCGCGCTAAAAGCCGCACCGGGGCAGCTCCAAGCCATTTGAGATCCCGCGGGCACTCGTGGTGGCTTGTTTCGACCCAAGCTTTGCGGAGGTCCGCAACCCGGAAACGGACGATTTGGAGATGCCTCACCGTTTGGAGACAATGTTTCTGATGATCGTTTCGGAAAGCCGGACTACAAGCTGCTTCAACTGGCTGTTCTCAACCTCAAGACAGTCCAATGCCTGCTTCATTTTCGCGTCCCGGTCGACCTTGTTGAAAGTGTGAGACTATCGTTGCTGGGGAGCAGGCTCTTGCATTGTCCGTCCCCTCGGCTTGAAGCAGGTCGGAATCATGCTACGCGCAAATATGTCTGCGGTAAATTTGGCAAATCTACTCGTGAAGATGCCGCAGCATTACGTAGGTAGATTTATTGCAGCAAGCTGAGCGGTTTTGAACAACGTATTTCCACGGTAGTAAGTTATGTTGCGCGCAATCGATGAGACCAGGAATCTCCGGACGATCGCTATTGGTGCCCGATCGGTCAAATGCGAGGAGCCATCTTGAGGAAGAGGTCCGTGCTCGTGATATTTGACGGTGCGGACAACCCATTGTGATGCGGGTCCTCGTTATCGAGGACGACCCTTCGGTTGGCGCGGCTATTCGGATGACGCTCGACCGCGAGGGCTACGATACGGTGATTACGCTGGACGCCGGTGCCGGAATGAGAGCCTTTGAATCATTTCATTTCGATCTGGCCATCGTCGATATTTTCATACGCGGGACGAGCGGTCTTGCGACCACAACTGGATTTCGCCGGCGGGCTCCGGTGGTGCCGATTCTTGCGATGTCGGGTTTCAGATTCCGCGATTCGAATGGACCCAAGTCTGGATTTTATGGGTATGGCGACCGTAGCGGGTGCGGCGGCCTGCCGGCGAAAGCCGTTTACACCCAGGCAATTGATGACGGAGGTATGTGCGAGCCTCGATCCGCCGCTACCGGTTGTTCACCGTAGAGACCGGAATCAGGAAAAGGAGAGCCATGAAGAAACCTGAGAATTCTTACCTCAACACCGTGCCATCTCCACTTGGGTTTACGAACGCCGTGGACAAGTTCAGCCGGCTCCAGTCGGAGCTTGTGTCGGCGGCACTAAGGCGAGCAGTCGACGACACCAGCGCGGCAATGGCGCATCAGCTTAGCGGGCCCTTGACCGCGCTATTGTTCGTTCTCCACGAAATCAAACAAGCAGCCGCGCAGTCCGACAGCGCCGAAGTCGGCTCGCTATCGGTGCGTGAGAACGTCGATATGGCGCTACGCGAGGTAGAGCGTGTCTGCGATATCATCGAGCGGGTCGTCAAGCCCGGTGAGACATTGACAGACGCTGAAGGTGCCATCGCGCGTGGCCGCGAGGCGATCGATATGTGGGCACGGGACAGTCGAGCCAAGGCAGGCGGCGCCGCATCGCCCGTTGATCCTCTCGCCAATCGACATCCGTTGACGCCGCGCGAGCAGGAAGTGCTCGCGCTGGTGATAGAGGGCTCATCTAACAAGGAAGGAGGGCATCGACTGGGAATTAGCACGCGGACCTTCGAGGCTCATCGTGCCCATCTAATGGGAAAGATCGGGACCAGGAACGCGGCTGATCTGATCCGGAAGACCTCAAGCCGCAGCCAATGACGCTTGATCGCGCACGGATCAGTGCTGGAAAAATTCCAATGCGGCGGCGAACGCGGCAGTACTTATACCGATACGCGTAAGTATTAATAGCTCGGCGCAAGTGCCGACCAATTAATCTTTCGCAATATTAGTACACGACGATGCTCACGTGCGACTGCCGCGTAGGGCACGGTCGCATCTCAACACCCGGATGAGTCCGATCCTGCAATAAAGAAATTCCTGTCCAGTAGGCTAGGCAAATGCGGCGTGGAGCTGCTTTTTGCACCGGATATCGGGCGGGGCTTTCGAATGGCGTGCCGGCAGGCGCCAAGCGTCATCATATCCGATTAGTTCCTGCCGAACGGGGGTATTCCTTACCTGCTGTCGAGGCTGCGAACGACACCGGAGACCGAGAACATTCCAGTCTTTGTGCTGACTGGGCGGAGCCCGGAGAGATTACCGAACAAAGCCTGATGCGGGAAGTCTGCGGCAAACCTGGCGTCGTGCGTAGTTTGAGAAAGTCATTCGACACCAAGGAGCTTTTCGGGGCGCTGCAGAAGGTATGCGGGTTCGAAAATAACCGGGTGGACGGGTAAATCGGGGCGCTGGTTGCCGAGGGCTGTTGTCGACGGGCGTTTTAGGTATCAACACCCGCCATGCGTCTGACAGCGTGGCGGATTGCGAAGCCGTCGCCAAATGCCAGCGCCGGTGCGGTGGGATCATTGCCGTCACACCATCACGGCAATCGACGCGTCTTTTGCATTAGTGTCCAATTTTGAACGGCGTGCGCGTGCGACCGCGCATAGCGTAGTGACGCTGATTCGCCGGACCGTCGGCTGCGTAATCTGTTCTGACCGCGAGCGGCGACATTGCATTTCGGGAAATGAAGCGCGGGTGGGCGCGCAAATTAGGGGGCAAAATGTTTAGCGAACAATTCACCGACAGCCATGATGCCGTAACGCTCGCACATGCGATCGTTGATACCGTGCGGGAGCCATTTATCGTACTCGACGAGGACTTGCGCGTCGTCGCTGCGAGCCGCTCGTTTTATCGTACCTTCGCGGTTAGTCCCGTGAACACCCAGGGCAAGTTGCTCTATGAACTCGGCGATGGAGAATGGAATACGCTGAAGCTGCGAACGCTGCTTGGAAGTATCCTCCCCGAACAGGGGGCGATGGAAGATTGCGAAGTCGAACACGATTTTCCTGATCTCGGACGTCGCACAATGCTCTTGAACGCCCGCAAGGTGTTCTATGAAGAAGGCGCGCGCGCGAATATCCTGCTGGGCATCGAGGACATTACCGGCCAGCGCTTCCTGGAACGCGAGAAGGACGAACTGCTTCGGCAGAAGGACGTTCTGCTCGGTGAAATCCAGCACCGAAATGGCAACAGTCTTCAGATTATTGCCAACATCATCATGTCGAAGGTCAAGATGGTGGAGTTGGAAGAGACGCGTCGTCATCTCAGCGATGCACATGACAGGGTCATTTCCATCGCAGCGGTGCAGCAGCACCTGCATGTTCCTGCATCGAGCGGGTCGATCGAGCTTGGGCCCTATCTGACCAAGCTCTGCACCGCCATTTCCGATTCCATGATCGGTGATAACCGCTCGATTGTTTTAAGCGTGTGCGGCGATAGCGGCAGGGCGACCAGCCGCAAGGCCGAGAGCCTCGGGTTGATTGTCACTGAGCTCGTTATCAATTCATTGAAGCATGCATTCAACGAGAGTTCGAATGATGCACGAATCACTGTCACTTATGACGTGTTTGGCAAGGACTGGAAGCTTGTGGTGATCGACAACGGAATTGGAAAGCCCGACGGCGTCTTCGCGCAGCCGAAATCCGGATTGGGGACCAGCATCATCAGTGCGCTCGCAATACAGCTCGACGCGCAGGTTGTTACGGTAAGCGGCACGCAAGGTACAAGCGTTTCGGTCACGCATTCCACATTTGGGTCAAGGTAGCATTCACTACCCGACGTCGTCGCTGGCTACTCGGCCTGGAGCTGCCTAGCGACGAGATGTGACTATTCATCTCGTTTCAGCTCGGGTTTGTCATGCAATACCGCGCTCAGCAGTGAACTGTTGACCTCGATATGCCCATTGTAATTGATGAGGCCCAGTTTGCGAAATTTGTTCATGAAAAAGCTGACGCGGGATCGAGTAGTGCCGATCATCTCGGCCAATGTTTCCTGGCTTATGTGCGGACTGATCGGCTGCGGAGCGCCGTCCTTGCCGAAATTTGCGAGCAGCAGCAGCATTCGCGCAAGCCTCCGCTCGCTCGAATTGAATAGTTGGTCGATCAGATCCTCCTCGATCCGAATATTGCGGGTCAGGAGATATGCCATGAACAACTCGGAAAACGTTGGCTCTTCGTGAAGCAATGCGATCATCGCCACCTTTGTGATTGCGGTGATTACGCAATGTTCCATCGCGGTGGTCGTGGAGATGCGCAGCTTGTGTCCGGTCAGGCAGCTTTCACCGAAAAACTGGCCGGGCTCCAGAATCCCGACCACCGCTTCCTTGCCCTGATCGGACAGGACCGTGAGCTTGATCTTGCCTTGCTGAAGGTAATAGACCGCGTCAGCGATGTCGCCTTGCTCGAAAACCTTCTGGCCCTTTTCGAATTCAAGGATCGTTTTGCCCGCCCCCACTTTGGCGAGCGAGGCTTGCGCGTCAAACGTGTCCTTGGTTGGCTTCTCCATCGAGCCCCTCGATTGGCATCATCGCCGCCAGAGCACCAGCGGTGCACAGCACTCTCGGTCATTAACGGATACGGGATAAAAATGCAACTTACAACTGCTGGCTGAAAGCCGGGTGTCTAATATTGCTCACTTGCGTCAATCTGCCTCGATTTTTCCAGAAGCGCGGTCAGCGAGAGCCGTGGTGAAAGGCTAATCGAGAGCATGGCCGTTACCGCAAATACGACCGGATGCGGAAGACTTGTACTGGCCAACTTCCACCGTACTTTTTGCGTCAGTCGTCTCTAAAATTTGTATATTCTTCGAGTGGCGGTATGCCGATCGGTTCCGGGAAGCGGCAATTGATCGTTGGCAAATGCTCGGGCTTTGCACGCGACCGCGAATGTATTCGCGTTCATAGCCCTGTTGCTGGATAGAGGCCGAACGGCTACCTCGCCACCGGGGCAGGAAAAGGTGACTTATGTCTTCGGGCCGCTCACAGCGGGTTTGAATTTCAAGTTGGGAGTGTTGCCGACGCGCTGTCTGGTATGCCGTGTCCGCAAAATCACACCGCCGGGTAATTTCGGGCATTGTCCGGTTTTGATCAGAACTTGTCCTGCCAACGGACTTAGCATTTCCGCGTGGCAGGGACCACAATGATTCGCGGCGTTTCATCGGCGGTTCGCTTGATGTCTGCCGTCGCGGAAATCTGTGAAGTCCGCTGACTGGACCTTTCTCTTCGGGAGTGCGGACGATGAACGGCTTCACAAAACTCGCGTTGCTTGTGTGTCTTGGGCTGACCACCGCTGCGGTGCCGCGCCCGGCAGTCGCCGACGAGATTGCTACGCGCCTCGATGCTCTGGAGAAGGAAAACGCCGCTTTGCGCGCGCGCCTCAACCGGCTCGAAACGTCCAAAACGGCGAAGCTGCGGCAGGGTCCCGCGGAAACGGGATCGAGACCGGCGCTCGTCTCGCTGCCGCGGCCGCAAAATGCGGACAGCATGGCCGCGGATCTCAGCTACAAAGCCGGTCCCCCAGCAGTGAACTCGCCTCGCTTCGAGATCAGCGGCACGCTGTCATTCCTGCAGCCCGGTGCTGGCAACCTTGAATATGGCACGCTCACGACCCCGCTGCCATTGCCGACCCCGAACTGGAGCAACCAGTCGCTGAGGCCGAACTTCAGTCCTTCCTTTTCCGTCGGCGCCCGCTACATGGCGAACGAGTCCAACGATGTTCAGTTGAACTGGACTCATTTGCACGCCAACACCAATGACTCCTTCCTTGCCTCGCCGACGCAGATGGTGGGGCCCCCCTTTTTGATCGGCCCGGCACCGGCCTTGTACAAGATCGGATCGGGTACGGTGGAACACAGCTATGATGCCGTCAATCTGGACGCAGGTCATACGTTCTGCGTCGAATGCTCGTATCAGCTTCGCGCTTTTGGCGGCGTCGAAGTCGCTCGCATCGGCCAGAATCTGAGCGGGCTATTCCAGAGCCCGGATGGGGCGGCCTCCTCGGCGAACACGGTCACGTCGTTGTTCACCGGCGCAGGACCTCGCGTGGGCGTCAAGGGTCAGTACGCCCTTGGCGACTTCCAGTTGATCGGTGAACTCGCCGGCGCAGCCCTGATCGGAACCGCGCAGAGCCGCATCGATTTCACAACGGTCTCTCCGTCATTGGGAAGCAACATCCAGTCTTTGACATCACCCAACGCAACGCGGGTGGTCCCCAGCATCGACGCCAGATTGGCTACCGCCTATACGTTTGCGCCCAGCGCTTACGGATTGTTCAAGGTCGAATTGGGCTACAAGGCGGCGGTCTATTTCGACGCGGTCAATCAATACGCACTGACCAACGTCCCGACCAGCCTCACGCTTCCGCCCGTCGGGATCTACCTGGCAACGCAACAGCATCTGCTGAGCAACTACACCAACCAGGGGCCGTATGTGACGGCGATCTGGTCGTTCTGATAAGCCTGTCGCTCTCACCGATCGCGTACGTTGTTGATGTCAAGAATTCTGAGCGGCTTGCGGGCGGTAATCAGGAATTACATAGCCGCGCTTCATCTCGTTCGCAGGCTCCACCCGAGTAGGCAAGCACATCGGAGCCTTGGCAGCGAGCGGCGACTATCTCAAGAAAGTCGCGCTCGAACTTGGAGGCAATGTGCCCTTTATCGTATTGGATGATGCCGACGTGGATCAGGCGGTCAGAGCCGTTCGACATTCACAAAGGTCAATGGCTCATCGCCTGATTACTCTCTCGACAGCGTTCGAACCGTCATAAACCTCTCGGTTTCAGGTCTCAATTGACTGCTCATAAGGGGACTGGTTGCAAAGCAGGCAACCAAATGGGGGCAGTCTTTGGTATTTCATGCGTCGTTGCCTCCCGAAAATGTGGTAGGTGCAACCCTCCCACAAGCCAATGCACCGACGGTTCGTGCCCGACAACCCTGCGCCAGTGCTGCTGGTTAGTGCAACGGCCGACCGTTGCGATGTAAACAGACTATATCACTGACAAAAATGGATTGGCTCCGGTCGGATGGGGCGGGTTGAGCAG
>Ga0193742_1002495_pt1 | contig 10575 bp, 11 predicted proteins | sample L2c1metaG_FD_165511 | JGI IMG/M metagenome (GOLD analysis project Ga0193742, IMG submission 165511) | Soil microbial communities from a riparian zone of the East river system, Colorado, United States - L2c1 | ecosystem: Environmental > Terrestrial > Soil > Riparian zone | place: USA: East River... | reverse complement strand
CCGATCCGCCATCAGTTGATAGAGCGGCTCAACCAAGTCTGCCACATCACCGCACCACACCGACTGCGTGGCCCGCGAGATCTCGAAGCCCTGCCGCGCGAAGATATCTTCAAGCCGGTACAGCGGAAGATAGTCAGAGTACTTGCTGGTTACGATATAGGCCAGCAAGCCGGGACCGGCAAGCCCCTTGTCGATGGCCGTCTCCGGCTTCTTCGCCGCTTGGACGGGCGACAATAACAACTCCTGACCGTAGCGCAGCCTTTATCAAAAACTTACGTGGATTCTTCTATTGTCAATCAAGTGGTTTTCTCGAAGAGAAGTAAAAGCCCACTTGGCATTCAATCGCTTGACCTATAGGAACCTCCAATAGCCACGTGGCCCTTCCGATAATGAGCTCGTCTCATGAGGTCGGGAACAACGATGAATGGGTGCAAGGAACGTCTCAAGACTCCAATTGCTTTACGACAAGTTCCCTTCCCATCGATTTTTGGCGATGTTCCCCGTTCGGACCTCTCTACTCACGCGACCAATCAAGCTTTTTCCTTGGAGATTTATGAAATTGCGTCAATATTTGAATAAGTTGTCTGTAGTCGTAATCCTCACGGCCCTTGCGGTCGTCGCCTCGACCTCGCAGGCCATTGCCCAGCAGCAACCGGGCGAGGACGACGTCTACGAGAACCAAGAACGCGCGGCCGTCACGGGCTTCGTTGCCTCGGCAGGGACCTTGGCCGAAGCCAGAAACGGTGGAAACCTGCTGGATGTGTGGCGAGCGAACGACAGCACGAATCAAGTGTGGCTGTCGTGGAACAACGGCTCTCCCTTCACGATTGCGTCGACGACCCAGACCTTCGTAAGTCCTGCGGTGGTTGCCATTGGGAATTCCGGTTTCATGGTTTTCCACACCGGCACCGATGGCAATATCTATCGCTCGCTGGTCACTGGTAATAGGGTTTTTACCCCTTGGGTCAGCGTTCCGGGCAACACCACGAATATGACCGTGTCGGTCGCGCAGATGGGCGCCGGCTCCCCCAATATATACATGGTGTACCGCGGGTCGGGGGGCGACACGCAGGTGTGGGGCACCTGGATGAATAGTTCATTTGAGTGGTCATCTCCCATAAACATCGCCGGTGGATTGGCGAATGCGTCGCCTGCCATTTGCTTGAACAATACGGGGTCCAGCCTTTGGGTCGTAGTGGTCGGTACGGACAACCAGATCTGGACGACCTCTCAATTTCTCGGAGCACCCAGCTGGCCCTTCTTTACCCCCCGCGGTGTCTTTGCCGGAGGCTTGCCGCCCAGTTGCGCCGCCACGGCCGCTGGCACTGAGGTGATGGCTTATGTGGACGGCAACGGTAATCCCAATTACGCGTCCTTCGATAATGCTGGGAATATGGTTACCGGATGGACCAGGGACAGAAGCGGCTATCGGACCCAAAGAAGCGTCAATCTGTCGTCGTCTGGCAACACCGTATGGTCGCTCTTGACTGGAGATCAAGTAAATTGCCAATTACCACCACTCGGACCACCAGTCAATACACCATGTTTCCCGGTGAATCAGATCTATTGGAAGCAGGTATACGTCGCGCCGTAGCCTTGCGGAAGCAGTTATAAACTTGCAGTACGGGAAGCGGAGGGACGACTGGTGGTCACTCCGCTCCCCCAAACCGCCGCAGGGATAAGATCCCCCTCTTGATCCGTTCCGTCCCATCAAGTCCGATAGCGCAGGGGCTTTATAAAAATACGCTCAATTGCTCTACTCTAGGCCAGGTGGTCTTCTCGAAGAGGAGTAAAACCCACTCAGCCCGGACAAGTTTTTTACTATTGCACCAGAACCTTCTGGCCTCATCTCGAACGGCTTCCCCGCAGATGAGACGGTGAATGCGAAACTTAAACGTGGGAGTGTCGGCCATAAAGAAACTATGCATTCTGTTGATGAGTCTCGCCTCGGCTCTGGGAGCTGCCGCTCAGAATGCACCTAAGGACCAAGCTTCGATATTGGGCAGGGTCGTGGACGTCTCTGGTAGCCCCTATTCCGCACAGGTTCGGATATTCCAGATCGCTATACGTGAGGGGTTTGCTTATCTGTATCCGGTGTGCGTGACAAATACGGATCAGCAAGGCGGGTTCGAGTGTCCGAAACTTCCGGCAGGAAAATCCATTGTTCAGGTTCTATCTCTGCGCCGGTGGGGAAAACAGACACAGGAGGCACAAGATGCCGCGGCGGGAGCGATCCCAAAATCAATCTTCTATCCCGGTGTAACAGATCTCGAACAAGCAACACCGATCTCTTTGCGAAGCAACGAAGCTGGATGGGCTGAAGTACGCGTCGTCGATTCGCCAGGGGTTGAAGTCACAGGCACGCTCACCGATCATGAGCCGGGTACATTTTTAATACTGAAAGCAGAGTCGGGGGGGCTGACTCTGAATCTAGGTATCAACCCCCAATACGACAGCAATACAGGCCGGTTCGTCATATCGAATGTTCCTGCAGGCCATTATCAACTGACAGCGAATTGGTTCGTAAGCCAGGGAGGGCGACATACGACGCTGCCGTTTGTGGTGGACGCTACGCCGGTGGATAATCTCCTCCTCTCAGCTACGCCCAATGTGGAGATAAGCGGTCAACTCCCTACTCTTCCATTGGGTGTAACCATATCGCAACTATTGCTCATGAGTACGGACGATTCGACCCGTGATCGCAATACATCGGTGAAAGATGGAGCGTTCAATTTTGGTTCGGTACCTGCGGGAGAGTACATCTTGAGCTTTCCGCTTGGTCAACAGGTTTACGTGGATGCGGTTTCTGTGGGGGGCAAAAGCGTTGGCGGTTCGAGATTCTCAGTTGGACCAGGGCAAGGCACAGTAAATTTAGAACTGGAAGTCAAGGGGCCGAGCATACCGATTCGTGGTTCTGTGAAGGAATGGGAGGGATCTGCTGTAAGTGCCGAGGTGATTGCACAAGCTGAAGATTCGGGTGAGATTTACAAAGTGACAACGGATAAGCGGAGGAATTTCTCGTTTGCTGGGGTCAAGCCTGGCGAGTATCGCTTGTTTGCATGGCCTGGGGTCAATACGATCGAATATCGAAATCCCCTCGTCTTGAGAAAATACAACAATGACAGCACTGTGATTTGGGTGGACCAAAACGGCATCGGTAGTGCGATTGAACTTACACCTATCGAAAAGGAACGTTGACGAACTGGCCAGACAAGGTCCAGGGAGTCAGAGAATCCCGAGCCGCTATCGCTGCACAACTGGGAGTCGGCGAAGCAACCGTTTATCGAATCCTCCCCTCCGTTAAGGCACAGAATTACCAACCAAACTTTCTGTCCAATTGTTTCAAAGACCCCAACACCGACACACTCATGAGAACGGTCCAGACCAAGCGCTTACAGCTCTACTAGTCACCCAGCCACTTCACCAAATGTACGGAAGAACCCACACTGCGATCCAGGCTACAGCCAGGGCGTCCGCTACAGACTCTTGGCCGTCAGCACATCTCGCCTATCGATTGCCGAACACCGGATAAGGTCGCGCCATAGCGCTCAAGCTGCTGCACTCTACAGCCCCTCAGATGCGCCGTAGTAACCTCCGGACCGGGGGACTTTCTTACAGGTCGGCGCATTTCCGGTAGTGGGTCAGTTTGAATCTGACGGCGAGTTTTGAATTGGTGCCAGCCATTTTCTAGACAGCTGGGTAGCGCTAGTCAAGAGTAAGCGTCCGAACAACGCATCTGTTGGTTGCTGAGTAATTGTGAGGAACTCTGTTTATGAGCGGAGAGTTTGGAGCAGTGGTTGGTCGTCGTGGCCGCGCGGAGATAGAGCGGCTGGCAAGTTTGTATGGGACGAGCGGGATGGGACGAAGTGATTTCTGCCGGAGTCACGGCATGGCGCTGAGCACGCTGAACCGGCATCTGAAGAAGCAGCAGAATCGGCAGAACCAGGCTGGAAGTAAGGGAGTCGAGCAAAGCCGTCTGGTAGCGGTGGAACTGGCGGCAGCCGTGACCATGGCTTCTGTCGATGAGTCCCCCGTCGCATTGACGGTGTTATTGTCCAACCGTCGCCGAGTAGAAGTCAGTCGCGGCTTCGATGCTGCGACGCTGGCTCAAGTGGTGACTGTGCTTGAGAGGCTGTAGTCGGTGTTCGGCGTGGGCGCGGCGACGCGGATTTATCTTGCGCCTGGCGCAACCGACATGCGCAAGGGGTTCAACGGCTTGTATGGTCTGGTGCGCGATCAACTGTTGTGCGATCCCTTGAGCGGCCACCTCTTTCTCCTTTTGAACGCGCAGCGCAATCGTTTGAAGATTCTTTTCTGGGATACGACCGGCCTGTGGGTGTGCGCGAAAAAACTTGAAAAGGGATGCTTTCACTGGCCGACGCAGAGCGACTCGCAAGGCAAGATTGTACTGAGTCACGAGGAGTTTGCGATGCTGCTGGGTGGAATCGACCTTGCGCAGACGCAGCGCCGGCGATGGTATCGCAAGCCTGTCGTCGAGGAATCAGTAAGCTCACAAATTCCCGCATAAACACTGCATAAAATGCTTGTACTCCACAGGCAGGTCTGTTAATCAAGAGACATCGTGACTCCTTCCGACGCACAGATCATCGAACAGCTAAAGCAGCAGCTGGATGCCACAACGCGGCAGCTGGATGTGACGTCGCAGCGGCTGCAACTTTCTGAGCTGCGAGTCCAGTTGCTGGAAGATAAGCTGCGCCTCCAGCGGATTGCGAAGTACGGACCGGGCAGCGAGAAGTTGACCAACCAGCAGTTGGAACTGTTGGAACTGGAGCCCGGGGTCAGCAATCTGGAAGTCGAGGCAGAGGGCGAACGCGAGGTGCTGCCAGCGACGCCGGACAAGAAGAAGCGCAAGCATCCTGGCCGCCAGACGCTGCCTGCGAATCTTCCGCGCGTGGAGCGCGTGATTGCCTGCATGGCCGAGCAGTGCGTGTGCGGTGGCTGCGGGCAGTCGACAGCGGTGATCGGCTACGAAGAGAGCGAGCAGTTGGATGTTGAGCCGGTGAAGTATTTCGTGCTGGTGACCAGGCGCGAGAAGCGTGCCTGCAAGTCCTGCGAAGAACGCGGCGTGATGGCTGCACCGCTGCCGCCTCGGATCATCGAGAAGAGCCTGGTCAGCGATCAGGTGATCGTCGATGCGATCCTCAGCAAATACTCGAATCACTGTCCGCTGTATCGTCAGAGCGTGATCTTGCTGCGCGACGCAGGCATCGACATCAGCCGCGCAACCATCGATGGCTGGGTGATGCGCGTCGGCGACTTACTGATACCTCTGGTCGCGGTCATGGGCCGCGAGTTAGTCGGCGGCACTTACATCCAGGCCGATGAGACGCCGGTGGAGGTGCAGACACGCGGTGGCCGGTCGAAGAACTACCCCGGCTATCTGTGGCAATACGGAACCCCGGGCGGAGCAACCATCTTCGAGTTCCGCATGGGGCGAGGGCGCGAAGGGCCCATGCGGTTCCTGGAAAACTTCGCAGGCATTTTACAGACCGACGCTTATGCGGCTTACGACCGTGTCGGCGGACCGAAGATGGTGCACGCCGCATGTTGGGCGCACTCAAGAAGACGCTTTGTAGAGGCGACTAAACTCAATCAGCAGGATGTCGCCGCGACACGAATCGTGGCGCAGATGGCGAAGCTGTTTGCCATCGATGCTCAGGCACGTGACGAGAACATGGACCACGCCGCGCGTCACGCGCTGCGCATGGAACGGGCTCCGTCGGTGCTCAGCGAACTCAAGGCGCAGATCGAGGCCGCCAGCCGAACGGCACTCCCATCGAGCCCCCTCGGCAAGGCATCTTCCTACGACAGCGAAACAGGTAAGTTCGTCATATCGAATGTTCCTGCAGGCCATTATTAACTGATCGCCGATTTGTTCATCAATCACAAATTGCGACGTGCGACACTGCCGTTTATGGTGAACGCTACGCCGGTGGATGATCTCGTTCTCTCAGCTATACCCACTGCGGAGATAAGAGGTCAGCTCCCTACTCTTCCCTCGGGTGTAACCATATCGCAACTGTTGCTCTTGAGTGCAGACGGTTCGATCCGCGATAGCAACACATCGGTGAAAGACGGAGCGTTCGAATTTCGTTCGGTGCCCCAGGCGAGTACATCTTGAGTCTTCCGCTCGGCCAACAGGTTTACGCGGATTCAGTTTCTGTTGGCGGAAGGAGCGGCGGCAGTTCGAGATTTACGATTGAACCCGGGCAAGACACAGTGAATTTAGAACTGGAAGTCCAGGGGCCGGGTATAGCGATCCGCGGTTCTGTGAAGGAATGGGAGGGATCTGCTGTAAGCGCCCAGGTGATCGCACGATCTGAAGATTCGGGTGAGATCTACAAAGTGACAACCGATAAGCAGAGAAATTTCTCGTTTGCTGGGGTCAAGCCAGGGGAGTATCGCTTGTTTGCATGGCCGGGGGTCGATACGATCGAATATCGGAATCCCCTCGTATTGGGAAAGTACAACAATGACAGCACCGAGGTTCGGGTGGACCAAGACGAGATCGGCAGTGCAATTGAACTTTCACCGATCGAAAAGGAACGTTGACAAAATCTCTAGTGCCGTATCGGCAGTGCTCCGCAGACGAAGTTCCATGTTGTGCTGCTGTTGGAGCGGAGCAGTGCGGATACGGCGATTTGGAGTAAGCCGCTAGCGCGGTAAGAGTATGGGGATTGAAGGGTGTTCGTGGTGAGCCGACCCGGCTGAATGAGCATTGAACGGGATGGCGGTCAGCCCGAGGGGGTCGTTCAGGGGTGCGTCTCGCAGCTCGCCTGGGCTTACTGACGAGTGGATCAACATTGCTTCGACAGGTGCGGCGCCGCATTCAGCCGTGCATCGTGTCGGCTCCACGCGTTCTCGGCATCGACGATTGGGCGTGGAAGAAACGTCATCGCTATGGAACCATCCTTTGCGATCTCGAAGCGGGCAAAGTCATCGACCTTCTTCCCGACCGGGAGTCAGAGACGCTGGCTACATGGCTGCGAGAGCATCCGGGAACGCATATCATCAGTCGCGATCGGGCCAGCGCTTACGCCGATGCCGCACGGAGAGCTGCTCCAAAAGCCGTTCAGATCGCCAATCGCTGGCATCTATTGAACGACCTGAGCGATGCACTGAGAACCGCTCTCGAACCCCATCGCCGCGTCATGACGCAAGCGGCCAGAGCCAGTCAGGATGTTGATTTGAGAGAGCCGCTTACGACAGATCAGGTTATGGCCACTCCGACTCCAACAGCAAAACAGAGGAACCGCGAGCGCAGACACGGCCTCTATAAACAAGTGAAAGCCCTGGTCGATGGTGGCATGAGCCAATCCGACGCTGCTCGCCAGCTCGAGATCAGTATGAGCGCCGGAGTAAATGTATGGTCCGCCGCCTTTCCGCAAGCGAAGAGTGAGTGGCTGGTTGGTCTGCGCAAATGTATACGACCTTTGTTGGAGAGGATTTCTCCTGGCCATGATGGAATGCGCTGCGCTCTGTTCCTTGTTAAATAGGCAGTCTTGCGAAGACTCTTTTACTCCACAGGTTTCCAGAGCGCCGGGTTCGACCGTTGTGCCATCTCCTTTTCGCCAGCAGACCTGGCAGGAAAATCATGAGCTCCGCCGTCGTCGCTGGTCTGTAGATGTGGGAATCGCGCATGCGATTTCCAAGCCTGGCTTCAGCCAGGCGTCATCTGCAGTCCAGCCAGGCTGTAGCCACACTGTCCAGTACCGTGGGCCGATATGCCTCTTGCTTTGCGAGCACGGCCCAGGCGATGCGGGCCAGCTTGTTGGCTAAGGCCACGGCAACGACATTGGGGTGGCTGCGGAGCGCGAGTTGGCTCAGCCACGCACTCAGGCCCGAGGACTGTTTCGTGCGGTGTTGCAAGACTGCGCGTGCGCTTTGGATGAAGAGTCTTCGCAAGTAGGCGTTCCCGCGTTTGCTGATCCCGAGCAGCTTCTGCTTGCCACCGGTGGAGTGCTCGCGGGGAACAACGCCCATCCAGGCCGCGAACTCCCGGCCCTTGCGGAAAACTGCTCCGTTACCGATGGCCGCGATGAGTGCGGTTGCCGTCACCGGTCCGACCCCGGGAATCGCCACCAGTCGTTGACAGTCTTCGTTCTCCTGGACGGTCTGGTTGAGCATCGTGTCGGCTTCGTCGATCCGTAGCGTCATCTGTTCCAGTTCCAGCTTCAGTTGTGCCAGCAGCATGCGCAATGCTCCAGATAAGTTCAGATCGGCATCCTCGAGAATCCGCGGCAAAGCTGCATCCACGTAATGCCGCCCCTGTCGCAGCGTGATGCCACGTTCGAGCAACAGGCTGCGAATCTGGTTCACAATGGCCGTGCGACGCATCACCCAACGCTCGCGCACCCGATGCAGCGACTGCAGGTCAAGCTGGGCTTCGGTTTTGATCGGCACGAAGCGCATCGTGGGGCGACCCACGGCCTCAGCGATCGCCTCCGCGTCGATGGAGTCGGTCTTGTTCGTCTTCACATATTGTGCTGGAATCAACCGCACCGCGTGCCCCTGCCCGCGCAGTGCCCGACCCAGAAAATGCGCTCCCCCGCACGCTTCCATGCCAATCAACTCGACCTGCAGGTTCGCCGTGAACTGCAGCAGTTGTTTGCGAGAGAACTTCTTGCGCACGACGACTTCGCCGCGCCGGCTAAGCCCAACCAAATGAAAAACGGTTTTGCCAAGATCAATGCCAATCGTGTGTAGTTCCATGGGACGCCTCCTCCGTGTGTAGTTTCCTACCTCAGATGCGGGCTGGGGTAAAGGCGGCGGACCATCCCATTAAGTAGTCCACCGTCGGATCTTGGTTTCGTGAGCGGTGTTGCCTTGGCAACGTGGTTCATGGAACACCGGAGGGATGTTCCGAGTGGAGATTTACGGGCGTGTACGTCGAGCGGTTCGTGTTGAGGGTCGGAGTCAGCGTGCGGTGGCCCGGGAGTTTGGGCTGTCGCGAGAGACAGTGCGGAAGATGCTGGAGTATGCGGTGCCGCCAGGCTACCAGCGGCAGCAGCCGATCAAGCGGCCCAAGCTGGGGCCGTGGCTGGGCGTAATTGACGCCATTCTTGCCGACGACAAGCAGAGACCGGTGAAGCAGCGGCACACGGCCAAGCGGATCTTCGATCGGCTCAGGGACGAGCATAGGTTCACGGGCGGCTACACGATCGTGAAGGACTATGTGCGCGGCGAACAGCCTGGCCACCACACAACCTGCGGAATCCTGATGCACTCCAGTCTGGCCGTTACCACGGAGGGTCTTCCACTCGGGTTGGCTGCGATCAAGTTCTGGAGCCGGGATAAGTTCCATGGAGCGAACGCGCTCAAGCGCAGCATCAACCCGACACGCGTCCCGATCGAACAGAAGGAGAGTTACCTGCATTGAGCGCCATGGTCAGCGCAAGGTAGATATGGGGAGAACGCGACTTCTTCGATAGCTGCCGCATTCTATGCGTTTCGTCGGCCTCATAGGCTTTACCAATTTTTCTGCGGGCGGGGAGCTTGAGTTTTTTCTTCTTGCGAAGACCGGCGCGGATCACGTCGCCCTGCTGCTCCATCATGGTCAGGAGGAACCGAACCTCTTCATTGACGGATTTAGGGGCAGCGAGCTCTTTGAGGCGCGAGCTCTGGTAGCCCAGAACCGCAGCTTCATCAATATCGACCAGCAACTTATCTCCGAGATGCCTGGTCACGTGGCCGATGGCGTATTCAGCAAAGGTCACGCCGCGGAAGCGTAGCCGGTAATCATCCAAGTATTTGGCCGCAACATCCCGCAAGAGACGGATTCGATTCTCTCGTATCTCGGTGATGTTGTGAAAGCCATGTTCGAGGTCACGCCGCCTTTGCTGTTCAGCAGCTTTGGCCACGATCTTCGATGTCGATTTTGTGGACTCCCGGATGCGCTGATTTCCGAACTGAAAGTCGTACCACCAAATCTCTCCTCGTTTGACTAGTGTCACTGCGGTCCCTTCCCTCTCTTAGGTCTGGTCAACGCTTCGCCCGGGTCGCCGGCGCGCCGAAAGGCCCCATCTTCGTGTAGCGGGATAGAGTCTGCCCCAGATCGAAATCTCGAGCAAGCGGGCCTGTCAGAGCTCTTCGCTCTCGGACGAAGCGCGGTTTTGGTTGAACCGGCAAGAGGTGCCAGATCGAGGGAGGGAAACCGAAGAGAGGTGGAAGTCGAGTCGCGCCTGAGGAGACCGCTTACAGTGGCTCAAGAGCTGGGTTGCTATCCGCGCTACCCTCGTTGTGAAGGAGCTACGACACAAAATCCACCACAATTTGGAAAATTAGGAGATTTTGCAGACTTTGGAGTTTTGTAAGCTATTGATTTTATTGGCTCCTGAGGTAGGACTCGAGCCTACAACCCTTCGGTTAACAGCCGAATGCTCTGCCATTGAGCTACTCAGGAGCGCCTAACGGAGCACGTTTTGGGAACGCGCTGCGCTAACTCTTTTAGAGCAAAGACAGTTGCACCGGTCAATTAAACGCTGAAAATGAACGGCTTTGGGCTTCGCCCACGATGTGTACGGCTGTTGCTCCCTCTTCCCTCCCCTCGCCCGA
>Ga0193742_1002494_pt1 | contig 10576 bp, 10 predicted proteins | sample L2c1metaG_FD_165511 | JGI IMG/M metagenome (GOLD analysis project Ga0193742, IMG submission 165511) | Soil microbial communities from a riparian zone of the East river system, Colorado, United States - L2c1 | ecosystem: Environmental > Terrestrial > Soil > Riparian zone | place: USA: East River... | reverse complement strand
GGCGGCGAAGACAGCGGCCGCGTCGCTCAGCGGACGGCCGACGGTGGCGATCGTGTCGAGGCTCGCCGCCGGCTGGCCGGCGAAGTGGGTCAGGTAGCCGCGCAGGACGATCAGCGCCATGCGCCACCCCTGGGTGGCCCCCTCGAGGAGGTCCTCCCATCCACCGTCGTCGCCCGCCAGGCTGCTGACCACCCGCACGACGCACGTACCGTCGCCCCGGGCGGTCACCAGGTACTCGGTGGCCAGGGCCAGGGCCGGTGCGTCGGGGCCGAGCGGTTCCTCGTAGGCGAGGCGGCGGGGCGGGTCCCAGGCGGTGATCACCGCCTCGGCGTCGGGGCCGAACGGCCGGCGGCGGATGACGATCGTGCCGCCCTCCCGGCCCTCGATCTCGGTGCGGAACTGCCAGGCGGCGGTGCCGTCGCCGCTGGCGATCGCCCGCCAGACGTCCTCCGGCTCGCCGGGCACCTCCACCTCGGCCCCACCACCAGTCGTCCCGGGGCCTCCGCTCCCGACGTCGTCGGTGCCCGTCACGTCGACGCCACCGGGTCGACCCCCGCCGGCACCGGGTGGACCGACGCGGTGAGCCGGTGCCACCGGCCGTCGGGCGCCGTCTCGTCGTGGTACCTGGCGGCCACCGCGGCGACCGCGTCGGCCAGCTCGTCGGCGAACGCGGCCCGGTCGGCCGGCGACGCGAAGCGGACGGCGCTGTCGAGGCCGAGGACCGGCAGCCGCGTGCCCTCCCGGGAGGAGTTGCGGGCCATGCCGCCGACCTCGCGCACGACCCGGGCGGCCAGGGCCACGACGTAGGCGGCCGACAGCCGGTCACGCGCCCGGGCCGGGTCGCTGGCGCCGGCGGCCCCCAGCTCGGGGGCCACCACGTAGCTGCCGGCCGTGGCGACCAGGAGCCGTTCGGTCAGGCCACCCCAGGTGCGGGTGCCGGTCACCTCGACGAGGCCGTGCGACTCGAGCTGGCGCAGGTGGTAGTTGACCCTCTGCCGGCTCAGGCCGACTCGGGTTGCCAGCATCGCGGCTGACGCCGGTTCCCGCAGCTCGGCCAGCAGCCGGGCCCGCACCGGGTCGAGCGCCGCGGCGGCCGCGGCCGGCTCCTGGATGACCTCGACCTCCTGCACGCCGTCGAGACAACCATTGACACATGAATTTGTCAACGCCTTCCGGCCGGGTACCGGTAGACGGCGGCCGTGCCCCCAGCCGGGCAGGGTGGACGAACCCGGCCAGGGACACGGCGCCTTCCCGGGCAAGCCCCCCGTGCTGCTGCGACGCCACGGGGTTGTCCTGCACACCCGGGAGATCACTGGCCGGCGTGCGCCGCCCTGGTGGCCTCGTCGTCGGCGAAGCGCTCGGCCGCGGCCAGCGCTCCGGAGAGCTTGTCCCGCAGCCGGCGGGCCGCCTCAGCGGTCAACGAGCTGGTGCGCCCGTCGAGGTCGACATCGAAGAAGCACAGGCACTGCTCGTCGCCGACGTCGATCCGCCACCGGGCGTCGACCTGCTCCACCGCCCGCCGCTTCATGGCCCCGAGTTCCCGATCGTGTCGAAGACTACGGGCCGGCCGGGCCGCAGGTACGGGCCATGCGGCTCGCGGCGCAGCCCGCCATCCTTGTCGCGCACCCGCCCCTCTTCGGGCGTTGCGCTGTCCTCGTCGGCCGGCTGGTGGCTCACGCCGGTACCGCCTCTCGCCGGGCCCGCAGCTCCTCGACCACGGCCCGCAGCTGGGCGTGCCCCACCCCGTCGAGGTCGCCGAGCTTCCGCTTCAGGGTCCGGCACCGCCACCGCAGCTCGAACGTGGTCCGCGTCTTCACGTCGATCCGGGCCTGCCGAAGCGCCGCCGCCCGCTCGACCGGGTCGCAGTGGTTGCTCGCCATGGTGTGGTTGTACGGCGACACGGTGACGCTGGGTAGATGCGCAGCCACCCCTCGCATGCCCTATGCGGTTCTCGCATACTGGGGCCATGGAGCCGGGAGACGCCGCTCGAGCTGCTGCGGCGGCCGGTGACTACGGGCTGGTCATCCGGCTCTACCGCCAAGAACGGGGCCTGTCCCAGGGTCAGCTCGGCGGGGTCTGTGGCTACAGCCAGCCCGCCATCTCCCGCCTCGAACGAGGGCTGCGCACCTATGACCTGTCGACTCTGCGGGGCGTCGCCCACGCGCTCGACATCCCCCTGCACTTGTTCGGGCTCGCCGAGCCGGCACTGGTGAACCGCCGCGACTTCCTCGCCGGCACTGCCATGGCCATCGCCACGACGAAGCTCCCCCGCGTTCCGGCCGAGGCGGTCGACTACTTCACGTCCCAGCTCGCCGCACACTGGCAGGCCGACCGGGCCATCGGTCCGCACCTGCTGATCGACACCGTGGCACAGCAGTGCCGCACCGTCCTGCGAGCCGTCGCCTCCACCCGGGGCGAGCTGCACGCCCACCTCCTTCAGGTGGCCACCGCCTACACCGGGCTCGCCGGCTGGCTCTACCAGGATGCCGGCGACCTCGCTGCCTGCTCCCGCTGGCTGTCCGAGACGCTCGAGCTGGCGCATCGCTCCGGGGACCCTGAGCTCGTCGCCTACGCCCTCACCTCCAAGGCCATGGTGCGGGCTGACGCCGGCGACGGGGTCGGTGCCGTCGACCTCGCCGAAGCCGCCCTCACCTCCGCTCCCCAGCTCGGGGCGAAGGCCAAGGCGATGGCCGTCCAGCAGGCCGCCATCGGTCACGCGCTGATCGGCGACCGGCCAGCGGTCGACCGCTGCCTCGACGACATGGCCGGGCTGCTCACCTCGATCGAACACCGGCACTTCGGCGGCGACCGGCTCGACAACGACCCGGCCGTCGTCGTCGCCCGCCACCGCGCCACCTGCTACGGCCGCATGGGTATGGGCGCCGAAGCCGCCGCCCTCTGGGCACACGCCGGGGTGTCGCTCGACCACCGCGACGCCGGTGTCTACCTCGCCCGCTACGCAACCGCGCTGCTCGACGCCCACCGCCCCGACGACGCCGTCGGTCTCGCCGCCGAAGGCCTCGGCTACCTTCGGGAGACCGGCTCGGCCAGGATGCGCGACGAGCTCCACCTGCTGCGCAACAAGGCGATCACGTGGCAGACGACCGCTGCGGGCCGGGACCTGATCGACGTCCTGACCACCGCCTGAGGAGGCCACCCACATGGGGGTACGTGACCCACTCGACCCGGACGACGTCGCCGAACGCCTAGCCGCACGGGACGGCTGGACCGGCGACACGACCGGGATCGAGAAGACGTACACGGTCGGCTACGACGACGCCATCCTGATCGTCGCCGAGATCGGCAAGACCGCCATCGAGCTGGAACACCGGCCCGACATCGACATCCGCTGGGACAGCCTGCACATCGCCATGACCACCCACACCGCGGGCGACGTCACCACCGAGCTGGACTTCCTACTGGTCGACCGCATCGACGCCATCGCCGCCGAACACGGGGCGGTCTCGACCTGAGGTCGGGCCACCGCTGCGCGGCGGTGACGAGCGGTCAGGCCGGCGGCCGGGCGGTCCCGTAGTGTCACGTCGCGTGAGCTTTCGCAGCGTGGTGGCACGGGTCGTAGCCGGGGTGACGTCGACGGGCGGCCGCCGTCGGGGAGGCGGCCGGACGGCCCCAGCCCCGGGTCCCGGCGACGTCCGCATCGCCTACACCCCCGACGACGACGGCCAGCCCGACCCGGGCGAGATCGTCTGGACCTGGGTCCCCTACGAGGACGACCCCCGCCAGGGCAAGGACCGGCCGGTCGTCGTGATCGGCAGCGCCGGCGAGCGGCTGGCCGTGGTCCCGGTGTCGAGCCGCGGCCCGGACGGTCCCCCCGACGCCGCGGCCTGGGTGTCGATCGGGTCGGGCCGGTGGGACGGCGAGGGCCGCACCAGCTACGCCAACGTCGACCGGGTGCTGCGGGTGGCGGCCGACGACGTCCGACGGGAGGGCGCGACCCTCGACCGAGCCCCGTTCGACGCCGTCGTCGCCGGCGTCCGCCGCCACCACCCCGACATCCGCTGACACCCCTCGCTCCCGGGCGGGGCGGGGGTCAGGGCGGCGGCGCGGGGAGGGTGACGTGGACGGTGAGGCCGTGGGGTCGGGTGGGGGTGGCGGTGACGGTGCCGCCGTGGGCGGTCACGAGGGCGGCGACGATGGAGAGGCCGAGCCCGCTGCCGCCCGACGAGCGGGAGCGTGACGGGTCCTGCCGCCAGAACCGGTCGAAGGCGTGGTCCACATCGTCGTCGGACAGCCCGGGTCCGTCGTCGGCGACGTCGATCACGACGTGGTGGTCGACGGCACAGGCGGTCACGACGGTGGTGGTGCCGGGCGGGGTGTGGGTCCGGACGTTGGCGAGCAGGTTGTCGAGCACCTGCCGGAGCTGGTCGCGGTGGGCGGGCACGACCAGCGGCGCCGACGGCAGGTCGGCCTGCCACGTCCGGGCGGCGTCGAGGGTGGTGGCGGCCCGGACGGCGTCGCCGACCAGGGCGGCGACGTCGACGGGCTCGGTGGACCACAGCGCGCCGGGGTCGGGCTCGTCGAGCTCGGCCAGGAGCTGCAGGTCGGCGACCAGGCGTCCCATGCGGGCGGCCTCCTCGGCGGCGCGGCCGATCGCCCGGCGGTGCTCGTCGGGCTCCGCGAGGGCACCGTCGAGGTCGAGCTGGAGGTAGCCGCTGACCGACGTGAGGGGCGTGCGCAGCTCGTGGGAGGCGTTGGCGATGAACTCCCGCAGCCGGGCCTCGGACCGCGCCCGCACGGCGAGCGAGGCGTCGACGCTGCCGATCATGGCGTCGAGCGCGTGGGTCAGGCTGGCCAGCTCGGCGGTGTTGGTCGGCACCGACAGGCTGCGGTCGGCGTCGCCGCGGGCGATGGCGTCGGCCCGCCCGGTGAGCGTCTCGATCGGCCGGGTCGTGCGCCGGATCCACCACCACGCCACGCCGGCCAGCACCGACCCGGCCACCAGCGCGATCACCAGGAGCCGGCGGGTGAGGTCGTCGGCCAGGCCGCGGAGGTCGTCGACAGGGGCGCCGACGACCAGCCGCTGGTCGTCGCCGAGGTCGACGGCGGCGACGCGGTACTGCGTCCCGTCGGCGCCCTGGGCGTAGGCGACCTCGCCGTCGCCGGGCAGCTCGTCGATCCGCACGCCGGGCGGTGCGTCGGGATCACCTCGGGACCCGGTCATCGAGCGGACCGTCGTGCCGGTGGGGGTCACGACCACGACGGCGTACTCGTCACCGACCGACGGCTCCTCCGAGGCAGCCGCCGACGCCGACGCCGTCGTGCTCGCCCGGACGTCGGCCAGGTCGGCGAGCAGGCGGTCGTCGACCCGGTCGCGCATGGCGTGCTTCGACGTGACGACGGCGACGTACCCGACCACGGCGAAGGTGACCAGCGTGGCCAGGACGACGCCCGCGGTCAGCTTCGTGCGCAGGTGCACGTCAACCCCCGGAGGCCTCGGGCGGCCGGAGCGTGTAGCCGACCCGGCGGATCGTGTGGATGAGGGGAGGAGCGCCGTCGCCGACGCCGTCGCCGTCGAGCCGGCTGCGCAGCGTGCTGATGTAGGTCTCGACCACGTGGGTGTCGCGGTCGGGGTCGTCGGGCCAGACGCGGTCGAGGATCTGCTGCTTCGACACGACGCGCCCGGCGTTCAGCAGCAGGTACCGGAGCAGGTTGAACTCCGTCGGCGACAGCTCGACCCGGCGACCCGCGCGGCGCACCTCGTGGCGGTCCTCGTCGAGCTCGACGTCGGCGCAGCGCAGCGGCCCCTCGCCCGACGACCAGCCCGACCGCTGCAGCACCGCCTTGATCCGGGCCACGAGCTCGTCGAGCACGAACGGCTTCGTCACGTAGTCGTCCCCGCCGTGCCCGAAGCCGTCGAGGATGTCGCGGCTGGTCGTCTTGGCGGTGAGGAAGATCACCGGCGTGGCGTCGCCGGCGGCCCGCATCCGCCGGCACACCTCGAACCCGTCGAGCCCCGGCATCAGCACGTCGAGCACGACGAGGTCCGGTGCCGAGCGGGCCACGGCGTCGAGCGCGGCGCGGCCGTCGGGGGCGACGGTCACCGCGAACCCGGCGTAGCGGAGCGCGGTCCCCGCCATGTCACGGATGGCATCGTCGTCGTCGACGAACAGCACGCGGGCGGCCATGCCCGACAGTCAAGCGGCCGAAGCTCTCGATGACCTCAGAGCCGGCAGCCGTCGAGCGCCGATCCTGAGGATCTCCAGAGGCACCCGGCAGGATCGCCGGAGGTTGGTGTCGTGTGCTTGCCCCATGAAGCATCCACCCCTGGCCCCACTCCCGAAGCTCCTCCGACTCGCGCTCGCCGCCACGGTCCTCGCGGTTCCCGTGGCCGCCTGCGCCGGCGACGACGACGCGTCGAGCTCGTCCACCCCGGCGGCCGACGCCCCTGACGCCCCTGACGAGCGCCCGCCGCTGCCGCGCCCCGAGCCCCCGGCCAACGCCGCGGTCGACGGCCGGGCGACCACGTTGCCGACCCCCTTCGAGCCGGTCGTGTGGAGCGACCCGCCGTCGCGGCCGGCGCTGGAGGGACCGCTCGCCGCCAACGACGCCCTGACCACGGCGTCGATCGTCGGGGACGCCGAGCTGGAGGGCGCCGAGGACGTCGCCCCCGGCCTCGACGGCCACCTCTACACCGGCACCGTCGACGGCGCCGTCTGGCGGCTCCGCGTCGACCAGGCTGGCGCGATCACCGCGGTCGAGCACGTGGCCACCCTGCCGGGGCGCGCCCTCGGGCTCGACGCCTACTCGGACACGGTGCTCGTCGCCGCCGTCCCCGAGCACGGCCTGATGGCGGTCGACACCACCACCGGCGAATCGTGGGTGCTCGCCGACCGCATCGACGACGCCCTCGTGTTCTTCGCCGACGCCCCGTCCGTGGCCGACGACGGCACCGTCTACGTCACCGAGGCCAGCACCCGGTACCTGCCCGGCTTCCCCAACGACTTCCTCGACGGGCGCCCCAACGGCCGGCTCCTGCGCTACGAGCCGACGTCCGGCGAGCTCACGGTCGTCGCCGAGGGCATGCACTTCGCCAACGGCGTCGACGTCGCCCCCGACGAGAGCTACGCGCTGGTCGCCGAGAGCTTCCGCTTCCGGGTCCTGCGGGTCTGGCTCGACGGCGAGCGGGCCGGCGAGGTCGAGCCGTTCGGCGAGCCGCTGGTCAACGGCCCCGACAACCTCCGGATCGACGACGAGGGGCGGGTCTGGGTCGGCGGCAGCGACCTGCGCAACGACGCCACCGACGCCCTGCTGGTGAACGCCGACGTCCGCCGGTCGGTCGCCGCGCTGGGCGACGAGGAGCGGGCCGCGCTGCGGGCGCCGTACGGGTTCGCGGTCGTCCTCGACCCGGAGGGCCGGCCCCTCGCCAGCTTCCACGACGACACCGGACGCTTCGCTGGCGTCAGCTCCGTGCTCCTCCACGAGGACACGCTCACGTTCGGCACCCTCGCCGGCCGCGGTCTCGCCCAGCTCCCGCTGCCCGCCGAGCTCGCTTGACCACGCCCGTGACCGCTGACCTGCCCCGGGCGGCTCACCCCCCTGGCGGCGGGCCCTCGGACGGGACGAACCGGTAGCCCATGCCCGGCTCCGTGAGGATGTAGCGGGGCCGGGAGGGCTCGGGTTCGAGCTTGCGGCGCAGGTGGGCCATGTGGACCCGGATGTAGTTGGTCTCCTCCTCGAAACCCGGTCCCCAGACCTCCTGGAGGAGCTGGCGGGCCGAGATGAGCTTCCCGGCGTTGCGGGCGAAGACCTCGACCAGGTGCCACTCGGTCGGCGTGAGCCGGACCAGGGCACCGTCGGTCGTCGTGACCTGCTTGGCGGACAGGTCGACGCGGAAGTGGGCCGTGTCGATCGTCGGTCCGGCCTCGGCGTGGACGCCCCGGCGGAGCGCGGCGCGGACCCGGGCCAGCAGCTCGTTCATGCCGAAGGGCTTGGGGACGTAGTCGTCGGCGCCGGCGTCGAGGGCGGCGACCTTGTCGGTCTCGGTCCCTCGGGCGGAGAGGATGACGATGGGGACGTTGGTCCAGCCGCGCAGGCCCCGGACGACCTCGGTGCCGTCGATGCCGGGCAGCCCGAGGTCGAGGATCACGAGGTCGGGGTGGTGGCGGGCGGCGAGGTCGAGGGCCTCCTCGCCGGTGGCGGCCAGGTCGACCTTGTAGCCCCGGACCTTGAGGTTCGTCTCGAGGGCCCGGCGGATGGCGGCTTCGTCGTCGACGACGAGCACGCGCTGCATCAGCCGGCCTCGGGGAGGCTGACGACCATGGTGATGCCGCCTCCGGGCGTGTCTTCGAGGGTGAGCTCGCCGCCCATGGCGTCGACGAACCCGCGGGCGATCGCCAGGCCGAGCCCGACGCCCGAGCCGTGGTCGACCAGGCGCTGGAACGGCTGGAAGACCAGCTCGCGGTCCTTGCGGGGGATGCCGGGCCCCTGGTCGACGATGCGGGTGTCGACGCGCCCGGCGATGGCGCCGGCCTCGATGCGGACGGGGCGGTCGGGGGGCGAGGCGGACACGGCGTTGTCGAGGAGGTTGGCGAGCGCCCGCTCCAGGAGCGCCGGGTCGGCGGCGACGGGCGGCAGGGTCTCGGGTGTGTCGACGACGACGTGGCTGCCGCGGGACCCGAGGCTGGCGACCGCGGCGGGGACGACCTCCTCGAGCCCGACGGGCCGGATGGTGACCTGGAGCGCGCCGGCCTGGATGCGGCTCATGTCGAGCAGGTTGGCGACGAGGGAGTCGAGCCGGTCGGTCTCCTCGTCGACGGTGACGTGGAACTCGTGGAGCTGGTCGGGCGACCAGTCGACGTCGGGTTGGAGGATGCTGCTGATCGACGCCTTGATCGAGGACAGGGGCGTGCGCAGGTCGTGCGACACGGCCTGCAGGAGGGCGGCGCGCAGGTCGTTGGTCTGGGAGAGGGTGATGGCGCGGGCGGCCTCGTCGTGGAGCCGTCGAGCCTCGACCGCGGTCGAGAACTGGCTGGCGAGGGCGTTGAGCACCCGGTGGTCCTCGCCGACCAGCGGCGGCCCGGTCATCACCAGGACGAGGTCGTTGCCGATCTCCTTGACGACGTCGGCCTCGTCCGGCGAGGTCGGGGGGCCGATCCCGGCGATGGCCTCGACGTTCCAGCTCGGCCCGTCGCGGCGCAGCAGCGCGACCGCCTGCATGCCGAACGTGGTGCGCAGGTGGCCGACCAGGGCCGGGAGCGCGCCTTCCTCGGCCAGCGATCCCGCGAGCGCGGCCAGCGCCTCGGCCTCGGCCCGGGTGCGGGCGGTCTCGAGCCGGCTGCGACCGACGCGGTCGACGAGCACGCTGACGATGCACGCGGCGCCCAGGTAGAGCACGAGGGCGAGGGCGTTCTCGAACTCGTGGATGGTGAAGCGGTAGATGGGCGGCGTGAAGTAGTAGTTGGCGAGCAGCGACCCCCCGACGGCCGCGGCCAGGGCGGGGAAGATGCCGCCGATGGCGGCGATCGCCATCACGAACACCAGGTAGATGAGCAGGACGCTGGGCAGGCCGAGGGCCTCGCGGAGGTTGGCGAGCGCCAGCGTGAGCAGCGGCAGGCCGAGCGCGGCGACCACCCAGCCGACCGTCCGGCGGCGCGGCGGCAGCGGGCTGAGCACGAACTTGGGGATCGGCAGGCGGGTGCTGGTGGGCCTCTCGTCGGGGGCGTCCGACGAGATGACGTGCACGTCGATCGGCCCGGACAGGCGGACGACCCGGTTGATGACCGAGCCCTGGGTGAGCTCCTGCCAGCGGGAGCGGCGGCTGGCGCCGAGCACGATCTGGGTGGCGTTCTCGGCCCGGGCGACGTCGATGAGCGCGGCGGCGACGTCGCCGCCGGTGACCTCCCGGTACTCGCCGCCGACCTCCTCGACCAGCCGCCGGTGCGCGCCGACCCGCTCGGTCGACGCCGTCGTCAGGCCGGTGTCGGACTGCACGTGCACGCCGAAGAGCTCGCCGTGGGTGCGCTGGGCGATGCGGGCGGCGCGGCGGATCAGGGGCTCGCTCTCCGGGGCGCCGGTGATGGCGACGATCACCCGCTCGCGGGTCTCCCAGGGCTGCTTGATCCCGTGACGCTCCCGGTAGTCGTCCAGCGCGGCGTCGACCTGGTCGGCGACCCACAGCAGGGCCAGCTCGCGCAGGGCGGTGAGGTTGCCGGCCCGGAAGAAGTTGCCCAGCGCGGCATCGATCTTCCCGGGGGCGTAGATGTTGCCGTGGGCCATCCGGCGGCGCAGCGCCTCGGGGGTCATGTCGATCAGCTCGACCTGGTCGGCGGAGCGCACGATGTCGTCGGGGATGGTCTCGCGCTGGGGGACCCCGGTGATGGTCTCGACGACGTCGTTGAGCGACTCGAGGTGCTGGATGTTCACGGTCGAGATCACGCTGATCCCCGCCGCGAGCAGCTCCTCGACGTCCTGCCAGCGCTTCTCGTTGCGGGAGCCGGGAACGTTGGTGTGGGCCAGCTCGTCGATCAGCGCCACCTCGGGGCGGCGGGCCAGGATGGCGTCGACGTCCATCTCCTCGAAGGCGCTGCCCCGGTAGTCGATCTCCTGGCGGGGGACG
>Ga0193742_1002493_pt1 | contig 10577 bp, 9 predicted proteins | sample L2c1metaG_FD_165511 | JGI IMG/M metagenome (GOLD analysis project Ga0193742, IMG submission 165511) | Soil microbial communities from a riparian zone of the East river system, Colorado, United States - L2c1 | ecosystem: Environmental > Terrestrial > Soil > Riparian zone | place: USA: East River... | reverse complement strand
CCCGGTCGATGCGATCAGGTCGATCCGCACCCCCGGAAATCGCCCGGTGAACTGCGCCAGCCGCGGCGCTAGCACCCGGCTGCCGAAACCTTCCGACACGCTCAACCGGATCGGGCCGGACAGCGCGCCGGTGTCCGCGCCCGCGCCCTGCTGGATGTCGAGCGCCGCGGCCTCCATCGCCTCCGCCTGCGCCAGCAGCAGCTGGCCGCGCTCGGTCAGCACATATCCGCCGGGCGTACGTTCGAAGAGCGTGGCCTGCAGCTGCCGCTCCAGCCGCTGGATACGGCGCGATACGGTGGTGGCGTCCTGTCCCACCCGCCGCGCCGCCGCGCCCAGCCGGGGCGCGCGGGCCAGCGCCAGGAACAGCCGCACATCATCCCAGTCCAAGAACGTCTCCCTGCAAAAATGCAGACCATGAATGCAGATTCGATAACTTGCCTGCCGAAACTGCATGGCCGAAAAGGGGTGTAAGAACGAGAGGAATTCCATGCGCATCATCGATCATTTCATCGCAGGCGGCCACACGGGCAACGCCCAGCGGCATTCCGACGTGTTCGATCCGAACACCGGCCAGGTCCAGGCGCGCGTCGCGTTGGGCACGCAGGCCGATCTGGATGCGGCGATCGTCAAGGCGCAGGCCGCGCAGCCAGGCTGGGCCGCGACCAACCCGCAGCGCCGCGCCCGCGTGATGTTCAATTTCAAGGCGCTGGTCGAAAAGAACATGGATGCGCTCGCGCACATGCTCAGCGCAGAACATGGCAAGGTGATTGCCGATGCCAAGGGCGATATCCAGCGCGGGCTTGAGGTCATCGAATTCTGCTGCGGCATTCCGCACGTGCTGAAGGGCGAATATACGCAAGGCGCCGGGCCGGGCATCGACGTCTATTCGATGCGCCAGCCGCTCGGCATCGGTGCGGGCATCACGCCCTTCAACTTCCCGGCGATGATCCCGCTATGGATGTCTGGCGTTGCCATCGCCACCGGCAACGCCTTCATCCTCAAGCCCAGCGAGCGCGACCCGAGCGTGCCGGTCCGCCTCGCCGAGCTGTTCCAGGAAGCGGGCCTGCCCGAGGGCATCCTGCAGGTCGTCCACGGCGACAAGGAGATGGTCGACGCGATCCTCGATCATCCCGCGATCAGCGCGGTCAGCTTCGTCGGATCGTCGGATATCGCGCATTATGTCTACAAGCGTGGCGTTGCCGCCGGAAAGCGCGTGCAGGCGATGGGCGGTGCCAAGAACCACGGCATCGTCATGCCCGATGCGGACCTCGATCAGGTGGTCAACGACCTGTCAGGCGCCGCCTTCGGTAGCGCGGGCGAGCGCTGCATGGCGCTGCCGGTCGTCGTGCCGGTGGGTGAAAAGACCGCCAATGCACTGCGCGAAAAGCTGATCCCCGCCATCGCCGCGCTGCGCATTGGCGTCTCCACCGACAGTGATGCGCATTACGGCCCGGTGGTCAACGCCGCGCACAAGCAGCGCGTCGAGAACTGGATTCAAACGGGCGTCGACGAAGGCGCCGAACTGGTCGTCGATGGCCGCGGCTTCGCGCTGCAGGGGCATGAGCAGGGCTTCTTCATCGGCCCCAGCCTGTTCGACCATGTCACGCCGAACATGAGCGCCTACAAGGAGGAGATTTTCGGTCCCGTCCTCCAGATCGTCCGCGCGAAGGATTTCGAGGAGGCGGTCCGCCTGCCGAGCGACCATCAATACGGCAACGGCGTCGCGATCTTCACCCGCAACGGCCACGCCGCCCGCGAATTCGCCGCGCGGGTGAATGTCGGCATGGTCGGCATCAACGTGCCGATCCCGGTGCCGGTCGCCTATCACACCTTCGGCGGCTGGAAGCGCAGCGCCTTCGGCGACACCAACCAGCACGGCATGGAAGGCGTGAAATTCTGGACCAAGGTCAAGACGATCACGCAGAGGTGGCCGGATGGATCGCCCGACGGCAGCAACGCCTTTGTCATCCCGACGATGGGGTGAATGGATTGCACCCAGACTATGCCCTTCCCGTCATGCTGACGAACGTCAGCATCCATTGCCACAGCGCTGGAACAATGGATCCTGACTTCCGTCAGGGTGACGACGGTGGCAAGGCATTCCGATGACCAACCAATTCGACCTCACCGACGACCAGCGCGAGATCCAGGAGCTGGCGCGCCGCTTCACCGCCGATCGCATCACCCCGCACGCGGCGGAGTGGGACGAGAAGCACATCTTCCCGCGTGACGTGATCAAGGCCTCGGCCGAGCTCGGCTTCGCCTCGATCTACGTGTCCGAGGAATCGGGCGGGATAGGCCTCGGCCGGCTCGAATCCGCGCTGATCATGGAGGCGATGGCCTATGGCTGCCCCTCCACATCCGCTTTCATCAGCATCCACAACATGGCGTCGTGGATGATCGACCGGTTCGGATCGGACGCGGTGAAAGGCAAATATCTCCCCTCGCTCGTCACGATGGACAAGATCGCCAGCTATTGCCTGACCGAGCCCGGCTCGGGTTCCGACGCCGCCGCGTTGAAGACCAGGGCCGTGCGCGACGGGGACGATTTCATCGTATCGGGATCGAAGGCCTTCATCTCCGGCGGCGGACAGAACGAAATCTACGTCACCATGGTCCGCACCGGCGAGGACGGGCCCAAAGGCATCAGCTGTCTGGTGATCGAAAAGGACATGCCCGGGGTCAGCTTCGGCGCCAACGAGAAGAAGCTCGGCTGGCACTCACAACCGACCGCGCAGGTCAATTTCGACAGCGTCCGCGTGCCCGCGGAGAACCTCGTCGGCGGTCTCGGCGAAGGCTTCCGCATCGCCATGATGGGGCTGGACGGCGGCCGCCTCAACATCGGCGCCTGCTCGCTCGGCGGAGCGCAACGCTGCCTCGATGAAGCGATCGCCTATACCAGGGATCGCAAGCAGTTCGGCACCGCCATCGCCGATTTCCAGAACACCCAGTTCATGCTCGCCGACATGGCGACCGAACTGGAGGCGTCGCGCGCGCTCCTTTACATGGCGGCCGCCAAAGTGACCGCCAACGCCCCCGACAAGACCAAGTTCGCCGCGATGGCCAAGCGCCTCGCCACCGATACCGGTTCATCGGTGGTCGATCGCGCGCTCCAGCTCCACGGCGGATACGGCTATCTGCAGGATTACCCGATCGAACGCTTCTGGCGCGACCTGCGCGTGCACTCGATCCTCGAAGGCACCAACCAGGTCATGCGCATGATCGTCGGCCGCGAGCTGACCCGCCAGTGACCGACGAACTCATCACGCAGGTCGACGGCCCCGCCGGCCGTATCCGCCTCAACCGCCCCAGGGCGATCCACGCGCTCACCACCGCGATGTGCGAAGGTGTGCTTGAGGCACTGGAGGCATGGCGGGCCGACGATGCCGTCCGGTGCGTGCTGATCGATCACGCCGAGGGCAGAGGCTTCTGCGCTGGCGGCGACATCCGCATGCTGGCGGATTCGGGCGCGAAGGACGGCGCTGAGGCTCGCCAGTTCTTCCACACCGAATACCGCATGAACCACCGCCTGTTCACCTATGTGAAGCCGATAGTGGCGTTCATGGACGGCATCACCATGGGCGGCGGCGTCGGCATCTCGCAGCCCTGCAAATTCCGCGTCGCGACCGAGAATACCAGGTTGGCCATGCCCGAAACCGGTATCGGCCTGTTCCCGGACGTTGGCGGCGGCTGGTATTTCTCACGCCTCCCCGGCCGCATCGGCCAGTATCTCGCGCTGACCGGCGCGCGGATCGACGGCGCGGAGTGTCTCGCGCTGGGCCTCGCTACCCATTTTCTCCCCGCGGAACGGCTCGATGCCGCCAAGCAGCGTATTATCGACGGCGAGGCGGCGGCGGATGTGCTGGCCGACCTTTCGATTGAACCGGGCGATGCCCGCATTCTGTCGCACCAGTCCGAGATCGACAGCCTGTTCGCATCGGACAAGCTTGAGGAAGTGTTCGAAGCGCTCGAAGTCGACGCCTCCCCCTTCGCCGCCGAAACCCTCGCCGTGCTGCGCACCAAATCGCCGCAGACGATGAAAGTCAGCCTCAAGCTGCTCAAGGACGGCGCGGGCATGCAGGATTTCGCCGACGAGATGCGCCAGGAATACGCCGTCGGCAGCCGCGTCGTGCAGCGCCATGATTTCCTGGAAGGTGTCCGCGCGGTGATCGTCGACAAGGACAACGCCCCCAAATGGGATCCCGCCACGCCCGAAGGCGTCAGCGATCACGTCATCGACCAGATTTTCGCGCCGCTGCCCGAGGACGAGGCGTGGACCCCCGCCTGAGGAGACCCGAATGACCACCGAAACCATCCTCGTCGAACAGCGCGGCCCCGTCACGCTGATCACCCTCAACCGCCCGCAGGCGCTCAATGCGCTCAATTCGCAGGTGCTGGGCGAGCTTATCACCGCGCTCGAAGCATTCGACGCCGACGCATCGCAAGGCTGCGCCGTCCTCACCGGCAGCGAAAAGGCCTTCGCCGCGGGCGCGGACATCAAGGAGATGTCCGGCCAGGGTTTCGCCGAGATGTACGGCACCAACCATTTCGGCGGCTATGACCGCGTCACCGCCACACGCAAACCGATCATCGCCGCGGTCGCCGGCTATGCGTTGGGCGGCGGCTGCGAACTCGCGATGATGTGCGATTTCATCCTCGCCGCGGACAACGCCAAATTCGGCCAGCCCGAAATCAAGCTCGCCGTCTCCCCCGGCATGGGCGGATCGCAGCGGCTTACCCGAGCAGTCGGCAAGGCCAAGGCGATGGAGATGTGCCTGACGGGCCGCTTGATGGACGCCGAGGAAGCCGAGCGCGCCGGCCTTGTCAGCCGCATCGTCCCCCTCGCCGATCTGGTCGAGGATGCGGTCAAGACCGCCACCACCATCGCCGGAATGGCCCCGCTCGCGGTGATGGCCAACAAGGAAATGGTCAACGCCGCCTACGAAACCGGCCTGACCCAGGGCATCCAGTTCGAACGCCGGCTGTTCCACGGCCTGTTCGGCACGCAGGACCAGAAGGAAGGCATGGCGGCCTTCGTCGAGAAGCGCCCGGGCGCTTGGACAGGAAAGTAACAATGGCACGCATCGCATTCATCGGGCTCGGCAATATGGGCAGCGGCATGGCCGCTAACCTCGCCAAGGCGGGGCATGACGTTCGCGCCTTCGATCTGTCACCCGAAGCGCTCGCCCGCGCCAGGGAAGCCGGCTGCCACCCCGTCGCCAGCGCCGAGGAAGCCGCAGAAGGCGCCGAGGCCATCGTCACCATGCTCCCCGCCGGCAAGCACGTGGAGGAGGTCTACGCCACCCTCTTCACCACCGCCCCCGCCTCGGCGATCCTGATCGACTGTTCGACGATCGATGTCGATACCACCAAGCGCGTCGCCGAAGCCGCGCAGGCGAAGGGACTGACTGCGGTAGACGCCCCCGTTTCGGGCGGCATCGCCGCGGCCAATGCCGGCACGCTCACCTTCATGGTCGGCGGCAGCACGGAGGGCTTCGCGCGCGCCGAGCAAGTGCTCGCGAAGATGGGCAAGGCCGTCATCCACGCCGGCGGCAACGGCGCGGGCCAAGCCGCCAAGATCTGCAACAACATGCTGCTCGGTGCGACGATGATCGCCACCTGCGAGGCCTTCGCGCTGGCGCAGAAACTGGGCCTCGATCCGCAGACCTTCTACGACATCTCCTCGGTCTCCTCCGGCCAGAGCTGGTCGATGACCAGCTATTGCCCCGTCCCCGGCGTCGGCCCAGAAAGCCCCGCCGATCGCGGCTATCAGGGCGGTTTCGCCACCGCGCTGATGCTCAAGGATTTGAAACTGTCGCAGGAAGCCGCCGCCAGCGCGGGCGTCGCGACCCCGATGGGCGCGCGCGCCGCCGAGCTTTACCAGGCCTTCGCCGATGCCGGATCGGGCGGGCTGGATTTCTCCGCGATCATCGATACGCTCGACTAGCGGCTGAAACGCGCACGCAACTCCGTGCGTTAATCGGCCCGACGAACAACACAGGAGCCGCATCGATGCGCCACGTCCTTCTTCTCGCCCCGCTCGTGCTCGTTGCGTGCGGCGAACAGCCGACCGCGAACAACACCGCGATGCTGCCGCCGGAAAACGAGATGGAGGCCATGCCCGCCGAACCGATCCTGCCGCCAGAGGCGCTGCCCGCCAGCAACGACACCGCCCAGACCGACGATCCCTTCGCCGGCCGCTGGACCGGCCCCGAGGGCCTGTACGCCCAGATCGCCCCCGCCGCCGCGCCGGGCAGCTATTCGGTCGAAATGCAGTACACCCTTGATGACAAGGGCAATTTCACCGCCACGCGCGACGGCGACACGCTCAAGCTGACCCGCAAGGGCCAGGCCATCACCATCACCCCGGGCAGCGGCGACGCCACCGGGATGAAATGGCTGGCGGGCAAGCAGGATTGCCTGGTCGTCGTCGCCGGCAGCGAGGGCTATTGCCGCGACTGACATTTTTCGGTCACGGATACCCAAGGGCTGACGCTCGTTGAGCCGGGGAAACCCCAGCTAACGGAGCACCCCCATGCCCTATATCTCGACCCGCGACGGCACCGACATCTACGTGAAGGAATGGGGCGAGGGCCGTCCTGTCATCCTGACGCACGGCTGGCCGCTCAGCGCGGACAGCTGGGACGATCAGGCGCAGGCGCTCGCCGAAAACGGCTTTCGCGCGATCACCTATGATCGCCGCGGCTTCGGCCGATCGGATCAGCCCTTTCACGGCTATGATTACGATACGCTGGCCGACGATCTCGCCGATGTGATGGAGGAAACCGACGCGACCGATGATGTCGCACTGGTCGGCTTCTCGATGGGCGGCGGAGAGGTAGCGCGCTACATGTCGCGGCACGGCGGTGCGGGCGTCACCCGCGCTGCGCTGATCGCGTCGGTGGTGCCGTATATGTTGAAAACCGGCGACAATCCCGATGGTGTTCCGCAATCGATCTTCGATCAGATGACGGCAGGCATAATCGCCGACCGGCCGCACTTCTTCCACGGCTTCCTCAAGGATTTTTTCGGCGTCGGCGTCATCTCGCACCCGGTCAGCCAGGAACGCATCGACTGGGCCTGGAACCTCGCCATGCAGGCCGGCCGCAAGCCGACGCTGGCATGCGCCGAGGCATTCGCCACCACGGATTTCAGGCCCGATCTGCCGCATTTCCGCGTGCCGACACTGATCATCCACGGCACCAGTGACAGGATCGTGCCGATCGACGCTTCGGCTCGCAAGGCGGCTGCCGGCATCGCCGCCTCCCAGCTTGTCGAATATGACGGCGCGCCCCACGGCCTGTTCGCCACCGAAGGCGAGCGCCTGACCAGGGATCTGCTGACCTTTCTCAAGAGCTGACCCCGGCATAGGCAGCCTTGCGGCCGGCCAAGCAGAATGGTCCGCCGCAAGGCTGTTCCTTCGAACGCGCATGTGACATTGGGCCGCATGGTCGAATCCGCCGCCGCGCCGCATCCACTGCGCATCGCCAATTTCCGCGCCTATTGGCTCTCACGTTTCGCCGGCACAATCGCGATCAGCGCGCAGGCGATCATCATCGGCTGGCAGGTTTACGGCCTCGCCCGCGAGACGATGGATATCCGCGAGGCCGCATTCCTGCTCGGCATGATCGGCCTCGTCCAGTTCGTCCCGCTGTTCCTGCTGACCCCGATCGTCGGGCTGGTCGCCGATAGTGTCGATCGGCGATGGATCGTGCGCGGCACCACGGCACTGCTGACGATCAACGCGGCGGTGCTGGGGCTGCTGACCTGGCTCGGCGATCTCAGCCTGCCGTTCCTGTTCGGCGCGGCGATGTTCGTCGGCATCGCCCGCGCATTCTCCGGGCCGGCCTATTCCGCGCTGGCGCCCAATCTTGTGCCGCGCGAAAGCCTGCCCACCGCGATCGCGGTCAGCTCGATCGCCTGGCAGACCGGCACGATCGCGGGGCCCAGCGTCGGCGGATTGCTCTACGCGCTCCATCCAGACGTCGCCTATCTCACCATCTCCGGCCTGTTCGTCGTTGCGCTCGGGCTGATGTTTCGGATCGGACCGGTGCCGCAGCCCCCGGTGCAAAAGGACCGGCGTCCGCTCGCCCGGATTCTCGACGGCTTTTCGTATGTCCGCGGCAATCGTCTGGTTCAGGCCACGATCACGCTCGATCTGTTCGCGGTACTGCTTGCCGGCGCCACTGCGCTGCTTCCTATTTTCGCACGCGACATCCTGCATGTCGGGGCAAGCGGGCTTGGCTTTCTCGCCGCCGGCATGGGGATCGGCGCGGCCTCCACCGCCCTGTGGTTCTCGTTCCGGCCGATGAGGAGCAATGTCGGGATGAAGATGCTGATCGCGGTCGTCATCTTCGGCCTCGCGATTCTGACGTTCGGGCTGTCCAAGATCTTCTGGCTGAGCTTCGTCGCGCTGGTCATCGCGGGCGGGGCGGATATGGTGTCGGTCTATGTCCGCTCCTCGCTGATCCAGCTGCACACGCCCGATGCGATGCGCGGGCGTGTCGGCGCCGTATCGCAACTCACCATCTCGGCCTCGAATGAATTGGGCGAGGCGGAAAGCGGGCTGCTCGCCTCGCTGCTCGGGCCGGTCGGCGCGGTAGTGTTCGGCGGGGTGGGCGCGATCGCGATCACCCTGCTATGGTCGCGCCTGTACCCCGAGTTGAGGCTTGCAAAGACATTCGACCCGCCCGACATCCTCGAAACCCCGCCCATCCACGGAGTAGCGCAGCCATGAAGGCCAACACCATCCTCGATACCATCGGCAACACGCCGCACATCCGTGTGCAACGGATGTTCGGAGACGCCGAAGTGTGGATCAAGTCCGAACGGTCCAATCCGGGCGGATCGATCAAGGACCGCATCGCGCTGTCGATGATCGAGGCCGCGGAAAAGGATGGCAGCCTCAAGCCCGGCGGCACGATCATCGAGCCGACCAGCGGCAACACCGGCGTCGGCCTGGCGATGGTCGCCGCGGTCAAGGGCTACAAGCTGATCCTCGTCATGCCCGAAAGCATGTCGATCGAACGCCGGCGGCTGATGCTGGCTTACGGCGCGACGTTCGACCTGACGCCCAAGGAGGGCGGCATGAAGGCCGCCATCGCCCGTGCGCTGGAACTGGTCGAGCAGACCGACAATAGCTGGATGCCCCAGCAGTTCGAAAACCCCGCCAATATCGAGGTCCACCATCGCACCACCGCGCAGGAGATCCTCGCCGATTTCCGTGATTCGCCGATCGATGTCATCATCACCGGCGTCGGCACCGGCGGCCACATCACTGGCGTGTCCGAAGTGCTGAAAAAGGAATGGCCGGGCCTGAAGGTCTATGCCGTCGAGCCGACGCTCTCGCCGGTCATCTCGGGCGGCGCGCCCGGCCCGCATGCCATCCAGGGCATCGGCGCGGGCTTCATCCCGGCGAACCTTCACACCCAGCAGATGGCCCGCCGCGCCGCCGTGGAGGAAGGCATGCTGGTCGGCATCTCTTCCGGTGCCACGCTCTCCGCGATTGCGCAAAAGCTGCCCGAACTCGCCGGCAAGCGCATCCTCGGCTTCAACTACGATACCGGCGAACGCTATCTGTCGGTCCCCGATTTTCTGCCCGAACAATAAGGGACGGGCGGGAATACCGGATCCATAATGCACGATCGGGTCGCCTATGCGCCCATCAAGCCGCCGCCTGCGATGCGGGTGGTGGTGGGCCTCGTTGCGCTCGCGACGATCGTGGCGATCATCGCGATCTGGATGTTCACGCCAGTGCCGCCGCCGTCGCTTGCCCGTCCGCTGCGGGCCGCCCAACGCGTGCTGCCCCCCACGGTGCTGCCGCCGGTCGAGCCGATCGAATATGCCGATGTCGATCCCGAAACCGCACGCGAGATCAACGCCGCGGTCCCCTTCTCAACCGATCCCAACCCGGCGGCGCGTCCCTTTATTCTGAAGACGCCAGAATTGGACCGCGCCCGCGCGCAGGACTGTCTGGCGGCGGCGATGCTCTACGAAGCGGGTTCGGGCGATCCCGAAGGCCAGCGCGCGGTGGCGCAGGTGGTGATGAACCGCATGCGCCACCCGGCCTTTCCCGCCACCATCTGCGGCGTCGTGTTCCAGGGGCAGGAGCGCCGCACCGGCTGCCAGTTCACCTTCACCTGTGACGGCGCGCTGATCCGCCGACCGTCCCCCGAGATATGGGAGGATACCCGCAATCGCGCAGGCGCAATGCTCGATGGCGCGGTGTACAAGCCCGTCGGCCACTCGACGCATTACCATACCGATTGGGTCGTGCCCTATTGGAGCTCCAGCCTCGACAAGGTCGTCGCGGTCAATACCCACCTGTTCTTCCGCTGGACCGGCTGGTGGGGCACGCCGCCTGCGTTTCGTGGCCGCCACACAAGCCCGGAACCGGCAATCGCGAAGATCGCCTTCCTGTCGGAAGCGCACCGCACCGGTGCGGAAGGCGAGGCGCTCGCCGCCGACTCCGTCGATCTCGCCGCGCTTTCGCTGCAACCGGTGTTGCAGGACGGCGCGGGCACTTTCATCATGCTGTTCGACAAGCAATTCTCGGCCAATGATTTCCCGGCGTTCGC
>Ga0193742_1002492_pt1 | contig 10577 bp, 7 predicted proteins | sample L2c1metaG_FD_165511 | JGI IMG/M metagenome (GOLD analysis project Ga0193742, IMG submission 165511) | Soil microbial communities from a riparian zone of the East river system, Colorado, United States - L2c1 | ecosystem: Environmental > Terrestrial > Soil > Riparian zone | place: USA: East River... | reverse complement strand
TAAAAAGATGTATGTACAACATGGAGGAATGTGCGCTCAGTTTAGTACTCGAATGGCCATGTCAAGCTGGTGTAGCTGGACATTCAAGCGTGGACCAAGATGAATCCATCTTCCACGCCACAAGTTGAGGTAACGAAGGCACTGGAAGGCCGTGTCCCTAGGCATTTGTAGGTGGATGAAAGAAAAGACATGAAAATTGAAGATAAAAAATTTGAATTATGCAGAACGATCATGGTTGTTGAAGTCAACAATGCAGAAATGGTTGCCTTTTACATATTTGTCAGGGCTTTGTGAAAAAGCAAGGACAAATAATGAACAATTGATGACAAGTAAGGGCGCTCTTGCCTCCTTCACCCATCTCCCTTTTACAGACCAGCTCTCATCCGCTGCGTCCTTACACCGTTCTCGCCATGGAACACGACGCCTCTGACATTCTTGGACATATTAGCCTGCCAGTTGCCCATGGGAAGATTTCGGGAGTTTCATCTTTCTCAGTGGGTCAGTCGGTTTTCATTGGCGTCGTATTATTAGTGGTCTACATTGTTGGAAAGCGGCTTTGGGAGCGTGCCCTTTTATGGCAAGAACGGTCTTATAAATTGTGAGCTGTCTTTTGGTCAACTTAGTGGACTATTTCTAAATTCTGTTACGCGTCTTTCAGAGCAACCCGTCGTAGGCATGGCATCCCAGACAGCGATCTTCGACCCTTTAACGTAGCCTATTCAGCGGCTATGACGAGAGCTCGTGAAGAAGAGAGTAGAAACCAGGTCAAGTCTAACCCCTTGCTCCGGCCGCAAGGTCGTTTACTCGATCAACCTGAGCAGACTCTTCGATATCGCACAGGTGATTTGACTCATCTTCGGTCATCTTCCATCTAACTACAAAAATCTAGTTTCACAACAAAAATTGGGTGAGATAATTACCGCATCATCATCCAAGAGCACCAATCTGTGAGTGCCTACATTTATATATATATATTTTTCACAGAAGCTTACATAACACCAGGTCGACTTCTAACCATGGGCGTACCCTCATGAACCATTACGTCCCTACTCAGCCTATCACTCACGCTGCTCAGGCCTCCAACACTGCACCTGCGAGACCTTTGACCCGTCAAGCGGCGTACAGAGATCTAGAAGACTTGACCTCTGACAATGAAGGGAAAAAGCGGTCATTGGATGAACTAGAAGATGATGAACATGAACTTAAGAAGTCAAGAGTCGATGGCGAAGAGCTGATTGATGGCGATGAGGATGCAGAATTTCACAACGTAGGACATACTGCGCCCCAACGTGGATCAAAACGTGGTTTTGGTGAGGAGGAGGACAGTGAGGAGGTGATTGACACCAAGAAGTCCCGAGGGAAGCGAGCACGTAAGGTCTCTCAAGAGAAGTCTCGCCAATCGCTCGTCATAGACGATAATATGGACATTGACGATGAGGAATTGGACGAAATTACCGAATTAACATCGAGATCACGTGGCAAAAAACGCGATCGCGCGGAGGCTGGGTCTACATTCGGCGGCGACGATGACGATAGCGCAGCAGAGCATGAACCTGAGGATGATGTAAAAGCTCGTCGACGTCGGAGAAAGAGACGAACTGTAGCGAAACGCAAGTCGGAAGCCAGTCATGCCCGTGGCAAGAAACGTGACAGGGATACCGATGATGAGAAAAGTGATCAGGAGACTGAAGATGGCTTGCAAGGGAAGGTTTCACGCAAGAAACGAGGCAAACGAGAGTCCGATCGGCATGACGCCTCGAGAAGTGACGTTTCAATGGACGAATCTATCAATTCTACCAGAGGAATAGTACGAGCTATTGCCGAGGAGTGGGAGAGCAACGGAATCAAGTACAAGGTTGGTCCGAATGGTCAACGACTCCGACAGGCCCTCGTGAAACAGGCGAGGCAGAAATTTGTCATGGTATTTTTTCTTCTTGCTTTTCTTACGGCAATGCGGCTCATCCTTATCTCCCTAGCCTATCGATTCTCAGCATCCAGATCGTAACACAAACGTACAGATCTGCATAGAATGCTGGCTTACCGAGGAAGAATACCAGGAGAAAAAGGCAGAACGTATGTTAGCATGGCAAGATGGCACACCTCCGCGGCAGGAGGAACCTGTGAACAATCTATCTTTAGACATGGCGGTAAGTTGCATCAAAATAATTAGCATCTGTATAAAAAATATTTATTTGCATCTTGCAGGAGCCACAATTATCTCAGAGCGTGGCAGGAAAAAATCTTCTTTGGGGCTCCTCAACAGCTTCAACGCCTACAGCTTCTCCACCTTCGCATTCGCCTGCCACGGAAACCTCACCTGAACCTGCTAAGCCTAGGAGCTATCGTGATTCTTACCGTCATTCCATTGCCACCACTGTTGGATTGCCTATCAATCCCTTCCGTACTTCTCAAATACCGACCATGAAGCGCATCGCCTCTACCACTAGGATGAGCTTGTCATCTGGCCTCAATGGTTCACCCGGTCTTTCCGATAGTACGAATGGTAGTCCTCGCACTGTTAATAAGGTCTTCTCCAAGTGGGAAAAACAAGAGTTGGAAGCGCAAGCGATAATGAAGATGAGGGAAGCCAATCGTAAGAAAGAGCTTGAACGAGAGGCCAAGCTGAAGGAAGAAAGGGAGAAGGCTGAACGCGCTGCTGCAGAACGAGCGAGACTTGAAAAGGAACGGCTTGACAGAGAGCGAGCTGAAAAGGAGCGAATTGAGAGGGAAAAGGCTGAAGCGGAAAGGAAAGCAAAGGAGGCGGCTCAAGTTCCAAAGATCACTGTTACTGCACCATCTTTTGAGAATGTTACCGGGCCCACCACGTCCACCTCCACGAATGTTCCAAATTTCTTTTCTATGACGCCTACTGGCTCTACCGCCACCAAACCTGCGGAAAACACTACGACTAGCCAACCGGCTTCTATTCCTTCTTTCTTGAGTAATCCTCCTGCGTTGACCTCAGCTCCTGCCCAGGCCCAGCCTACTAAGAGCCCGTTCAACTTTTATGCACCTAGCGGGAACTTGAATACTGGTAACGCTGCTGCTTCGTCATCGGCACCTAAACCTAGCACCTTTTCATTCCCTACTAACACACCGTCGACTGGTGGGCAGAAAGCAGAAGGGTCAAGTCTCGGCGCTCCGCTCTTATCGAGGATCGGCTCTCAAACGCCTACTCCGGCGCCTGAACCATGGAAGACCCAAGCTTATCCCCCCCAACAACCATTTTCTTTCCCTAAACCCAATGATCTGAACTCAATGACTAGTAATCGCTCACAGACCATCCAGACCTCTTCTGCGCAACCTAATTCACCCGCAACTTCAACAAACGCACCTCTAAAATTCACTTTTAACGTCCCCAGTAAACCAACCGCTCCAAATCCTCATCCTGCTGCCACCTCGACGACTTCCTTCCCTTCCTCTTCACTGAATGGAGCTTTGGGGTCGGATCAGCCGAAGCCAACCACCAGTACTTCCAATGCACCTACGTTCAACTTCAAGGTACCTACTACCCCTGCTTCCGCTTCCATTTCTGCCAACACGACCTCTACCAGTCCCGCTGCAGCTACTACATCTGCTCCTAAGTTCACCTTTGGGACTTCCGCATTCAATCCTTCCGCCTCGTCCTCGGGGTCTCAAGAACAGAACAAGGAACCTTTCAAGCCCTCTTTTGGGAATACGAATACTGCCTTAGCATTTTCCAGCAATACTGGAATTGGCTCGTCACCTTTTGGAGGGAGCACGTCATCGCAGAATAAGGAACCATTTAAGTCTTCTTTCGGAGACAATACATCGGCGTTTGCGAACAATGCGCTTGGTGCGAATCCTTCTGCAAGCCAAGGTCAGAAGTCAGCGTTTGGTGGAGGCACTACGAACACCACAGCGTTCTCAAATAATGCTGGGACTGGCCCTTTACCGTTTGGCGGTACCAATTCTTCTGCAAGTCAGGTTCAGAAGCCAGCGTTTGGTGGAGGCAGTGCGAACATAACCACATCGTTCTCGAATAATGCCGGCACTAGCCCTTCACCCTTTGGATTACCACAATCACAGACTCGAAACGTATTCGGTGGTGGTGTATTCGGTATCAATCCTACTGAAACTCCTAAAAGTGTGTTTGGAAATGGGACTCCGACATCTACGTCGACAACCAGCGCTCCTGCTAATACCAGTAACACAACCAATACTACTACCACCCCTAAGTTTTCGTTTGCAGTGAATAACCAGACCAGCACTCCAGCGGCAACGACCACTACTCCAAGCGGTACTCCCGCTTCAGGGTCTGGTGCGTTTTCGTTTGGGTTTGGACAAACGGCGGCGGCGATGCCACAGTCCTCTCCTTTCAGTGCACCATCGCTATTTGATAACACTGCGACTGGTGGTACTTCATCGAGCAATGGCACGGCAACGACGCCATCTGTCTTTAGCGCGGGTGTATTCGGAGCCCCTGCTTCGCAACAGCAGAAGTAAGTCATTTCGGTTTTGGGGGGAGTGTTGTCCGTGTGCATAGAAAGACGGGCTTCTTCCTTCCCGTTTCTGTTTCGTTTCATCTTGTCGTCTTGTCGTAAAATCATTGTTAGCTATGATCTGTACTCTACAACATCTTGCATTTCAGTACCCTTAATGCACATCCAAGACTACCCTTGTACAAATGAATCAGCTTTTATTGTGTGTGACGTGACGTGACGCATGTCTGGGATTGCGCTACAGTGTTAGCGGAGGAGAGGTTGTTCTTTTCCGTGCACTGGTGGCCAGAGTACTCGTTGCTGACTTGGATGTCTTAGCCTTTTAGGCTGACTATATTTTGCCATTTTCATAGGTTTTGTTTAAAATTGGACTGTAGACGGAGCCTGTGCTACTTAAATATCGTAACCCATCCTACCACATTGGCCACCCCATTATCATTCCAACTATGCTTTCTAGCGCGGAGACCCCTCGTCCACTTCCCCCAGCTAAAGCCCGTCGTGCAACTATGCTAAAGTTATCGTCCACTCCACCTCCTGCCTATAATTCTCCATTTACATTTCCTTCCCGTCGGCAATCTCGTCAAGGTTTACTTGGTTCTCCTATGGAAGCGACTTTCCGTATGATGGGATGGGATAGTGATTCTGCCCAGTCATCGTCTTCTCCACATTTAAGAGAGGAGTTTGACTGGATGAAAGAGAAATCTCGAGAAGAGCTCGAGGAGCTTTTGGGAAAGGCAGACGATTTGATTAAGGAAAGAGAACATGGTCTGTGTTCTTTCGACAATATGATCTGGTTGATGACTTACCCCTTTTTCCTTCAGAATTCGATCTTAACTTAGCAGCGTGCAAGAACGTGTATGAGAATACCGTTGCTCTCAAGCCGGAACTTGACGTCTCTCCTACCATGTCGACATCTCCTGGTGGTCTACCGCATATGTTATCCAGGACCATGAACTACTACGCTTCTGACTCCGCCTTGAGTGTAATCGCTTCGCCTCACCCATCTCTTCTCAGAAGACTTGACCAAAAAGTCACCGCGGATATATCTCTACTTGCAGATCAAAATGCAGAGCTTATGGAGAAGCTTGAGAAGCTAGAGGCTGGAGCGTCTTCCGCAGATCAGACTGGACGGCGCGAAGTCAAGAGATTGGAGAAGGAAATTGCTTTCCTTCGTGAGGCTTTGGAGAAGACCCAGGCCAAGAGCGAAGAGTTAGAAGAAAAGATGCATGATGCGGTAGCTGGAGAGGCTTGGAGAAAGAAACAAGAGAGAGAAGCTAAATTTCGGGCTATGCGATATAGCGGACACGACACCGACTGCCAGGAGAGTGGTAGTAAAGTGAAAAGCTTCGCTCCCGATGGCTCAGGGTTCGGAGGTCCTTCCGAAGGCTTTTCTTTCTTTCCTACTGCAACGAGTCCCAACCCTCGTCATATTCGTCAAAATAAAGAGTCCAATAGTGACATGGAGTTGGAGCTTCCTGGGTTATTCCCTCACCTGGAACACGCATCCATATCTCAGCTGTTGGTGAAGGTCCAGGAACTCGAAGAAACCAACGCACAAATCCTCAAACAACAGAACGAGACGGCGACTCAACTTTCAGCGTTTCAGCGCGACACGGAACACATCACCAAAGCCTATGAATCCTGGGCTGACCCCGAGGCGGTCAAGCCAGAGCCTGAGTCTGATCTCCCAGCGTTAGAACGGAGGGAAACACCTTCGTCTATGCAGACTGTCAAAATCAGAAGCACAGGCATAAATACGGACGTGCAATCATTGGATGGAGAAGGAAACTCCGTTGCCCGGGAATTTACTGTGGCCACTAAGGACCGTAAAAGTGTCATGGGATTGTTTCCCCAAGACCATCCTCTCGCCGCCGATAACCCTCTTAATTTGAGATCTGACAACCTTCAACTCCCATCACGGCCATCTTCACCATGGAGCGAAAGTCTCCAGGATCGTTTGTCTTGGTCACCGACGGGAAACAGAGAACTCGAATCACCTGGTTCACTTTCGCCTCTTCATTTCTTTTCCCCTGCTACTGAGGTTCTTCAAGAGTTGTCACCTTTGGAATCCCGGCCTACTCTCCAAAATGAACTCTCCAAAGAGCTTGGAGACAGTTGGGATATGAGTCCCGGTGTTCCTCATAGTCGAACATCAAGTCTCTACGACCTCAGCCAGTTCTCTGTACCTGCTACACCTTCTCCCGCATCACGCGCCATGAGTCGACGTGCCTCTGATGAGCTGAATTTCGAAGCTCTCAAGGACGGTGGTCTTTGTACATCCCTACCAATGCCAGCAGGCTTGCTTCGACTCTCAGTTGAGCCACCCACTCCGGTTAAAGCTAGAGAAATTGGAGAATATGCGAGATCTCCACGAGTCCTGCGGATGTCGGAAACTTTACGGTCCCGAACTGGTCGTTGGGTGGACCGTAGGTTCAAAGATGGTCACCAAAGTGCGAAAACCACTTCTGTACGAACTGGGTCAACACTAGCAGAGCCTGCCAACGTGGGACTGCCACAACTTATGTCGAACGCAATCGATACGATGATAGAGAAATTTGATGGATTGTCTGACGTCGACAAACCCAAATCCAATGCGACATCGCCCTCTCTACCAGATGACAATGCCTTGCAACTTCACGTCGCCAGTCGGCATAGAAAGGAGACTTTGGCGAAGAAAAACGCATTTGTCAATCTCCTCTTCGAGGTCTGGCTATGGTTCCAATTCGCGATTATCATCTTTGTGTTCGTCTACACCATGGCGAGGCGTGGGCCTAAAGAAGTGTTGGTCGACGCTGAGCGGAAAAGATCGGTTACTAGTGCCAGATAGAATTTTTTCGTTCGTTCTCTGCTATCTGTATTTCATGATTATATTTGTTCATCTATTTAATATCTTACCACTGTGTCAGTGACGTTGAATGCTCACAGTTCTTATATCTCAGATAGTGACGCCCCCCTGTATGTATTGCACTGGCTCGACGGCGTGCTGGAGGCAAGCAACTCACAAATTGAGCTCTGATCTTGAATCAGTCCGCCCTCACATTCTTTCAATCCGTGGTGGCTTCGCCTGCTGCCATCCTCTCATTACCGAAAACTCTGAAAAGTATACATTCTTCAATTGTGTTTTTAATCTCGGCGGTGGCGGGATGATCGCAGTCTGACCCTGGTTCTGAAATCCTGCCCTGCTTTGATTTCGACAAGAGATTCGTACGATTGTGCTTCGTGGGATGGGTCTGGAGAAACAAGACTGACACACAAAAAGTTGATTTGTTTCGAAGAGACTACAGATTATGAAACAATGACATTCACAGCATTGACATTTATCAGATATCTTGTCATGCCCTGTCAGTGTCATGGTGATGATTTTTCTGCATTAAGTACAATTGTATAACGACATCTCAAGCTCAGGATAGAACAAGACAATGTTACTTAAGAGCACGAATCCTCACCGGCCTTACCGCCGATTTTTGACGAGAGAACTGCTGGACTTACTTACCTCCTGCTCAACCAACCTGACATGGCTGACGCGCCATTGTTTTTTCCCAACTGCAAACACCCGAATTTGATTGGATGTACTTTCAACGCAATTGACGGAGACTATCATACACAAGATGGCAATCATCTACATAATAATGAATCCGGTGAGTATGTCCCAACTCGGTGCATTTTGGTCAGACTTTTCAGTATCTGAAGATGATGAACACTCACTCAATACAGGTCTCAACATCTTGAGCCAGGTGATCTCACATGGAGCAATTCATGACTCGTCCGAGCACTCTCCCAAATGCCACCCCCAGACACGTAAAGATGTTCTCAAGCTCATATTAGATTGGGTAGATGACCCGAACCCTTCATGTTCTGTACTTTGGTTGTATGGTCCACTCGGTGCGGGAAAGACTGCAATTCTTCAATCAATTGCGGAGCTTCTCAACTCCCGGGCCGAGTTACCAACCGAGAGTACTGGCCAATGTGGAGGAAGCTTTTTCTTCTCAGGAGGAAAGTCAGGTCGTGACGAAGGTCATCGATTGTTTTCTACGATCGGATATCAACTTGCTTTAAATTTGCCCAGCCTACGCGACCATGTTAACAACATCATGGCATCAAATCCTATACTCCATACAAAATCCCTGAGCGTCCAATTTAATTCGCTCATAGTCGATGCGTTTCACCGACTTAAACAGGAAGGAACTGATCTGCACACGCCGACCGTATTGACGGACTAGATGAGTGTCAGGGCAAGGAAGCACAGCAAAACATCCTTGCGCTCATCTCGCAAGCAGTCATCGACAAAAAGATACCACTTCGTTTCTTGATTGCTAGCCGTCCAGAAGCTCATATTCGGGAGAGTTTTGATCAAATAAACCTCTGTACAATCACCCGCCGTGTTGTTCTTGATGATTCCTTTAACCCCAAGAAAGACATTGAATTAGTCCTCCGCGAAGGTTTCGCCGACATATCTCGCAATCACCATCTCATGTCACAAGCATCAAATACTTGGCCGGGGAACGGTATTATTGACCTCCTTGTCCAAAAATCCTCTGGCCAGTTCATCTACGCAGCAACTGTACTCAGTTTCGTTGGCTCCGAGTCCTTTTCCCCAATGAAACAACTCGACATTGTATTGAATCCCAATCCTTCACATTCAGATGAAGCATTTTCGGATCTTGATCAACTCTACACTCAGATTCTGTCGGTTTCTCGAAACCCAGTGGTGGTCGTTCGAGTCCTCGGTGTCATTCTTACAGTCCATGGTTCAGATCAACCAGCAGTGATCAAAGGTATCCTTCCGATGGAGCAAAGCGAAGTGACTCTTGTGCTGCGAAGTTTACATCCGCTGATACAAACTCCCGACACAAAGGGCGAAAGGTATGAGCCCGAAAAGCTTGGGTTGTGGAGCATAGGCGCCGACAGTTTTCGGCTACTCCACTCATCCTTCCGAGATTATCTCCTGGATGAACGTCGGTCGGGACGGTTCTTCGTTAACATCATTGAATTCCGCGCTCAACTCCAAGGAACCATCTACAGATTGATATCACTCCCTTGGCGGCTTAAACAGGGGTTGAGCACTAAGATGGAGGAAAACAAAGATGATATTGACAAATGTTTGTATCTCCTTGAAACTGTTCCGGTTGGTCTCTGGTGTATGTTCAAAAAGGAGTATATTTGCGAGCCGGACGAGTAACGTGAGAAGGGGCTAGGAGGCGGACAAACAAACGACAGCCTATGACTTTTTTCCTCTTATTTTTCTCACACTGTTCATATTTTATGTGGCACGTAACTAGTTGCATTCTATGGTTTTCTGTACTGACCATACCTTGAGTCCATAAATGTAGTGGACTGCCCTGAATTCTGATGATTCGCAATCTTTTTCTTTTGCCAAATCCCATATTTTGCTGCACTTTTTTTTGTTTGTTTTTGAGCCTGGCATTGTGTTTGTAAGTGTTGTATGACAATGATTTTATGACTGACTGTAGAGTGTATGACCATCAACATGTTTTCCCAAGGAACATCCATTATCAACATTGGAACTCTGTCTATGTGAACCTTGAAGGAGCAGGCCAATTGCTACATCATGGCCATTTGCAAAGTTATTGCTAAGTCATTCCAGTAACTTTAAAGTTTAAGTATATCCATATCATTTGAGTGGGCCCTTGAAAAGCTTAGGGTTACCAAAATTTGGTTCAGAGCTGATGCAAAGAACTGAAAAAGTGGAACTTGTTAGGGCAACTGCGGCTGCGACTTAGTCGAGATGTAGCAGGGGATCCTAAATAATATATACACATAAAATACAACAGGAATGCACACCTAGCAGGGGATCCTAAAAGAAAAGGATGGAGTCCTGCTAAGGTGGGCTGTGTGTCTATATACCAAAATCAGAGTCGAAATAACAGAATGATGAAAAAATGAGGAATGATGAAAAGAGTGATAGGAATGCTGTTGGAAATATCGGATGTCAGATTAAAGAACAAGACTATTGAGATCAATAGAGAAAAGCTCAGATGACTAGGATAGGCGATGGATACGCTATGTATTGGTTTAATCTGATAGAGATCCACTCTAAACAGTTCAGATACTTATACACATGAAAACGAGGCAGTGCTATAAAGGCTATGCTAC
>Ga0193742_1002491_pt1 | contig 10578 bp, 8 predicted proteins | sample L2c1metaG_FD_165511 | JGI IMG/M metagenome (GOLD analysis project Ga0193742, IMG submission 165511) | Soil microbial communities from a riparian zone of the East river system, Colorado, United States - L2c1 | ecosystem: Environmental > Terrestrial > Soil > Riparian zone | place: USA: East River... | reverse complement strand
GGAGGCTCGTATAACTCGATCACGAATACCACCGAAAGCAGCCTCAACTCACTCCTGGCAAGAGTGCAATACTCCTACAAGGAGAAATATTTTATAGAAGGTAATTTCAGGTATGACGGCTCTTCTAACTTTCCCAAAGAAAAACGCTGGGGCTTCTTCCCGTCGGTTGGTGTGAAGTGGCGTGCTACTGAAGAAAACTTCCTGCAAGGTTACAGGGATAATGTGGGTGACCTGATGATCAGAGCCACCTATGGAATACTGGGCAACCAAAGCGTCGACCCCTACCAGTATTACACCACCTACAGCACCAACAACAATGCGTATGGCTTTAATAACAATGCCGTCAGTGGCGCAACCGGGAATATTGGAAATGCCGGCCTCACCTGGGAAAAAGCAGCGACCCTGAACCTCGGCCTGGATGCCTCATTCCTTGACCGCCGGTTAAACTTTACCGCTGAATATTTTACTAAAACCACAACAGACATTCTCCAAAACAGGGAAGATGTAGTCGCCCTCTTTGGATCAGGTCTGCCCACTTTCAATATATCCGAAGTAAGGAGTAACGGATGGGAAGCGAAATTGTCTTATCAGTTGAAAGGCAAGTCTTTCACCCATAACTTTTCGGCAAACATCGCCGACAACCAGAACAAGTTGTTAGCCCTGAGCGGAGATGTTCAGGAATATGAATTTAAAAGAGAGGAATTCTGGTTCGTCCGACGCGTAGGTCTCCCAATAACAGTGTATCGTGGCTATCGGACAAATGGTTTGTATCAGTCGACCGATGAGTTGGACAAGTATCCAAAATTCGGAAACACCCAGCCCGGTCTTGGCGATGTGAAGTTTGTTGATCAGAATGGCGATGGTGTGATCGACGAGGATGATAGGGTTATCCTGGGCAACCCCTTTCCCAGGTATACTTTCGGTTTTACTTACAACGTATCGTTCAAAGGATTTGATGCCTCGGTGTTCATCCAGGGAGTAGGAAAAAGAGACCAGCTGATCAGGGGAGAGTTGGTAGAAGCTTACCACTACGGCTTCAGCGGCACCCTGTACGAGCATCAGAAAGATTTCTGGACGCCCGAAAATACCGGTGCTAAATTTCCGCGAATCGCCGAAAACGGAAGTTCTTCCAATGACATTAACTACAAAATCGGCTCCGATGTCTATCTGTTCAATGGCGCCTATGCAAGGCTGAAGAATCTGCAGATTGGCTATTCCCTGCCAGCAGGAGCGATTTCCAGACTCCATATTCAAAGGGCGAGATTTTACCTTACTGGTCAGAACCTGATCACCTTATCCAAGACAAAGATTATCGATCCCGAACAAAGTGAGTTCGACAACCGGGTCAATATCAACTCCGGTGCAAACAGTGCAAGGGCATATCCCACGCCTGTTTTCTATGGTGCAGGTCTCGAGGTGACTTTTTAATAATTCCAAATTACTATCATATGCTTTTGAAGTATCTAAATAAAATAATTTGCATCGCTCTTTTCTCAGTCACGATTACCGGCTGTAAAAAGCTCGATCTGTCGCCCACCGACAGGTACACAGAAGATAATTTCTGGCTCGTAAATGGAAATGTCGGCAATGCATTGAATACGGTTTACAACCGGATAAACTCGAGTCAACGATATTTTTATAATGAAACATTAAGCGATAATGCCTTTGCGCAATTGGAGGCTAATGTGGGAACCCCTACCTCTATCGCAGGTGGCAGCAATGCTTCCTTCTCCGCTGACCTGTTGAGGGTATTGCAGGACTGGACCGCCTACTATCAGGGAATTTATTCGGCAAATACTTTTCTTGAAAATGTAAATAAAAACACGACGCTGGAGCCTGCGCTTATTGAAAGAATGAAGGCGGAGGCGAGGTTTATAAGAGCCTACCAGTATTCCCAATTGATAAACTGGTTTGGGGATGTTCCGCTTCTGACAACCGTGGTCACACCCGAAGAGGCAAATGTTGCTTCGAGGACCCCCAAAGCTGAAGTACTCCAATTTATTCTCGACGAGCTGGATGCCGCGGCACAGGTGTTGCCAAAGAAAGAAGATTACAGTTCGGACGACAGGGGACGAATTACCAAAGGCGCTGCGAAGGCACTTAAAGCCAGAGTACTCCTGTACCAGGGCGACAGAATGGCCGAGGTGGCTGCAATCTGTGAAGACCTGATGAACGACCAGGCTACCAATGGAACTTACGAATTGCATCCAAGTTATTCCGAGCTGTTCTCGGATCCCACCAAAGAATACAATTCCGAAGTAATATTTGATTTGGAATATATACCTGCGGTTCGCAGCTATGATGAGGTCGGCCGCGCTATTCCAATTTCAGCCGGCGCAATAAATGGAGAAAACTACCACGCAGCCACCCAGGAGCTGGTAGACAATTATATCATGCTGAACGGCAAAGCGATTGATGAGACGGGATCTGGCTATGATGAAAATAACCCTTATGTAAACAGGGATCCACGCCTGACCGCTACAATTGTATATGATCAATACCAATGGACAAATTCGGATGGATCTACCCAGGTGATTTATATCAAACCAGGCACGGATCCCAACCCTTCAAAACCCAATGAATATGGTTCAGGATCTCATACACCAACGGGATATTACTGGAGAAAGTACTGGGACCCTTCTGCGGTGAGTAACCAGTACAATGTGAATCTCATCCTGATCAGGTGGGCCGATGTTCTTATGATGTATGCGGAAGCAAAAGACGCATTGGGACAAATGGACGCCACCGTTTGGGGTAAAACAATTAAGGTTATTCGGGAGAGGGCAGGATTCACCGACCCCGGAGCGCTTGATTATCCATCCGCAGCCGACATGACTAACCTGATCAGAAGCGAAAGAAGATCGGAATTTGCACTGGAGTCACTGAGAATAGATGATATCAGAAGATGGAAAATAGCTGAAACTGTTATGAACGGATGGATTCACGGACCAAAATGGGATCCCACAAGCCCCGATAACAATTACATACGAGTGACAGAACGAAGGTTCGATCCGGCAAAGCATTACCTCTGGCCGATACCTACTTCAGAAATACAGAAGAATGCAAATCTGGCCCAGAACCCGAATTGGTAATGGTGTAAATATCTTTGACAACTCGGATATCCCGATTAAAGTGCAGGGAGTTGCGATGAGCTGAATTAATAAAGGAGAGATTATCGGGCATAACCTAATTTTATTTGAATGAAAAGCAGAAAGATCACTATTATTTGCATACTCGTATTTCTGGCAATGGCTTCCTGTACATTAACGCGCACGGCAGGCGCCCAATCGCCCACCGGCTATAGCCAATATGTTAATCCTTTTATTGGAACAGCTCCTTTAAATGATCCAAGAATATTGGGTTATACTTTACCAACGGGCTGGCGGTCATGGGCGGGACTTGTGTTTCCTGGTAGTTCTCTGCCAAATGCAATGGTTCAGCTAAGTCCGATCACGGAGTATGGCTCAGGCGCGGGGTACGAATACGAGGACACGCTTATTTATGGTTTTACACACACCAATAAGGGGCATTGGAACCTCTGCAACATCCCACTGTTGCCGGTGTCGAAGCCCGGTCCTATAAATGGCAAATATGCTTCGCGCTTCTCACATCAAAATGAAGATGCCTCGCCGGCTTTTTATCAGGTATATCTGGAGGATTACAAAGTGAACGTTAGCCTCACCTCAACCTTACGGTGCGGTTATCACAGGTATGAGTTTAAAGATAACAAGGAAAGGAAAGTGCTTTTCGACCTCGCGAAAGCGAATGGTAAGGTGCGGAACTGGGCCATCGAACAGGTTGGTAGTTCTGTATTGCAAGGCTACCAGGAAACAAGATCCGACAAAATTTATTTTTATGCAAGCCTGAACCATAAGATCGATAGCCTGGAAAAGAAAGCGGAAGGCGGAAAAGATGGCTTTGCGCTGGTGCATATCAATAATGGAAAAAAAGGCCCGGTAGAAGTAAAAATTGCGTTGTCGTTTGTAAGCACAGAAAATGCGAAGCAAAATCTTGAACGGGAAATAGGCAAAAGATCATTTAGCGAAATCAAAACCGAGGGAACAAAAACATGGGAAGCTATGTTGTCAAAGATCCAGGTAAAAGGAGGCACACAGAAACAGAAAGAGATGTTTTACTCTTGTCTGTACAGGTCGCTGCTCTGGCCGGCATTGCGGAGTGATGTGAATGGAGAATATACAGACGAAAAGAACAAGGTCGTAAAAGGCGACTTTAATTATTATACGGTCCCATCATTGTGGGACACTTATCGCAACAAGGACGTGTTACTCGGCATCCTATCCCCGTCGGTGACGCTGGATGTGATCAAATCATTAAAAGACATGGGCGACAAAACCGGCTTCATACCCACATTCTTTCATGGCGACCATGCGTCCTCATCCATTGCCGGCGCGTACCTGAGGGGAATCACCGGTTTTGACATAGAAGGCACCTACAAGCTACTCCTGCGAAATGCCAATGTTGAAGGGGGATCGCGGCCCTTTATTAATGAATACATTCAGAAAGGATATATTTCAGACCCCGATATTGCCAATCCCACAGTAGAAACTAAGGCTAAAGCAGGCGTTTCGAAAACCCTGGAATATTCTTATGACGATTATTCTGTCGCGCAGATTGCTTTGAAACTGGGCGACACGGCCAACTACAGAATATTGATGGAAAGATCGGGGAATTACAAAAATATGTTTGATCCTTCTACCCAGTTCATGAGAGGAAGACTGGCAAATGGTGATTGGATCAAAAACTTCAACCCTGAGTACCCTTATTACGAATACATGTACCGGGAAGCAAATGCCTGGCAGGTATCTTTCTTCGCGCCCCACGATATGAAGGGCCTGGTCGCATTATATGGAGGCGAAAAAAACTTCGAGGCCAAACTCGATTCTTTCTTCACCGTGCCCTGGAACCCAAGTTACATAGCAAGGAATGTAGAAACTATGGTAGGCCAATACTGTCAGGGAAACCAGCCTGACCATGAAGCTCCGTTTGCTTATTACTTTGTGGGCAAGCCGGAAAAATCCCAAAAAATAATTGATCATATATTAGACAGCCTGTACGGTATTGGCGAGCAGGGGCTTGAACTCAGTGGTATGGATGACGCAGGTGAGATGTCGTCCTGGTATGTTTTTAGCGCCCTCGGCCTCTACCCGTTTTCGGCCACAGATCCGAAGTATCTCGTCACAGTGCCGATCTTCGAAGAGGTGAAATGGCAACAGGAAAATGGAAAAATCCTTACTATTACCAGGACCGGTAAAACGAGAAACCTGAAAAATATCCTGGTCGATGGAAAAAAGAATGACGGCTACTTCGTGCCTCATGACCTGTTTAAGAATGGTGGCCGGATCGAAATTGCCACCGAATAGTGTGGGATTATCACATATTTTATTGGAGCTGTAATTTAGGGTAATCCAGTACGTTATGATTTCCCGATCTTGAACAAGATTAATGAAAAGGATCTCTATAAAAGACATTGCTGAACGTGCCGGGGTCGCCCCTTCCACCGTTTCCTGCGTAATAAATGGCAAGGCAAAAGAAAGAAGGATCAGTGACAGGGTGGCCAAACACATTATTGCTTTAGCCAAGGAAGCAGATTATCAGCCAAATCCCATGGCAGTGAGTCTGAGAACCGGCAAGTCCAGGATCATTGGATTGATCGTCGAAGATATTTCCAATGCATTCTTTGCCACGCTGGCAAAAACGATTGAAGACAAGGCCTACTCGCTTGGCTATAGAATTGTGTATTGCAGTACGGAGAATGATGATGACAAAGGAAACGGCCTGATAAAAATGTTGTTACACCAGCAGGTAGATGGATTCCTCATCGCGCCCACTAAAGGCATGCACAAGAATATTGCAGAGCTCCTGAAGAATCGTAAGCCTGTGGTCCTTGTGGACCGATTTTTCCCGGATGTTAAGGCTCCTCATGTGTTGGTTGACAACTATGGTGGGGTAAAAACAGGCGTGGAGCACCTCATAGAGAAGAAGTATTCCAAGATCGCATTTGTGACCGTAGATCTTGATCAGATCCAGATGCACCAGCGCGAGCAGGCCTATCGCGACACGATAAAGAGCCACAAGTTGAAGTATGCGCAAAAGCTACTGTTTAAACTCCCCTTCCACCAACCGAAGCAGGATTCGGTGAAACAGATAGCCGCTTTTATTCGGAAGAATTCTGAAATCGACGCTGTTTTTTTCGCCACCAACTACCTGGGCATATATGGGTTGGAAAGCATTTCACTCTTAAATCTTTCCATTCCCGCCGACATTGCTGTTATTTGTTTTGACGACCATGACATCTTCAGGATTTTCAACCCGGGAATAACCATCATCGCGCAACCGATAGAGGATATAGCAAAAACCTCCATTGAAATGTTGATCAACCAGATTGAAGGAAGTTCGGTTCAGGTAGATAATGGTGAGATCATCAAGAAGACCATGCTGGTAGTCAGGAAATCCACATAGCCAATTTTATCCATTCAGTCGCACAGGCATACGAATATCTGGAATTATGGCCTGGTCAAAATCGATGGACCTAACCAATTTAGCCTTAAGCCGACTGAGCCAGTCTCAGATCCTGTCTTAATGTTTTCAATGCCTTACTGATGTGTTTCTCAACAGTACTGACCGCAATATTAAGATCCGCTGCTATGTCATTGTTGGAGAGATCGGCTTTTCTGCTAAGCAGAAATACCTGCTTGCATTTTTCGGGAAGACGGTTAAGGGCGACATGAATTTTTGTCTCCAATTCTTTGGCTTCCAGCGCATCAGGAAAATCGATTTTGCAAAAACTGCCTAAAAAAAGACTTTTTTGGTAGCGCATTCTTATGATTCTTGCCCTGTACTCGTTTCGGACCCTGAATTTCAATGCCTGGTGTAAATAGGCCTTCAAAGACACGCTTACCTCTATAATCGTTCGGCGGCGGTAGAGATCCACAAAGATATTTTGGACGATGTCCTCCCCTTTTTGCCTGGAATTCAGTTGTTTATATGCGGTATGGAGGAGGGTGGGAAAATAGCGTTTGTACAATTCCTCAAAAGCCTTGGCGTCGCTTTGCTTCATCGACTGCAATAAATCTGCGTCCGCGGCTTGCGAATAAGCAAGTTTCGTTAGTGGCATACAAATCGTTTTTTGGGTCGTAAAGAACCACACCAAACCTAACTACTTTTCAGAATTTTGCAAAATCGATTTTTCAATGATTCTATAAATAGCAAAAATGATTTATTTTCCGTGATATGAATGACCGATATGTTCTGGGCATACCGCTGACCGATGAAGTGCTTTCGCTGGCCAGAACCTTGTGGGATTACCATCATGTATCGCACCCCCTTGGCAAATGCGATTGCATTCTTGCTCTAGGAAGTCATGATCTTCGCGTAGCCAATCGCGCGGCGGAGTTGTGGCTTGATGGTTCAGCGCCTTACGTCATTTTTTCCGGTGGCCTCGGGAATCTGACACAAGGCATGTGGGTGCAGCCCGAGGCCGACAGATTTGCCGAAATTGCAATCAGCATGGGCGTGCCGGAAGAAAAAATTCTGATTGAAAACAAGTCGACCAATACAGGTGAAAATATCCTGTTCACAAAGGAGCTGTTGACAGCCCGGGGCCTTGAACCGAAGAAAATTCTGATGGTCCAAAAACCATACATGGAACGCAGAACCTTTGCCACTGTAAAGAAACTTTGGCCCGATAAGGAAATCTTTGTTACCTCTCCTCAATATAGTTTTGACAATTACGCGAACGACGAGATTCCTTTAGAAAGGGTAATACACATCATGGTTGGAGATCTCCAACGGATCAGGATATACCCGTCCAGGGGATTTCAGATCGAGCAGGACATTCCGGAGGAGGTCTGGCAGGCATACGAAAGGCTGGTTAGCCTCGGCTTTACCGGCCATTTGATTTCAAGTTAGATTCCTTCTCTATCAACACAGAAAATAGCGTTCTGCTCTTCTCTGCCAATCGTCGCGCCGGTGGTATTGTTATTTTGTACCCGCTTTTGCCAGTCCAATGGAGTAGATTATCCCTGTTGGACTAATTGCACCCACTGTATCCTGGGTGACCGCATAGATTTCTCCCTTTTCATCCTGTCCAAAACTATTTATCCTGAAATTAAATTTGTTCCCTTTATGGCCCTGAACAACACAATTATGCCTGGTCCATCCTCCCCTTCCATCGGCCTTGAGGTAAAATAATTTGAAGGCCCAGTCACCAAACACGTAAAGGCCGTTCATGGCAGGATGGGCCTTTCCGCGGTATACATAACCGCCTGTTACACTCACGCCTACAGAATGCTCGTATTCCGCTATTGGCAGTGCATATGCGGAATCTCTGTTATATAAGGTGCTGTCATGAATATGAAAACCTTCCATTACACGCCAGCCATAATTTTTACCCTTCTCGAGAATGTCGATTTCTTCATAATGGTCCTGGCCTACATCACCGCAAAACAGTTGTTGTGTCTGGGAATCAAACGAGATACGCCAGGGCATGCGCATACCGTAGCACCAGATCTCTTTGCGGCCACCGAGAGCAGGGTTATCTGGAGGAATACGGTACGGATAACCATGGTCCACATCGATGCGGATGATCTTGCCCAGCAGTTGCTGAAGATCCTGTCCATTTCCCACTCGTCCATGTTTATCATGTTGCCCGCCACCATCGCCAAAGCCAAGATAAAGGTATCCCTGCTGGTCAAAAACAATATTTCCGCCGTTATGGTTTTCTTCAGGTTGATCCACAGTTAGAAGGATTTTGCCTTTTGGAATCGCACTGTCGGGGTCACCAGGAGAAACTTTATATTCCGCAAGAATAGATGTATTGTCGAATCCTTTACGTGCCGACGGTGCACTGTAATGCACGAAAAAACGTCCGTTATGTACGAAATCGGGATGAAAAGTGAAGCCCAGCAGGCCAACATCCATGTATTCGTTTCTCATTGGCACCAGCGACTTGCGAATGTCTAAAAAAGGTCGCTGCAACACCTGGCCATTTTTGATGATGCGGATATGTCCTGCCTGCTCGCCAACGAAAAGCCGGTTGGATCCATCGTGGGCATTTTCAAGCGCCACGGGACCATAGAGGCCCTCAGCTACCTTAGTGAGCGAAAAAACCATTGAGTCGTTTCCGGCCGTTAAATCAACGGGGTTTGCCGGAACCGCAGGTCCCTCCCCGCATCCACACAAAACAACAAGAAGAATGATTGGAAAGATTTTTTTCATTGTGGAAAGTTATTAAATACAGATCAGCCTAAAAAGATGTTAAAAATAAATGTGTCCCTTCAACCAACCCCCGCTTGCACCATCGTCGTAATATATAAAGTACTGGCGGTGAGTTAGTCGATGATGAACCCGATCTGACTCAGTGTTCGAAATTTCAAATCGTAAGAATTAATAGGTAAATTGCAAAACATGGATTTTCTGCATGGCATAGGTGACTGGTTTATTGGATTCATGGGGCTACATGAATTGATCAAAATTCTGAGTTCGGGAGACTACAGTTCTTTCCGGACAGTCGATGGAATATTTGCGATCATCAGACCCTTATTTCCATTTCTTGTTTTCCTTGAACTGGGTGCAGTATTACTCTACAAGAAGTTCAAGGTGCTCGATTATAAGATCCCCTTGTATTCTCTTATCATAAATGCGATCATAGGCAGGTTTATTTCGATTGCTGCCGTAGTATTCTGCATCGGCCTGTTCGAACCCTATGCCATCCTGAAGACCAGTGTAACCTGGTACTGGTTCATTTATGGTTATATTATCTGGGAGCTTGGTCATTTTGTTTACCATTATCTCGGGCACAAGGTTCGTGTGCTATGGTGTTTGCATTCAACACATCATGCTCCCCAGACTATGAACCTATCCATTTCCTTCGCGCATTTTTTTCTCGAGGCACCATATGCGGATTTTATCAGAACCACGGTATGCATATTATTGGGAGTGAATCCTACCCTTCTGTTCATCATTATGTTTATCGATGGAGTATGGGGAGGGTTCATTCATATTGGTGAACACATGATCAAGGACGGAAGACTGGGATTCCTGAATAAATATATCTTAACCCCTTCTCATCACCGGGTGCACCACGCAAAGAATCCTTTGTATATGGACACTAATTTTTGCAATCTTTTAAACATATGGGACAGGGTATTCGGTACTTATCAGAAAGAAGAAAAAACGGTTCAAATGGAGTATGGTATTACACGCGAGATGAAACCCAATAGCTTTGTTGATGCCTATTTCGGAGAAATTGGAGCCCTGGCTAAAGATGTAAGGCGGGCGCCAGGAATAAAAAATAAATTACTGTATATCATTATGCCCCCTGGATGGAGCCATACCGGTGAGCATAAAACCGCCCACAAAGTGAGAAAAGAATTTATTGACCAAAATAATCAAAGAACTGTTCCCGAACAGAGATCCTCACGTCCCACTCTTGCATCTTCAGAACGACAAAAGCGAACACAGGTCGAATAACTAACCGGAAGCATTGATTGAATACAATTCGCGTGGCTGCTTCTTCGGGTTCAGCCTGATTGTCCAATCCTGTTTTTACTCCATTTC
>Ga0193742_1002489_pt1 | contig 10584 bp, 13 predicted proteins | sample L2c1metaG_FD_165511 | JGI IMG/M metagenome (GOLD analysis project Ga0193742, IMG submission 165511) | Soil microbial communities from a riparian zone of the East river system, Colorado, United States - L2c1 | ecosystem: Environmental > Terrestrial > Soil > Riparian zone | place: USA: East River... | reverse complement strand
GTGGCCGCCGCCGCTACTACCGGTTTTCATCGGCGAGGAGGCCGGCTACGCGCGCCAGTTCACCGAGCTGCTGGCCACGCCGCACGTGCACGCAGCGCGCAGCACCCGGGCGATACTGCTGCTCAAGCTGGCCACCGCGCAGGCCGCGCTCGGCCACTGGCCACACGCGATGCGCAGTGCCGAGGCGTGCTGGGAGCTGGCCGAGGAGCTGCGCCTATGGGCACTGCATTCCGATGCACTGACCATCGCCGCCTGGGTGTGCGCGGCCCGGGGGCACGAGGATGACTGCCTCGACCTGCTGGGGCGCGCGCACCGTCAGCAGGGCCGGGCTCCGGCGGGACAGCAACCCTGGATGGCGCAGTGGGTGCAGGGTCTGCTGCGGCTGTCCGTGGCCCGCCCCCTCGAAGCGCACGATGCCTTGCGGCCGCTGCACACCGGCGCGATCGAGTCGCCCCAGCACCTGGTCGTTCGACGGTTGTCCACGGTGGACTTTGTGGAAGCCTCGGTGGGGTCCCGGCGGCCGGTGGATGCCGAGCGGGCGGTTGACCAATTTGCCGAATGGGTGAGCGGGGGAGCGGCCGACTGGGCGCGGGTCGACCTGGCTCGCTGTCGGGCGCTGCTCGAGCCGGCCGCCGAGCAATGGCATCGGGAATCCCTCGATCGCGTCGCCCGGGTTGGCCGGCTGGCCACCTCGGCGAGAGTGGAGCTGAGCTTCGGCTCCTGGCTGCGGCGCCACAAACGCCACCAGGAGGCCCGCCCTCACCTGCGCAACGCCGAGCGGTACTTCGACCGGCTGGTCGCGCCGGCCTGGCGGGACCGGGCGCACGCGGAGCTGCGCGCGGCCGGCGAGTCCGGGCCGACCGCCAATTCGGCCGACGGCGCGCTCACCGCGCAGGAGCTGCGGATCGCTCGGCTGGCGGCGGCCGGGCGCTCCAATCGGGAGATCGCCGAGTCGCTCGGGTTGAGCCCCCGTACCGTCGGCTACCACCTTTACAAGATTTTCCCCAAGCTCGACATCAGCTCACGCACCCAGCTGCCGATGGCCCTGGGCGCGATCACTGGACGAGCGGGCGGGCGCTGACCAGCACAACGTCGGTCGCGGGGCACCCGGAGGTCAGGGCGTGGTTTCCTCCCGGTCGGCGGCGGGCTGGCGGGGATGTTGCATGCTGCGCGGGGCGACCCACGGCCCTTCCGGCTCGGGCATGCTCTTGCCCAACTTGATGCTCTCGATCCCGCCGCTCGGAAGTTCCAGCAACCGCAGGTAGGTTCCGTCCGGGTCGGCGAAGACCAGTAGATGTCCGGCGCCGCCGAGGGTGATCGGGGAGTGGTCGATGCCCTCGGCATCCAGGTGCGCCGCCCATGCCCGTAGGTCTTCGGGGGTGCCGGCGGCGAAACTGATCGGGTCGTAGCCGTTCATCGCCTTGGCCGCGTCCGGCGCCCAGCGCAACTCCAGCTGTACCGGGACGCCCGGGATGCTCAGGATCACCGCGTAGCGGACGCCGGAGCGGTCGAGATGGTCGGCATGGGCCAGGCGTTGCGCACCGAGCACGCGCTCGTACCAGAGCAGCGACGCATCCAGGTCGCTGACCGGCAGCTTCAGGTGATGAAGACCCTGTAGGACTGGTGGAGCCACGGCAGACCTCCGGCCAAATTGAGCGCACGTTCATTTTGAACCATGCTTCACCCGCCGGGGGTTTCAAGCCACGACCATGGACGAGGTCGCGGCCGCCGCCGGGGTCTCGGCCGGCACCACCTACACCTACTTCGCCACCAAGGACGAGATGATCGTCGCCACCGTCGAGATCGCGATGGGCCGGTTCGCCCAGGCATTTGAGCGGCTCGCCGACCAAACCGAACCCGCGTCCCCGACGGATGTCCTCGTCGCTATTGCCGACGAGCTGCGACGACGCGGCGAGCATCCCCGCTACGACATGACCAGGATCGGCCTGCAGGCCTGGGCCGAATCCATCCGTAGCCCGGCGGTGCACCGCGCCATCCTCGAGGGCCACGATCGCGCCGCCGGAATCCTGCGCGGCCTGGTCGAACGTTGGGCGGCAACCAGGGCAGAGCCGGTGAACGCGGAACAGGTAAGCGAGCTGCTACACACCCTCGTGCCCGGCCTCATGCTCGCTACCGTCCTCACCGGCCACACCCCAGCCCTCGCCATCGGCTAGACCGGCGCTGCGCCTAGCCGGACAGGTCGTCGGACCGGCCCACGGCGAGCCGGGACCACTGCGCTGTGGGCCGTCCGTCGGTCCGGAACTGCTCGCCGGCGGTGGCGTACGGCTGCGGCCAGCCGGTCGGCGAGTCCTCCCAGGTCTCCTGCCGGCCGTACACGGTGCGATCGAGCAGGTGGTAGCTGGTGGCGCCGGCCTCGACGCCGCGGCTGGTCGTCCAGTACGTCTCGAACACCCGGTCGCCGTCGCGCAGGTAGCAGAGATAGCCGCCGAAGCCACGCCCGGCGAGCAACACGTCCAGCGAGTCGCGCGCTGAGTACCACGGCATCTCCCAGCCCATGAAGTCGCGGTACCGGGCGCTCGCGTCGTACGGGCCCTGGCAGAACGTCGCGTAGGTGACGTCGCGGCTGTGCAGATAGGACAGCTCCAGCGCGTGCCCGGTGAAGAACGTGCAGCCCTCGCACTGCTCGTCGGCGGGTTTGCCGTCGTGCCACATGTGCAGATAGGTGATCAGTTGCCGGCGCCCCTCGAACACGTCGACCAGGGGCACCGGGCCGTGCGCCCCGACCAGCTTGGTCTGCGCGTCCACCTCGACCATCGGCAGCCGCCGCCGGGCGGCCGCGATCGCGTCACCCTCACGGGTGTGCGCCTTCTCCCGCACCAGCACCCGGTCAACCTCGGCCTGCCAGGTAGCCCGGTCGACGAGCTCGGGCAACGGGTACGTCGTGCTGGTTGCTCCCATCGGTACACCTTTCCCTTTCCCGGGCAGGCGCATCGCCGGCCCTCGGAAGGTGTGACCAGCCGGACGCCCGAAACTCATCGGGGAGGAACACCGGCGGGCTGGTGAGGAGCCCAAAGGATTCCGGGACGGGCAGCCGATCCCAGTATGCTGCCCTGGTGACGGCGATCATGAGCGCGGGAGTAACCGAGGCTGGCGAGGGGATCGACGGCATTCGGTGGAACATCCTCGGCCAGAGCTACGTGCCTAAGGCGTACACGGAGAGCTCGTTGTCCTGGCATGCAACTTTGCCGCCTGGCACCTTTGTGCCGCCGCACATCCATCCGACCCAGGACGAGTTCATCTACATGCTGCAGGGGCGCCTCGATCTGGTGGTCGACGGCAAGGACGGGGTGGCCAACCCCGGCGACACGGTGCGGCTGCCCCGAGGCATTTCGCACGGTCTCTACAACCGCAGCGATCACGACGTGAAGTGCTTTTTCTGGGTGAGCCCCGCGCGGCGGCTGTATGACCTGTTCTGGGCGCTGCACAACCTCGGCCCGAATGCCAGCCCCGCCGAGGTGGTCGCGGTCGCGGCCAAGCACGAGGTGGACTTCTTGCCACCACCCGAGGACGGCGAGTGAGCCCAGGGGGGCGAACGTGAAGGTCATTGTGGTCGGAGCCGGTGTCGGTGGTCTGGCCACCGCGCTGATGTTGCAGCGACGCGGGATTCATGCCGAGGTCTACGAGCAGTCCGCGACGGTGCGCGAGCTCGGGGTAGGGATCAACACCCTGCCCCCGTCGATCGGCGAGTTGACCGAGCTGGGTCTGCTGCCGGAGCTGGACAAGATCGCTATCCGCACCCGGAAGTTGATCTACTACAACCGGCTCGGTCAGCAGGTCTGGGACGAGCTCCGCGGGATGGACGCCGGCCACCGTTCTCCGCAGTTCTCAATTCACCGGGGGCGCCTGCAAAAGGTGCTCTATGACGCCTTGCTGGATCGTCTCGGTCCGAATGCGGTGCGCACCGGCCTGAGCCTGGCCGGTTTCCTCCAGGATGAAGGCGGCGTCACCGTCCACTTCACCGACTCGGTGAAGGGCGACGCCGGGCTCACCGTGCGCGGTGATGTGTTGATCTGCGCTGACGGCATTCACTCGGTGGCGCGTCGTCAGTTCTACCCCGACGAAGGCCCGCCGAAATGGAATGGCGTGCTGATTTGGCGTGGTGCCACGGAGTGGCCGATGTGGCTGGACGGCCGCACGATGGCGATCGGCGGCGGGATGGGCGCGAAGTTCGTGCTCTACCCGATCGCCGAGGGCAACGACGGACGACAACTGATGAACTGGGCCGTCTGTATCAAAATGGCCGACGGCGCACTCACGCCGCCGCCGAAGGAGAGCTGGTCGCGGCGCGCGCCGCTTTCCCTGGTACTGCCCTACGCCAAACGCTTTGCCATTCCAGGCTGCGATATTCACAGTTTGGTCGAGTCCACCCCGGAGGCATTCGAGTATCCGATGTGCGATCGGGATCCGCTGCCGCGCTGGACCTTCGGAAGAGTGACGCTGCTGGGCGACGCCGCGCACCCGATGTATCCGGTCGGTTCCAACGGTGCGTCCCAGGCAATTCTGGATGCTCGGATGCTCGCGGACGCCCTGGCTCACGCCGAGCACCCGGGAGAAGCACTCTGGGCGTACGAGCGGGACCGTCTGCCCAAGACTGCCGAGGTGGTGCGGCTCAACCGCAAGGGCGGCCCGGAGCGGGTCATCGATGAGGTCGAGAAGCTGGCTCCCGGTGGCTTCTCCAGCATCGACGCGGTGCTCAGCCGAGCCGAGCGCCAGGCAATCGTGGGTGGCTACGCCGGAACGGCCGGGTTCGCCACCGAGGCAAGGCGCTTCGCCGAACGCGCGGCTCGGAGTTCAACGGCCGCTCAATAGCCTGCCAGTCAACTCGACGCAAGAATTCGCCGCTCGGCGGCAATAACACGAGTTGGCCGGGCACGCCGGTGACGACGCCGAGCAGTCTTGCATCCCAGGACTCGTGGGGTCGCGACGAAAACGGCCTGCCACGTCCGTATTTACGTCGGAGTCGTATTACGTATCTAAGGGGAGTCGGGTCGGGTGCGGGTGAACAGCAAGGGGCAGGTCACCATTCCCGCGCGGCTGAGGGAGAAGCATGGCCTACGCGAAGGCGAACGAAGTCGAGGTCGTCGAGGACGACGGGGGGCTGGGGATCGTTCGGGTGGCAGGCAGCCAGACTCGCGGTCAGCGGCTGGTTGCCCACATGCGCGGGCGGGCGACCACAGAGATGAGCACCGACGAGCTGCTAGGCCTGCTGCGCGGAGGTGTCCACCGGGTTTGACCGGATCGAAGATCTCGATGACGCGCTTCCGGCAGGGGAGTTCGACCGCGAGGCGCTGCCCTACGAAGCGGGCTTCGTGGCTGGCAAGGCTTTTCTCACCTATCGGCAGCGAGGGGGTCTGCGCCGTTCACCACTGGCTGACTTCTACATCGGCGCGCACGCCGCTGTGCGGCGCTATCGCCTGTTGACTCGATACGGCGGCCGATACGCCACCTACTTCCCAACCCTGGAATTGATCGTGCCGTAGTGCCGGCGGCCCGGGCGGCCGGGGTTGGCGAGGGTCGCCGGCACGGTTGTGCGCAGGCCCAGCCGAGGTACCGTGCGGACAACCGATAGGTCATCGGCTCGCCGAGCGTGGGGTTAGGGACGTGCCGAGGGCAGTCAGGTACTCAACCGGCTGACCTCGCTGTCGTAGCCGCGCTTGACCTGCTCGGGGATTCGGCCCCGCCGGTTGATATGGACGTTGTGTACCCGAGCCCAGGCGCGCACGGACTGATTGTGCTCGCGCGCGGCGCGCTGTTGTTGGGTGAGCGCGGACGGTGCGCCTGATCCCCGGCGTGCGGCCCGAGCAGCGGCGATGAACGGAGCGAGCGCCGCACGCAGTTGGTGGGCATGTTCGTTGCAGAGATCGATCTCGTAGGAGTGACCGTCGCAGTGGAACAGGATGGTCTCGTCGGCCGGTCGTCCATCGAGGTCGTCTACGAGCAGAACTTCGTGCATTTGGACCATGTTCTGGCCTCCTGGCAGGTATTGGTGCGCAGGGCTTTCTGGGCGCGGGGCGAAGGGCAAAGTCCGGTTGGACCATGGGGACGGACGCCGTGGGATGCGTCTGGTGACCCACGCGGGGTGCGCGGGTCGAGCCTGGCCGGTCTTACCAGCTCAGGGGTGGGCCCCTCGGCACTTCGCGCGAGCGCACCGGCTCAAGCCCGAGGCGAACCTGGCGCCAGCCGTGGCACGCCGCGATCCTGGCGGCCATGAGCAGGGCCAGGCACAGGCGGGTGGCCTGTTCGTGGAGCGAGCCAAGCGCGGCATCGACGAGGCTGGCCGGGCGGAGGATTGATATCGGCCTCGGCCGGCAGCCGGCAGCCTTGTTCAGCTCAGCGGGGGATGTCCGGAACAGGGGACGCGCAGCGGGCCAGCCGACGAGCCGGAACAGCCACGTCAACACCCCGGCCATTATTGAACTCCCCCGACACTTAGGCCCACCACCGCACGACGCCGAGGTGGACCTCAACTCTTGATCAGATCTTGAGGCCAACTATTCAACCACGTCAAACCTAGCCGCACCGGGCCCGGACCCCATCCTCCACCGGGGTGATCCTCACGATCTTGGCCGGATATTCAGCAGCGGAGCTCCTCCCCGACATGGGTGTCGACCAGCGGCGTCGGCGGCGCCACGGGGTAGGGTCGCTCGGCGTGATCATCTCGCTGCCCTTTTCCGCCGCACACCCAGTGCCTAGCGTCGAGCCGCGATCGTGAGCGAGGCGGAGGCGGTGCTGCTCGGGGTGCTCGCTGGGCTGACCGTTTTGTTGGGTATGCCGCTGGCCCGTCGATTGCGTAGTGGTCAGGTGCTGCTCAACTCGTTGAGCTGCGGTGTGCTGGTCTACCTGCTCGGCGATATGTTGGCCCGTGCATTCGTGCCGTTGAACAGTGCATTGCTGCGGCAGTACGACAACCTGGATGGGGCCGAGCCCGTCGTGTGGTTGACCGTGGCTTTTATTGGCGGGTTGGTGCTGGGTTATGGAGGGCTCACCGCCTATGTGGCTCTGTCCGGTGTGAGTGATGCGGCCGAGACGACAGCGCGCGGCACACCGCCCGAGCCGTCCCCGACCGCCTCGTCCAGTCGGCTCGCGCTGTTGGTCGCCATTGGCATCGGGCTGCACAACCTGGGTGGGGGCCTCGCGCTGGGCAACCTGGCCGGCAATGACTGGATCTCCATCAGCGTGGTCCTGGTCGTTGGCTATCTGCTGCAGAACCTGGTGATGGCCGGCGCTATCACCGCCCCCTTTGCCGGCGACCCTCAGCCACCGAAGTGGTCGTGCCTGCTATTGCTCGGTGTGATCGCCGGCGGACCGACCGTCCTGGGCACGTACCTGGGCTGGCGGTTGGTCGACGTGGCAAGTGGCGAGACGGGCGATCTGACCAGCACCGCGGTGCAGGCCCTGGCCGCCGGGGCAATCCTGTTCGTGCTGATCCGGCTACTGTCCCTGGCCACCACACTCGGACACCGAACGACCCGGCACCTTGGGCTGCTGGCCGGCTTGGTCATCGCACTGCTCATCGAAGTCCTGATCATCGGTGCCACCGGGGCCTGACGCGTAGGTTCGATCAAGCACAGTCAGGAGCAATCATGCGCCGAGTCTGGCTCGTGGTCATCGCGCTGCTCAGCGCGACCGGTGTGATCGCCGGTTGCGCCGGCCCGCCGGACCTGAATCCGGTGCAGGTCACCGCACCAGATGGACGCGGCGCCATCCGTCCACTACCGGAGCCGACCGGATGCACAATTACCGCCACGGACGCCCAGAGCTTGGACGCCGCCATGTCCGCGGCGGCTCCCGGTCAGCGCATCTGCGTACTGGGCACGATCGGTAACAAGCGTCTGATCCTCAGCGCGTCTGGTACCGCGGAACATCCCATCGCGGTCGTCGGCAACGGCCGCACCATCGTGCGTGGCATCACGGTGGAGGGCAACCACATCACCATCGACGGGATCAATGCGGTGTCCGGCTGGGCCCCCGGCATCGAACTGACCGGCGACAACATCACCCTGCGCAACAGCACGTCCATCTCGCCGAGGGGCGATGACCAGGACGGCCTGCGCTTCTTCGGCAACAACTTGGAAATCGTGCACAACACGATCCGTGACGTACTCAACCTCAACCTGGCGCATGCGGACTGCATGCAGACCTTCGCCACTGGCCCCGGCAACCCGGCCAGCCAGCACGTGCGTATCAGCGACAACCGTTGCGAGCAGATCGAAAACCAGTGCCTCATTGCGGAGGGGCCGAACAGCAGCGCCGGTGACGGCTCTGGGGAGGGGGAGTCGACGGACTTGGTGTTCGCCAACAACTACTGCGATACCCATGCCGGGCAGGCCATCCAACTTGACGACATTCAGCACGCCACAATCACCGATAACGACATCGTCTCCGTCCAGGAGAAGGCGTTCTCGTTTCAAAATGAGTCGACCAACGGTGTGGTGGCGGGCAACAAACTCAACCCCGGCATTGGTTATCAGGTTGGCATGGACGACACGTCATTGCCCGGCTATCAGGGCCCCCCGCCTGGCGGTAAGCCCTGAGCTGGCCCGCCCACCTGGCCGCCTGATGCGGACCGTTCCGCTGCTCGCACAGCGCGCGTGGCTCGGCACAGCGCGTTGGGCGGCTGTGTGAGCTTGCCGCGGGCTGTGTGAGCCGCGCGGCGGCTGTGCGAGCGGCGGCGGTGGGCGCGGTGAGCGGCGCGGCGGGCGCGTGAGCAGCGGCGGTGTGGGGTCCCCGAACTGCACGGGAGGCCGTCGTCCGCCACAACCTGCCTGGCGTTACCGAACTGCACAGGAAGCGGGCGCTCCGCGTGCACATCCTGCCTGCCGTGTAGTTCGGCAACCCAGAGCCGCTCGACGGCGAGCCCCCAACCCCTCTTTGCCGCAACAGCCGAAAACGTAGCCGAAATGCCGTTTCCACTGCTCGCACAGCGCGCGTGGCTCGGCACAGCGCGTTGGGCGGCTGTGTGAGCATGCCGCGGGCTGTGTGAGCGGCGCGGCGGCTGTGTGAGCCCGGCGCCAGCGGCTCCTGGGTGGCAGTGGATTTGAAGCGGTCGGTATCCGGCGCGGCACGAGCACCCTGCCGAACTTCGACTACCCGGTGCGTCGACACCAACTACTGGATGAGATCGAACTAACCGCGGCTACCGGCGCCAGGTGCTTGGGTAACGTTGGCGAGCAGTTTGTGGACCATGGCCGTGTAGGTGTGGACCACCTCGGAGAGGCTCAATACGCCGTCCTGACGGAACCATGACCGCACGCCGTTCAACATGTCGAGTACGGCCATAGTGGCGAGGGTCGCGTCCGGAGTGCGAAACTCCCCAGCTTGACAACCTTCTATGACCAGGCCTTTCATCGCGGCATGGTATTCGAGCTCCATGTTTGTTACCTCGCGGCCCTGCGTCTCGGAGAGAATGCTACGAAATCCTCTGAGGCGGAGTAGCTCAGGGCGGCGCTTGTCGCTGATCTCGATGTGTAGGCGGACCGCCTCGGTGATGCGGGAAGTTGCCGACTGTGCCGAGTCATGCATGACTGGAATGGTGGCCTCGTTGAAATCGCGCATAAACCGGGCGAAAGGCATCCTTTCCCTGATGTCCGAGTTCCGCGAAACGGTATTGACCCCCGCGTCTCGAACGCTGGTTCGACACGTTACCGGTTCGGTGGCGACGTGGTTGGTCCCGCTGCTGGGGCAAGGACGAGCGCGGCCGCGCCGGCGGCGAGGATTGATGCGGTGAGGATGCCGATTTTTGCGTGCGCGGCCTGGGTGGGGTCGGTGTAGGCCAGGCCGGTGATGAACAGCGCCACGGTGAACCCGAGCGCGCCGAGGAGCCCCAGGCCGGCGACGTGTCGGGTGGTGACCCCCTCGGGCAGGCGCCCTAGTCCGGTGGTGGTGGCCAGGCTGATGGTGCCGACCACGCCGAGGAACTTGCCGACGAGCAGCCCGGCCAGGACTGCCCAGGTCACCCGGGAGGCGAAGGCCGGGCCGATCGGGCTGGTGGTGAGGTCGTTCCCGGCGTTGGCGAGGGCGAACAGCGGGACCGCGACGAACGCACTCAACGGTGTCGCGGTCCGAAGGAGAGCTGCCAGCACTGCTCGGCCGCGCACTGGTCTGGCCGGGGTGAGCAACGCGAGCGCGACCCCGGCGAGGGTGGCGTGCACCCCGGAGCGCAACGCGGCGTACCAGACCACGACCCCGACAAGCAGGTACGGCAAGATCACCGCGATTCCGAGGCGCCGCAGCAGCACCACGACCAGACAGCCCACGACCGCGGCCGCGAACCAGCCCCACATCAGACCGCCGGTGTAGCCGATGGCGATCACCACGACCGCCAGCACGTCATCGACCGTGGCGAACGCCAGCAACAGCGCCCGCACCCCGGCCGGCACCCGACGGGCCAGCAACGCCAGCAGTCCGACGGCGAAGGCGGGGTCGGTGGCCATCGGAATCCCCTACCCGCCCACGGCGGGATGCCCCCACAGCACCGCCGCGAACACCACCGCCGGTACCACCGCGCCACCCACCGCGGCCAGGACCGGTACCGCGGCGGTTCGCGGCCGGCGCAGCTCACCT
>Ga0193742_1002488_pt1 | contig 10586 bp, 18 predicted proteins | sample L2c1metaG_FD_165511 | JGI IMG/M metagenome (GOLD analysis project Ga0193742, IMG submission 165511) | Soil microbial communities from a riparian zone of the East river system, Colorado, United States - L2c1 | ecosystem: Environmental > Terrestrial > Soil > Riparian zone | place: USA: East River... | reverse complement strand
AGCTCCAGCGCGAGCGTGGCCCCCTCGCGACCCACGAGGCCAAAGCAGAGTGCCGCAAGCGCTGCTCCGATCGTCTGTCCCGTCAGGCGTGCCGTCGCTACCGTGCCGCTCGCGCTTCCGCTACGATCGGCCGGTGCGTTGGACATCAACGCCTTCATATTCGGCGCCTGAAAAAAGCCAAATCCACATCCGCAGACGGCCATGCGCCAGGCGACGTCCATGACATGCGGGTTCTGCGGAAGCATCGCCAATAGAACCATCCCCAGGCTGAGCAACGCGAGCCCGAGGCCGCCGAGAATTGCTGCGGGATGGCGGTCGGACAGACGTCCTGCGATCGGCGCCATGATGGCCACCACGAGAGGCCAGGGGGTCATGAAAAATCCGGTCTCGACTTGCGTCCGTCCAAGAATGTCCTCGAAGTAGAATGGCAGGGAGACGAAAGCCAGGCCCTGGACCGCAAACGAACAGATCGCAGTGGCGGTAGATAGAGCGAAGATCGGCCTGCGAAACAGATCGATCGGCAGCACGGGCGCCGGAGACTCCGCCTGCCTGCGGATCACAGCCCAGCCAAGCAACACGGCGGAGGCAAGCTCGATCGATATGAGCCCAGCCCGCTCGTGATGAGCAGCGCTTCCGATCCCAAGAATGAAAAGGCCGAGACAGCCCGCGGCCATCAGCGCGCCAACAAAATCGAAGTCATACGTCGCTCTTGGGGTGCGCGGCAATGTCTTCAGACCGACCAAAATGGCAACGACGCCAAAGGGAATGTTGACGGCAAACAGCCAGGTCCACGGCCCCATTGCGAGGATTCCCGACGCAATCGTCGGGCCGAGTGTGAAAGCAGTCGCGACGACCAGTGCGTTGTATCCGAAACCTCGGCCCAGCAAGCGCCCCGGATAAATGAAGCGAACCAGCGCCGTATTCACGCTCATGATACCACCGGCACCCAGGCCCTGCAGCACGCGCGCCGTCAGCAAGCTGGGCAACGACCAGGCACATGCGCAGAGAAGCGACGCCAGCGTGAACAGCAGGAGGCCGCCGAGATAAATCCGGTGGTGACCGATGACCTCGCCAAACGCGGCGAGCGGCAATAGCGTTGCGACCATGGCAATCTGATAGACATTCACTACCCAGATGACATCGGCCGGGCTGGCATGAAGATCGACTGCGATAGCCGGGAGAGCAATGTTCGCGATCGCCGTATCGAGCGATGCCATCGCCAGGGCGGTGAAGATGGCAGCGGCGGCCCATCTCCGGCGGTCTGCCAGTAGACCATCGATTGCAACCGGATCATTCGCCGAAATTGTTTCCGTCGACATGCGAAGATCTCTCCAATATGCAGCATGCGCGCGACATTAATCGTCGTCCGGACCGTAATAGCTGATCAGCAGACGATACTGGCCACCTTTTCTTCCGTAAACCTGATGCAGGCATCTACCTTGGGTACAGATGCCGGTCTGGCTACCGCAGCGAAGACGCCCAAAATGCAAAACGAGAACTTTGAGTTCGCGAAATAGCCAGCGAAGTACGGCTCGGCCACCAGGTCGGGTCCACACATTCGTGTTAGCCTCTTATGGACTTCCGGCGGCAATACGCTGACATTTCCGGCATCCCATGTTTTGTCCTCGAACGAGCTGGCGCGGGCAAGCGCCGGCGTTAGCTGGCTGAGAAAGCTAAGCAGAATCATGAATGCGATAAAACGAGCAACTGCAATCATCGCCACTTCTCACGTTTCGAGCTCAGCGAATTCGCCCTGGACCTTGCGTAATACCTCGATGCATTTTTCAGGCAAATGCACTCGTCGCTCGACAGCAACTAGCCGCCGCGGACATTTTGAATGATCGATATCGCGTCACTCGCCGGGAAGGTATGTCTGAGGGCTTCGTCGAGTCGTTGATCTGCAAGTTCCCGATCTGTATTTTGCACTCTAAGCTTCGCTGAACGTCCTTTTCCCGGATTCTTGATTGGACGCTTACTTGCTGACCGGTCGTTCCTGACACTCATTGGCGCTCCTCATTCGGACTTGAGTTCGGACGAAGAGGTCGCACTTGACGTTAAGCCGACTTCTTGCATCCATCGATGGTTAGAACCGAGATATTCATAAGAGCGCGCTTCTGCAGCTCGGCTTGCGTCTTAGCCTCAAGCATGCCGGCCGCATTCGAAAAGGAACCAGGTTCGCCCTTCTGCTTCATCAATCCAGTTCTCCAGCAGGCTTGCCGTGGCCACATCCCCCGCCTCGTCACAGAGCGAATGCACCTCGCGCATGCTCCGCGTCAGCGTTTTGTTGTCGTCCCGAAGTTCAGCTATCATGTCGAGCGGCTTAACGTATTCAGCATCGTTGTCCGCGATGCGCTGAAAACGCGAAATCTGGCCGATGGAACGAACGGTGCCACCACCCAGCTTTCGTGCCCGTTCAGCAATGACGTCCGTCATTCGAAAAATCTGCTCGCCTTGATCGTCGAGCATCAAATGATAGTCGCGGAGTGCGGACCAGACATGTGCCAATGGAAGTTTTTTGTTTTTAGATTCAGCGCAAACACGTCGGCGAGAAGTGGCAACAGCGCTTGCGAAATGTCATGGACGTCTTTTTCCGAAAGAGCCGCAGGAGTCTTGAGTGACGCTCGGTCCAACATGACTGTGACCTCGTTGATGATTGGTCGGACTTAACCGGAAGCAGACAGCACAGCTGTCTGAGCTGCCTCGCCCAACGGATCACCTACAAATCCTTCCTGGCCTCAAGTTTTTCAATTAAATAGAAGTTTAGCCTCGTGCGAACCAAGGGCTGAAATCTGCCAGTGGGTTGGCAAGCGGTTTCCGCAGTCGAAGGCGGCTACGCGCCGCGCCTAAAAACGAAATTTAGTGGCGCTGGTGAAATATCATCCCATGCCGGATACGAAAACGGAGTTTAGGATGTTTTTGCTCAAGAAACGGACAACGATCGCAACTGCGGTAATACTCGGGACCGCACTCAGTATGCCTCTGTCGGTCACAGCCTTTGCCGACCCCGCTCTATCGAGCCCGGCTGTGCAAAGCCAGGCCACTGCCTCGCTTCAGCACGGAGATCTCGTTCGATTGCGCTCGGGAGGACCTTTGATGACCGTCGCCAGCATCAGGGGCAATCAAGTGGATTGCTTTTGGACCGACGGGGAAGGCCAGTCCAATGCTGAAAGCTTCCCTATCGAGGTGCTTCTGAAATACTAGTCGCCGTCACAATCTCGCGACGATCACAAGAGTGCAAGCCGGGCCCGCTGCCGATATCTCTCGGCGTTCGTGCGGTGCCCTCTTTTCTTTATAGCGCCGTGCCGCCGCCATACTTCGAGGGATCGTCATAGCTCGGCGTGTCGTCGTAGTGGACCGGCGGCCGTACCGCGCGGTAGGCCCAGCCGGGGATGACGTAACCTTGGCTGGGACGAACGATGATATGCCGAGGGTGCCGTGCCGCTGCCGCACTGGCAGACGCACACAAGGTGATCAACAGGCCTACGGCCAGAAGCGAACGCATCGCATTTTCTCCTCCTTGAGAGAGCATGGAGCTCACATAGGTTCGCTACCCGCCGACACCCACTAAATTGAATTTCAGATTCGGCCAGCTGACGAAGCGCTCTAAGCGCTCGCAGCGAGAATGCGGCAGCTTGCTCAGAATGAATTCGTATTTAATCGACAAGTTCGTCCGAACTCCTATCTCTCCCTGATCTGCAGGATGTGCACGTGCCGCCAACGCACAGCTGTGGGGACCGCTTACGGCGGTCAAGCGCTGGTCAATCAGAAAGTGAGATGGGATTCATGACCTCTTTCCATCAATTCAGCGGTTTTGCAGCATCGCGTGGTGAGGGTTTACACCCAAGATTCCAGGCGTTGCTTGAGCGTGCGGCCTCGGCTCCGTTTGCGGAGGTCTCAATACGCGGTGATGGCATGATCCAGGCCGGTCCGAGTCCGGATTCGGAAATCGCCTTATCACGAGTCAACGTGAAGTCGTTTACACGAAGGCCGGCCGGGCCCGTCACTGCGGCTGCGCCGGGACCGCAAATCCAAAAGCTTTCGACGGAAACTCCGAAACGAGGCCGCATCGCCTAATTATGTGGACCGGCTTTTCGCACGGCGCATGCGCCTTCATCGGCGCCTGCATGATCGCCGCCTCCGCTGCAATGCCCCGCGCGTTGCCGCAATCCAGTGACCTCGTCCCGTTTGACGATGGCCACCTAGAAGCAGCCTCGTTCATCGACGATCCACCGCAAAAAATACGCAAAGACGCCACGACGGTGAGCAATCAGCAACCATCGCCGCTATTCGGAATGGAAACCGAACCTGCCACCGGAGAGGTTATAGCGAAATGGCGCGCCGTCGAAGCCGATATCGATCTCGAGCAACAAATTCTGTCGCGCTGCCGAGCAGGAGAAGCATGTCCCGTCGCCGCACAAAACCTACTGGAAATCGTTGCTGAAGGCGCCGGCCGCATGGGACGCGCCCGCGTCGGCCTGATTAACCGAGCCGTTGATCTGGCCATCACACCCACCACCGACCAAGCGCAATGGGGTGTGGCTGACCATTGGAGCCCTCCCTTCGAGACTTTGCAAACCCATCGTGGAGATTGCGAGGACTATGCGATTGTGAAATATATCGCGCTGCTGCAGGCAGGCCTGTCCCATGACGATGTGAAGATCCTCATCGTGCGAGACATCCTGCTAAAAGAAGACCACGCGGTTGTCGCAGCGCGTGTGGACGGGCAGTGGCTGATCCTGGACAACCGCCGCCTCGCACTGGTGCGCGATATCGACATGGTCGGGTGCATCCCGCGATTCGTGCTCGATGAGGTCGGCGCACGACGCTTCGTCCTGCCACATCGAGCCACGCAGCAGCCAAACGCCGGCCGGTCGAGGCCGGTCGGGCTCGTCTGAGCCGCTTAGTCTTCCGCGTAATTGTTAAGAGAAGGGTGACCGAGATTGACACGCCGAATTTCTGTCCACATCGATTATAGGGAGTAGAGCGTGGGGACAATACCCCAACTAAAAGCGAGTTCATGCTCCGCACGCTTCGGCGATCGAATAAGAAAAGCAATCGGAAGAGCCACAAGTCCAATACTAAAATCGAATTTACTTGAGCTGAACGGCGTTCTCGCGATGTTTATCTCGTCGCTGGACGTATACGCGAAAGCTGCTTTGGATTGCCATTGCAAATCGAAAGGCCGATTCAATGACAGACAACGAAATCGAGACTAATTTTCGGAAGTTGTCGGAAACGCCGATGAATTCTCAAGACGAACTCCTCCTCTGGCACGCGCTTCATCGTCTTGAGGTGACATACTGGTACGACGTTGACGTCAACGAAGGGCGCACAGCCCATGAATTTTTCACCCCGGACGGCGTGAAGATGGTGGGTCACAACCGGTTTCAAGGGCGTGAACAAATCCGGGCATTTTATGAGTGGCGCGCTCGTCAAAGCGGCACCGAGGCAGTGCGTCAACTAGGGATTAGCGGCTTGAGAGCCGTGCGTCACCTGATCACCAATCTAAACGTAGCGTCGAGCGGCGAACGTTGCGCGACTGTGCTGGGCATAGTTGTTTTCTATGGTGGTGCGTCGAAGCATCAATCAAATCCCCCTATGGTGGCAGATTTTATCAATGAGTGTGTATTGAACAACGACAATGTATGGCGATTCAAATCACACACACTCCGGCCGGTATTCATGGGTAAAGTGACGCCTCCGGAAATGCTGATTGACCCCAATTTCCTAAAGCACACCTAAACGAACCGTTGGATCATCGCGGCGACCGATCCAAACCCAAGCCTATATTCGTCTGGGCCAGGACGAAATGCAGCTGACACTGCTTTTTGACGAACGTCCGCTTCAGCATCGCACCCCGTCGGGATTGGCGACGATCAGCCCAAGCCAGCGGCGGCGCTGCCGTTGTACAGCCACTGTCGGGTCTCTTCGTCGGTCCATCCGGGGACCGCGAATCGCGGCTTGGGAACGATAACACGTTGGACCGGGCGTGAACGAGCCTCGCGCGGTTGGAAAGCGTGCACCGGCGCGGCGTTGGCAGAAGCACACAACGTGATCAAAAAGCCTGCAGCCAGAAGCGCTCGCATCGCATTTGCTCAGGTATCATCGATATCACGCCGATATGTGCGCACGTGCGGCCACCTCCCCAAGCTGAAACGACTTCACGATTAGTCAAATACCTTTGATGCCACTCGTGTACGCCTCAGAACGCACGGATTAAAATTCAATTTAATGGTGTCGGCGGATTGCGAATCCTACATCAGCTTTACGCACATCGAGCAATGAATTGCGCAAAGCATGAACGTCCAAACTCAAACAAGAAATCGACGCGGTGACTTAGTACCCGTGATTGTAACTGTAATCGTCGCAGTCGTGAGTACGGCTGTATCCTCAACAACTTGCGCCCGGGCACGATCCGCAGGATAGCAGCAACGCGCGGATGATCACGTCCGCGGCGGTGTCGAGGGTCGGCGCAATCGAAATCCCTTCAAGGCCGCCCGTCGGCCAGCGTCAACGAGGACTCTCGACATGAAGAAGCTTTCCGTTCTTTGCATCGCCCTTTGCGTTGGCCTTTCAACCACCTCGGTGTTTGCCCGCGGCGGCATGGGAGGAGCGCATGGCATGGGACCATCTCATATGTCCATGATGGGCGGCGCCTTCGGCACCACCGCTGCCGCGCCTGGCACCAACTCGTCGGGCACAGCGCTTTCTTCAGATGGCGTGGGCCGTCCCATGCCTGACATCAAACCCGCTATCGACCCTGAAGACGCGAAGATCGACAAAATGATAAATTCGATCTGCCGGGGATGTTGATACTTCTGGGCTGGGGCGTTGCCACCGACCTCGATTGATTGAAGCAGGCGCTGCATCTCACCTAGCACCGTCCCAGCCCGACCCAAACCAACCCGTCGATCTCATGGATAATCCCCAGGTTCACTATTTGCCGCTGACTCCGGGATTTTTTTCGATCCTGGTTTTTTTGGCATTGGCGCTGGTCATCCTGATCCAGCTCCGTATCCTCAGATATGCCTATATGCGGCTCGGGGTAGGTTCGGGCGTCGCACTTCTTCTCCTATTCGGCTCGTTGATCGGAAGCTACTTCAATCTTCCGATCACCGTGCTGCCCGGCCCGCCGGTCAGATCGGGGCAAATCGTCGACTTCTTCGGCATGCGCTATGTGGTGCCATTCGTGGTTTCGCCCAGCACCATTTTGGCTGTGAATGTCGGCGGTGCGGTGATTCCGACATTGGTGTCCGCCTATCTCGTGCTCCGCTATCAGCTCTGGCCCAGGGCAGCGATCGCCATCGCCGTAATCGCCTTCATTGTTCATTCCACGGCGACGCCAATGGCTGGTATCGGCATTGCCGTGCCGGTCTTTGTGCCGGTCGTGGCCACGGCGATCCTGGCCCTCCTCCTCTCCCGCGAATATGCAGCGCCGCTGGCCTATATCGGCGGATCCATGGGAACGCTAATCGGCGCCGATATTCTCAATCTGGACAAGATCGGCAGCCTTGGCGCGCCAATCGCTTCCATCGGTGGCGCAGGGACATTTGACGGCATATTCCTGACCGGCATTTTGGCAGTGCTGCTCGCAGGCCTTGCCTCGCCATCTCGGCTGCGGCCGGCATCGTAGGCGAACGGGGCGTGACTATGGCAGCTCAACGCAGACAAAGGCGCGTGCTCGATGCCCGCTGTATTGGCGAGCCTCGACTGCCACGCCCACTGGCGATGGCCGCTGCTTCCAACGGTTACGAGCTCTGACTACCCTTGAACGGCCGCTTTGCGGCCAAGACCGGACGTCATCCAAAACTAACGGCCGCACCAAAATGCAGCGCGAGACATCGCAGCGTTCAGCCGACCATCATCGAGGTAAAATGGAGCGGCGACTTAAACTAACCGCAAGGGTTATTCGCGCCCCGTGGTATCAGGCCCTTCAGTCAACGTGATTGCTAACCCCGTCAGGGTCGCTCCGATACCGAAGGTTATCGCGCATGTGCCCACGAACATCGTCATAACGTCGTCTGGAGTTAGGCTGTAATTGATCAGGGTCGCGATGCCCAACGCCGTGATGTGAGTTGAGAGAAACGCAAAGACCAGACCAACGGCAACGCCCATCGCTGTGTGGCTGGTGCGAGCAGCAACGACGGGCTTGATCAATATAGACCGTTTCTTAGGGCGCAGAGGCCTGACCTCCGGTATGTCGTGTGTGATTGCTGACAACTGCAATCGAAGCGCGAGTTTTTTTTGGCTAGATTAAGTTAACGGCCGCGAGAATTTGCACCCCAGAGTAAGCATGCACCGACTGGTCCATTCATCGTGATCGCTCATGTCATCGGCTACTTTTATGCAGACGATGCTTAGATAAAAGACGGCCGCACCGTCATCATTAAAAATTTCGTTAAGTTCAGCACTAGACACCAGCAGCGCAGCCGATCATCCCTCGAAGCTGTCGAGCGCGAACTGGCTCCGTAGCGCTGGCGCAGCACACTAGACCGCGTGAGTGCTGCCTCATTCCCTTGTTAGCTGTCAGTCGCGTTCGAGGATCTTGGCGCCCGGGTAGACCCGGCGAGCGTACGCAACGACCAGCGCGCGGTCCCGCGTCTCCAAGAACGGAGTCCGGATCTGACACGACCCGACGATGAGGTGCCACAAGCCGTTAAGTTTCAGGATGGCGACATTCATGATAGTGCTTCACATTCGCAAGCAGGTGACCGAGCCAACGCTTCTGCCGCGTCAGCGCGTGCGGCTTTCTCAGCTCGCCGCTCGTAGTTCTCAGCAAGCACCCTCAGCTGACCCGCAATGTATTGGTCGGTCATTGTTTGGGCTGCCCGGAGTATGGTCCGTGCCGTGTCCAAATATTCCTTGCTCAGCATTTAGCCTCCACAATCCCAGTTCGAACGGCTCTCCACAACTAATCACGGAGGAAGGGATCGGACCATTGCACAGACGTTTATCAGTGCCTTACATTCGTTTGAGACGATGATACTTAAGTTTACGATTGGCTACCTGCGCGCCTCGCGAATGCTATGAACGTGGCTCCTCGGGCTCTCTTCCTGCCCTGCTGGTGATTCGGAGGCAGCAGTCGATATCAGAGAGAGATCGCCATCGCTTCCTGAGGAGGTCCGCTATAGCGCGCCACGCGGCCGTGGAGCCGCGCATGGCGCTGTACAGAGTCATGGACGATCATGACGGCGGGCATGATGACGCGGGAATGCGTCGGGCACGCCGTCATAAGAGGCCGGTTAGCGCTCACCGCAGTAGGAGATGCCGCCACCGGCCGACGCACACGCTCCCTTCAACGCGGGCCAGTCGGGAGACAACCTGGCCGCCGGAGTTGGCGCCCCTCCATTCAGAACATCCAGATTGGGATAATAAAACGCGAACATGCCCGGCTCCTGGATGGCGGCCCTCATGGTCCCGTTCGGATTGTAGTCGTTCTTCGGATTATACCCGGAGTCGCGGAGATTCTTGAGATACAGGGCGCCCGCATCCGCGGGAGCTTGCGCGAATGCCGGCGTCGCTACGGTCGCGGACAGCAGCAGGGCCGCTGCAAGAGCTTTGAATGAAGTCATTTTCGTTTCTCCTGTTATGGATCGATTGCAGACCCCGCGTGGGACGAGACGAACTGATCACGCTTCGTGAGGCGAGCGTGCTGTCCAGACCGCGAGCTTTCTGCTTACAGCATCCGATGCGGATACCTGATGCTAGACGTGGGGAGACCGCACGCCGGTCCCACTAAATTCCACTTCAATAAACTCAACTCGGCTTGAAACGCGCGTTACGGGTCAATCCCTGCGAACCGGCATTCGGGCACAACAAAGCTGATTGCGGCGCGACAGGACAGTCGTGACGAAATCATGCCGCGTGAACACGGGGGTGACTCGAATCCTGAACGGTCGTCGCCCCTCGCACTGGTTATCTGACTGCCGTCGATTACTGTCTATTCGCGCGGGCAGCGGCACGCCGGCCCATCCAGTCCGACATTGTTTTCATTTTTATCGATCCGGTCGGAACCGACGAACCTGCCGAGTCTCATTAGTGCCTAATGCGAGGCACGTGCAAATGACCCCACAATTCATTCTTTCTGTGGCCGCTGGTGGCGCAATCGGATCAGTCGCCCGATATCTAGTCGGTATCGGGTCCGGCAAGATGTTCGGCGTAAACTTCCCATGGGGCACGTTAATAATCAACGTGACTGGATCGTTCTTGATCGGGCTATTTGCAACGAAATGGGATTTGCCGCAGGCGGTGCGCATCTTTCTGATCGTTGGGATCTGTGGTGGATACACCACGTTCTCAACGTCCTCACTCGACAGCTTCTACTTAATGGATAGGGGAGAAGCTGTGGCGGCCGCAGCTTATATGATCGGATCGGTCGTTCTTTCCTTGGGCGCGTTGATTGCCGCGATGCTGGTGGTTCGGGCTCTTCCAAATTAGGCCACTGCTGTTTTCAATTTAGCCCAGAGGGTCGAAACAGACCCGTACCCGCCAGTGGCAATCGCAAGACATGAACCGGATTGCCAATCAGGTTGGCGCTCTTTGGGACCTCGGGGCATGCAACTAAATTCTTGTATAGTTGAAATCCT
>Ga0193742_1002487_pt1 | contig 10589 bp, 9 predicted proteins | sample L2c1metaG_FD_165511 | JGI IMG/M metagenome (GOLD analysis project Ga0193742, IMG submission 165511) | Soil microbial communities from a riparian zone of the East river system, Colorado, United States - L2c1 | ecosystem: Environmental > Terrestrial > Soil > Riparian zone | place: USA: East River... | reverse complement strand
AACAGCGCGGTCTCGCGCAGTTCCGCCCCGGCCAGTTCCAGCTGCACTTCCATCCGGAACCAGCGACTCTTGACCTGCGGCTGCGCGCGCACGGCCGGATTCGGCTCAAGCGCGCCCAGCACGGCGTTGGTTTCCCAGAATCGCACGGGGCTGCCATAGCCATCCGCGGGGCGCTGCGCGATCACCGATCGCGCGACTTCTGTCGGCAATCGTCCATCGAACAACATCGCGAGCAGGGGCGCCTGCGCCGAGGTCAGCGTATTGACGTTGATCGGCGAAAGACCCGCCACCGGCAGCGCGCATATCCAGGGCTTGAGCCGGGCATAGATGTCAGGATTCATGCCAGAAATGACGCGCAACTCGCTGATATCGGAAACGAAGCGATTGGCCGGCAGCATCGCCGGATCGCGCCCAGCATAGGCCGCGTCCTCACCGCCCAGCGGTGCAGGTACATTGTCCGTATCCACCCAATCGGCCAGCCCGGCGGCGATGCGGGTCGCATCCCCTGGCCCAATGCCGACGCTCACCGCAAGCGTGACCAACTGTTGCACCGCGGCGGGATTTGCGGTGAGCACCGTATCCGCAGTCGGCCCCGGCATCTCGGTCACCACGCTGTTCAGGTTGAAGCAGTTGCCGCCATCCACCACGCGCGCCGTTCCCGTACCGCCGGGAACCGGCAGCGCACGCGGCGCGCCCTGCCAGCCGCCCGACAATGTCGTCTGGCTCTGGTCGCGCGCAATCAGATCGGCGATCTGCACGCTGGCGATCGCTTCCGCGGCGCGCGCAAAGGCCCGCGCCTGTGCATTGGCCGCGCCGTTTGCCGCCAGGCTGGTGGCCAGACTGACGCGCTCCAGCAAGGTCGCCGCTAGCACGGACATCACCGCGACCAGCAGCAGTACGCTCAGCAAAGCGGCGCCTTCCTCGTGGCGAGGCGTCATGCCGCCACCATGAAGCGCTGGGTCAGGCTGCGGCCATCGGCAAAGGTCAGGTTGATCTCGATCGCGCGCGGCATCAGCGCGGGATCGACCGGGTCCCACACGTCGCGCCAGCCATCCTCCGCCCGGTAACGCGCGGTCGCGGCGGTCAACCCCTCGGCCAGCACCAGCGGATTCCCCGCCTCGCCGCCGTCCAGCGCCGCCGCGGTCAACCGCATCAGACGTCCACCCTCGACGCGGTATTCCACCCGCTGCAGATTGGGCCGCGCATCGCCGGCGGGATTGTCCCACCCCGCACGCACCAGCGCCGCGATCGGCCCCGATCCGCCACCGGCAAATGCGGGCCGCTGCCCGGTTGCGCCGCCGCGCGTGGGCCGCGCCACCGCCTGCGCCATGTCGGCCGAAAGCAGCGCATGCGCCCGCCTCAGCTGCGCCGATGAATCGAGCCGCGCCGTCACGCGCACCTGGCTATCGACGCTGGTAGCCAGCAGCAACGCCCCCGCCGCCGCGATCATCCCGAAGACAAGCAGGGCAACCATGAGTTCTACGAGAGTGAATCCGCGCTGGTCGCTCACGGAGCACCCCCCGGTCGCACCACGGTCAGCTGTGCGGCCGGCTGCCCGCGCGCATCGGCCACCGCGATATCGATGCGCGCGATGCGGACATCGGCGGTGCGCGTCGTCCGCCGCACCCAGCGCCACGGCAGGCCGCCATTGGTCTCGACGCCGTTCGTGATCCCCAGCGGCGGCGCGACCGGATCCGCCAAAGCCTCCACCGCGACATTCTCCGCGACGATCTGCGCGATCAGCTTGCGATCAACCGCGCCCGCGCTCGCGATGCTGACGCCGACAAGTTTCATGAGCGCCAGCGCCGCCAGGCTGAACACCGCCAGCGCGACCATCATCTCGACAAGCGTGAAGCCGCGTTCGGCGGAACGCCTCACCAGCCTGAAGCGATCAGCCTTCGACATTGACGCTTCCGTCGGCGGCTATCCGCACCGTTGCGCTTGCGCCGCCGCCCGTCAGCGTCACCGTCGCCGGATCGGCAAGGCCGGTCGGATCGAAGCGCACCTCGCCGCCCGCCCGATTGCCCAGTATTGCGCGCATACCCTGGGGAAGCGTCGCCTGCCGCAGCCCGCGTTGCTCCAGCGGCCGCATTATTCCGCCGCTGCGCTGGGCAAAGCCATAGCCCTTGCTGTTCACCACCAATGCCGTCGCCCGCCCATCGACGATCGCCAAATCGCGCGCGATCGTCGTGCGCGCGGCAAGCGTTTCCGCCGCCCGCCGCACCTCACCGCCGCCCTCGGGCATGCTCAGCACGACAGCACCCGCCGCCATGCCGATGATCGCGACCACGACCATGAGTTCTACGAGCGTGAAGCCGTGTTCGGCGGAACGCCTCACAAGCGTAAAGCCCGACTCACTGCCAGTTGGTGATGTCGGCATCGTCGCCCTCGCCACCCTCGGCTCCGTCCGCGCCCAGCGACCAGATATCGATCGGCCCGTGCGTGCCCGGATTGGCATAGCCATAGGGTCGCCCCCAGGGATCGTCAGGCAGACGGCGGATATAGCCCCCGCGCCCGCCCGCGCTTTCGGCCAGCGTCGCCAGTGTCGGCGGATAGGTCATCCGCTCCAGCCGGTACATTTCCATCGCCTGCTCGATCGTCGCGATATCGGCCTGCGCCTTCTTCTGCATCGCGATATCCTGGCTTGGCAGGACATTGATCACCACCAATGTGGTCAGCAGCCCGATGATGACGATGACTACCATCAGCTCGACCAGCGTGAAGCCGTCCTCGTCGGGCTCCCGCTGCAAGTTGGCAACGATACGCTTCAACATGTTGATAGTCCTCACAATGCGGCAAGGTTCTGGAGCTGCAGGATCGGCAGCAGGATGGATAGTACGATCGTCGCGACGATGCCGCCCATCAGCACGATGATGCCGGGCTCGAGCATCGACATCGCCGTCGCGGTGAAGGTGTCGAATTCGCGCTCGAGATAATCCGCGGCGCGTTCGAGCATCTTGTCGAGTTGCCCCGCCGCCTCGCCGCTCGCGACCATGTATACCAGCAGCGGCGGAAACAGGCCGGATCGGCGGAACGCGGTCGAAAGGTTGCCGCCGCCGCGGATCGCCTCGACCGTATCGGCGGTCGCCTTGCGCAAGGCGCGGTTGTTGATGGTCGGTACCGTGAGCGCCAGTCCCTCGACCAGCGGCAAGCGGCTCTCGACCATCGTCGACAGCGTTCGCGCCAGCCGCGCGGCGTGCAGATCGCGGATCAGCCGGCCCAGCCCCGGCACGCGCAGCAGCCAGCGATCGAACGCCAGCCGGGTCGCGGGCGCCCGCAGCGCGCGCCAGACGAGGAAGCCGATCGCGGCAATGCCGATCAGGATCGCCCACCACCAACTGACCAGCGCCTCTGAAATCCACATGACAATGCGCGTCAGCAGCGGCAGGCTCTGCCCGACATCCTCGAACTGCTGGACCACCTTGGGCACCACGAAAGTCATCAGCGCGACCACGACCGCCACCGCGACGAACGACAATACGATCGGATAGGCGAGCGCGCTCAGCACCTTGCCGCGTATCTCCGCCTGGCGTTCGAGCAAGGCGGCGAGCCGGTCGAGCGACAACCCCAACGTCCCGGAAGCCTCGCCGGCGGACACCATCGCGCGGTACAGCGGGGGGAAGCTCTTATCCTCGCGCCGCATCGCCTCGGCCAGCCGCCGTCCTTCGGTCACGCCGATATGCACCCGGCCTATCACGCCCTGCGCGGCGGGCTTTTCGGTCTGGCGCGCGATCGTGCGCAGCGCTTCTTCCAACGGCGAGACCGTAACAAGCGTCGCCAACTGACGGGTGAACAACGATAATTGTTTGCCAGACAGCCGTTCGCGCCCCAGTCGGATACGGCCCGCAAGGCTGGTGCTGCTGGCAGGCGCCGCCGCCCCTTGCGCCAGTTTCAGCACATATAGCCGCCGTGCTTCCAGCGTCCCCCGCGCACGATCGAGATCATCGGCCGAGATCCGTCCTGTTCGCTCGCGTCCGGCGCGGTCGATGACCAGATAATCGAACTCAGCCATCGGGTTCGCTGCGCGATACGCGCACCGCCTCCTCAGGCGTGGTGAAGCCGCCACGCACCAGCCGCCGCGCCGCCGATCCCAGATTGGGCGAATGGAGGAAGGCGTGCCGCGCGATGATCGATTCGTCGCCGCCATCGTTGATCATGCGGCGGATGGTCTCGTCCACGCGGATCGCCTCGAACACGCCGATCCGGCCCTTGAACCCGGTCCCCTCGCAAGCCGGACAGCCGACGGGCTGATAGACGATCGTCCCCGGATCGAACCCCAGCAGCGATGCCACCGCGGTCGTCGCCTGCACCGGCTGGCGGCATTCGGGGCAAAGCCGCCGCACCAGCCGCTGCGCGATCACCGCGCGCAGCGTAGAGGCGAGCAGGAACGGCTCGATCTTCATGTCGCGCATCCGCGTGATCGCGCCGACCGAATCGTTGGTGTGTACGGTGGATAGCACCAGATGCCCGGTCAGCGACGCCTGTACCGCGATCTCGGCGGTCTCGCGGTCGCGGATTTCGCCGACCATCACGACATCGGGATCCTGCCGCAGGATCGCGCGCAAACCGGCAGCAAAAGTCAGCCCGACCTTGGCGTTGACCTGCGTCTGGCCGACGCCATCGACGGCATATTCGACCGGGTCTTCCACGGTCAAGATATTGCGCCGGCCATCGTTCAACTGGCGCAGTCCGGCGTAGAGCGTCGTCGTCTTGCCCGAACCGGTCGGCCCGGTGACAAGGATGATGCCGTTCGGCTCGTTCAGCGCATCGAAGAACAGCTTCAGCGTTGCCTCGTCCATGCCCAGCACGTCCAGGCCGATCGCCGCGGTCTCGCGATCTAGGATACGTAGCACCACCCGCTCGCCGCCGCGGCTGGGCAGGGTCGAGACGCGCACGTCGAGTGCCTTACCGCCCAGCGTCAGCCCGATCCGCCCGTCCTGCGGCACGCGCCGTTCGGCGATGTCCAGCCGCGCCATCACCTTGATCCGGCTGACCAGCACGGGTGCGACATGCGCGGGCATGCGCAACGTCTCCTTGAGCACGCCGTCCATCCGCATCCGCACGACCAACCCGCTTTCATAGGGCTCAACATGGATATCGCTGACGCCCTGCCGGGCCGCATCGGCAATGATGCCGTTTATCAGGCGGATGGCAGGCGCATCGTCCGCTGAATCCAGCAAATCCTCGGCGGTCGGAATGTCGCTGGCGATCAGGTCCAGCCCGTCGCCCAGCCCGAGCGATCCCGCCGCCATCGCCGCCGCTTCGCCGTCCATCGCATATCGTTCGGACAGCAGCACATCGAAGCGCGCGGCATCGACGATCTCGACATCGAAGGGCCGCCCCAGCACGCGCCGCACCTCCAGCAGCGCGCGCGGATCGCCGCCTTCGCGCAGCGCCACCGCGATCCGCCCCTCGCCCGCTTCGATCAGAACGGTTCCGAACTTTCGCGCATAAGCATAGGGAATGGATACAATTACTGCGATGAAAGGTGCTTCGTCAGCGGCGGCCAGCGCCTCTTCTCCCCCCATCGCGATCTTCACCGCACCGGCTCCGCTAGCGGCGCGCTCGACGGCGCGGCCGGCGCCGGCTGGATCACCGCGTCGGTCGGCAGAGGTGCGGGCGGGATCGGCGGGACCGCGCCCATATAATCGCGCACCAGCTCGTCCAGCGTCGGCTCGCGATCGGGCCGCGCCAGCAATTGCTGGTTACGCGCATAGCCATAGCGCTGCTCGGCGATGCGCCGCGCCTCTGCCGCCGACCGCACGATGGTCGGGCGGATGAACACCATCAGATTGGTCTTGGCGCGCTGTTTGGAGGACGACCGGAACAGCTGCCCCAGCACCGGAATATCACCCAGCAGCGGGATTTTCTCCAGCGTGCGGCGCTCGTTATCGTCAAGCAATCCGCCCAGTGCGACGATCTGCCCGTCATCGACGATGATCGTCGTCTCGATCTCGCGCTTGTTGAGGATCAGTTCCTGCGAATCGTTGGACACCGGCCCGGCGATCGAACTGACTTCCTGCCGCAGGAACAGCTTGATCGCGCCGCCCGCGTTGATCTGCGGCTTCACGTCCAGCTGGATGCCCACATTCTGGCGCTGGATAGTGCGGAAGGCATTGTCGAAATTGTTCGACAGCGCCTCTCCGGTCGATACCGGAATCTCCTGCCCGACCAGTATCTTGGCCTGCTGATTGTCCAGCGTGTATAACCAGGGCGTGGACAGGATATTGGACTGGTTGTCCGATTTCACCGCGTTGATGATCGCGCCGAAAATGCCGTCATTACCGATATTAGAAACGAACCCGCCAATCCCGCCGGTCGCGCCCAGTATCGATGCCGCTGCGGCCTGTTGCAGCGTGTTGGACAGTTCCGATCCGGTCGATGTCGTCACCGTCGTGCCGTTGATCACCGTCGTCGTCTGATCGAGCTCGCGCGCGCCGATTGCGCCGGCGATCGTCGCCAGGCTTGGCGAGGCATTCGAATAGTTGGTGATGCCGAACGGAATGCCGCTTCCCGGCTTGCCCCCCAGCAGGAACTGCACGCCCAGCCGCTTGGCCGCGACATCGGAAATCTCGACGACGATCGCCTCGACCAACACCTGTTCGCGCCGCACGTCGAGCTGGCGGACCAGCCCGCCCAGCTGCTTCTGCGCCTGCGCCGAACCCGCGATGATGATCGCGTTGGCACCCTCGAAGCGCGTGACGACCACCGGCCCACGCCCGACCACGCCGCGCGCGATATCCGGGCTGGCGGCGGCCTGCGGCTGGGATGTCTGTTGCTGCTGCACAGGTGCGGCGCTGGCGTTTGATCCATCAGCGTTGCTCTGGGTCCGCACCGGCTGCAGCGTTTCCACCGCCTGGCTCGGCGCCTGACCGACCAATTGCTGCAGCACTGGCAGCACCTGCCCGGCATCGGCATGTTCAAGGAATACCACGCGGATTTCCGCACCGGTCTCGGCCCGCGTATCCAGCTCGCGCGCCATCGCTGCGAGTTTGGCCACCGTCGCAGGCTCGCCGCGGATGGCGATGGCGTTCGACGCGTCGATCGCCACCACGGATGCGCCACCGCGCCCGCCCTCGCCGCCCGTACCGACCAACTGCTGCAGCGACGTCGCGATCTCGCCCGCGCCCGCATTCGCCAGCGGCACCAGGGTGGTAGCCGCCGCATCGGTATCTATCCGCCCCAGCAGCGTCCGGATACGCCGGATATTGTCGGCGTAATCGGCCACCACCAGCGAGTTCGCCCCGCGATTGGCGGTCACCGATCCCTCGCGGCTGACCAGCGGGCGCAACGTCTCCACCGCGCTGGCCGCATCGATCGATCGCAGGCGGAACACCTCGGTAACGAAGCTGTTCTGCGCCGCGCCGCGCGTGCCCACCCGGCTGGGCGAACTCGCCGCGACATCGGCGGGCTGGATGCGATAGCCGCCAGCCGTGGTCGGGATCGCCACCAGCCCGTTGGCCCGCAGCGTGGAAAGGAACACCTCGAAATATTCGGACTGGCTGAGCGGCCGATCGGTATTGACCGAAACCTTCCCCTGCACCCGCGCATCGACGATGAAGGTGCGCCCCGTAACCCGCGCGGCATCCTGAATGAACGCGCGGATATCGGCATCACGAACGTTCAGCGTCTGCTGCGCAAGCACTGGCGCGGCGGAGGCGAGCATCAGCGCCAAGCAAGCGCAGCGACCAGAGCGCCAAGCGGCGCGAAAACGGGTCAAGGCTTGAACTCCCGGCTGATAGTTATGCGCTGGCCGCCACGCTCGATATCCATCTGGATCGGCCCCTGCCCGGCATTGGCGGCCACCGCGGTGGCTATGTCCTCCAATGCGCGAACGCGCTCGCCATTGACGCGGAGCAACACGTCCCCCGCCTGCAATCCGGTGGCGGCAAAGGCGACGGTATCGTCGCCCGGCTGGATGGTGACACCAGTGACCAGCCCATTTTCGTTGCGCGGGGCGGCCGTCACCGCGCCTGCTATGGTCGATACGCCCGGTGCGCCGCTCGCATCGACGGTTGGTATCGGCGCGCGGTCGCCGCTTTCGCTCTGCGCGACGTAGAGCTGTTCGTCCGCACCACCGCGCGCGATTATCACATGATCGTAGGCGACCGCCTTCAGCGTCACTCCGGGCATGATCTCATCGCCCACCGCGAAACTCTGCTGTCCGTCACCCGGCACTTCGATGATCGCCGAACCCCCGCCCGACGCCTCGTTCATGCGGATGCCGAACAGGACGAGTTGGAGCGACGTCACCACCGGCGCGCCGCGCGCGGGCTGGTTACGGAAGAACGGATCGAAGCCCAGGAAGCGCGAAAGCTCGACCGGCGCGACGCGCTCGCTCTTCGCCCAGTCGCCCAACGGCGTCACCGGGGTCAGCACCGCCCACACCAGCCGCGCGGCCAGCACCGCGACCAGCGCGATCATCGCCAGTTCGGATGCCCGGTAGAATGTGATCGGCCTGACCAGCCGCGCCATCCGGCGCAGCCGTCCGTCCAGTTCCAGCCTCATCGCGAATCCGCCCCGTCCATCCCTTTGCCGGGGTTGGAACTAGGCTGTATACGCGACGATCCGGCGACTCTGATGTGACGAGTTTGTTACGGTTTCAGAAGTTGACGCCGATGCCCAGCGAAAAGCTCGCGCCGACATCATAGAGGTTATAATAGATGCGATTGCCCTCGAATTCCTGAAACTCCTGATATTTTGTGGTCAGGAGGTTGCGTGCGGTGAACTTCACCTCGGTATCGATCCCGAACAGATTGACGCCCTGACGCGCGACGATGTCGAGCCCCACACCGGGCTTCTCATAGATGTCCGGCTGGCCCGAAGGGCCGCGGCTGGTGACCCGCTCGCTGGCATAGTTCAACAGGAAGGTCAGCTGCGACAGCCTTTCGGTGTCCTCGATGCCAAGCTGCAGGTTGACGAGGTGATCGGACTGGCCGGTCAGCGGCTCGTCATCACGGAAAAAATCGCTGGCCGACTGCGAAACCCCGTTGATGATCGTCAGATCATCCGCGCCGACCTTCAGCTTCGATTTGGAATAGGTATAGTTTGCGATCAGCAGCAGCCGCCTGCTGGCGAAGAAATCCCCGCTAAACATTTCCGCAAGCGGGAAATATTTCTGCGCTTCGAGCTCGGCGCCGTAAAGCGTCGCCTCCGGGGCGTTCGCGAAGCTGGTGTTGACCGAGCCGTCGGAGTTGAGCGAAGAAAATGTTTCGATCGGCCGGTCGATCTTCTTGTAGAAACCGCCGAGCGTCACACGCTGATCGCGCGCGAAAAACCATTCGAGGCGCGCCTCCGCATTGGTCAATTCGGAATCGACCAGCGAAGGGTTGCCGCGGAAGCTGCGGTTCGAATCGGTGTCGAGATAGATCTGCGACACCAGTTCGCGGAATTGCGGCCGGGCGATGGTCTTCGATCCGCTAACGCGGAACTGCATATCCGGCGCGAACTCCCAGGTCAGCGTCGCGGCGGGCAGGAAATAGTCGTTGTTGAGGTTGGTCGAGACAATCGCCGAGGCGCCAGAATTGAACAGATCGATCGGGACGACGGTCTGCTTGGCTTCTTCGTAGCGCACCCCGATGTCGATCTTGACGCCCGGGATGAACTCCGCCTTCAACTGGCCATAGCCGGCATGCGTGCGTAGCTTGGCGTCGAACGCCGCCGTGCCGGCTTGACCGGACGCTGATCGGCAAATTGCTGCCGCGATAGGTAAAGTCCCGCCGCGTGGAGGTGCGCTCCGTATCGGTGTAAGCGTAGCCGACCGTGCCCGTGATCTGCGGCGCAATCTCGTAGGAGAGGTCGGCGCCGGCCGAATAGAGATCCTCGTTCAGATCGCTGAACGAAACCGTCGCGACGCCCTCCTGGTTGTTTCCGCCCAGATCGTTGACGAACTTGTTGCCCGTCGGATCCTGGTCCAGCGGCTGGTTGGTGCGCACATAGGTGAAGCTGCGCTCATAGGGCGCCTCGCGCTGTGTATTGGCAAAGCCGCCACGCAGATCGACGCTCAGCGCATCGAATTTGAACTCGCCGGTCAGCTGGGTGTCGATCAGCTGGCGCTCATACCATGCGGTATCCTGGACCAGCAGGTCGCGATTGCCCGAATTGAGCCGGTTGCCCTGCGCCAGCCGGGCCTGCTTCAAGGTGTCGCGAATGTAGAGGTTGGTCCAGCGCACCTTATGGTCGCCGAACTCCGCGCCGAAACCAAGCAGGCCGCTGGCGACGACACGATTGTCGGTAATCACCCGGTTGAAGTTATTGTCGGTGCTGGAGAGATCCGCGGCACCAGCGGTCTGCTGGATGGTCTGCCGCGTCTTCCAGCTGTTGTTCAGGCTCGCGGTGGCGATCACGCCCAGACGCGTGCCGCCCAGATCGATCGAGGTTCCGCCAGTGATATCACCCGAAAAATTGGCCGGAATATTGTCGTTGCGCTGTAAAACCGTCGTGCGCGAATTCTGCAGACTGGATGCAAGCAAACCGATATCGTCCACCGAATAGTCCGCGCCGACCGTAATCGGCTTGCCGCTCGACAGTGCATCCTGAAAAATGCCCGGGATCGTCCGGTTGCCGTTGTCGAAGCCCGTCCAGTCGGT
>Ga0193742_1002486_pt1 | contig 10589 bp, 8 predicted proteins | sample L2c1metaG_FD_165511 | JGI IMG/M metagenome (GOLD analysis project Ga0193742, IMG submission 165511) | Soil microbial communities from a riparian zone of the East river system, Colorado, United States - L2c1 | ecosystem: Environmental > Terrestrial > Soil > Riparian zone | place: USA: East River... | reverse complement strand
TGAAGAAAAAGCAGCGCATCGGAATCCTCTTCGGCGGACGCTCCGGAGAGCACGAAGTCTCTCTCCTCTCCGCCGCCTCGATCCTCAAAGCCATCGACCGGAAGAAGTACGAGGTCGTCCCCATCGGGATCACCCGGGAGGGCCAGTGGGTCACCTCCTCCGACGCCCAGGCACTGCTCACCGGCAAACAGGCCCCGGAGAACCCCCGCCTCGCCGGCGACCCTGCCGCCACCACTACCGCCGCCGTCCTCAAGCGCGGCGAGGCCGTCATCATCCCGCCGGTCCCGGCCGAATCGCTCCAGCCGCTGCAGCTCAGCGCCAACGCCGAGCTCTCCCGTCCCCGGCTCGACCTCGACGTCATCTTCCCCGTCCTCCACGGAACCTTCGGCGAGGACGGAACCATCCAGGGCCTCTTCGAGCTGGCCGACATCGCCTACGTCGGCTCCGGTGTCCTCGGCTCCGCCGCAGGCATGGACAAGGTGGCCATGAAGAATCTCTTCACCGCCGCGGGCTTGCCCCAGACCCCATGGGTCTCGCTCCTCCGCAGCGAGTGGAACGCCAACCCGCGCGCGTGCACTAAAAAGATCGAAGCCGCGCTGAAGTATCCGGTCTTCGTCAAGCCCGCCAACCTCGGCTCCTCGGTCGGGATCAGCAAGGTTCACGACCGCTCCGAGCTGGCTCGCGCGATGGACGAAGCCGCCAGCTTCGACCGCAAGCTCATCATCGAGCAGGGAGTCGGCGGCCCCGGAGTTAAGCCCCGCGAACTCGAGGTCGCCGTCCTCGGCAACGATTCGCCCGAGGCCTCCGTAGTCGGCGAGATCGTTCCCGGTGCCGAGTTCTACGACTACGAGGCCAAGTACCTCTCCGACTCGAGCGTCCCCATCATCCCGGCCAAACTAACCGCCGCCGAGTCGAAGCAGATCCGCCAGATGGCCGTCGGGGCCTTCAAGGCCTGCGACTGCGCCGGGCTCGCCCGCGTCGACTTCCTGATGGAACCGGCAGCGAAGGGAAAGAAGAGCGGCAGGAAGCCGCGCATCTTCCTCAACGAGATCAACACGCTGCCCGGCTTCACCTCCATCAGCATGTACCCAAAACTCTGGGCTGCATCGGGCCTGCCTTACAAGCAGCTCATCGACCGGCTCATCCAGCTCGCCGTCGAGCGCCACCAGGAGAAGCAGCAAACCCGGTTCTCCCGCGTCTAAACCAAAAGCTTCAGCATCGGGAGAAGCATGGAGACCTTTGGGAAGCCATCCGCCGTACCCGTCCGCAGCCGCGCGGCCTTAATTGGCTCAACGGCGGCACACCTTCTGGTGCTCGGCGTCCTGGTCTATCACGGCCGGCACTGGATCGCTCCAATCCGCTATCCAGGAACCGAGCACGGTCATAACATCGTCCTGACCTACCTTCCCGGACGCGCTCCGGTGCAGTCTATTGCCCCTTCTCCGAAGACTCCTCCCCTCGTGGCGAAGGCGCAAATCAAACCTCCCACACCCGAGAAGGCCCCACCCAAACCTGAGACCATCACCTCTCCGAACGCCAACTCCACCGTCTCCGACCACCCGGATTCATCCAGCGGAGCGGACGCCCTGGGCTCCGGCGATATCAGCATCGCGCTGGTGAAGTACTTCCCAAGGCCAGCGCCCGATCTCTCCACGATGTCATCGGGAACCAAGGGAGACGTCGTCGTTGACATCACCATCGACGAGAACGGCAAGGTCTCGGATCTGAAGCTGGTGAAAGGGATCGAACACACCATCGACGAGACTGTGATCGCGACCATACGGCAGTGGACCTTCAATCCAGCCAACCGCGACGGCCATCCCATCGCCAGCGAACAGGAGCTGCACTTCCACTACGAGAAAGGCTGAGCCTCCGCCACTCAGAGAATGGCCCTGCGTTGACTTCGCCCTTACGGTGCCGGTAGAGTGGCGCTCGAGATGAGAAGAGCGTTTATCCTCGTACTTTTATTCGCCGCAACCACTCTTGGCTGGTCGCAGAAGCGTCCCGCCATCACTGGCATCGCCTTCGTCCGCGTCTACGCCAGCGATCCAGCCGCCACCGCGAAGTTCTACAGCCAGACCCTCGGTTACAGCCCCGACAAGGCTGGCGAGATCACGCGCTACGCGGTCAACGGGCTGCAATGGATCGAGGTTCAGCCTCTGCCCTCGCCCGCCCCGAAGGCGCGGCTGGCTGCCGTGGGCTTCATGACGCGCGACGCCCGCGCGCTCGAGAGCTACCTGAAGGCCCACTCGGTGACCATCGTCGACCCGCTTCGGGAAGGACGTTTCAGCGTGCGCGATCCCGAGGAGAACCTAATCATCTTTGTCCAGGAAAAGAAGGGTTCCTCAATCCCAACTCCCGTCCCCCCCACCGCAGTCTCCCGGCGCATCATTCATGCTGGCTTCGTCGTCAAAGACCCCGGCGTCGAGAATCGCTTCTACCGCGATCTCCTCGGTTTCCGCCCCTACTGGCATGGAGGGCGCGACGAGACCAGCACGGACTGGATCAGCCAGCAGGTGCCGGATGGATCGGACTGGCTGGAGTACATGCTCAACATCAGCCCAGACGCGACACTGAAACAGCTTGGCGTATCGGACCACATGTCTCTTGGTGTAACGCATATGAGCGATGCCATCGCCGCGCTCGAGCGCAACCACTGCGAAGGCCCCAACTGTAAATCCTCAAAGGCGGGACGCGACGGCAAGGTGCAGCTCAATCTCTATGACCCCGACCTCACCCGGGTCGAGCTGATGGAGTTCCAGCCCTCCGTAAAGAGCTGTTGCTCGGAGTTCACCGCAGCACACCCCACGGAACGCGAAGCCCGCTAGCCGCAGGATCCAATGCAGGACAAATTACAGGACTATATACAGGACAAGGATCGATGACGACACGCCGCGAATTTCTCCGCCTCTCTTCTATGGCCGCAGCTGCAGGCTGCATCCTGCGTGCCTCCCACGCCTTCGCCGGAAACCACGATGGCATGACCTACGGGGTTCAGCTCTATATGGTGCGCAAAGAGGCTCCTGCCGATCTCGCCGGTGTGCTCAAAAGATTCGCGCGACGGGCTTCACGCAGGTAGAGCTGTATCCGATCGCCTATACGCACCACGCGTCCGAGCTGAAGAAGATGGTCGAGGACGCGGGCCTCGGTCACGACTCCGGTCACTTCGACTACGACAGCATCCCGGACAGGATCGGCTACGCCAAGGAGCTTGGCCTGAAGTACATGGTGTGCAGCATCCTGCCGGAGAATCACTGGGGTACGCCGGGAGGATTCAAGTCCGCAGCATACAACCTGAACCAGTGGGGCAAGCTGGTGCGCAACGCCGACATGCAACTCGTCTTTCACAATCACAACTACGAGTTCAAGCGGTTACCTGACGGCGAGACAGGCTTTGATGTGTTGATGAAGAACACGGACTCCGATCTGGTGAAGCTCGAGTTCGATCTCTACTGGCTGGTGCAGGGAGGACAGGACCCCGCCGCTATGATGAAGAAGTACAAGAACCGCCTGGTGATGATCCACCTGAAGGATCGCGTTGCAGACTCTCCGGTGAACTACTCCCCGCACGACGAGCAGCACATCGTGGAGCTGGGCAAGGGAAGCATCGACTGGAAGCCGCTGATCTCGCAGGCGCGCGCGCAGGGCGTGAAGCTGGCGCTGCTTGACCAGGACGAGACGAAGCTTCCCGTCTTCGAGAGCATGAAGATGAACTTCGATTATTTGAACAGCCTGAAGCTGACCTAGCCTACGCTTGCTGTAGCCGGAAGAATCTCGCTGACATCGATCCACTGGGTGGGGTAATCACCGGTATAGCAGGCGGTGCAGAAGTCGCCAGGCTCCAGACCATCAAGCGGCTCCCCCTTCGTGCAGGAGTGTGTGAGTCCGACGAGCGAGAGATACGCGAGCGAGTCTGCCTCAATGTACTGGCGAATCTCTTCGACGGACTGATTCGCCGCGATGAGGTCCTTCTTGCTCGGTGTATCGACACCGTAGAAGCAGGGCGAGATGGTCGGCGGACAGGAGATGCGCATGTGCACCTCGGTCGCTCCCGCGGAGCGCACCATACGGACGATCTTGCGCGAGGTGGTGCCGCGGATGATCGAGTCATCGATGAGGATGACGCGCTTGCCTTCGAGCAGCGAGCGCACGGGATTGAGCTTCATGCGGACACCGAAGTCGCGGACGCGCTGCTCGGGTTGGATGAACGTGCGACCAACATAGTGGTTGCGGATGAGGCCGAGGTTGAAAGGGATCCCTGATTCGGCGGCGTAGCCGAGCGCAGCTGTAACGCCGGAGTCGGGCACGGGGACGACGAGGTCGGCAGACACGCCGGACTCGCGCGCCAGTTGGCGGCCCATCTCCTCGCGGCTCTTCTGCACCCAACGGCCGTAGATGCGCGAGTCGGGCCGGGCGAAGTAGACGTGCTCGAAGATGCAGCTTGCCTGCGGAGTCTTGGTGTCGAAGTAGCGCGAGGTGACGCCGTCTTCAGAGACCATGACGAGCTCGCCGGGCTTTACGTCGCGCTCGTATTTGGCATGCAGAAGATCGAAGGCGCAGGTCTCGGAGGCGAAGACAAAGGTGTCTGGTGCGCCATCGACACCGGGGATGCGGCCCATCGAGAGCGGGCGGAAGCCGTGCGGATCGCGCGCGGCGAAGATGCGGTTGCGCGTCATCATCACGATGGAGAAGGCTCCCTCGACCTGCGAGAGCGAGTCGGCGATGCAGTCGACCAGCGTAGAGGACTTGGAGTGCGCGATGAGCTGGATGATGATCTCGGAGTCGGAGGTGGTCTGGAAGACCGCGCCGTCGCGCTCCAGCCGCTCGCGCGAGTTGCCGAGGTTGACGAGGTTCCCGTTGTGCGCGATGGCGATGAGTCCCCTGGTCGATTCAACCGAGATCGGCTGCGCATTTAGCAACGCAGAGTCGCCCGTCGTCGAGTAGCGGGTGTGGCCGATGGCCATGTGGCCGGGAAGCTTGGCGAGCACGGGATCGGTGAAGATCTCGGAGACCAGGCCCATGCCCTTGATGTCGTTCACGTTCTGGCCGTCGGCCGAGGCGATGCCCGCGGACTCCTGCCCACGGTGCTGCAGCGAGTAGAGCCCCCAGTAGGTCATGCGCGCAGCGTCGGGATGGTTGTAGATGGCCATCACGCCGCACTCTTCGCGCAGCTTGTCGAATGGAGTGGCGTCGTCTTCGTCGTGCACGCTGATCACGTTTGAGTTGTCATTCCGCAGCGCAGCGGAGGAATCTGCTGTTCCAACCGCACCCAACGCCACAAGCTTGTCCTGATTCAGAAGATCGTTCATGCCGTCACCACCTCTGCTGCGAGCTGAGCTTCGAGCACGCCAGTGTGGGCGGCACGGAGGCTATCGAGCGGTGCGTCGATGACTAATTGATCGTTGAGGCTTACCCGGAGTGTGGAGCCTTTGACGATGCCGATGGGCGCGGCGTAGGTTCCGGGGAGATCTTTGAGAATGGAGCCGATCTCATCGAGCTTATCGGGCGCGCAGGTGGCAATGACGGAAGAGCCGATCTCGGCGAATAGCTGCTCGGTAAAGTAATAAGGCTCTGACTTCTCGGTTCTGCTCTGAATCTCTGCACCGAGGTTGTTGGGGAGCGCTGCCTTGGCGACGGTGGTGACGAAGCCGCCGTCGCTGATGTCGGCTGCGGAGCGGAGCAGACCTTTTGTGGCGAGCGCGGCGAGAGCTTTGTGCAGTGCGGCTTCTTCGGCTAGGTCGAGCACCACTGGTTCACCCCAGAGCCGCCAGCCCTGGCTTTGCGCAAATGCGCCGGAGCCGAGATCGCGCTCGGCTTTGCGACCTGCGCCGCGGAAGGCTGAGAGGAAGAGGATCGTGTCGCCTTCGTGCTGGAACGCGCTGGGCACGGCTTTGGTGACGTCATCAATAATGCCCACAATCCCAAGCACTGGCGTCGGATAAATCCCCACGCCCTTGGTCTCGTTGTAGAGGGAGACGTTGCCGCCGGTGATCGGAGTTCCCAGAGCGGTGCAGGCCTCGGCGATGCCGTCAATGGCGGCGGAGAGCTGCGCCATAATCTCTGGCTTTTCGGGATTGCCGAAGTTGAGGCAGTTGGTTGCTGAGACAGGCGTCGCGCCGGTACAGGCGACCTTGCGTGCCGCTTCGGCGACGGCGTGCATCGCGCCCAGCTTGGGATCGAGATAGGTCCAGCGGCCATTGCCTGCGAGGGCCATGGCGAGGCCGCGCTCGCGCGGGACGTGTTTCTGCTCGCGGTCTTCGGTCGGAGAGAGCGATGAGCCCTTCGCGCCTGTGCCCTTGATGCGCATGACACCGGCTTCGCCGCCGGGGCCCTGGACCGTGTTGGTCTGGACCATCGAGTCGTACTGCTCGAAGACCCAGCGCTTGTCGCAGATGTTCGCGCTGGCCAATAGCTTCTTGAGGTCGGCGGTGTAGTCTCGCGGCTTCTTGAGCTCTTCGAGGATTTGGGCCGGGGGGTCGAGCGGCACCGGAGCCTTCCAGGTGCCGACGGGCCGATGGTAGACCGGCGCATCATCTGTGAGCGACTGGTTGGGGATGTCGGCGACGAGCACGCCGTGCTGCGTGATGCGCATCTTCGGCTCAGCGGTGACCTCGCCGACGATGGAGGCGTCGAGTCCCCACTTCGAGAAGACGTCGAGCACCTCGACGGCGCGCTCCTTGTCGGCGACCAGAAGCATGCGCTCCTGCGACTCGGAGAGCATGATCTCGTAGCTGGTCATGCCGGTCTCGCGTTGCGGCACGCGGTCGAGCTCGACCGTCAGGCCGAGGCCGCCTCGCGCGCCCATCTCACAGGTGGAGCAGGTGAGGCCTGCCGCGCCCATATCCTGAATGCCGAGGACGGCGCCGGTGGCCATCGCCTCGAGGCATGCCTCGAGGAGCAGCTTCTCCATGAAGGGGTCACCCATTTGCACGTTGGGGCGCTTCTGCTCGGAGCCTTCGGTGAACTCCTCGGACGCCATTGTGGCACCGTGGATGCCGTCGCGGCCGGTCTTCGCGCCTACGTAGATCACCGGGTTTCCTACACCGACCGCCTTCGCATAAAAGATCTCGTCCTTCTTGACGAGGCCAAGCGCGAACGCATTGACCAGCGGATTGCCGGAGTAACACGGCTCGAAGCGTGTCTCGCCGCCCAGGTTGGGAACGCCGAAGCAGTTGCCATATCCGGCGACACCGTGCACGACGCCGGTGACCACCTGGTGGTTCTTGCGGCGCAGTGCCTCATCAGGCTCGGACTCGTCGAGCGGGCCGAAGCGGAGCGAGTCCATCACCGCCAGAGGGCGGGCGTTCATGGTGAAGATGTCGCGCAGGATTCCGCCGACCCCGGTAGCCGCGCCTTGGTAGGGCTCGATGTAACTGGGGTGGTTGTGCGACTCGATCTTGAAGGCGCAGGCCCATCCGTCACCTACGTCGATGATGCCGGCGTTCTCGCCGGGCCCCTGCACCACGCTTCCGGGACCGGAGGTGCGCTCGCCCTTCGTGGGCAGACGCTTGAGGTGCACGCGCGAGGATTTGTAGGAGCAATGCTCCGACCACATGACCGAAAAAATCCCCAGCTCGGTAAGGCTGGGGGTGCGGCCAAGGGCCTCTTCGATGCGCTTGTATTCATCCGGGGTGATGCTGTGCTGCTTCAGCAGCTCCGGGGTAACCGTAGCTGGAGAGGGTACCGCTGTAGGGTGTTCCGCTTGCAGATTGGCCATGGCTCGCAAGTTAATTGTACGTGACATAGAGCAAGTATTTGCGGGTTCACCCACTGCCGCTCGAAGACGGATGTCCAACTGCTTTCAACGGGCTCTCTGGCCGCCATTATTCGTCGGCAATTACCATCCTTGCGTCCCTGTCCATGCATTCGGGTCGGTCTGGTATCTCACCTGTTCGAAAGGTCTTAGCTTCTAAGGAGTGTGGGGAGAGAACAGCTACACACCGGTGCTGCCGAAGCCGCCGGCTCCGCGAGCCGCCTCGCCCAGCTCGTCTACCTCTTCGAAGGCCGCCTGGATACGCTGCACGATTCGGAGTTGTGCGATTCGGTCGCCGGGGTTCACCTCTACGGCTTGCGTTCCCAGATTGGTGATCACGACGCGGATCTCCCCGCGGTAGCCGGGATCGATCACTCCGGCGAGTGTGGTGACACCCTTCAGGGCGAGGCCGGAACGGTCCTCCACCAGGGCACCGTGCGTCGAGGGGAACTCCATGGCGACGCCGGTGGGGATGGCCGCGGTCGATCCTGGCTCGAGGATACGCGCCTCAGAGGCATAGAGATCCGCCGCCAGATCGCCATACTCCCCTGTATGCGCATAACGTGGGAGCTGCGCTCCTTCCACCAGCTTCTTCACCTTCAAACGAACGACCGAGCTCATCGCTTCCCATCCTCGCCAACAAAAAGAGTCATTTCAGCGATCATCGCCGGGCATGGAGCGAAAAAGCAACTGCGGAAGCTAAAATTAGAGTCACGATGCTCGAACGCCTCTGGACGTGGATGAAAGCGGAGGGCTCACGCGCAGCAGGCGATCCGCGGGCACCGTGGCGGCTCTTCTGGGTAGCCTTCGCGATCCGCGTCCTCTTCATGACGCTGGCCCATACCTATCGCATCCGCCCGTTTGTGGATCACTTCCAGTTCGGCTGGGAAGCCGGACGCATAGCGCGCTCCCTTGCCACCGGCCACGGCTACGCCAACCCGTTTGCCCCCTCCTTCATGGGACCGACCGGGCCTACCGCCTGGGTTCCTCCTGCCTATCCCATGCTGATGGCAGGAGTCTTCAAGCTCTTTGGGGTCTACACAAATCTCTCGGCGTGGGTTCTGCTCTTCCTCAACTGCATTCTTTCGGCCTTTACGGCGATGTTCGTGTGGGAGATCGCCTGCCGCTGCTATTCGCGCGCTAACGCCGTCTGGTCCGGCTGGCTGTGGGCGCTGTACCCGGCGGCCATGCAGTATGCGGTGCGCTGGATCTGGGAGATGACGCTGACGACGTTCCTCTTCACCCTGGTGCTGGTTCTCACCCTGCGCATGCGAGGCATCAACGTCAGCGCCACAAAGAGCGCATCCTCCAGTGCCAAGGGCCAAGCGGGGAATGCCACGGGCCAAACGGGTCAGTGGCTTCTGTTCGGGCTTCTATGGGGCATCATCGCGCTCTCTACCTCGACGCTGCTGCTCTTTCTCCCTGTCTGCGGGCTGTGGATTCTCATCGGCACGTGGAATCGCCCGCATGCGCTGCGCAACGCGGTTCTTGCGGGCATCGTCTTTCTCGCCTGCCTGATGCCGTGGGAGATCCGTAACTACCGCGTCTTCCATGCCTTCGTCCCCATTCGCGGCAACCTCGGCGTCGAAACCTACCTCGGCAACGGTCCCGGCTCCAACGGCTGGGTGATGGTCTACGACCACCCCAACATGGCTACCAACCAGCTTGAGCTCTACCGGCAGATGGGCGAGGTGCGCTATGCCAGGATGCGCGGCGACCTGGCGAAGGCGTATATGCGCGCGCATCCCGGCCACTTCCTCTCCAATACCATCAAGCGCATCTACTTCTTCTGGGTCAGTGTGCCTTCGGACGCCCCCTGGGCACTCGAACTGCCGCGTGTAATCAGCTACAGCTTCATCAGCTTCGCCGGACTTCTCGGGCTGGCGCTGGCACTCTGGCATCATGTGCCGGCCGCGGGACTCTTCGCCTGGATCTTGCTTCTGCTGCCACTGCCTTATTACACGGTCTTCGTACAGGCGCGCTTCCGCCATCCGCTCGAGCCCATCATCACTATCCTCGCCGTCTATCTCTTCCAGTCGGCGACACCGCGCAAGGCGCAGCACCAAAACATATGATCCGGATCGCATGACCCAGAATTCTCAATCCGTCCTCGTCACCGGAGGCTCCGGCTTCTTCGGCGGAGTCCTGAAGCGCCGTCTTCTCGCCGAGGGCCACCGCGTTCACAACATCGACCTCGTCGAGGACACCGACACCCATCCTACTCTCGGTAAAACAAAGGGCGACATCCGCGACACTGCTCTGCTCGACTATCTGTTCACGCATGGACGCTACGACACTGTAATGCACTGCGCCGCTCTCCTCGCCCACGATACGGTCAACGACAACGATCTCTGGACCTCGAACGTCGACGGCACTCGTAATATCGCCGAGGCCTGCCGCAAGCATGGGGTCCGTCAGCTGATCTTCACCTCCACCAACTGCCTCTGGGCCTCAAACCTCGGTCACCCGGTCGCCGAAGACGAGACCCCAAACCCCGTCGAGCTGTATGGCCGCTCAAAACTGGCCGCCGAAGAGGCACTGAAGCCCTACGAGGCCGAGCTAAACATCGTCACCATCCGCTGCCCCACGATCATCGACAGCGGGCGTCTCGGCCTGCTGGCCATCCTGTTCGAGTTCATCGACGACGGCAAAAAGGTCTGGGTCGTCGGCTCCGGCGGAAACCGGTACCAGTTCATCTATGCGCAGGACCTCGCCACAGCCTGCATCCAGGCGATGGGCTATCCGCAATCCGACCTCTTCCACATCGGTTCGGACGATGTCTGTTCCCTGCGCGAGGTCTACGAAGCAGTGATCCGCGACGCCGGAACGCGTGCTC
>Ga0193742_1002485_pt1 | contig 10590 bp, 5 predicted proteins | sample L2c1metaG_FD_165511 | JGI IMG/M metagenome (GOLD analysis project Ga0193742, IMG submission 165511) | Soil microbial communities from a riparian zone of the East river system, Colorado, United States - L2c1 | ecosystem: Environmental > Terrestrial > Soil > Riparian zone | place: USA: East River... | reverse complement strand
ATCGTCGTCATCACGGACGAGCAGTCGCAGGACCGCGTAGGACCACCGTCAAGCGGCAGAGGCTACATGATCAACGTAGCCAGCGCCCGCAATGGAGTCGGCTACGGCCCGTGGACTCACATCGACGGCTTCAGCGAAGCCGCCGTCGACTACATTCGCGAGCTGGAACAGACTCGGACAAACTAAAGCACAAGCGATGCCTCAACGAAGAATCATCGCTTAAGAAAAAACGGCGGAGAGCATATGCTCTCCGCCGTTCCTCGATCCAAAGGATAGAGGGTTAGAAGTTGAACTTCAACTGGAACTCCGTCGTGCGAGGAGACCCCTGATTGAAGGTACCGGAACCACGCTGTGCACGATTGGCGTTAACCACAGCGTAGGTGTTGGGGCCCGTCAGATAGTTGTTGTCGCCGTTCACAGCTCCACCCGCACTGGTGGTGTTTTCCAGAGTACCAAGTGGCTTTATGGAGTAGTTCGCCATATTGAAGACGTTGTAGAACGCGATCACCGGCTCGAGGCTCATGCCTTCACGGAGTTTGGCCAGCGAGATAGGATACGCGAAGCTAGCGTCTATATTGCGGAATGTGGGATTAGCGATTGCATTCTGCTGAGGCAGAGCAGCAATCGGCTGAATGGCACCCCCAAGTGCGATGAGCTGCTGCGGGGTCATCAGGCCAGCTGAGACCAGCGCCTTGCCGGCGGGTGTCAGGCTGTTCGCCTTCGTCTGATTAAAGTTGGTGACGTATTTTTGCAGAGAAGTGGGTTTCACATCGTGCATGTATGCGCCAGGAAGCGTCCCGGGAGCAATATCACCCACAGTACCGTCACCTGTCACATCCGACGTGAAAATGCCTGCCGTACCTCCGTTCAAATTATCGAGCGTGAGGTTAGTCGGCGCCGCCGAACGGAACTGCCCGGTAAGAGCCAGTCTCGGTCCGTACTTGAAATTGAAGATCGCAGCCATGGTCATCTGGTGCTTGTGATCAAGGGCCGAACGTCCCATATATAAAGTCGGATTGTCGTAGTCCCACGAACTGGCGGCAGAACCAAAGAACTGGTCGGAACTATCAGTGCTGCCAGCACCATACGAAGAAACAACGCGCGACAAGCTATACGACCCCTGGATATTCACTGAATTAATTCCTGGTGTCGGGTGATTCTTCGACTGCTTGTAAACAATCTGCAGAGCATCGTAGCCCGAACGGCCGATCGGCATCATGAAGTTACCATTGCCGAGCAGCGGATTCTTACCAGGAAATGCAACAGCGGGAATCAAGCTGCCCGACGTTTGAGCCGGATTACCTCCATAAACCTGATTTCCAGAATCCAGACCATTATCAGAGAAGTCGTTGATCGTTCCGCCATGTTGGATCACGCAGTTGACGGCATCAGCTCCAGCGCAGCCGAACGAATCGGCTGTGGAAGCAATCGCGTTCTTTGCAGCGGTCGCGTCGAGATAACGCGCTGCGCCTACGTGGTTGAAGTCAATAACCTGTCCAAACTTCAGCGTAGAGTTGTGGATGTAATCCGCGCTGACGACAATGCCGCGACCAAGTTCACGCTGAACGCCGAAGCTCCATTGCTCAGCATAGGGAGTGCGGTAGGGTGCACCGTAAGCGATCGATCCAGCCTGACCGCCCATCGCCAACTGGTTGCCAACATAGGAAACATTCGGCAACGAAGGGTCCGCTTTGGTCGCAGTCTGGAGTTGCTGCTCCAACTGAATGAAAGCCGGACCTGCAACGCTCATCGGAGAGTTGCACAGCTGTTGGATCGAAACGCCATTAACACTGCTGACCGTCGATCCATCCGGCAGGTTGACTGAGTAGGTGCCACCACCGGAGCAGAAAGTTGGTGTCGAATTGAACGCACCATTCTTCAATAAGCCAGTACGAAGATTAGTCGTATTGTTGAAGACGTCGTTTTCATAGTAGATGCCGAAACCGGCACGGATTGCCGTCTTATGGTCTCCAGGGCTGAAGACAAAGCCGATCTGCGGACCGAAGTTCGCCCAGTTCTGCTTCGTCTTGCCAGCCAGCGAGGGATCCCACTGCGCGAACAGCGACTGGCTCCCCGAGCAGCCAGGATTCAGGCTGGGGTCCACGTCCGAACAGTTGACCTGCGCGAGATCCTGGTTGGCTCGGCCGGTATCGGAGCTCCAACGGACGCCAGCGGTCAGCGTGAACGAAGGCGTCACCTTCCAGGAGTCCGCTATGTAAGCTCCCTGGCGCCAGTCAAACACTCCGCCACCAAGCTGGCCAAAGCCAGAATTCTCCGTGAAGAAGCCCTGTCCATTACCGATGATGGCTGTCACTGGGTGATAGCCATTAACCGGATCATCCGGGCACGGAGCCGAAACGCCGTCACCGTGGCAGTTCGGAAGAAGACTCGAGACGTTCTCTGAAACACGAGGGCCAAGACCCATGAACGATGCAAAGCCTCCACCAAGGATGCGGTTCAAGCTATAACCAAAGCGGATCGTGTGCCGTCCCTTTGTCCAGCTGCCGTCATAACGGAACTGCTTATCCGACTGGAAGGTACCCTGTGGCGCAAGATAGTTCGGACCAGAGTAGAAGTTCAGCGCCGTGTTATAGAAGGCGAAACCAGGAATTGCGTTGTAGATCGAGGAGTTGCCAGCTGTCGCGTCGCTGAGCAAGTTGTGGAACTTCTCATAGCTGATACGGAACGAGTGTGTAAAGCGGCCAAACTGATAGTCAGCACCACCGGCGAGTCCCCAAGTATTGTCGCGATTGGCAAACAGCCAGTAGCCTTGACCATCGTTGTTTGAGGTAACTGCATTTACGTTGTAGTTGCCGCGGACGAAATAATGACCATGGAGAGGGCCATCATAGTCCAGGCGGGCCGTAGAGTAGGTCTCGCGGTAAGGGGTTGGAATCGTCGGATTCGAATTGTAGATGCTGCCAAAGGGACCTGCTGGGTCAATCGTCGAAACTGCGGCTGAGTCCTGCTTGATGCGCTCCGCATTTCCAAAGAAATAGAGCTTGTTCTTGAGAATCGGACCACCGACCGACCCACCGAACTGATTGCGCTGAAATTGCGGGTCTGCGCCGTTCGTCGCGCGGGCAAACAGAGCGCGATGGTCTTGAAACTGACCAAACAGCTGACCATGGAAGGCGTTCGTTCCCGAGTTCGTCGAGACCAGAACCTGACCGGTTGAGGTCACATCACCCGAGACGTCCTGGTTCGAACGATTCAACTGAAACTCGTTGATCGCACCCTGAGAGACGTTGAAGATCGTCGTTCCAACGGTCTCGTCCGTAATGTCCTGACCGTCGAGAAGAATACGGGTGGAACGTCCGGAGACACCACCAACTGAAATCGCCGAGTAACCGGCTTTCGTCGGGTCAAAGGACTCACCACTCTGAAGAATGACGCCGGGCTCAATCTGCGCAAGGTCAAGAAAGTTGCGTCCATTCACCGGCAGGTTCTTGATCTGCTCCTGTGAGATAACGTCGCTTACCGAGGTCTGTTCGGTGTTGACCTGGACCGCACCCACGGTAACTTCTACCGTTGTCGTCGATTCACCAATGGAGAGCTTAAAGTTACCGTTCGTCACCGTACCGGTTCGCACCACGGTCTTCACCGAAAGGCTTGTAAAGCCTTCCTTTTCGATCTTCACCGTATAGTTGCCGGGAACTAGAGGACCAAGGACATATATGCCAGACGCGTCAGTCGTGATGTTACGTGTTGTACTAGTGTCATTGGCGACGACTGTAATCTTCGCGCCAGATACGATTGCGCCCGAAGGATCCGTAATCGTTCCTTGAATTGAGCCACCGTTTACGGTAGTCACCTGCCCGAAGCTCATCGTCGCCATTGAGATCAGCACAATTGCCGAACCAAATAATTTCTTCATCTAAAGCTCCCGTTCGCCCCCAAAAAGTCACTGCTCGCTTCATCTCAAAAGGAGATGGGCTTCAGCGCTGGTAGCAGTCCATAACCGCTATAGGGCATTTCACGGGCCATTCCTGGCGACTCGTCACAATTGACCAAAAACTATTGTTTCTAAAAGGGCTATGAATTGTGACCGGAGCAGGCCCAAATCCGGAAACTATGTTTTCTTATGGTTAAAAATCTGTATAAATACAAAAAAGCATAGTCACCGCTAACCCACGTTATTCCACAATTTGCGTCTCTGGTAGGCGCTTTCCCTGGCTGAACGGCTCTCAATCAGCCCCTCTCTTTCAAGAAAGAAAGATTCATGCCGATTTAGGAGCAAAAAAAATCTGAGAAGCACGGAACTTTTTAGTTAGAAAGGGGTCTATAGGGTCTTAATTGCTGGTGCTCTCGCGCTTATAGGGCTTCTGCATCAGGGCGCGGGCCTCGTTGATGGCTCCCTGCGTATTGTCGTTGGTCTGGACCGCCAGCCGGTACTCATTGACGGCGCGGTCACGCTGGCCGGTCACGTCGAAGATCCTGCCCAGCTCGATGTGGCTCCAGACCTCCACCCACTTCGGTTCGCCGTCTCCCCGCAGGGCGTCGCGGAACGAGTTCGCGGCGGACTGGTAGTTCCGCTGCATAAAGAAGACCTCGCCGATGCGATAGTTCGCCAGTGAACTGTTGCGGTTGGCATCCAGCGCCTTCTGGTACTCGATCAGCCCGGCCGTCAGGTCGCCCTGGGCCACCTGCTGCTGCCCTCGTAGTACTGCCACCCGCACCGCAAGATCGGGCGTACTCTTCAGAAGCCAGTTCTGCGGGTCAATCTGGATCCGTCGCGGCCGTCCGAAGGTTTCCACCGAAAAATTGCTCTCCGTGCCGGAGACATCCACTCGACGAACCTCCGTCTTGCCATCCGTCTCGATCCGCAGCTCCACCGGCATCCGGAAGAGGTCCAGGTCCTGCGCTATCGAACCCATCGTCCGGAAGCCCTTGTTGTTTCCCAGGCGAAAGACCGTGTATTTGTTAGCGAAGGTTGGAGCCCCGGTCCCATCGCACCACTGCGCGAAAAATGGAGTCAGTTGCAGCTGTGACTGCGCCTCGGCCACTGTCTGGACATTCGAGGTGCGGATTCCCTTGTCGGTGTACTGCGACAACAGGCCCCGCAGGAACTTGCGGAAGGCATCGTCGCCCATCTCCCACCGCAGCATATGGAACACCATCGCGCCCTTCTCCAGCGTCATCGACTGGAACTGCGGCGAGAAGGGATCCAGCCGCCCCAGCGTAGTCAGCGGTTCTGTATCGTAGGCAAGCGCTCCGGCCTGCACGTCAGTCACAGCCTGTTCGAAGGCGCTCTTCCCCGCTGAGTCCTCGACGTACATCAGCTCTCCATAGCGCGACATGCCGTTCGTGATCCATGCATCGTTGAGCGTCGCCGGCGAGACCTCCGAGCCCCACCATTGATGCGCCAGCGTATTGGCCAGCAGACGGGAGTACGTCTTCCCTGCGACACGCGACCCCGCAATCGCCGCGATCTCCGGCGCCCAGGTCGCCGAGACGGCATCATCCGGCAGCTCCACCAGGTTGATCTGGCCGCTCTCAGGTCGCCCGAAGGTCCCCGACATAAACTCGAACTGCTTGGCAGCATCCTGCGCAAAGGCACCGGCGACCCCCTTATGGGGTTCGGTCACGTAGACATGGATATTGCTAATGCCCGCCGCGGTAATAGGCTCCAGGAACTTACCTGCGATGATCGTCCCCGGAAATCCCGGCTTGGTCCATTTAAAGGTGTACTCCGTGCGATTGCCGGGAAGGCTCTTGGGAGCTGCCACGCCCGAGCCCGAACCGATCACCTGCTCGTCGCCCGGAACCCGGATGTGCATCTCCGCTGTAAAGCGATCGGTATAGAGCCCGGTCATCGGGAACCAGCGGCCGGGATAGAGCAGAACACTGATGGGATCCTGGACCGAGGCAAAGTTGATCCCCTCCACCGGACTGGTCTCCGCGCCCTTCAGCGTGCCGCCATATTCAAAGGTCCAAGTCGTGGAGGTTCCCTTGGGGATGGGGCTTGCAAGGTTGAACCGGATCGTGGAGTTGGTGGCTACGCGCTCTGCCTCCAGCGGCTTTTTGGTGCCGTCGGTCACCTTCGTAAGCTGCAGACCGTTGTTCAGCTCAAACACGGGGGCGGAGAGGTCCTCAAGCGCCGTAAACGTCACCTCGGCAGTAGCGGTCAGCTTGTTGTCGGCGGGAAAGAGATCGGCGTGGATAACGTAACCGGTCACCTCGAGCTGAGGCCGCGCCGGAGCCGCCCAGGCGGCAGTCGCGATAAGGAAAAAAGAGAGCAGGAGTGCATGCGACACGCGAAATTTCCGGCCAAAAGCGCACATGAAGGCGAAGTTCCTCAACAACATCCTACTGCTGTGTGCCCGCTGCAGGACAGGCTATCTCAGTTAGACGTTCGCAGGTGCGATTCGGCCTCGTCCTGCGAGATCGCCAAGCAGCGAGTCTACCGCATCGCATACCTGAGCGATCGAACCGGCCTTCGGCGGTACCTGGAGCCTCTCTCTGACTCCGGCGAGGTCGGCCATCATCTGCATGCGTTGCGGGGTCTCGTCCAGGAATGGCCTCAGTGCGGAGGCGACACCCGCGGCCGTGAACTGGTCCTGGATCAGCTCCGGGACGACCCTTCGGCCAGCCACAAGGTTGACCATCGCGATAGGCAGGTTGCTGTAATCGTCTACAGCGCCAGAGGGCCAGACCTCGGATGGGTAATGAACGAGCCGCTTGGCAAGCCGGAAGGTAAGCGGAGAGACCTTATAGACAACGACAAAGGGATTCCCAATAACGGCTGCTTGCACGGTTGCGGTTCCGCTGGCCACGACAGAGGCTCGAGCGTAGTGAAGAGCCTCGCGAGCGTCGGAGACAAGATGAATCCTCCCGCCGTGTCCGCCGGCGGCCTGCTGCTTCAGCCACGTGGCATCGAGCGTCGAGGCCACCGGCACAAGATACTCATACTCGACGCCAAGTATGGTCGCGGCTTCAAGCATCGCCGGAAGGTTGAGACTGACCTCTCTGGAACGCGAACCCGGCAGAAGCGCAATCCACTGTCGCGTGGGATCGAGTCCCTGCCGCAGCGCATACTCTTCCCGCGAGATGTCTGGCAGCGGAAGCTCCGCCAGCGGATGCCCAGTGAAGGTCGCATCGACGCTGCGGTTGCGATAGAAGAGCTCCTCGAAGGGGAAGATCACCATCATGCGGTCGACGCGCTCCTGCACCCAGCGCAGGCGGCGGCGCTTCCACGCCCAGAGTTGCGGGCTGACGAAGTAAACGACCGGGACCTTCAGCGCCTTCAGCTCGCGCGCCAGGCGAAGGTTGACGTCGGGAAAGTCGATGAGCACGGCGGCCTGCGGGCGGCGTTCTTTAATAGATGCGACGAGTTTTTTGTAGGAGCCATAGACCCGGGGAGCGTGGCGGAGCACCTCAGTGATCCCCATATGGGCCACGTCCTCGGCGCGTACGACGCGCTGCTGACCGGCGGCCTCCATCTCGCGGCCGCCCAGCCCGAAGAAGTTTGCCCCAGGGTGACGACGAAGCAGTTCGGCGACGATCTGGGCTCCATAATGGTCGCCTGAGGCCTCACCGGCGGAGAGAAAGAAGGTCGGATTGGACGAGGTCGCGATGGCTTCAGTGTAGATTTTTCTGGAGGTGCTTGCATGGCTGGACAGGTGAAGCGATTTCGCGCGGTGCTGGAGCCGCTGCCCAGTGGTTTGGGCTGGGTCGTCGCTCGCGTACCATTCGACGCGGCGAAGACCTGGAAGAAGATGGTCCGGCTGCGCATCAAGGTCGAGACCGGCGGAGAGGTCTTCCGCACCTCGCTCTTCTCCGATTCCACGCATGGCGGTCACTTCGTCCTGGTGAACAAGAAGATGCAGAAGGCCGCCGGAGTAAAGCTGGGCGGAATGATCGATCTTGCCGTCGAACCCGATCTCGACGAGCGCGAGACCGAGGCTCCCGCGGAGTTGGAGGCGCTCTTCAAAAAAGAGAAGGCGCTGGCGAAGTGGTACGCAAAGCTGAGTGATTCGATCCGGCGAGACATCGCGCGAACGATCACTGAGGTCAAGAGCGACGAAGCGCGCGCACGCCGCGTCGAGCAGATGGCCGAGCGGATGCTGCTCGCGATGGAGGGCGAGAAGACTCTGCCGCCCATCCTCGAGGTTGCATTTCGCAGACATCCTGCCGCGCGCAAGGGGTGGGACGCGATGACCGAGGTGCAGCGTCGCGGACATCTCCTAGGCGTCTTCTACTACCAGAGCCCCGAAGCTCGGGAGAAACGCGCTGGCAAAGTAGTAGAAGACTGCCTGCGAGTTGCGGAGGCGAAGCGCTAGGTCCTCCGCATATTCCGTCTCGAAGTTTTTCTTCTGGACCGCAGTGGTTTTCCTCTATAACTGAGCTTGAGCTGGTCCGAGCTGACCCTAAGCCCACGCTTCTCTTCACATCCACCTTTGACGAAACCCCACACCTCTTTCAGGAGATGCACGATGGATCGCCGTTTCTTTCTGCAGGGCTCGGCAGCTCTTGCCGCAAGCAGCGCCATGGGTCTGACTGGTTGCACGCGGAAGGTGGTGACGGCTCCGAGCGCGCCTTCGCTACCGTTCTACGATGCGCTCGGCCCCATCCCTCCGATTCGTGCGCACGTCGACCGCATCTTCCGCATTACGGTCTGTCTCAGGCCGTTCCGTCCGGCCGGGCCGCGTCTGGATGTGGAGCGTGTAGGAGATCGTGTAGTCATCCATAACTACGGCCACGGAGGCAGCGGATGGTCGCTCTCCTGGGGGTCGGCCGATGTTGTGGTGCGGAAGGCGCTTGAGGCTGCGAATGGAAGCAAGGAGGTTGCGGTCGTCGGCTGCGGCGCGCTTGGACTGACGGCGGCGATCACGGCGCAGCGAGCCGGATTGAAGGTGACGATCTACGCGAAGGAGCGGCCTCCGTATGTGCGCTCGGCGCGCGCGACCGGATCGTGGACTCCGGATTCGCGGATCGCGTTGACCTCGGCGGCGGCGCCGGAGTTCGCGGCCCAGTGGGAGGCGATGGCGCGGACTTCGTTTGCGATGTATCAGAGTTATCTGGGCATGCCGGGCACGCCGATTGAATGGACCGATCGCTATGCGCTCTTCGATGAGGAGCACGAAGGGGGCAGGGCGCGGGCGACACAGCAAGATACGCACGACTTCGCCCGCTACTATGAGCGGATCGCCGATCTTACGCCGAGACCGCAGGAGATTCCCGCGGGAATGCATCCGTTTCCGACGAAGTATGTCTCGCGGAGCAGCTCGCTGACGTTCAATGTTGCGGACTACTCGCGTCAGTTGATGAATGATTTTCTGATTGCTGGGGGCGCGATAGAGACGCGAGAGTTTCATTCGCCGCAGGAGGTCGCCGCACTGCCGCAGCCGGTGATTCTCAACTGCACGGGTTATGGTGCGCGGCAGCTGTGGGGCGATGAGAGCATCGTTCCGGTGCGGGGGCAGATCGCGTGGCTGATTCCGCAGGAAGGTGTGAACTACGGTTTGTACTACAAGAACGTCAATGTGCTGGCTCGGCGCGACGGCATTGTGGTGCAGCCGAACTTCAACGGCGATGAGACAGGCTGGAATGACTCGAATGAGCAGGCGGATCGGGCTGAGGCCGAGGCTGGGGTCGCGATCCTGCAGGAGCTTTATGCTCGGATGGAGAAGATGCGGGCAGGACGTCCGTCGTAGCGGGGGTACCCCCCCGTTTTTTGCGCAAAGTCTTCATTCTTATCGGTTTAGCCTTGGACTTCCAGGGTAAGGTATTCCATCTAAATGGAATACTCGCAAGGTATTGAATAAGAATGGTTTAGCTACAGAACTGCCTCGGCCCAGGCCGAGGCAGTTCTGTTTCCGGTTCCTACTTCTATTGTAGCCAGGGGAGGGCTGTGAATCGGCATTTGTATGTTACTGGCGAGGAATAGGTTAGGGTCGTCTGGAGCTTGACAAGGTTCTTTTGCGCTATTTCGCGGGTTCGGGAGCTTGGGGAGCTTCGGTGCCTACCTCCCGTACGGCCTGGTCGACGATGCTAAAGAGGAGCTGGTTGTGGTCGGCTTTGGCTTTGGCCTTGATGTACTCGCCGGCTTTTTGGCCTGCGGCTTCGTCTTCGGGCAGGGTGAGGTTGCGGTTCTTGGCGGAGATGAGGGCGAGGTCTTGAACGATGTCGAAGAAGCTATCCTCGTTCTTGCCGGAGAGCTGCCAGCACTGGGAGACGCTGCAGGTAAGGATCTGCTGGGTGGTCCAGGGGTGCTTCTCCGATGACTCGCCGGGCGACTGTTTAATGGAGACGGGCGAACTTGCCTCGGTGGCCGGAGCCGGTTTCGCTGCTTCCGGCGCGGGCTTGGGGGCGGTGTCGCAGCCGACGGCGACAAGGGCGGCTACGGCGAGGGCGATAGGGGCGATGAGCTTCAGGTTCGTCAGTTTCGGCAGCATAGTCATGGCGAGTTTCGAGGTCCCTTTCTGGGGAAGGTTTTGATTAGCGGCGATAGGGGCGGCGGTTGTTGTCGCGCTTGCTTTGGGCGACCTGTCCGGCGATTGCGCCGATGCCTGCGCCTGCGGCTCCGCCGATGAGGGTTCCCTTGAGGCTCTTGCCGAAGATGGCACCGAGTTCGGCTCCGCCTGCTCC
>Ga0193742_1002484_pt1 | contig 10591 bp, 4 predicted proteins | sample L2c1metaG_FD_165511 | JGI IMG/M metagenome (GOLD analysis project Ga0193742, IMG submission 165511) | Soil microbial communities from a riparian zone of the East river system, Colorado, United States - L2c1 | ecosystem: Environmental > Terrestrial > Soil > Riparian zone | place: USA: East River... | reverse complement strand
GCATTTTTAATTTTTCATTTTTTATTTTTTATTTTTTATTTTGGTTAAAGACAATACCTCATGAAATACATTCTACTGCTGCTGAGTGCAGCCATCATCACAACAAACGCGAACGCACAGAAGGCCGGTAAGGAAAAGACCGCCTTTCAAACTTCCAGCCCCTGGCAACCCGAGATTGACGTAAGGTCCGACGTGGCCATAGTGTATGGGCCCGGCGACCGCAAAGGCATGAGCTTCCAGGAACGCGTCGACTCATGGAGGAAACGCGGCTACACCACGCATTTCATGACGGGCATCGCATGGGGGAGATATGACGAATATTTTTTGGGCGATTGGGATGGCAAGAACCACCTCGGCATCGTTCAGGTTACCCGCAATGGCGATTCCATCTGGCATGGAAAAAATACACCCTATGTAGTGCCTGTTCAAGGTTTTATCGACTACATGAAGAGAGGTGTTGTGAAGAAAGTAATCGATGCCGGCATCAACTCTATCTACCTCGAAGAGCCCGAATTCTGGGCCAGGGCGGGTTACAGCGATCCCTTCAAAGAAGAGTGGCAGAAGTATTATGGCTTTCCCTGGCGGCCACAGCATGAGTCGCCCGAAAACACCTATCTCTCAAACAAACTCAAGTACCAGTTGTATTTTAATGCGATAAAGGAGGTGTCGGAGTACGCCAAATCTTATGGAAAGAGCAAAGGAATGAATGTAAAAGTGTATATACCCACGCATTCGCTCGTCAACTATTCTTCCTGGCAGATTGTAAGCCCTGAGGCCAGTCTGGCCTCGCTGCCCGGCATTGACGGATACATCGCGCAGGTATGGACCGGCACATCCAGGGAACCAACCTTCTTCAACGGAGTCGAAAAGGAAAGAGTATTTGAGAATGCCTTTCTCGAATATGGATCCATGGTTTCGATGACTGCACCAACAGGCAGAAAGATGTTCTTTCTGACCGATCCAATTGAAGACTGGCCGAGAGACTGGAGTGACTACAAGAAGAACTATGAAGCCACTTTCACGGCGAAACTTTTGTATCCCATGGTGGCGGATTACGAAGTGATGCCCTGGCCAGAGCGGATCTACACAAGGCCCTACAAGATTGCCAACAGCGACGAGAAGGTGCTGATCCCGAAATACTATTCCACCCAGATGCAGATCATGATCAATGCGCTGAACGACATGCCGCTCTCCAATAACAAGGTTTCGGGAAACAACGACATCGGCGTATTGATGAGCAACTCCTTGATGTTTCAGCGTTTTCCAACGCACCAGGGTTTTCAGGATTCGGCTTTCTCCAATTTCTACGGACAGACCTTTCCATTACTAAAGCGTGGTGTGCCGGTACAAACAGTTCACATGGAAAACCTGGCATTCGCCAATACGCTGAAAAATATCAAAGTGTTGGTAGTAAGTTATTCCAACATGAAACCCAACAGCGCAGAGGTGCACGAACAACTGGCTGACTGGGTTAGAAAGGGCGGTGTGTTGATCTACTGCGGACGCGATGATGATCCTTACCAGACCGTTATGGAATGGTGGAATACCAAGGGAAAAAAGTATAAAGCGCCTTCAGATCATCTCTTCGAACTGCTAAAAGTAAATCCCGATGATGCGAAGAATGGCAAAACAGTGGGCAAGGGTACCGTTTATGTACTAAGAATGAATCCAAAGGAATTGGTAATGCAGGCCGGTGAGGACGCGGATTATATTGGTCTTGTGAAAGACGCCTATGAAAACCGGGCGAAGGCAGGGAGATTATTGTTCAAAAACTTTCTCTCCCTGCAGCGCGGCCCTTTCGACCTGGTGTCGGTGATGGATGAGAGCGTCGGGGATCAATCCTTTGTTGTCAGGGACCTTGTCATCGATCTCTTTGACCCGAAACTTCCCGTGCTAAAACAGAAAGAAGTAAAACCAGGAACCCAGGCCTTCCTCTATAACTTAAAGAGGGCGGCGAATACTAAACCTCATGTGCTGGCCGCTGCCAGCAGGGTTTATGAAGAAAAGAGTACAGCCAACAGTTATGCCTTTGTTGCTAAAAGCCCGGTAAACACAGTCAACGCGATGCGTGTGTGGTTGCCCAGGTCACCCTCGAAAATCACCGTCCTCGATCCGAAGGGGCAGGCCATCACCGATGCGAAGTCTGACTGGAATGCGGAATCAAATACGCTCTTTCTCGGCTTTAACAATGAACCGGATGGAGTGAGGGTGAAGTTGGAGTGGTAAGAAGCCTGGAGAAGGGATCACGCAAAGGTGCAGGGGTACAAGTATTTCACGCCAAGCCCAAGAAATCGCAAAGGCGCGGACGTACAAGCTTGCGCCTTCGCGGCCCTCAGGGCTTTGCGTATTGCGTGAAATAAAAATCAATACCCCGGATCTGCACCAGACTACTATTTGTTGCACCCAGGCGAGGCCGAACGGTAAATCGCCATAGCCCCCAATCGAAAAAAAATTAGTATCAAAAAGTGTACGTAAAAGAACACATTTCACTAGTGCCGCCGTAATAGAGAGGATAGATTTGGTTTAATCAAAACTAACGAAATAGATATAACATGAAGACACACACTTCGGTTAAGCTGCCTATTTATCCAAGACTGGCTTGCTTATGGAACCACAAAAAGCTCACGCCGCTGTTAGTTTTTTCTTTTGTTCTTTTCTACGCAAATGTTGCAACAGCTCAAACCCAAACAGTTACGGGAACTGTTAAAGATGAAAACGGTTCGGGGCTTGCTGGCGTTAGCATAGTAGAAAAGGGCTCTGCAAGAGGAGTCACCACCGATGGCCAGGGAAAATTCAGCATCGGTTTGCAAAAACCCTCAACACTGGTATTCAGCTACACCGGCTACGATAGTCAGGAAATACTTGCATCACCGGGTTCGCCTGTTGACATTTCTCTTAAAAGAGAAGCGAACGCCCTTACCGATGTAGTAGTAGTCGGTTACGGCACTCAGAGAAGAAAAGACGTTACCGGGGCAGTTTCTACGGTAGACATTGCAAATGTGAAAGACATTCCGCCAACCAATCCAAGTAAGCTGCTAGCCGGCCAGGTTTCGGGTGTGCTCGTGAAACAACCAACTGGAGAGCCGGGACGAGGCATGGAAATCAACATCCGGGGTATCAGCTCTCTGGGGGCGGGAAGTTCACCGCTTTGGGTGATAGACGGATTTCCATTCGGCGATGATATCGGAAGGAACATTAACCCGAATGACATCGAAAGCATATCAGTTCTAAAAGACGCGGTATCCTCGGCCATCTATGGCGCCCGGGGCTCAAATGGCGTTATACTCGTCACTACAAAGCATGCGAAAACCAACCAGCACTATACTTCCTTCAATGCGTTCTATGGAATTGCCAATGTGCCGAACGACAGAAGGGTTAAGATGATGAACGGTCCGGAATTCGCGCAGTACAAAAAAGAAGTATATGAAGAAAAGGTCAGGTATTATGACAACAGGGAACCAACGATAGACGACGTTCCCGAAGAATATCGGGATCCTTCCCAGTATCCAACAACGAACTGGTACGACCTGATCCTTCATAACAACGCTCCTTCTCAGAATTATAATCTTACATACGGAAACGGCGGTGAAAGATTTCATTCTCTCTTGTCTATCGGTTACAATAAAGAAGACGGAGCGCTAAAGTATACGGGGTATGACAGGTTTTCGGTGTTGGCCAACCTCGACGGAAAAGTGAATGATTTCATCACCATCGGATTAAAGCTAAATGGATCGTATGCGCGGAATCAGAAGGCTCCGTCTACTGAAGGTCGCGACAATACGGTCGGCAGCGCCCTGATTATGGACCCCCGCAAATCGGCATACAATGATGACGGATCGCTTAATCCTTATATTGCTGGTAATGACATCGTGTTTGGCTGGCCCAATCCCCTTCTGCTTTTAAGAGATGCGCACAGAAACGACGAAACAGCGGATCTGTTGTCCAATGTATTTGTTGAAGTAAATTTTTTGAAGCACTTCAAATTCAAGTCATCCATTAACACGCGGCTCAGCTATCTGACTGACAAATGGTTCAAACCCTCTACTATTGCCGGAGTAAATGCGCCTCCTCCACGGGACGCAACACTCGAACAAAGCACTTCATATGTAACAAATTATAGTGCGGACCAGTTGCTTACTTATACTAATCAGTTCGGCGCAAGCAGGCTCGAGGTATTGGCCGGCTACACCGCCCAGCAGGAAACCTTTAAACAAACGAAGGGAACGGCCACCAAATTCCCGAATGACCTTACTCCATATCTCGATGCCGGTTCTACGAAATCTTCATCGTCGGATGAAAATGGGTGGACAACAGCTGCTTTCTTTGGTCGCGTGAATTACAATTTCGATGATCGCTACCTCTTAACAGCAAGTTTCCGTAGAGAAGGAAGCTCAAGATTCGGAGAGGGAAACAAGTATGGTGATTTTCCTGCAGTTTCTGCCGGATGGAGGATTTACAATGAAGCATTCTTTCCAAAAAACGGATTCCTGTCTGACCTGAAATTCCGAGGCAGCTATGGTATCACCGGCAATAACAACATCGGCAACTATACTCAGTTGTCTTTCGTGGATCCTTACGATCCAATGACCCAAAGTGCCACTAATCTCGACAATTACATTTTGGGAGGTCAATTCGTGAGTGGCCTTGTCGTTCAGAATCCCGCCAACGTCAATCTAAAATGGGAAAAATCAAAGACCCTCGACGTAGGCTTCGACCTGAATGCTTTTGACAACAAAGTTTCGTTCAGCGCGGATTATTATAATAAGAAAACCAATGACATGCTGCTGCCCGTTCAGATACCTGTCATATCCGGCTTTACTAATTATACAACCAACGTCGGTAGCGTTAGAAATTCAGGATACGAGTTTTCTCTTGGATATAACAACAAGTTCGGGGAAGTGGGTTTTCATGCGAGCGCGAACTTTTCGACAAATAAAAGTAAGGTGCTCGAAATCAAGGGCGGAGAAGACCGGATAATCTATAGTAATTTTTACGGGCCGCAAAACATTTCCCAGGTGGGCTCGCCCATTGCCATGCTGTACGGATTTAAATCCCTCGGTATTTTTCAAAATCAGGAGGAGATTGACAAGTCGCCCACCCAGAATGGCGCCATTCCGGGGACTTTTAAAATGTTTGACGGAGACGGTGACGGAATCATCTCTTATGACAACAAGGACATGGTTCAGTTAGGTAATCCCACCCCCGCTTACACTTATGGAATTAACGTTGGAGCAGATTTCAAGGGTTTTGACCTGAGCGTTCTTTGCACCGGGGCAGGCGACTACAAGATCTATCGGGCGATTGAAGAATCGACCATGAACATGGACGGCGTATTCAACATACTGCAAGAGGGAAAAGATCGCTGGCGTTCCCCATCCCAGCCTGGAAAAGGAAAATGGCCTACATCAAACAACTGGCAATGGGAACGGGAATCCAGTAGCGTTTATGTGTACGATGGAACACATTTCTGGATAAGAAATATTACCCTGGGCTATAGCTTCCCGGAGAATAAGGTATTGAAAGGTTTGCGTGTATACGGTACCGTAGATAATTTCTATGTATTCAAATCTTACCCTGGCGCCAATCCTGAAGTAAACAACAGTAGCGCCGCCGCAGACGGAGACCAAAGACCGGGCTCAGACGACGAATTTTATCCACTGCCAAGAAAATTCATTCTCGGACTGAACGTAACCTTCTAAAATGCAAACAATGAAAATCAACCATAAATTATTGATAGCGGGCATCGCAACTATTCTATTGAGCGCTTGCAGAAAGGAATATCTCGAGAAGTCGGATCCGACGAAAATTGGAACGGAAACGTTCTATAAAAACAAGACCGAGGCAGATCAGGCAGTCAACGGTGTTTACGGCATACTTCAGAACATTGGTCAAGGCCAGTGGCTCCTTACCGAACAGATAACTGATAACACGGCGGTTGATCTGGATCCGGGTAACCGGGGCAATGCGCCATCATTAGAAACCTTTGAATTCATGACTGTCACTTCAGGAAATGGATCTCTCGCCGACATGTATAATCGAACGTACAATGGTATTTATAACATCAATGTTGCGCTGACAAAAATACCTGAGGCTGAGATGACCGAAGAGGAAAAGGCAGTCGATATAGGCCAACTCAAATTTCTGCGTGGCTACTTTTACTTTCTGCTTGCGCAGTATTATGGCGATGTGATTGTGATCACGGAACCTTTGGTTGACCCAGCGGACGCGTATAACTTTCAAAGAACGCCTGTTGACACGGCATACGCACTGATCGTTCAGGATCTTACTGATGCGGTTGCGAATTTGCCCGAATCTTATCCTCCTGCAGAAGTGGGTCGCGCCACCAAGGGAGCTGCTCTCACACTTCTTGGGAAAGTTTATCTTACCCGTAAGCAGTATCCCGAAGCCCAGGAAGCCTTAAGCCAGGTAACAGGTCTTGGATACAGTCTCGTTCCCAATTATGCGGACGTTTTTGACCCTACGAAGAAAAATGGCACGGAATCCATTTTTGACATCCAGTATCAGGGCGACAATGATCAGGGTGAATGGAGCAATTTCATCTATTCATTTGCACCACGTCTTTCAGGAGAGGCGGTCACAGGTTGGGCACAGGCAATCCCAGGGGGTTGGAATACTCCCTCAAACGACATTATCAATGCTTATGAACCAGGTGACCTGAGAAAAGATGTGTCGATAGGATTGGATTTTGCCAGCCCGGCCACTGGCGACACCATCCCTTATGTGAAGAAATATGCCCACGCACACACGATTTACAACCGAACCAATGACAACTGGCCGGTGCTCCGCTATTCGGATGCTTTACTGATGCTCGCTGAAACAATCAATGAGCAGGGTGGACCGACCGGCGAAGCCTACACTTATATTAACGATGTCCGCGCACGGGCGGGTTTGCCAGCACTTAGCGGGCTAAGTCAAAGCAGTTTCCGAGATACACTGGAACACGAAAGAAGGATCGAACTTGCATTTGAAAACCAGAGATGGTTCGACCTGAAAAGAATGCACACGCCGGCTGAAGTTGCGGCGATTCTGAACAAATTTGGCGCAAAAGAAAAGGCCAAACCGACCGTTGACCGGCAAGGCGTGGCTTTCTCTGCCCAGGATTACATTTTCACTGAAAATGAAGTTCTGTACCCGATTCCCAATAGGGAGATCATTACCAATAGTAGCCTGACACAAAACCCCGGTTACTAGTAGAGCCAATTTTTATAAATAACAATCAAGAGGCCCGAAATTCGGGCCTCTTGATTATCGTATGCCTAGACTATATTGTTACGGAGCATTAACCAGATGAAAACTTGTAAATCTCAATTTTCATAGTCATTCTCTCGTCTTTTTGTTAGTCCTGACTCCTCCAAATCCAACCTTACCCCGTGCCCTCAGGTTGTCTATTCTATTATTTCGTTTGTGGTTTTTTAATATATATGTAAGAATATATTATACGGAAGAGGCTATTCATGGAACGCGTAGGTTCGGAGCTTGCTTATTGAATAGGATATTTGTGACTCAATAGGAAGATTTAATAAATCTGGGGGAATAACCGACTCTGGGATCAGTCCAGCACTTCCTATGATGGGATCTCCGAGGCTTGCATTAAGTAGAACAAAATTGTATCTTGGAGCTAACCCCGACCCTGATTGACAATTAAACCTTTAGTACTTGGCCTCTTATTGGCCATAACCAACATAAGCTTTGGTCAGGCATTGCCGGCGAATATCCCTTGCTCCCAAACTTATTTCTTCGATACGATGAGTGCCGCACCTGCCAACGCAGAAGTTTCAGATATGGTTGTACTTCCTGGTGGTGATTATATTCTCGTTACAGGAATAGGAAATTCAATTACTGGATATACACATTTTCTCGCCAGGTATTCCTCCGTAGGCATCAAGATATGGGAAAAGACGATCGAGCCCGATGGCCACTTATCCGGAAGTCTCAGGATGATCAGGCTCAAGGATGGCAATGTGCTGATCAGCGTAAACATCAGCACAGCTGTATCTTCCTACGCATCACTGATTAAATTCGACACCAATGGTCAGAAAATTTGGTCAAGAAGCTATGACCTTCAGAATATCTATGTATTCGGGTATGAAAATATCATATTAAATATCATCGAAGCTGATGACGGTTCCATTGTGGGTTATTCGAAATACCTCGAAGAGGGTTTCTGGATGTATGAACGTTTGATGTTCCATCGATTTGATGCGAACGGGAGTCTCATTTTCTCAAAGAGGGTACTTACTGATGGCGGGGCTTTGATTGAGCCGAACGACCTTGCAGTCCACAATGGCCAGACTTATATTGGAGGAGGCATGTACAATGGATACAATTACCAGGGATTCTTACTTAACATTGAAAATTCATCGGGTGTGGTGAACTGGTGCAAAATGTACGGTCTAAACCGAACCACCACTCAGATACAAAGAATCTTGTTGAAGGATGACTCATTACTCCTGATCGGCAGGAACGATTTCTGGGATGACACCACAGTATTCATCAAAACTAATTATGCCGGCGAGTTGGCGCGCACCACTTATGTCCGTGGCGGAGGGTCTGCATATGGTAAGCTGGAATTAATGGACGATGGCATGATCGCATCTGCCGTTTCGTCCCGGGATACAGATATGACTGATAAAGTCTTCTTCAGTAAAATAGATCCCGAACAAGGAGTTCTCTGGACGACAAAAATGAGATTTGCTTCGGGAGGTAACCGGGTGATGGCGCTTCAGACCCATCACCAGGATCTTTACTTCGGAGGTTGGTCCACCAACGACGGCTTTCTCACTTTTTCCATGGTTGGTAAAATCCCGGGGACTGGCGGTCTCCTTTGTAACATGAGTTCAGGATTTCCGACCAGTTTCGGCTCGCTATCGATTCAGGTATCCGACACCAATTCCTGGTATTCAGTAAGCAAAACGCTCACAGAAGTCAGCGTTCCATTGCTACTGACAGACCATCTTCCTGGCGTCGAATACCACAGAATGTGTGAGGCCATTGATCAATGTGACAGCATCCAGCTTCCGGACACGATCCGTGTATGCATGGGCAATGCACCGATTAAGCTTGAATATTATAAAAACCTGGCTTGCACGCAGCCTGCTAAGTTCCAATTTGATAATTCTATTATCAAACAGCATAACTATTCTAATCGTAATAATTATATCGAATTCGTAAGCCTGCGGCCAGGTACCACAGTCATTCATGCTGAAATCAATACGGGTTGCAACGTGTTAATGGATAGTACCGTATTGATTATTGTAAGTCAGTATGTGGACAGCAATGGAAATTCCCTGCCTGAAAATTTTCCCGTTGGGCCGGACAGAAAGATCTGTGCAGGAGACACCCTCCAGCTTTTAAATCATATTGACCCGGTGTCAAATGGTCAATGGCAGATCAGTCCGGGATTGTTTCATGAAGCTGGAGACATGTTCATTGTCAAGCCATTTGAAAAAACGAAATATCTGTTCTCGTATGAGTACAATGGATGCGCAAACGTGGATACGCTTTTCGTGGAGCCCAAAAATTTCCCGACGGATATTTTCGTCGGAAACCTGACAGTCTGTCAAGATTCAGTTACACTGAAAACAAACAATCGATATGATTTATATCTATGGAATACAGGAGCAAACGATGATTCTCTGATTGTGCGTCAGTCTGGATACTATGCTCTAACGGTAAGCGATGAGAACGGATGTACTGTTACAGACACTATCAAAATTACCCTGATGGGAGTCGCCGCACTCAACACTTTCCCTCTTGAAACAAGTCTGTGTTCGGGCGACCAGATTGAGTTGACCGCGCCATCCGGCTTTGAGAATTATGTATGGAGCACCGGCGCGATTACGCAAAAAATCGATATCAAGTCGCCAGGGATTTTTTCAGTAAATGTGCAGGATTCCGCCGGTTGCTGGTATAATGATCACACAACAGTGATAGAAAAATCATGCTACTCTACAACGGTAACATTTGCTAACGCATTTACGCCAAACGGTGATGGAGTAAATGATTATTTCAAACCGTCAATGTCCCGGAATATGACAGAATATTCGCTCCTTATCTATAACAGGTGGGGGGGGAAAATCTACTCATCCACTACACCTTCCCGGGGTTGGGATGGCAACCTGTATGGAAAACCGCAAGACAGCGGAACGTATTTGTGGAAATGTTTTTATAAGGATGATAAGGGCGAAGCCCATCTTCTGAAGGGCTCCTTTATTTTGCTTCGGTGATCAGTGCCACTTCATACCAAGACTTACTTTGCCTATTCCTTTGTCCGCAGAGATTTAAATTTCATCTTTCTGTTTGAATAGTTACCGGCCCCAGCAAACCTGAAGGCATCAAAGTATCCTTACTGTGGTACACCGGATTGGTGAGAAAGCTGATCCGCTTGCCTGGCCTGAGTTGACCCTGCTCCAGCCAGGACGGCCATCTGCCATTTCTGATGCCGTCATCAGGCAGAGCATCATCACCAATCATCCTGTTGATCCAGAGATTGGCCACTTCAATTTCAAGTAAATTATCTTTTGCCTTCACCGATTTCGTAATGTCAATCCGCCAGGGGTCGGTCCAGACT
>Ga0193742_1002483_pt1 | contig 10591 bp, 13 predicted proteins | sample L2c1metaG_FD_165511 | JGI IMG/M metagenome (GOLD analysis project Ga0193742, IMG submission 165511) | Soil microbial communities from a riparian zone of the East river system, Colorado, United States - L2c1 | ecosystem: Environmental > Terrestrial > Soil > Riparian zone | place: USA: East River... | reverse complement strand
CCCGCTCGGAGCCGAGTCGCCCCGACTCGATCCCGAGCCGCTCCATCCGCTCCCAGGCGGGGCGTAGGTCCGGCGCGGTCGCGAGGTCGAGCGTGAAGTCGGCCTCGCGCTGCTCGCCCGCGAGCGCCCACAGCTCGGCCTCCGGGTGGCGTTCGATCAGCGCGGCGGCGAGCGGGAGCTGGAGCGTGTCGAACACCGCGATCGCGTGCGGGACGCCGGGCAGCACCATGCGCTTGACCTGGCGCCGCGCGACGACGCGGGCGAACGCGACCGTCAGCGGCACGCGGGGCGGCTCGACCACGATCGCGCCCGGCGCGGCGAGCAGCCGCTCGACCGGCTCGCGGTGGGCGAACGCCTCGAGCCGCGCGGGCAGGAGCAGCACCAGCAGCGGCTGCTCGTGGCCGGCCGCCATCATCCCCGGCTCAGAGCCGCGGGCCGCGGTTGAACTCCGCCGCGGCCTCCGCGAGTCCCTCGCCGCGGCGCGGGAACAGCGTGGCGGTCACGTGGCGCCGGTAGCGGCGCGGGTCGTGGCCGGGAGCGGCGACCGCCAGCACCGACCGCACGGCGTACGTCCATGCGGTCAGCCAGCGCACCGCGAACGCGGCCGCGGGGCCGTGGTGCTTGCGCATGTAGCGGTCGCGGTTGCGCGACAGCTCGACGATGCGCCGCTCGGGCAGCGCGATGCGGCCGGCCCGCTCGTGGTGGGTGGCCTGTGCGGCAGGCGCGAACTGCACGCTCCAGCCCGCGTCGTGCAGACGCTTGCAGAAGTCGACCTCGTCGGAGTAGACGAAGAACGCGGGATCGAGCCAGCCGATCCGCTCGGCCGCGTCGCGCCGCACGAGCAGCGCGGTCGACTGCGACCAGTCGACCGCACGGGTCCGGCTGCCGCGGCTCTGGACCACGAACGGCTTGTGCACGCCGAGGGCGGCGAGCAGCGCGGTGGACGGCGAGGGGAAGCGCCACGCCGATGCCTGGCGCGCGCCGTCCTCGCCGACCAGCTCGGCGCCGGCCGCCGCCGCGTCCGTGCGGTCCTCGAGCGCAGCGACGAGCGCTGCGGTCGCTCCCGGACGCAGCTCGGCGTCCTCGTTCAGCAGCAGGCAGTAGCGCCCGCGCGCCCGTTGCAGCAGCGCCGAGTCGTTCGCCCCCTTGCCGCGGCGCTGCTGGAGCCGGACGAGCTCGTCGACCGCGGGATGGCCGCGCGCGGCGCCGACCGAGCCGTCACGCGACGCGTTGTCGAGCACGAGCACCTCGGTCGCGAACGGCAGCGCGGCGCGCTCGTGCGCGACCGCGTCGAGGCATCGGAGCAGCAGCGCCCGCTGCTCCGTGTTGACGATGCAGTACGAGACCACGACATCCAAGGCGGCCGCCATACTGACGCAACGCCAATGGCGCCGCGTCACTTTCGGCCCGGCTCACGACGAATCGCCGGGCGGCGCCACCCAGCAGAATCTCTTGTAGCCCTCGCGGCGACCGGGCGGCATGTCCGGCGCCGAACGGATCTCCCCCGTGTCCGCGAAGCCGGCCCGCTCGGCGACCCGCTGGGAGGGCGGGTTGTCGCGGTGGGAGAGGATCTCGATCGTGCTCAGCCCCAGCTCCGCGTGCGCCCAGTCGCGCATCAGCACGACCGCGCGCGTCGTCACGCCGCGCCCGCGCGCCGGCGCGGCGGTCCAGTAGCCGATCTCGCCGCGACCCTGGCCGTCGAGGCCGAACAGCCCCATCGTCCCGACCAGCCGGTCGTCCTGGTCGGCGACCGCGAGCGCGATGCCATCGCCGGCCGCGGCCTCGGTCGCGACGATCGCGAGGAACCGCCGCGCGTCCTCCGATGTGTACGGGCTCGGCACGCGCGTCCAGCGCGGGATCTCGGGGTCCTGGCACGCGGCCACGATCGCGGGGACGTCCGACTCGCGCAGCGCGCGCAGGCCGACCACCCCGTCGGACAGCGTCGGCGCCACGATCGCGAGCATCGGCCCAAGTGTGGCAGCGCGGCGGCGTCCGGATCCGACTCCTGCCACCATGCCCCGCCGATGCCACGACCGCTCGCCCGCGCGATCTTCTGGGTCGCCGCCGCCAAGCTCGCCTGGGCGCAGGTCGGCTACGGCGTGTTCCTCGCCGCCCTGCGGCGCGTCCGCGGCAACCCGCCGGTCGCTCCCGGCGGCGACGTCGGGACGCCCGCGGTCTCGCTGATCGTCGCCGCCTACAACGAGGAGTCGGTGATCGCGGCCAAGGTCGCCAACGCGCTCGCGCTCGACTGGCCGCGCGATCGCCTCGAGCTCGTGGTGGCGGTCGACGGCGGCGCCGACCCGGGCGCCGACGCCACCGCCGCCCGCGCCCGTGCGGCCGGCGCCGACCGGGTACTGGAGCTGCCGCGCGGCGGCAAGGTGCGCGCGCAGGATGCCGCGGTCGCCGCGTCGTCGGGCGAGCTGCTGGCGTTCTCGGACGCGAACGCGGCCTGGGAGCCGGGCGCGCTCCGCGCGCTGCTCGCGCCGTTCGCCGATCCCGCGGTCGGCTATGTGTGCGGGCAGGTGCGGTTCCTCAACGGGGCCGGCACCAACCAGGAAGGGCTCTACTGGCGGTACGACATGTGGCTGCGCGCGAACGAGTCCGCGCTCGCCTCGGTCACGGCCGGGAACGGCGCGATCTACGCGCTGCGCCGCGACGCCTACATGCACGTCGACGCGGTCATGGGCCACGACCTGTCGTTCCCGTTCGCCGTCGTCAAGCGCGGCCGCCGCGCCGTCTACGCCCCGAACGCGCGGGCGATGGAGAAGATGGTGCCCTCGATCGAGGGCGAGTGGGCGCGCAAGCGGCGGATGATGAGCCACGCCTGGCCGATCGTCCTGCGCAGCGGGATGCTCTCGCCGCGTGGCTATCCGCCGCTCTATGCGCTGATGATCGTGTCGCACCGGGTGCTGCGCTACGCCTCGCCGCTGCTGCACGTCGCGGTCGCCGGCGCGACGCTCGCGCTGCTGCGCGAGCGCCGCCCCGCGTATCGGGCGGCCGCGCTCGCGCAAGCCGGGCTGCTCGGCGCGGCGGCGGCCGGCGGGCGGATCCGCCTGCGCCCGCTGCTCGTCGCGCGCTACTACGTCGCGACGACGGCCGCGCTCGCCGCCGGGCTCTACGACCACGTGCGGCACGGAACCTCCGCGGGGTGGGAGGCGCCGGAGGGCACGCGGTGAGTTACCGCGGAAAGCGGGCGCTCGACGTCGCGATCGCCGGCGCCGCGCTCGTGCTGGCGGCGCCGGCGGTCGGGCTCGCGGCGCTGCTGATCCGGCTCGAGACCCACGGGCACCCGATCTACCGGCAGCGCCGCGTCGGGCTCGACGGCGAGCCGTTCGACCTCTACAAGCTGCGCACGATGGTGAGCGGGGCGGAGTCGATGGGCTCCGGGCTGGCCATCGACGCAGGCGACTCGCGCATCACCCGGCTCGGCGCGGTGCTGCGGCGCACGTCGATGGACGAGCTGCCCAACCTCGTCAACGTGCTGCGCGGCGAGATGTCGATCGTCGGGCCGCGCCCGACGGTGCAGGTGCAGGTCGACCGCTACACCGAGCGCCAGCGCGGCCGCCTCGGCGTCCGCCCGGGCCTGACCGGCTGGGCGCAGGTCAACGGCCGGGCGTCGCTGCCGTGGCACGAGCGGATCGAGCTCGACCTCTGGTACGTCGAGCACGCCTCGCTGCGCCTGGACCTCCAGATCCTGCTCCGCACCGCCCGAATGGTGCTCGGCGGCCACGGGCTGTATCGCGGCCAGACCGGCGGCTGGCGCGAGCCGCCGGCGGGCTGACGGTCTCCCTCGCTGGTCGCTCCGGGCTCGTTCGAACGGCGCTGTGACGAGCCGATGAACGTCGTCTTGACCGATTCAGAAGTCTCCGATACTGTATCGATACAGATCCTCCCCAGGTCTCCCCCTCAACCACGAAAGGAGCGATCCCCATGCTCCCGATCCAGGCACAGATCGTCCGCCAAGCCTCCGAGTCCCACGTGCAGTCCGCGCTCCCGCAGGCGCCGGTCCAGTCGCCCGTCGCGGACGCTCCCGCGGCGGCAACCCGGCGCGTCGTCGCGTCCCGTCTGATCGCGCTGGCCGACCGCGTGTCGCCGGAACCGGTAGAACGGTCCCGGTGGGAGAGCGGGTGACGCTGCAGACGATCGCCGACGCCTTGGGCGTCTCGCGCACGACGGTCTCGAACGCCTACAACCGGCCCGACCAGCTCGCTCCCGTGCTGCGCCGCAAGGTGCTGGAGACCGCGAAGGAGCTCGGCTACGCCGGGCCGGACCCAGCCGCGCGCCGGCTGCGGTCCGGCCGGCGCGGCGCGATCGGGCTGATGTTCTCCGAGCGCCTCTCCTACGCGTTCACGGACCCGGGAGCCGTCGCGTTCCTCCAGGGCCTCACGGAGGCCACGGAGGCGAAGGGCTACGAGCTGCTCCTGCTGCCCGGCATGCGCGGCGAGGAGCAGGAGGTCGTGGCGGTGCGCGACGCGGTCGTCGGCGCGTTCTGCCTCTACTGCATGCCCGACGGCCACCCCGCCGTCGAGGCCGCGACGGCGCGCCGGCTGCCGGTCGTGATCGTGGACGAGCCGCGCTCGGCCGGCAGCTTCTTCGTCGGGATCGACGACCACGAGGGCGCGCGCATGGCCGCCGCGCACGTCAAGGCGCTCGGGCACGAGCACGTCGCGATCGTCACCGACCGCCTCGTCGACGACCACTACGAGGGGCTCGCCGACGTCGACCGGATCGCGCGCAGCAACTGCAAGGTCGCGCGCGAGCGGGTCGCGGGCTACGTCGCGGGCCTCGACACCACCGCGCCCGTGCCGATCTACGACGCGATGGCGAACTTCGAGGAGCCCGGCGCGCGGGCCGCGCGTGAGCTGCTCGCGCTCGAGCCGCGCCCGACCGCGCTGCTGTGCTCCACCGACGTGCTGGCGTTCGGCGCGCTGCGCGCGGCGCGCGAGCTGGGCCTCGACGTGCCCGGCGACGTCTCGATCACCGGCTTCGACGACGTGCCCCAGGCCGCGGTCGCCGACCTCACGACCGTGCGCCAGTCGCTGGTCCAGAAGGGGCGCGAGGCCGGCCGACTGCTGATGGAGCAGGACACCGAGCGGGAGGTCGTGCTGCCGCTCGAGCTGGTCACGCGCGGCTCGACCGCGCCGCCGCCGTCCCGCTAGGGGACGTTCTCGGGGCCCTTGTCGATGTAGCGCGCCCGGAACGTCCGGATCGCGTCGAACACCTTGTCGTTCATCGCCGGGCAGGTGATCGAGTGCGTCCAGGCGGTGGCCGCGACCTGCGCGTCCATGCCGGTCGTGTTCTCGAACATGAGCATGTGGTAGCCCTCGTTCTGCTCCTTGAGCAGCGCCTCGAGCTTGGTGACGTCGCCCGCGGGCGTGCCGGGCTTGTACTGCACCTCGATGCGACCGTGCTCGAGCGGGTGGACGAGCATGCCGAGGCTCGGCGTCGTGCCCGGCGTGTAGACCCCGTCCTCATACCAGTCGGGCGTGTGGTTGCCCGAGGTCGGCGGGTTGGTCTTGTAGTCCGACGCCTTGAACGCCTTGTCCTCGTGGTTCTGGCCCTCGAACGCCGGGTTGGTGAGCGTGCAGCCGGCGTCCTTCGCGGCCTGCTCGTAGTCGGAGGTCTCCTGCGGCGGCAGCTTCACCGACGCGGCCGCGGAGGACGGGGCGTTCGCCGCCTGCTCGTCATTTCCCCCGCCGATCCCGGCGACGATCGCGACGACCACGGCGGCGATCGCGGCGACGGCCAGCACGCCGCCGCCCACGAGCTGCAGGCGCTTGCGCCGCGCGGCTGCGGCCGCATCTTTGCGCTCGCGCTCCAGCCGCTCCCGGCGGCGCGCCTCTTTCTCCTCCTGACGACTGGCCACGAGGGCGGAAAGGGTAGCGGAGGGAGAACCTACGCGCCCGTGGAGCGGCGGGTCGCCCGCCGCGCGGTCCGCGGCCGCCAGCACTCGTCGATGAACCCGGCGATCTCGTCGGTCAGCCGGTCCGGCGCGATCCGCAGTTCCAGGATCGAGCTCGCCTCCAGCAGTCGCGCGTTGGGCAGCTCCTCGGCCAGTAGCCCCGCGTCGGAGAAGGGATGCACCGGATCGCGGTGGTGCCCGATCACCAGCGCCGGCGCCGTGAACGTCCGCCGCTCGGCGCGATGCGGCGCGATGCGCCCCGCGAAGATGCCCTGGAGGACGGCCGCGCCGGGCGCCGGATCCTGACGCACGGTGTCGAGCAGCACGTTCGCCGCCCACGGCACGCGCCGCTCGGGGATCAGGCGGGTGAGCCGGGAGACCGCCTTCATCACCGGCTCGCCGATCGTCAGCGCCAGCATCAGCGGCGTGAACGCGACCACGCACGCGAGCAGTGCGTTGTCGAGCACCGGCATCTCGATCACCATCCCGCGCAGCCGCTCGGGCGCGAGCGAGGCGACCTCGAGCGTGACATTCGCGCCGAGCGACGTGCCGCCGACGACCGCCTCGTCGACGCCGAGGTGGTCCAGCAGCGCGACGACGTCCTGCGCGAAGAAGCCCATGCCGTAGCGCCACATGTCCGGCGGGCGATCCGATCTGCCGTGCCCGCGCAGGTCGAGCGTCACGATCCGGTTCCCGCGCTCGGCGAGCGCCCGCGCCAGCGGCTCGTGCATGCGCTGGCTCAGCAGCAGGCCGTGCACCAGCACGGCCACCCGCGGCCCCTCGCCGTAGACCCGGTAGGCCAGCCGCCGGCCCTCGTGAACGAACGTCCCGGCCTCCTCGCGCACGCCCATGCGGGGGACTCTATGGCGCCGGGCCGGCTCGCCACCGACCCCGCCGGCTGCTTGGTCGCCGACGGCGACGACGGCGCGCTCGCCGGCGTGGCGCGCCGTGCTCCTGCGCGCCGTGCTCGCCCGCACCCCCGACGGCGCCGAGGCAGAGATCGAGTGGCTCACCGCCGCCCAGCAGTGGGCGACGGACGTCGCGGTCGCCGCCCTGCTCGCGCTGCGGCCCGCCGGCGGGCTGTTCCTGCGCGGCGACACCGGCCCGTTCAGGCCCTATCTCCCCGGCGGCGCGTTCCTGTAGGCGATCTGGCACCGTAAAGTAGGGTCTGTGTCGCTGACATCGCGTCGGAAGAGGAGGAGCTGACACATGGCCAAGGAGCCGCGCTCGTTGCATGGCAGGGTGGCCGTCGTGACCGGCGGCGGCCGGGGGATCGGCAAGGCGCTCGCGCTCGCGTTGACGAGCGAGGGCTGCCGCGTCGCGATCGGCGACGTCGACGCCGTCGCAGCCGAATCCGCCGCCGCCGAGCTCGGCAACGGCGCCGTGGGCCTGCACGTCGACGTCACCGACCGGCCCGGCTTCACCGCGTTCCTCGACGAGGTCGAGCGCCGGCTCGGCCCGATCGACGTGCTCGTCAACAACGCCGGGATCATGACCGTCGGTCCGCACGACCAGGAGGACGACGCCACCGCGATCCGCCTGATCGAGATCAACCTCCACGGCGTCATCCACGGCACCAAGGAGGCGATGCGGCGCATGAAGCCGCGCGGGACCGGCCACATCGTCAACATCGCCTCGAGCGCGGGCAAGTCCGGCTTCCCGCACCTCGCGACCTACTGCGCCACCAAGCACGGCGTCGTCGGGCTGTCGGAGGCCGTGCGCCTCGAGCTGCGCGGGACCGGCGTCGAGATCTCGGTCGTGATGCCCGGCATCGTCGACACCGAGCTGTCGGCCGGCCTGGTCGAGACGCCCGCGTTCAAGAACTCGAGCGTGGACGACGTTGCCGACGGCGTCATCGACGCGCTCAAGTTCACGCGTTTCGACGTGTTCGTGCCGAAGTCGATCGGCGCGACCTGGGCGATCTTCAACCTCGTTCCCCGCCGCGCCCGCGACGCGGTCGGCCGCGCGCTCAAGCTCGATCGCGCGCTCACCGGCGCCGATCACGGCGCCCGGGCCGTCTACGAGGCCCGCGCGGCGGCGAGCGCGCCCGCGGCCGACGGCGTCATCGCGGAGTCCGCCGCCGAGTCCCCGGAGTCGGCGGCGGCCTAGAGGGCCCGTCCACCTAGCCCAGGCGCTCGAGCAGCGGCAGGAGCGACTTCGCGTCGCTCGAGACCGCGATGTGGATCGCGGCGGGCTCCCGCACCCACGCGATCGCGTCGAGCACCTGGAGGCGGTCGAGCACGAACTGGAACGCGAGCGCCTGGCGCTTGGACCGGTAGATGCGGGCGACGTCGAACGCCCAGCCCGTCGTGTGCAGCGAGTAGTTGTGCGTCGCCTCGCTGTTGCGGCTCGTCAGCTGCTGCTGGTAGGCCGTATCGCGCACGGTGGAGGTGACGATCAGCGGGCCTTGGCCGCCGGCGTACTCGCGTGTCTGGGCGCCGATGTACAGCGCCATCGCGAGCGCCTCCGGCCGCAGCCCGCGGTAGAGCCCGGGCGGGGCGTCGACCCGCTGCGCCAGCTCGCCCATGCGCCGGTCGCGCGCCAGCCCCGTGATGTCCGGCGCGTTGGGGAGGGCACGGATCGCGCCGTCGTCCCAAGCCAACTTCAGCGCCAGCGGCGTGTCGAACCGCGGCGTGCGGTCGAGCGGGTGCAGGACCTCCTCGGCGGAGTTCTTCGCGGTCTGCAGCGCCTCCAGCCGCCCGAGCGCGGCCGGGTCGTCGCGGGAGAGGCGCATGATGTCGCGCGCCGCGTAGATCTTCCACAGGTACGTCGACGAGTCGTCGCCGAACGCCGCGAGCCTGCGCTGCACGTCGCCGTGGCGGTCCGGAGTGGAGTCGAAGTAGACCCGCGCGTACGACGGCCGCTCCTCCCCGTAGGCGCGCAGCACGTCCTGGAGGTTGCCGATGCCCATGTGGTACGAGACGAACGCGAGGTCCTCGCGGCCGAGCTCCCGGCGCGCGATCGTCAGGTAGCGGGCCGTGCCGGCGAGCGCCTTGGTGGGGTCGTAGCGCTCGTCGACCGCGCGTCGCTGGCGCTGCAGCGACTGCGCCCTGGCGAGGCTCGCGTGCTGCCGCGCCCGGCCGATGCGGCGGGTGAGACGGGCGCTGCGGCGGACGTCCACGTGCATGCCGAGCAGGTTCTGGGCGGTCTCCGCGAGGATCTGCGTGAGCCCGACGGCGCCCTCGGTGTCGCCGGCCATCGCGTCCTCGCGGCCCGCGCTCTCGAGGAAGACCAGGCCCTCGAGCAGATCGGGGTCGACGCCGGCCTGCTTGGCCGCGGCCTCGACCTGCGGGCGCCAGCGCGCGACGCGTGCCGTCGTCGCGGCCGCGCCGCCCGGTGAGCGGGCGTAGAGCACGTGCGCGGTGCCCGTCGCGGCGCGGCGGACGAGCGCGTCCTCCTCGTCCGGGTCGTACGCGAACGGGTCGGGGATCGGCTGACCGGCGTCCGGCTCCCCCGCCGGCGTCGGCACGACCGCGACGCCGGGCGCGGGCGCGTCGCCGCGCAGCGCCAGGGCGGTCAGCACGGCGACGACGACCAGGACGCCCGCGAGCACGGCAACGCGGGCGCGCATGCTGTACCGAGACCGACGCACCGCCCCTCACCTTGGCAGAACAGAACTCACGTGCACGCTCGGACGCGTGCGGGTAGGCCGGTCGTCATGCGTATCCGCTCCCGTTCAAAGAAGCGCCGCGCGCTCGACGCCGTCGGCGGCTTCCTCAGGTTCAAGGCGATCGGCAAGGCGGCCCGGACCGTCAGGCGCCGGGTTCCCAAGCGCTTCGCGAAGGCGACGCCCATGCCCGTCAAGGTCCTGCCGGTCGTGGCGGGCGTCGGCATGGCCGGCGCCGTGGCGGCGCGCAAGCGCCGCCACCACGACGGGCCGGAGGGCTCGAGCACGACGACGGACGAGCAGGTCCAGGCGACGGCCGCCTGAGGCGCGACCGCACCCCGACGCGAAGCGGCGCCCGCAACTAGCGCGCGCCCATCGCGTCCTGCACGAGCAGCGCGATCTGGATCCGGTTGTCGACCTCGAGCTTCGCCAGCAGCCGCGACACGTGCGCCTTCACCGTCGCGACGCTCATGTGCAGCTCGCGCCCGATCTCCGCGTTCGCACGGCCGGCGCCGACCGCGAGCGCCACCTCGTGCTCGCGCGCGGTCAGGGTCGCGAGCCGCTCGCGTGCCCGCTCACCGCGCGCCGCCTCCTCGTCGTCGCCCGCGACGAGCGCGATCAGCCGGCGCGTGATGCCCGGCGAGAGCATCCCGTCGCCCGCGTGCACCAGCTCGATCCCGCGCACGATCTCGGCCGGCGGCGTGTCCTTGAGCAGGAAGCCGGCGGCGCCCGCGCGCAGCGCGCGCAGGACGTACTCGTCGGCGTCGAACGTCGTGAGCACGATCACGGCCGGCGGGCTGGGCTGCCCGCGCAGCAGCCGCGTCGCGGCGATGCCGTCGACCTGCGGCATGCGGATGTCCATCAGCACGACGTCGGGCCGGTGCAGGTCGACGGCGGCGAGCACGCCGCGCCCGTCGTCCGCCTCGCCGACGACCTCGACCTGCTCCGCGCCGGCGAGCATCATCCGCAGCCCGGAGCGCACGAGCGCGTCGTCGTCGACGAGGAGGACGCGGATGCGGGTCACGCCGCCGTCCGCGGGAGCGCCGCGCGCAGGACGAAGTCGCCGGATGCGTCAGGGCCGT
>Ga0193742_1002481_pt1 | contig 10593 bp, 9 predicted proteins | sample L2c1metaG_FD_165511 | JGI IMG/M metagenome (GOLD analysis project Ga0193742, IMG submission 165511) | Soil microbial communities from a riparian zone of the East river system, Colorado, United States - L2c1 | ecosystem: Environmental > Terrestrial > Soil > Riparian zone | place: USA: East River... | reverse complement strand
CTTGACTTATTGAATTTTGATTGCTGGATGGTGATCACCATGTTATTTGCATCAATATCCCCAAGGGTGATAGACAAAGTCTCATGAACCCGCAATCCCAACGCGTATGTTAGTACGAGAGACATACGCACCATATATGGGTCAATATGGCTTTTATTCTTTTGATAGGTCAATGCACCATCAAAAAGAAGTCTTAGCTCTTGTTGTGAATATATATAGGGAATAAGACCTTGTGGGCGTTTGGGCAGGATATTGGGCAATGGTATTTCGGTGATATAATTGCGGCTTAGAGCATGCCTGTAGAAGCCCAAAAGTGCGGTATGCTTAACAAACCACCCGGTGGTTACTTTTTCTGATTTGCCATACAGATAGCGGTAAACCATTTTCTCAGTAATGGATATGATGGGAGTTTCCGGCCCGATAGCCCTGCAAAAAGCTTTAAGATACGTTTCATTAGTTTTGAACTTTTCACCTAATGCTTTTCTATAGCTCACATATTGATAGATCAATTGGCCAAGTTTCATAATAATGCCCCCCATTCCTGTTCGGCAACCTTACGGAGGTTTACCAAATCGACTTTTGCATATATACGGGTGGTTTCCAATTCCTGGTGACCGAGGTGGTCGCTAATCTCCTTCAATGAAAAGCCTTCATTTATTAGATGGGTAGCACATGCATGTCGTAAAGCATGGGGGCCGTGATGTTTGATTGGGAGATTAAGCGGTTTAAGTCGCCTATTGACGATAGCATACACGGCTCCTGATGTCAGCATCTTGTAAGGTGAGCGCATACCAATAAACACCTCCTTAAGCTTGCAATGCCCTGGCCTTACCTCTTGCAGGTAACGCAAAACAGATTCTCCGACAACTCTGGAAAGAGGAAAGACCTGTGGTTTTGATCTTTTTGCCCTTCTTAAGTAGATCTGTTCATTTCTCCAATCAACGTCTTCCAGTTTTAACCCGGCAACTTCGCTGCGGCGCATACCATAAACTGAAAGTAACATCAGGATAGCATGATCACGGATATCCGTAGGATCATCTGTTTTGCTATTTGTCAACAGCTTTTTAATATCGTCCCAGTGGGGTGATGAGGGCAGCGTTTCCTGACGGTATACCCTTGGCGCCTTAACTGATTCTGCAATTCCTTTTTGACACCATTGCTGGTGCTCCGCATATCTTAAGAAAGATCTTACTACCGACGTATACGCCTGGACAGACCTTCGCGAATATCCGTCCCTATCATGTTTCTTTGTCAGTACTGCATCAATACTGCTTGGGGAAATAGTTGTAAATGTTTGTAATTGTTCGCTGATGTTAGTCAAAAAATCCCTCAACAAAAACGACCTGCTATAAACCGTTTCTTCCGCAAGCCCTTGTTCGTGTATTATATATTCAAGATACCTGTCACGGTATTCCTGGAATGGAAAAATAGGATCTGACTCTATTACTAAGCAACCTAACATCTTAAACCAACATACAGAATGATATATAAATCGTCCTTTAGAGAATTTGGAGAAAGCATTTTTTCTCCTGAGGACTTTTTCATTTTCAGCCCATTTCAATGCGGCACATTCTATCTCATTCATTGAAATCATACATACAGCGTCGAAATTCATATGATCCATTATAATCAGCAGGTATTGTGCAGTATTTCGTAAAGTACCTGCTTTAGCTCCTTGTCTTTCTATGTGCTGTAAATACATAAGGCGTTCCTCCAGCAAAGAAGCAGACGTATGACGGCGCAGTGCGTGGCGACGGCCAAATAACCGGTTAAATAGCGGTACTCTTTCTTCAGGCAAAACTGCCAACCGGTTAAGTCTTTTTAGCCAGTCAACCGAATACCACATAAACCTCTTTTTTCCGGTATTTGAGAAGCTTTTTTTCATAGGGTGGTTAAATTGAAATTCACCCCACGCGGTTGCAGCTTTTTCCAAAGTTTCCAGCGTAATGACGCCTTCAATTTCCAAATGAAGAAATTCGATAATTCTCAATAAGTAGTCGGCAATACTTTTAAGGGTGTGGCGAGACAGCCCCTTATCGGCCCAATACTGAAGATACGCTTGCCTCTCTTTTAACAAAGGGGCTTCAAGGTGCTTATTTAAGTAATAAGTCCGCTTAATTAATTGATCAAACATAATTTGTTCCTCCTTTTTTTGTTTTTGGAGGAAAAATCAGAAAAAATCACTTAAGGTTTATAGTAGTAAAAATTATGTTATGTTGGTGTTTTGTAAAAGGCTACAAATCAAATTTATAAGAAGCTGACAGCACATAACTGGCTACGCAACATAAGAAATTTTATGTTGTCGACAACATAAAATTTCTATAATTACAAAGCATTGTAGGAGGCGGTTATAAAAAACCAGGTCGATGAAAAACTCATCGCCTTCAATATGCAGCCTCTTTTGCCTTGCCACAAATGCGAAACCATTGCCCATTTCTAATAAGAAATCATGCAAATGTGTAATGATGGCTTGCTCAAGGTCTTTTTCATAATAAGATGATTCGCGGTGTAATCCTAAAAACTCAAGGTATATGGGGTCTTTAATAATCTCTTTAGCATCTGACGGTTGCTTTTCATTTCTTGCTACGGCCAGTACACTTTCCTTGTCATTACTCATCAATAGCCTTTCCCATAAACTACTATGAATTTGTCGTTCCAATTGGCGTACTGTCCAATTATTCTTAATAGTTTCCGCTATATAAAAGTCACGTTTATCTTGGCTATCAAGCCTGATGATGACTTTATATTGGCTCCAACTCAATTGCGAATACACTGTATTCGCAATTGGAAATGTGCGGTAAAACTGGCGAAATAATTCTATCTGCCGTTTCGAGAACCCGCTACCGTATTCCGGCTCTAATTGATCAGCAATAAATTTAGTTAGGTAATTGCCGTAATCCGCGCGCTCTTTTCCTTGTTGTTCTTCTTCGAAAATGCGTTGGCCTATTTGCCAATACATTAACGTACGCTCATGGTCAACCAGCCTGATCGCCTTGTCTTTAGCATCATGAATAATGGCTTGAATATCAGCTATGACAGATTGATTAATAAGCATCGTATGAAGAATTATGGTTCAATCGCAAAACTACAAAAATAGAGGATGTATTAAAGAAGCTGAATACTAACCGGAATCATGGCAAATCAAATCAATTATAACGGGAATAATTTGTTTCCTAAATTTGAGAAAGACTAAGTTTCTACCTTAAATGAAAGATGACCGATTAAATCTATACAAGTCCCTATTCAAAGGTAGAGAAGATGTATTTGCATTACGATGGGAAAAAGGTGGCAAAAGCAATTATATGCCTGCTTACAGTTTTGATCCACACCGATATCGGCTGCATCAAATGAAAGGTGGTACTTTTCAAACCTTTACGGATAAATCATATCAAATTTTAACAGACGACCATTTAATTAAACATCTAAAGGGTGAGCAAGTTGTGGGCTTTTATCCATTATTGCAGAATAACACATCCTGGTTCATCGCTGCCGATTTTGATGAAGCAGATTGGGTTGAGGAATGCAGGACATTTATCAAAATTTGTGAGAAACATGATATACCTGCCTACTTGGAGCGTTCGCGTTCCGGCAAAGGCGGCCACGTATGGATATTTTTCGAAGAAGCCTATGAAGCATTCAAAAGCAGAAAGATAATGATGTCCCTGTTACAAAAAGCGAGTTTGATTTCTGTTTTCGATAAAAACTCAAGTTTTGACCGCCTGTTCCCCAATCAGGATTACCATTCAAAAAAAGGCTTGGGGAATCTTATTGCTTTACCCTTAAACAAAACGAGCTTAAATAATGGCAATAGCTGTTTCATTGATCCCGATACTTTGCAGCCCTTTGATGACCAGTGGGTGTTTTTAAAAACGATTAAGCGGATTACGATAAACCAGCTCAATTACATCTACAAAGAACAAACTGATCACAACGAACTTTCAACAGGATTGTTTCAAAAAGAACAGCCTATAGCGGGCAAGGTAACAATTATCTTGAACAATGGAATCCATATTAGCCGCATAGGATTGCCCGCTTCACTTGTTGGTTTTTTAAAAGAGGCACTAAACTTTGCCAACAATGAATACCAGGTAAAAAAGAACATCAATAAAAATATGTTTGGCGTAAAACGCTACTTTAAACTGTTGAACGAAACGTCAGAATCGATTTCAGTGCCCCGCGGTTTTATCGGTAGATTATTGCGTTTTTGTAAAGAGCAGCAAATTGAATATGTGCTCGAAGATCAAAGAAAGAAAGCAGAGCTAATCAGTTTTAAGCAGCTGCTAAAAAAGATTTTGGAATTATTGTTGCTCCGCCTGGCTCCGGTAAAACGGTATTGAGTTTGGCCATTATAAAAGACAAGCAGCAACCAGCCCTCATTTTAGTTCATCGCAAGCAGTTGGCAGACCAATGGATGGAACGTATAGAATCCTTCCTGGGGATTCCCAAAAAAGATATTGGACGTATTGGGCAGGGGAAAAATAGAGCTGGTAAACACATTACGGTAGCAATGATCCAAAGCATGGAAAAAGCATTGGAATCAACTGAATCACTGGAACTAATGAATGCTTTTGGTACCGTTATTATTGACGAATGTCATCACGTACCGGCGGAAACTTATCAGCGGGTTATTGGGAAACTAAACAGTTACTATATGTACGGCCTCACGGCTACACCATTTAGGAAATACAACGATGGCAAGTTAATATTTATTCATTTGGGTGAAATCATCCATGAGATTAAAGCACCGGAGGTGCAAAATCAACCCGGAACGCAAATCATCATTAGAGATACCGACCTACTTGTTCCCTTTAATACTAAAACAGACAAGTTCGAAACGCTATTTAAGATTCTGGTACATGATTCAGGAAGGAATCAAATCATTTTAAATGATGTTATTTCACAGCTAAATGCTGGTAAGAAAGCCGTTATCATCACAGAACGAAAAGAGCATATTACTTCGCTGCAACAATATTTAAAACAACATTACGATACCATTGCATTAAGTGGCGAGGATTCTGACTTAAATAAAAAATCTAAATGGGCTGCCATAAATAAAGGCGATTTCCAGGTGTTGATTACAACGGGCCAGTATTTTGGCGAAGGAACCGATATTCAAAATATAGAATGCTTATTTTTAGTTTACCCATTCGCTTTTGAAGGTAAGCTCATCCAATATATCGGCAGGGTACAACGATCAGAAGTATCGCCCATTATTTATGATTATCGCGACCACAAGATCAGCTACTTGGAAAGGCTGTTTCAAAAAAGAAATCTGTATTATAAAAAGCTTGATCAAAGTAACCTAACGAGTCCTATAGATGAAAGCGAAGTAGTAAGCGGTCAAATCAATGAAAAAATTGAGGTGCCAATTGAACAATTAGAGTTTAGATTTGGCAGCATTGCTTTTAAATATGCCATTGCTAACTTTAATGAAAAAGAAGTTGAGTTTGAAATAGAGAATCTCAATGTCAGGCCAGAGTTTACCGTACTTAAACCATATTTTATCCGGTTCCTCAAAAGCACAACTGTGTTAGTTTATATCCGGGCCACTTTCCAAAATAACAGGCTGGTATTTAAATCAGCTACCTCAAATGATCTTGATAAAATAAATCGTGAGGTCATTGAAAGCGTCAAGTTCCGGTTCCTAAATAAAGAGATCATTAAAGGCATCCCTATGGGAGAAGAAAACCTATTGGATGCAGGACAAGTACAAGGTGGTAACGAACAATCGATTTATACCAACGAAGATGACTTATTGGAAAATATACTGGCACTCAAACAATATAAACACCATCGCCATCTTCGATACCTTTCCCAAAAACATGAACGATCTATACTAAAACTTCGTTTTGTATTGGAGCCCTTCTCTTTTGTGTTTCTGCTTTCTGGCAATAATCAGTACCATTTGGTATGGGAAACCTTGGATACAGAAGAGGCAACATATATATGGCATATCGAGAAGTTTACATATGAACTTGAAAGGAGTATAAAGCGGATAGATGGGCTACTTGGACAGATACGAACAAAAGGGCGACAGGAGTATCTTGAAACTAATCCTGAACACTTTAGCCGCATTGTGCATGATTACTCTGACGACAAAGGCTTCATTATTTGGAAGGACCTATTAGAAGAAAAGTTATTTTAAGTTAAAAAAGAACCGGATTATTTATATTCCGATAAGTTTTATAATCTTTCGTCAGAGACATCATCTTGATTAAGAATTTTTGCAAAACCGCCTATTTCAATCAATTCATCGACAAAACGGTGCGGGTTTTGTACTGTTATCCACCCAAACGCCTTTCAAGTTATCTTGGAGGGCGTTCTCATTTTAAGCCGATTTTCAAACCATCGAATAGCGAAAAGAGCTGCTTTTGGTTTAAGCCCTTTATTTTCTGTAATTAACTTCAATACATGACGAGATCGTAAATCAAAGAAATTATTTATGTAAGTTTGTGTTGATGAATTGTAAAAAACTTTACATTATCTCAGGTTGCAATGGGGCTGGAAAAACAACTGCATCGTTCACTATCTTACCTGAAATTTTAGATTGTAAAGAGTTTGTCAATGCTGATGAAATTGCAAAGGGCTTATCTCCTTTTCAACCAGAAAAAGCTTCGTTTGAAGCAGGTCGAATATGCTAAACCGAATTAACGAATTGCTCTCGGAAAATGAAAATTTCGCATTCGAGACAACATTAGCAACAAGAAGTTATAAAGGCAAAATTGAAGAAGCTAAAAAAAACGGATATCAAACAACATTATTATTCTTCTGGCTTCAAAACGTTGAGTTGGCAAAAGAACGTGTAAAAATAAGGGTATCAGAAGGGGGACATAATATCGAACCAGATGTCATCGAAAGAAGATATAGTAAGGGAATTAAAAACTTATTTGATATCTATCTACCAATTGTTGACGCTGCCTTAATTTTTGATAACTCGGAAGGAAAACACGAGCTTTTAGCTGATAAGCAAATTGATGGTTTATTGAATATTATAAATCAGGAAAAATCCGACCACTTAAAAAATTGCTATGACAGTTTCCCAAATTTAACATAGAACGAAATTGACCGGGGAACCGGGGTCACAAAGCTTAATTTTAAGCCCATTCCTCCTTGCTTCCTTGGGGGTCACATACGGTCGGAATGTCAGGTGCTTCACTTTTGCCCTTTTTCCAAGATCTGAAACACTTTTTTACTTTCGTTCTGGTTAAATGCGATCTCTTACTTTCTACTTCGTTTTCCCTGTTTTTTAAAGGGGGGGTGAAATAATAAGAATGGGGGGGCACATACCTTAAGTGGGTACAGACAACCAAGGAAATACAAATTGAGGAAAAAAAAATAAAATCCTTAAAGGACTTGAAAAAGTTTACGAGAAACTGATTGAATTTAAAAAAGCAAAAAATAGTGTGCTGGTTGTAATTCGAGACAATAAAATTGTAAAAATAAAGCCTGAATAAAAGCACAGTTTTACAGTATTGTTTAAACGCTAAAATAGGAAGATAGCTAATAAGTGCTCTCTACCAGTTTGGGCATCGATCTCTATCAGTACCTTAGATTTATCGGCGTTCAAGAATTTTGGAAAAATCTCCAATTTCAACCAAATCTTTCACAAAATGGTTCGAGTTCCGCACCGTTATCCACCCCGAGTTTTAAAGCAGCCTGATCTAAGGCCCATTTTACTGCCTGTTCCACCACTGGCTGTAGGTAGGCGGCCATTTCCTCAGCATTCATTTCAAAAACGTCTTTCATAATGCATGTGCTTCGTTAAAAGCAAATTTAATGAATTGCCATAAATTATACACGCAAGCAAATAATTGCCGAATCTGTCATTGATTGCTACTAATAAACTATGTGTTTATCTATCTATAGATTTAGCTGTATATTCAAATTAGTAGCGCTGTAAAGACTTTAGGGCGAGACATATTCCAAATTCAATGCATTTTGTAGAATGGTTGCCCAAAGTTGATACCCTTTTCTACTAAGATGAAGACCATCGGCAACGAAATAATCAGAGTTGGGTTTTCCCTCGTCGTTTAACATCGGTGTAAAAATTTCTACCCAACTCCAATTCGGATGATGATTGATCTCTTTGGATATAATTTCATTTGTATATTTAAATTGATCAATAAGGCCCCAGCGAGCAATACTTGGCTTTAAAGAAATAAAATAACAGGGGATCGTACCGTATTTCTTTCTTACCGCTTCTATTAATTCTTTAAAAAAGAGGCATACCTCTTGAGGATGTCGACCATCCGCCAGATCATTATCGCCGGCATAAATAATTATCCTATTGGGCCGATAACCAGACATAATCCGGTCAAAGAACCAAGCACAAGCAGCTAGGGTAGAACCGCCAAAGCCAAGGTTTACGGTACTCAGATTTTTAAAATCGTCAGCGAGGTTCGTCCACTGCCTAATAGATGAGCTTCCATAGAATAAGGTATCGGGCGCATAAGTTAGCGCAGCACGTTCTTTTTCCAAATTTAGAATCTCATCTTCATACCAAAGCATACCACTGCGTTTAAGGTGTCAAACCTAATTAAATGATTTCTAAATAAATTATTAAAAACCATTCAGAATAATCCCTGATAAGATTTCGTTGAAGGTTAGCCGTCAGACAAAATTTATGATAAGGTTAGCGATAAACTTATTATAAATATGCACTTCTAAATCTTGGCAAGATTTTTAATTATTTTTTTAAACCTTACTAAAAAAAGTAATTTTTTAGTATTTTAGAAGTGTCGAAAATCCTTTGGCAAATTCAATGCTTTTCTTGGTATTCAGCGATTAGATATAATTGAACATATAATATCTGAGTTTTTATTACAGAACCGCACGCCAAAAAAGGCTTATAAAATGTGCAGTTTATCGGATGAAAAAAAGACTAATTAGTGAATAAGCCCGAGATGATCTAGCAGAGGCAAGCCACTAATGATCAAACTGGAAGGTTTTATGATCAGCTTAAATAAAGGGACTAATATTATTAAATAAAAAAGATATTAAAGAAACTATTAACGAATCACGCAAGAATCCATGTATACGAAAGAGACGGCAGAAGCGGCAAACCTTAATTTTGAATTTGAAGTCAATCAGTTTTTGCGTAATTGGATTTTTGAACATGAAGGTGAAACGTTACTTCGGTTCGATCAATCTTTAGAGGAATATTTGTCAAATGATGCGTTACGCGATTTTTTCCTGCACTCAGTTCATCCTCTTGAACAATTGTTGCAACAAAGAGGAGTTGCATGTCATTTAGGAAGAGACGTAAGTGAGGTCTATTTTAACCCAACATCGGGAGACCCTTTATTCGCTTCTATAGAACAGCGTATATACAACCTTGCCCACAGGATGGATAGCGAAAAGATGCATATTCCGTTCCGTTCTGTACATCCATGTAAACAAACCGAGGCAGGCGATAATTCGGATATTAGTACTTATCCAGTTGAATCAGAGCAAATACGCTATAATAGTGGCAATCATTTTACCAGCCGTCCGGCTAACGGAAACGTTTTCGATGAAAACAGTAAAAGGTGTTCGGTTAAGTCGGACGGCAACTTAAATGTTATGTTCAAGCGAGGATTTCTGGAAGATCGCTTACAAGATATTAAAGAACAGGTAATAGCATTACATGAAGCTGGTGAAAAAGAGTTGCAATTCTTTGTAGTATGCAGTCGGCATTCGCCTACAGAGGGGCATTTTGGGACGTCTTTAGTCATAATGGACCCATTAAATCCCCATTTTCCAATACGTGTATTGGTCTGCGATACTTTACTGAAGGAGCTTCCCCAACATCCGCGTTGGTGGAATCATTTTATTGCTGAATATGCTAACATATTTGGTAATGCGATAGGTGAAATCATTGAAGATCTTTCACTTCCTTTACAAAAAGTAAATATTAAAGGCGATGACCCTTTCAGGCATGATTGGGATTGTCCATATTATGTAACCAGTATGACCGATGCCTTAGCTGATCTAATTCTAAAAGATCCAGAGTTGATTTTAAACGGGAGCTTACATGAGATCCATAATGAAATGAAAAAGTCAATGCGGGATTATTATATGCCCAATCTAATAATCAAAGACAGACAAGATATAAAATACATTAACAGTTTAAAACGATGGAATAGCGGCCAAATATTAATTAAGGAATTAATGCTCGATATTGCACGGAACTCTTCATACGAAGTTTAAATAATTAATTTGACGCGTGCATTATCCGCTTAAATAAAGTTAGAAAAAATCAATCGCTTCCGGTACTGGCGGATTCGAATTTCATTTGCTCCCCAGACCCTGGGCAGAATTCGAACCAATTGGTAGAACAATTAAAGATTTTAAACGAATTAAAAGTGGCTTAAACGGGTTCAATTGCCTTATGGGCTACTACAATAAGTTTAAACTTATAACTATTTGATAGTTAGATATTTAAACTTATTTTTTAGATAGGGTGTTTTCTCGATCATTCGTTTACTGCAATAATATAACTATCTATTATTCAGATATTTGAACGATTTTGCGGGTGTTCTAATCCCTTTTGGAGGTTTGTTCTGAATACTATTTAAATTTCAGAGTCTAAATATTTATCACACCCACCTCAAA
>Ga0193742_1002480_pt1 | contig 10593 bp, 8 predicted proteins | sample L2c1metaG_FD_165511 | JGI IMG/M metagenome (GOLD analysis project Ga0193742, IMG submission 165511) | Soil microbial communities from a riparian zone of the East river system, Colorado, United States - L2c1 | ecosystem: Environmental > Terrestrial > Soil > Riparian zone | place: USA: East River... | reverse complement strand
GTATGCGGAATGTCTTCACGCCGGCTCAACTGAAGCTGAAGGTCGGCGACACCGTGACCTGGACCAACCATGACGACATTCCGCATACCGTGGTCTCCGCCGGCAAATTCAGGTCGAAGGCGATGGATACCGACGGCAGCTTCTCGTTTACCTTCACCGCCGCCGGCGACTATCAGTATTTTTGCTCGCTGCACCCGCACATGACGGGGACGATCAAGGTTGAATAGCGGCCAAAACCAAGGCATCACACGTATGCCCGGCCAGTGGATCGAAGCCGGCCGGGCATACGCATCTCCAGCAGCAGCCGGGCAACAGGCGATGCCGATCAATGCTTCAGGCGACGATCCCAGAAAGGCGCAGCGCTTTCGCGATGCCGCCCTGCCGTATCTCGACGACGTCTACACGCTTGCGCGCTATTTGCTGCGCAACGCCGACGATGCCGACGACGCCGTGCAGGAATGTTATCTGCGGGCGCTGAAGCATTTCGACAGCTATCGGGGCCCCGCGATGAAGCCCTGGTTGTTCGCGATCCTGCGCAACGTCTGTCGCGCCGAATATGCGCGGCGCGCGGGTGCGCCGACCACCGACCTCGACGCGCTACCCGACGACGCGGCACAAACGCCGTTGTGGCAGGAAGCGCAGGAGACGCCGGAGACCCAGATATTGCGCGAGCTCGACGCCTCGGCGGTGCAGCAACTGGTCGCCGCCCTCGCCGAACCGTTCCGGGAGACTTTCGTGCTGCGTGAAATTCACAATCTTTCTTATCGCGAAATCGCCGACATCGTCGCAGCCCCAGTCGGCACCGTGATGTCGCGCCTCGCGCGCGCCCGCGCCATGCTTCGATCGGCATGGATGGCGGAAGAGGAGCAAAAGACATGACTTGCGACGAGGCAGAGATCCTTCTTCACGCATTGATCGACGGCGAGCTCGATGCCGGGCATAGCCGCGACGTCGAGGAGCATGTCGCGGGATGTCCGCGCTGCGTCGCGGCGCTGGCCGACTATCGCGAGATGAGCAAGGCCATCGCCGGCGCCAATCTGCGCTATAGCGCGCCGCTCAAGCTTCGCCGGCGCATCGAGGCGTCGTTGCCGCAGGCGCTGCCGCAAACATCGGCGCCGAGCCGCCGCTCGGTGATCAGGGGCTTTGCGATGGGATCGGCGGTGTCGGCGCTCGCGGCGACCGGCCTCGTCGCCATCGTGCTGCGCAACGATGACGAGCAGCGCCTCCTGTCGGAGGTCGTCACCGCGCACCTGCGCTCGCTGCAGGCCGGCCATCTGATCGACGTGGTCTCGACCGACCAGCACACCGTAAAACCCTGGTTCAACGGCAAGCTCGACGTCTCGCCGCCGGTGATCGATCTCACCGCGCAAGGTTTTACGCTGATCGGCGGCCGGCTCGATTATGTCGATGTCAGGGCGATCGGCGCCGTGGTCTATCGCCGGCGCCAGCACGTCATCAATTTGTTCGTCGCCCAGACCGCCAACACCGAACGCCGTGCGGCCAAGATGGAAACCATGCAGGGCTTCAATGTCAGGCGCTGGAGCGAGCAAGGCATGAACTTCTGGGCGGTCAGCGACATCGCGCCCGACGAACTCGCCGAGTTCGGCGAAAAGTTCGAGGCCACGCTAAGGGGCAGCACGGGCTAGCACGTTCCGCGCCGGGTCAATCAAGCGGAGCCAATTAGTTCGATTGCCGGCCGCTTACGCCGACTTGCGCACCGCGTTGTCGACCAGCGTCTTGCCGAGCGACCAGATCGCGCCGGGCACCTTATGGCTGGAGGCGATCACGGTATCGAATGCGGTCTCGATCCAGCTGCAATCCTGCTCGGTGATGACCAGCGGCGGCAACAGCTTGATGGTGTGGCTGCCGTGGCCGGAGACCTGGGTCAGGATCTTGTGATCCTTGAACAGCGGCACCGTGATGAGCTGGCAGAACAGGCCCTTGCTGGCGCTCTCCAGCACGTTCCACGATGCCTTCAGCCGCAACGACTTTGGCGGGCCGAACTCAAGGCCGATCATCAGGCCCTTGCCGCGAACCTCTTTGAGCAATTCATAGCCCGGAACCATCCGGGTCAGCGCCAGCCGAAGTTCGGCGCCGCGCTTGGCGGAGGCCTCGATCAGCTTTTCCGACTTGATCACTTCAAGGGTCGCGATCCCCGCCGCCATCGCCAGATCGTTCTTGGCGAATGTCGATCCATGCACGACGGCGCGGTCCATTCGATTGAAGATCTTGTCGAAGATGCTCTTGCGGGTCAGCAATGCGCCGACCGGAACGTGGCCGCCCGACAGCGCCTTGGCGAGCAGCACCATGTCGGGTTCGACATTCCAATGCTCGACCGCGAGGAACCTGCCGGTGCGGCCGATACCGGTCTGGATTTCGTCGGCGATGAACAGCGTGCCGTATTTCTTGCAGAGCGCGGCTGCGCCCGGCAGGAATTCATCGGTGGGCATATTGACGCCCTTGCCCTGGATCGGCTCGACAATGAAGGCTGCAACCTGGCGTGATGACAGCGCCTGTTCGAGCGCTGCCAGATCGTTAAAAGGGATGGGCGTGCACCCCGGCAGCAGCGGCTCGAAGCCGCCACGGAAGTTGGCATCGCCGGTCAGCGACAATGCGCCGTAGGACAGGCCGTGGAAGGCATGGGCGCAGTAGACGATGCCCGGCCGGTCGGTGGCGCCGCGTGCGAATTTGATCGCAGCTTCGACACATTCGGCGCCCGAATTCGCAAAAAAGACCTTATCCAGGTAGGGGACATATTCCAGCAGGCGTTCAGCCAATACGCCCGCCAGCGTCGAGACGTCGAGTTGCACCAGATTGGGCAGGTCGCTATCGAGGACGCTCTTCAAGGCCTCGCGCAGGGCGGGATGATTGCGGCCAATCGCAAAAACGCCAAAACCGCTGAGTAGATCGAGATAACGGGCATCGTCGCGATCGTACAGATACTGACCCTGGCCCTTCTGAAAGCCGACGTCGTAGCCGATCGTTTTAAGGACCCTTACGAGTTGTTCGTTGAGATGGCGGGTATGCATGGAACTGCGCTGCGACTGGCGGTCCACAAACATCTCGGAAACGTCTAGATTCGGATATAACATCAGCTACATACTTCGATTGATGGTCATTTCGTCAACTGAAAACACTCAATGTGGCGTTTTGCCCCTCGATTTTGACCATCTAGATAAGCATAGGTTTAAAGCCATGTTGCACCGCCTACGACACATCAAGCGTACCGTAACATACTCCGCAATATTTTTGGTAACAGCCCTTGCGCCGGCTTTTGCTGCTGATCCGACCGGCGATTGGCGGGTGCAGGATGGCGTAGCTAACATCCGCGTTGCCGAATGCAATGGAAGCATGTGGGGCGTAGTGGCCTGGGAGAAAATCTCCGGCGGCCACGATACCAACAATCCCGATGCCTCAAAACAGAACAGACTGACCTTGGGGATGCCGATTCTGCTCGACATGAAGAAAACGGCGGGCGTCGATCAGTGGGAAGGCCAAGTTTATAACGCCAAGGACGGCCAAACTTACAGTTCCACGATCAGACCCACCGGTCCTGACCAGCTTGAGATCAAGGGCTGCGTGCTGGGCTTCCTGTGCGGCGGCGAAACCTGGACCCGGGTCGCGCCCCCGATACCGTCCAGCCCGGTCAACAGCATGGCGAAAGGCGGACCGAAGACCACCGGCGCATTGCCTAAAACCGGTGCATCTGCAACGGCTTCGGCCGCCCCCAAGCCACCGGCGGTCAACACTTCCGCGACAAAAATGGCCGGCCAGAAGGTCGCCACATCAGGACATCCGTCCGACCCGGTTGGCGATATCTGCCTACTCCCCGACATCGCGCGGTTTGCCCATTAACGCGGGCTGGAACAACAACACCGCGGCCAACGTCGTGACCAGCGAGAGCGCCAGCAATTCACCCATGCTGGCGGTGCCGGGATGACTCGATAGCCACAGGCTGCCGAACGCCGTGGCTGTCGTCAGCGCGCTGAAAAATATCGCGCGTGTCAGGCTCGATTGCAGCAGATTTGTTCTGCCGGCGCGCCACGCCGTGACGTAATAGATCTTGAATGCGACGCCGACGCCAAGCAGCAATGGCAACGCGACGATGTTGGCGAAGTTGAGCGGCAACCCGATCAGCACGCAGATTTCCAGTGTCACGGCGCCCGCGACCAGCAGCGGGACCAGCGTCAGCAGCACGTCGGTGATCCGACGCAGCGTGAGCCAGAGCAGAAGACTGATCACGATCAGCGCGCAGATTCCGGCCTGAATGAAGGCCCTGACGACGGTTTCGCCGGACTTTAGAATCGATACCGGTCCGCCGATCGCGGTGGGTTCGACATCGAGCACCGCGCCGGCAAACTTGCGCAGCGTGGCGTTGTCATTGGGATCGCCGCGCGGCAGCGCCTCGACGCGCTGCAAGCCGTCCTTGGTCTTCCATGAACGGACCAGACCGTCCGGCAGCGTCTTCAGGCTGACCGGCTGCGCCTGCAGCGTGTCCTTGAGCTGGTCGAGCACGATCTTCAGCGGCGTGACGAAGATGGCCTGGGTCTTGTCCCGGATCGCCTGACTGGAATCGGCAAGCTTTTCCAGCGCATCGGCCAGCCGCCGCGACGCCACGGCACCAGGACCTTTGCCGTCGCCGGCAGCCCTCCGCAGGCTTTCCACCGTGCTCTTCAAGGCCTCGACATTCTCGGCGTCGGAGGGAGCGGCGTCGATCGAATCCGGGTTGAGCGCCGGATTGAGCACCTTGGCGCCTTCGGCGATCAGCTTCAGTTTCGCCGGCTGGTCGTCCGGCACGAAGCTTTCCAATGACCTGACCTCGAGGACTTCCGGCACCTTCTCCAGCCTGGCCTGGATTTTCCTGGCGTCTTCATCCGAATTCGTCATCACGTTGATGGCGTTGGCGCCGGTGTTCGGGTCTTTTCTCAGATCGAGATAGGTCGCGATCGATTCGGCCTTCGGACTGCGCAGATTGATCGGGTTGAAATCGAATCTCAGGAAGTAAAGCAGCGGCAGGCCGGCCACGCAGATCACGAGCGTGCCGACGATAATGATCACGCGATGCTTTTCCAGGAAGTGATCGACCGGCGCCAGAAACGCGTAGCCGACCGCCTCCTTCTCCCCGGGAGGATTGAGCAGTCTCAGCAGCGCCGGCAGCACCGTGATGCTGCTCACGAAAGCCACCAGCATGCCGACGCCGGCGATCTTGCCGAGCTCCGAGACCCCTTTGTAGTCGGTCGGCAGGAACGAGAGGAAGCCGGACGCGGTCGCCATCGCAGCCAGCGAAAGCGGCACGGCGACATGGCGCGCCGCGCTTTCCAGCGCCTGTCGCAGATCATCGCTTTTGAAGCGCTCCGAGCGGTAGCGAACGCTGAACTGGATGCCGAAGTCGACGCCGAGGCCAACGAACAGAACCGCGAATGCGACCGAGAGCAGGTTCAGCGACCCCACCATCATCAAGCCCACGGCCGTAGTGATCGACAGGCCGATGAACAAATTGACGAACACGGCGAAGATGATCTTGCCCGAATGCAACGCCATCCAGAGAATGAGCAGCACCACCAGCACGGTACCGATGGCGTTGACGACGGCGCCGTCCTGAACCGTGGCGAATTCTTCGTCGGCCATCGGGACCGGCCCGGTCAGCCGGACCCGCGCGCCATATTTGCCCTGGAAATCGAGATCTTTCGCGGCCTCCCGGATCGCGTCGCTGCCGTCCTTGCCAGGCTCCAGCGCATTGAAGTCGAGGATCGGCTTGAACTCGATGAAGGCTCGCCGATCCGCATCGGTCAACGGCTTGTCGCTGACAAGTTGGCGCCAGGAGAAGGTCGCGCTGCCGGTTTTCAAGACCTTCTCGATCGTCTCGGCAATCAGGTTGAACGGCCGCTGGGTGCTGTCGAGCTTGACTTGGCCGCGTTTGACGCCGGCAAGCCCAGTTTCCAGTGCGCCGGTCAGTCCGCGTATCGAGGGATCGCCGGCGATGATTTCGATCAAGGGCGCCGCGGAAGCAAATTGGCCGGTCAGCTCACGCACCTGGGCTTCCGGAAGATACAGCAGCCCGTTCTTGGCAAAGAATTCTCCAGAGCCGAGCGGCTGTACGGAGGAAAAATGCTTGGTGTCGCCGGCCAGTCTCTGCACCAGCGCGGCCGTCGCGGCACTGGTGAGTTCCGGCGTCGGGGCATCCACCACCGCGAGCGTCGTGCTGTCGCGATCGAACGCCTTATCGAACTGGTTGTCGCGCTTGCGCCAATCGAGCTTGTTCGAAATCAGCGTGTTGATGTCAGTATTGATCTGGAAATTCTGGGCGGTGTAGTAGCCCCCGGCGATCGCCAAGATGAGTGCGACAAGAACCGTGACAGTGGCAAACCGCGTACAAGCTTTAACGACCGATACGACAAAACTTGTCAGCACATCTAATCTTTCTAATGTAAGGGCTCCGCAGGAACGCCCGCTGTCTAGCGGAGTTCGACCCGTCGATCCAACATTTGCTTTGGATGTTTTCTGTCAGAGCACGGAGAGACAAATAACGCGAAACTTGCCCAAATCGTGCCCTGAGAACGGTATAATTCGGATCGGCCTGTCGTAAAGTGACGAACAAATGAGGATTCCGTAACTTCCCGCCATGGCGGTTACAATATATTGTATTATAGTACCGCCGCAACCAGGCTGATCGCTTACGCTCCGCCTTTCCTATCAGATTATTTTTTGACACAAAGCCCTGTGCATTCATGCGCTTAACGGCGAGATGGAGGCGAAATCGGGTCGTGGTGTGGATATTGTGGATACCTGATGGCACGGAGAAACAGTATGAGTTTGGTGCAACTTGCGTAACGGGCATCCCATGGAAGTGTTTCTCGCGCAGCCGCGCGGATTTTGCGCCGGCGTCGTGCGCGCCATCGAGATCGTCGAGCGTGCGCTCGAGAAGTATGGCCCGCCGGTCTATGTGCGCCATGAGATCGTGCACAACAAATACGTGGTCGAAAGCCTTAAAAACAAGGGCGCGATCTTCGTCGAGGACCTCTCGGAAGTGCCGCCCAAGGCGGTGACCGTGTTCAGCGCCCATGGCGTGGCCAGGAGCGTCGAGGAAGAGGCCGCCTCCCGCGGCCTGCCGGTGCTCAACGCCACCTGCCCGCTGGTGACCAAAGTCCACAACCAGGGCAAGCGCTATATGTCCAAGGGTCGCGCGCTGGTCCTGATCGGGCATGCCGGCCACCCGGAGGTCGAGGGAACCATGGGTCAGGTCCCGGGCCCCGTGGTGCTGGTCCAGAACGTCGACGACGTGGCGGCGCTGACCTTGCCGGTGGACACCCCGGTGGCTTACATCACCCAGACCACCCTGAGCGTAGATGACACAAAGGATATAATTCTCGCCCTCCAGCAGCGGTTTAAAGATATTCAAGGCCCGGACATCCGGGATATCTGCTATGCGACACAGAACCGCCAATCTGCGGTAAGGGACCTGAGCAAACTCGTGGATGTGATCCTGGTGGTGGGGGCCACCAACAGTTCCAACTCAAACAGGCTGCGTGAAATCGGCACCGAAGTGGGTGTCGCGAGTTATTTGATTGCTGATGGCAGCGAACTCAACCCGGAATGGCTGAAGGACGCAAAGGCCGTCGGCATCACCGCCGGCGCCTCGGCGCCGGAGGTTCTGGTCGACGACGTGATCGAGGCCTTGAAGCGCATCGGACCGGTCTCGGTCTCGGTGCTTCCGGGCCGGGAAGAGAACATTGAATTCCGGCTTCCGGCCGAACTGACGACGGGCTGATCTAGAATAGCGGGCTGACTAACCACTCTACCTGAGTCCAGAAAGAAGATTCGTAATGGCAATACCGTTCTTCAAGGAAATGCGTATCGGCGGCTATCTGATCAAGCAGAAGCTGCTGGGCCGAAAACGCTATCCGCTGGTGCTGATGCTCGAGCCGTTGTTCCGCTGCAACCTCGCCTGCGTCGGCTGCGGCAAGATCGACTATCCCGACGCGATCCTCAACCGCCGCATGTCGGCGCAGGAATGCTGGGATGCCGCCGACGAATGCGGCGCGCCGATGGTGGCGATCCCCGGCGGTGAGCCGCTGATCCACAAGGACATCGGCGAGATCGTGCGCGGCCTCGTGGCGCGCAAGAAATTCGTCTCGCTGTGCACCAACGCGTTGCTGCTGGAAAAGAAGCTCGATCTGTTCGAGCCGTCGCCCTATCTGTTTTTCTCGGTGCATCTCGACGGCCTGAAGGAACATCACGACAAGGCGGTCTCGCAGAAGGGCGTGTTCGATCGCGCGGTCTCGGCGATCAAGGCCGCCAAAGCACGCGGCTTCACCGTCAACGTCAACGCGACGATCTTCGACGGCCACCCCGCCGAGGAAATCGCCAAGTTCCTCGACTTCACCACCGAACTCGGGGTCGGGGTTTCGATGTCGCCGGGCTACGCCTATGAGCGCGCGCCCGACCAGGAGCACTTCCTGAACCGGACCAAGACCAAGAAGCTGTTCCGCGACGTGTTCGCGCTCGGCAAGGGCAAGAAGTGGAACTTCATGCATTCCGGCCTGTTCCTGGACTTCCTGGCCGGCAACCAGAGCTATGAATGCACCCCGTGGGGCATGCCTGCGCGCAATATTTTCGGCTGGCAGAAGCCCTGCTATCTGCTCGGCGAAGGCTATACCAAGACCTTCAAGGAGCTGATGGAGACCACGGACTGGGACACCTACGGCACCGGCAAGTACGAGAAGTGCGCCGACTGCATGGCGCATTGTGGCTACGAGCCGACCGCGGCCAGCGCAGCCCTCGTCAACCCGTTGAAGGCGATGTGGGTGGCGTTCCGCGGTATCCGCACCACGGGCCCGATGGCGCCGGAAATCAATCTCGAAAAGCAGCGCCCGGCGCAGTACATCTTCTCGGCCGAAGTGCAGATGCGCCTGTCGGAGATCCGCCGCGACGAGGCCGCCGCGGCACAAATGAAGGCGCAGCAAAAGGCATCGACCGCCGCTTGAGGCGGTCGCGGGTCAGGCAGCCAACTCAAAAGCAAAACAGGGCGCGATACGATCGCGCCCTGTTTTCGTTGAGAACCGGACCAGTGCGGCGACGCGGATGGCGGCGCCGGCCAAGCTTATGCTGCGGCTTTGAGCTCCACGGGGGCGAACGTCTCTTCGTCCAGCAGAAAACTTCGGCAGCCGCGCAGGCTGCGCAGTGCGCGGTTGAAATCGATCCCGGTGGAGACCAAAGCGCGCAACGACAGCGGGTTGCGCGCCACGCCGCGTAGAACCTTGCGCAGATCGATGTCGCCGTTCGGCTTGATCGCGCTCATCGCGATCGCCGGCAACGCGCGGCTGGCGGGATCGCTGATGACGCGCAGGGCCGCGAATGGCAGGCCCACCTCGGTGGCATAGGCGGCAGCGATATGGCTTTCCATATCGACCGCCGCAGCGCCGGTTGCCGACCACAGCGCGGCCTTGCCGGCGCGTGCCGCGATAACCTTTTCGACGCCCGCCAGGCCGCCCCTGACGACGCGCCGGCGCTTCAGCGTGACGCTGGCGATCTGCTCCTCGTTGAGCGGCAGCTCGGCCAGCCAGCGTGCATCACCGGCCAGCACTTCCGTCGCCACCACAATGTCGCCCGATTTCAACGTGGGATCCAACCCGCCGGCGACGCCGAAACTGATGACGCCCCTGAATGAGGCTGGGTCCAGAGTCGCAAGCAGCGACCGCAATTGCCGGGGGTTGCTGCTGCTGCAGATGACCGCCATACCCGGCCCGGTCGCGATTCGCGCCTCCTGCACCAGTCCCGTCACAATCAGCACCGGCCGCGGGTCAACTCGATTGCCCGCGGAAACCCCATCCCCCGCCCCCAAATTCACATCCCGACCCCTACAACCCTGCTGTTGGTGCTGTTCAAATTTCGATACCGCGCAAGCGCCCACAACGGAAAGAACTTCGAATAACCATGATATCTCAGATAAAACACCCGCGGAAAGCCTGTTGCCGTGTAACGCTGCTCGTCCCAGAGTCCTTTTTCGGTCTGTGTGCTTTTTAGGTACTCCACCCCCCGCAAAACTGCGGGATTTTCGACCTCGCCCGCCGCCATCAGACCAAGCAAAGCCCATGCCGTTTGCGAGGCGGTGGTGGGCGCGCCGTCGAATCCCTTGTAGTCGAGTCGGTAGCTGGTGGCGTCCTCGCCCCAGCCGCCATCGGCGTTCTGGATCGACACCAGCCAATCCACCGCCTTGCGCATCATCGGGTCCTGGTGGCCCACGCCGGCGGCATTGAGGGCGCACAGCACCGACCAGGTGCCGTAGACGTAATTGAGGCCCCAACGGCCATACCACGACCCTTCCGCGAGCTGGGTCCGCCGCAGATAAGCCACCCCATCGGCAACCGCTTTGCTGGTTTGCACGGTCTCGCCGAGCTGGGCCAGCATCGAGATGCAGCGCGCCGTGACGTCCTCGGTCGGCGGGTCGAGCAGCGCGCCGTGATCCGAGAACGGGATGTTGTTGAGATAATATTCGAGATTGTTGACGTCGAACGCGGCCCAGCCGCCATCGCGGCTTTGCATGCCCTCGATCCATTCGCGGCCGCGGGCGATCGCGGTATCAAATTCACGGCT
>Ga0193742_1002479_pt1 | contig 10596 bp, 10 predicted proteins | sample L2c1metaG_FD_165511 | JGI IMG/M metagenome (GOLD analysis project Ga0193742, IMG submission 165511) | Soil microbial communities from a riparian zone of the East river system, Colorado, United States - L2c1 | ecosystem: Environmental > Terrestrial > Soil > Riparian zone | place: USA: East River... | reverse complement strand
CGTTTGATACGTTGACAGTCCGGCAGCGGACGGAGTGCAAGATTTCCGGCAAATAGCCGACCATCGCCACTCTTTACAGGTTAGTACTTCGGGAGTTGAGGTACTTTAGGAAGTCGCCGAATCCGGGCCCTTTGCGGTCGCGGGATCCCACGCTATTCTGACAGAGAATGGCCTTACGGATCGTAAGCTTCGCGTTGTTGAGCCTATTCGCTGCCCAGGCGCAGAACACTGCCACATTTGAGAGCACCACCTATCAAGCGGACACACCCATATCGCTGACCTGTCCCGCGGGAGCGCCGCTGGGCGCGGTGAATCTGCAGGTGCGGTCTCCACAAGACAAAGACCCGCTGCAATTTCAATCCATCAATCACCTGAGTGAAGGGGACACGGTGTCGTACGCACCAGTGCTGCGCAACAACGAGAAACGGCCGGGGGAGGTGGCGATGGTACTCGTTCCCGCCAAACGGAACCCGGACGACGATCTGCTGATTGTCACCGACCCCAAGGATGCCAATAAGCCGCAACAATGGAAGATTCCACAGACTATTTCCGTGGCTGCTTTTGTATACGGGCCACAGGGATTGAACCGGAAAAAAGTACAGGGCTTTCTCTCGCAGGACGATCAGTTGGTGGCGCAACTGGCCGATTACGCCGAGAAGACGTCTCAGACGGAAGCGCTGCTCCAGGCGCTTTCCGATAACGGCAGTTCTCCGGCAAGCATGAACTCCGCGCTGAACGGCTTTGCCTCGCAGTATGGCTTCGCGGTCCAGTTAGATAAAGCCGCCCCGGTTTCGGTGCAGGCGCAGGCGCTGTTCAGCAGCATGAATCCGCAGCTCGCCAGCTACAATCCCCTGGCCAGTTCGGCGTCGGAGCGCATTGGACAAACGACTAGCGTCGCCACCGCAGCCGCGACGCTTTTCTTCGGAAGTCCGGTCGGCATAGCAGCGGGGGGCACTGCAATGTTGTTGCAATTGCACTCCATTGCATTTCCAAATACCCAGTTCCGGTCGTCATTCGCAACACCGCTGAAAACCGGTGTCAACCTGTGTGGGCAGCGCGGGGCCGCACCGGCGCACACCAGGGTAGCGTTCGTGTGGGCGAACCGCATCCCCAATACCCCAACACCCAGCATTCGAATCGGAGATGACAATACGATTCCCCAGACGCAGAAGACTCCGGTGACGGTGAGCGTGCCGGATACGCAATGGAAGTATCTGCAACGGGCGCGGAATTGGGAACTCGAAAATGACAAAGGTCAAAAGATTGCAGCGACGGTGCTGAAGCTGGGGAATCAGAAGGCGCTCGAAATCGGTTTGGACAAGTTGAATTTGGCGGTGGGCGACTACCGGCTGAGCGGATTTTGGGATTGGGACCCTTTCCAAGCCACCGGCGAGATCCATGTCTTAGCTCTCAGCGATTTTAAAGACGCGAAACTGGTGGCAACGTCACAAGACCGCTTGCTGGCGCATTCCGGCAAAATCCCCGTAACGCTCTCGGGAAGCGACTTCGAATTCACTAACAAAGTGGAGTTGAAGAGAGCCGGCGATAAGTTCGCCTTGCCAGAGCCAGTGCGATTCCTTTTACCCAGGGGATTGCGCGCCGGTCCACAAGATCGCATGGACGTGCTATTGGATACGGCCGCGCTGGACCCGGGGACGTATGAGTTACTCATCTCGCAGCAGGACGACAAGAGACATGGCGTGGGCCTCAACGTTCTGCCCAATCCACCCCGAATGGACAATCTCCCTATCCTGGTAAACAGAGGTGAAGCAGCGCAGCACTATGTCTTGAAGGGCGAGCGTCTGGATCTGTTGGCAAAGTTGGAGGCGCCGGAGGCGCAGATAGAACTCGGCGCCGCGTCCAGCGGTGGGCACGAGCGCAGTCTGACGGTGCAGTTGAAAGCCAGTCCGCAAGCCACTGTTTCGTCCGTTACCGCGTCGTTAAGCGACCGGAGTACGCAGCTGACTCTGCCGGATGCACTGCAAGTCACCGGGCCCTTGCCGGTAATTGCGAGTTCTAAACTTTCCCTGCCCGCCGGGCTGGCAATCACGATTCTGCCCGAAGAATTTCCCGCCGGCTATACATTGACTGCCGTGCTGGATGTCAAGAATATCGAACCTAAAAGCATTTTGCAGCTGGATTGCGCGGAAGGCGTGGGCGGAAAGCCGCTGCTGCACCTGGGTGAGCAGAATGATACATCCAGCTTGCAACAGTTATCTCAAGACCAAATTTTTCTTTCCTACGATACGAGTACCTTTCCGGCGGGCTGCACGCTGCAAGCATCAATCGACAACGGCCAAGGCGGAAAATCACAGCCAGTCACCTTGGCGCGAATCATACGCTTGCCGCAGATTGCTTCTATCCGGGAGACCAGCCGGGAGACCGGCGGACCCCAAATGGACGGCGTTGGCGCAACCTACACTCTGGCGGGAAGCAATCTGGAAATGATCGAAAAAGTGGGATGGGATACCCTTACCGGAAGCGACGTTGCTGGCCTGCCGACGCCCTTGCCCGGGCCGGGCCGGCAACAGACGTTAACCGCCATGTTGCCGGTGCCGCCGGTCGCGCGCGCGCCAGTATTTCTTTGGCTTCGAGGCGAAAAAACCGGCCGCGCCACGAATATTACCGTGACGCCCGGCTCGCCAAATACCGCACCCACGGGCGCCGGACGGCCCTGATTTGTTTTATAGTTGGGACAATTGACAAATCTGCCCAATTTGCTCACTCTGATGCGGATCTTTCTGGTTCCGCTGTTGGTAGCTGCGCTGGTGCAGCAGAACTTTCAGATCTATTGGGGCGAGCGGATCCTGGTCGCGAACGACTTCTTCGCGTTGATCGTGTTCCTGGCTGCTGCATTGACGGATTTGCTGGACGGCTATCTGGCGCGGCGTTGGAAACAGGTGACCACGGTGGGCACTTTGCTCGACCCGGTGGCGGATAAGCTGCTAATTTCCGCAGCCCTTATTTCTTTGGTTCAGACGCGCCTGCTTCCCGGCTGGCTGGTAGTGCTGATCATCAGCCGCGAGTTCGCGGTATCCGGTTTGCGCAGTATTGCGGCAGCGGAAGGTTATACGATCAAAGCCGGTGAACTGGGCAAATCGAAAATGGTGCTGCAGGTCGTGGGCATCATGCTTGTGCTGCTTTCCATCCGCTGGCACGCCCTGCGCGGTGTGGCAATGTTTGCCATGTACGCAGTGCTGGCTTTCGGCTTGGCTTCGGCAGTGGAGTATTTTCGTAATTTCTGGGGCAAGGTGGATTCAGGCATCAAGCTTCGCCGCCGCAATGAGCTACTCGCCATGGAGCGCCAGAAACGGCGCTTGCTGCGGGCCGAACGCAAAACCGAGTTGCGTGCCCGGAAAGGCGCGCAAGTACCTGAAAGAGCCGACGACGACGCTCCAGCTTCTATTCGGCGATCTGGCTGAAAGATTTTTCGGGAACCGGAGTGAACAGTGCCGGGACCAGCGCTTGCGCGGCCGATCGAACCACTTCATAACCAGTGGTAGTAAAGAGGACTGTGCGAGTCTCGCCGCGCCGTCCCATTGGTCCTAGCTCCCTCCCATTGAAGACAATCGTCACGCCACCCGCGTTGCCGGCGCGAATTCGGGCGGTTTCGCGCCCTACTAAAACCTTGGTCTGTGAGGCTTTCAAAATGCCGCTATAAGTCTGTTCTCCGTCAGCGACTATAGATAGCCAAGTGGCCTCGATTGCCATCAGTCGAATGTGTATGCCGTTATCGATCTCGGCGGCTGGCGGCTCTCCCGCTGCAAGGGTCGGATCCGGCGCGGGCCGCGCCGTCGGGTTCGACGGTGATTTTGAAGCTTCTCGTCCGAAATGAGTTGCGAGAGACGTCAGCGTGGAGACGGGAGAAGGAAGAAGGATCCTTCCGCCGCCAGGACGCAAAACCGCGTATAGGCCGGAACAGAGCACCACGACCGCAACCAAAGCCACCGCTGAATAAATCCAGTGGAAATCATGCCGGATTTTGGGCTGGATACGGGCTACGCGGACAAGGGGCTCGCCGGCTTCCCCAGGGAGGCGCGGTTGCGGCATTTCACTGCTGGCCGCCTGTACAGCTTCAGCCAGCAAACCGTAGTCCAGCTTGACTTCCTGAGCGAACTGACGGACAAAGCTGCGGTACAAGAAGGGTGAGCTGATTTGGCGGAGATCGTCGGACTCGATGGCTTCCAGATTTTTTGAAAGAATACGAGTACGCGCGCTGATATCCTGCAGGGTAGAGCCCTGGTCGAGCCGCGCATTTCGAAGCATTGTCCCTACGGACGACATGTAGCCTCCAGACGAAAGGTTCCGTCCGAATCCCTGTAAAGCTATAATACTACAAACTTTTGGCAGGCCTAGACGGCAACTGCGATGTACAATTCTAATCGACCTAACTCCATCATTCCTTTAACCCTGAAGCGCCTGACAGCAGTAGCAGCGATCCTTTTTGGTACTAGAATAAGCTCAGTTGTAGGCCTGGTACTTCCGCCAAATTCGCCTGCCTTTGATGGCGCGCAAGCTCTGGCTGCTACTAAAAAGGCTGTCGCATTCGGGGAACGGCCCTCGGGCTCCCCGGAGAATGTACGCCAAAGGGACTGGATCCTGGCCGAGCTGAAACCCCTGGGAGGCACTGTCGAGCTGGACACGTTCAGCGGCCAAACTCCGAATGGACCGGTGCCCATGGCGAATATCATTGTCCATTTCAAAGGTGTAAGTGGCAAAGCCATCACCGTGACAGGCCACTATGACACAAAGAAAATTCCGATGATGTCTTTCGTGGGGGCGAACGATGGCGGCTCATCTACCGGCTTCCTGATTGAATTTGCACGCGTGATGGCCAAAATGAAACATCGCGACGATGTGCTGATCGTGTTTTTCGATGGGGAAGAGGCGGTCGGCAACTGGACCGCCTCCGACAGTTGCTATGGGAGCCGCCACTTGGCGGCGAAGTGGCTGGCGGACGGAACGCTCAAGAATGTCAAAGCGCTTATAAATGTGGACATGATCGGCGACAAAAGCCTGAACGTGATGAACGACGAAAATTCATCCGCATCGTTGCGTGAGATGACGCAGAAGGCCGCCGCCAAACTCGGCCATTCGCAGTATTTTGAGAAGACTCCAGGGGCTATCGAGGATGACCACAAACCATTCGCGGAGGCGGGCGTCAACGTTCTGGACTTAATCGATTTCGCCTACGGGCCTGATAACGGTTTCTGGCACAACGCGAAAGACACTATGGACAAGCTCAGCGCCCACAGTCTACAGGTGGTAGGCGACGTGGTAGTGGAACTGGTGCGGCAACTCGATACGCCGCCTAAACCTGCTTCCTACTGAATCCGGGCTACAGCGGCGCTCCGCGCGTGCGGAACTTTCTTCAACTCACCCTCGATCAGCGGCTTTAATAGGGCTACGTCGATGCGGTCGTTATAGCGCTGGCCGTCGATAAAGATGGTCGGTGTACCTTCCACCCGGGCGGCATCGCCATCGCGTATGTCTTTGGCGATGGCATCGCGAACTTCCTTTGAATCCATGTCGGCTTCCAGGCGCTTGACGTCCAGCCCATTCTGCTTGGCAAGGGCCAGCAGCACCGGACGTCTCAGGTCGCTATGATGCTCAAACATGGCGTTGTGCATGACCCAGAATTTACCCTGCTTATGCGCGGCCAGAGCGGCCGAAGCCGCGACATATGCCTCCGAATGAATCTCCAGCGGGTACTGCTTGAATATCAGCTTCACCTGGTCCGGATAGGCGCGCAGCAGGGCTTCGATCTGCGGATAAGCGGCGACGCAATAGGGGCACTGGAAATCCGAGAACTCGACCAGCGTGACTTGCGCTTTGCCGGAGCCGGTGACAGGCGAGCCGGCGGTCGGTATCGAGATGGCGGAATCGAGGACTCTGCCGGTATTCTGATCGTGCGCCCAGCGTGAAGCGGAGGCCTCGGCGATGGCAGCGGCTTCACTCTTGCCGGCCCTGATGGCGTCGGCCACGATAATCGCCAAGCCGCCGCTATAAGAGCACGACGGATCTTCGATGCGGCACTGCGCCACTTTCATGCCGCAACCGCACGGGCAACTTTGGTCCCGCAGGACCTTGAGGACGGATGCCTTCTGAGAGGCTGTGAGCCCCTTCAAGTCAACCCCGGGCAATGCGTCCGTGGTTTTCCAATCCTGAGCAACGAGAAGGGCGCCCGTCAGGAAAAGCAAGCCTGCCAAAGGAGCAGTTCGCCGCGGAAGGAACATCATAAGCTATATTGTACGAGCTTTGCGCATTTAGAGCCTTGCTCGCGAACAAATTATGAAACTCGGTTTTGTAGGACTCGGAAGAATGGGCTTAAGCATGGCGCGCAATCTGCTGCTGGCCGGACATGAAGTATCGGTCTATAACCGGACGCGCGACAAGGCCGAAGCCCTTAAGGGCGATGGCGCCAGAATTGCCGGTTCCCCGGCCGAAGCCGCGCATGGCTCCGATGCGGTTTTGAGCATGTTAGCGGACGACCAGGCCGTGGCCGATGTGACGTTTGGAGAGCAAGGAATCGCAGCGGGATTGAGCCCTGGCGCGGCGCACATTTCGCAAAGCACCATCAGTCTGGCGATGGCCCGGAAATTGGCGGAAGAGCACGCCAAATCCCGGCAGATTTATTTGAGCGCCCCCGTTTTTGGACGCCCTGAAGCGGCTGCGGCCAAAAAACTGATTGTGGTGGCGGCGGGCGACGGCAAGGCTGTGGCGCGCTTTCAGCCAGTGTTCGAAGCCATCGGCAGGCAAACCTTCGTGGCCGGCGAGGAGGCGTGGCCAACGCGGTGAAGGTGGGCGGTAACTTCATGATCGTCAGCGTGATTGAGGCGTTTGGCGAAGCTTTTGCCATGATGCGTAAGGCCGGCATTGAGCCGCACCTGTTTCTCGATGTAATGAATGAGCTTTTTGCTTCGCCGCTCTATAAGAATTACGGCGGAAGTGTGGTTGGCGGAGTATTCGAACCTGCCGGGTTCGTTTTGAAATTGGGATTGAAGGATGTGGGCCTGGTACTCGAAGCGTCAAAGGAGCTGACCGTTCCCATGCCTTTTGCGAGCATATTGCGAGATCATTGTCTTTCCGCCATGGCGAACGGCCAGGCGGAAATGGATTTGTCGAGTCTGGCGCTCGTGGCGGCACGGAACGCCGGCTTGCCGGTGCCAGGGAAATCATGACCGCACTAAAACTAGTGCCTTGTGCATTGTTGCTGACCGCTTGCGGCGCTCCGCCAAAACCCGCCACGCCTGCTTTGACGCCGGAAACGGCGGCGCAATTGCTGCATTACAACGCGAAGGCCTCGGTTTGGTTGGCCCATGTGAAGAAGCAAAACCCCACCTGCGAGTACAAACTTGAGATACCCAACCAGATGGCGTCACCCGTGGAAATTGACGTACCCCGCATCGTATGGTGTGGCGGTCAACCCGCCCCACGAGAGTTGAATGCCAGCGTTTCTTTCGAATACGACAAATCCACAGGTCGTTGGACCGTCGCACGTTTTGCCAGTTGAAGGGGCAAATGCGATCTGGAGAAAATCATAACTGCGCCGATAGTTATGATTAGACAGAGAACTATGGAAAAGTGGGAACGTGCTTCCACCTGCTATTAGCACGGGTGCGAAAACCGGAAAACGCCCTGTTTCGGTACTTCTGATTGGCCCTTCTTTAGATATTCTGGGCGGACAAGCCGTACAAGCAGCCCGGCTGATGACCGTTTTGAACACGGTGCCGAGCCTGCGGATGACCTTTTTCCCAATCAATCCCAGGCCTCCCAAGCTGCTGCTTTGGATTCGGAACATCCCTTTTCTCCGGACTGTGTTCAACTTTGCGCTGTACACAAGCCGGCTGGTCTTTACGGCTGCCAAGGTGGACGTGATTCACATCTTTTCGGCCGGGCTCACCTCCTATGCGTTGTGGACACTGCCCGCGCTGCTGATCGGGCGACTCTACCGAAAGCGGATTATCCTGAATTACCACGATGGGCAAGCGGCGCAACATGTAACCGAGTGGCGTACCGCGATTCCCAGTTTTCGTTTAGCGGACCGCCTGGTCACGCCGTCCTACTTTCTGGTGGACGTCTTCGCCCAATTCGGCGTTCAGGCGCAATCCATCTTCAACATCATAGATACAAATCAATTCATCTATCGCAAGCGCGGCAAGCTACGCCCGGTCTTTATGACAAACCGGATCCTGGAGCCGCTTTACAACGTCGGATGCATCCTGCGCGCATTCGCAATTATCCAGGACCGTTTTCCGGAGGCGAGCCTGATCGTGGCCCACGACGGAGTGTGCCGTCCCGATCTGGAAAAACTTGCAGCGGAGTTGGAGCTGAAAAATACGCGCTTCATCGGGCGCGTCCCGCACGACCAGATCCCGCAACTCTACGACGCAACTGAAATCTATCTCACCAGTTCGAATTTCGACTGCATGCCGGTTTCTCTTTTGGAATGCTTTGCGTCGGGCGTGCCCATCGTGTCGACGAACGCCGGAGGTATACCTTATGTGGTTACCGACCGCGTGTCGGGACTCCTGGTGGAAGTCAACGATCATGAAGCCATGGCCGCCCGCGCGATCGAATTCCTTGAGAACGAGGACTTGGTGAAACGGATGACGGATCGCGGGTTGGAAGAAGTAAAGAACTATCACTGCGACCCGGTGCGGGACCAATGGACAGAGCTCTACCAGGAACTGGCTTCGGAGACGCGTTCCCGGTCCGGTGCAAAGCAAGTTCTCAGCCAGGCGTAGTGGCAACAGTCCAGTCACGCAATTTGACCAGCTAAGATAGCCCTGTTTTTTCAGAAGCTTACGTCCCTTTCGAGCTAAGTACGCCAACGCTGCGATTTAGCTTGATTGCGGGAGTTTCCAATGATCAACAAACTTAAGGCGGCAGTCTTGGTGCTGCCGCTGCTTGCGCTTTTTCTCACCAGCGGTTGCGATTCGCAGCCCGCTCATCCAAATCAGATCAATGCGTTCGATGGCGCAACATATGACACCTTGACTGTGACGCACGGGGCGTTGACCTCGCTGCGCGCACAGGTTGCCGGCAGCTATCCGCAATACGCTCCGGTTTTCAATCAAGCCGCGGCGGCGTATGCCACTGCCTTTAATGCTTATTCGGTTTACCGGGCGACGGCCGGCAGCCAGGCGGAGGTTTCAGCGGCAATCGCCAATTTGACGGTCAGCGTGGTGTCGCTGGAGAACACCTTCCTCAGCGATATGCACGTCTCCGCGAACAACGTGATCAGCGTTGAAGGAAAAGCCAGAACGATGCGAACACGTGCCGGAGCCGCATTAACCATTTCGGACATTCTGGTCGAACTCGAAATTGCGGCGGCGTTGGCGGGCACAATTCCAGGCGCGCAGCCTTATGCTTTGCTGGCGCAAATAATAATCAACGCGACCAGTCAAGCGGTGGCGGCGGAAGTAGCGGCCGCCGGCCAGGCAATTGACCTGAGCACGATTCAGCCGGTTCCGGCAATCGCTTAGCAATAGCGGACGTCAAAGTGTGAGTGCCGGGGCCGCGCATGGCGTGGCGCTGCCCCGCCGCTAAATCCTGACAAGCGAGTAGGTTCAAATAGTCATATCGAATGTTGAGACAGGTAAACCACTGGATGGAGTTTGTGGGGACGGCCGTGGACGTCCTGCTGCTGTTGCGCGTACTGACATTGAAGTTGCATAAGACGTATCTTTTCCTCACGCTGGCCTGCGCCCTCGAAGTCTTCTTCGATGGTGTCGGCTTGTGGCTGGGCGATTCGCCCGAGTGGACTAGAGTCTTCGTTTACTCGCGCTTTCTGTATGCTTTTATTTTTCCCGTGGCTGCGTGGGATGTTTTCGAAGAACTGAGTGCTCAGTTGAACAATGTGCGCCGCGCGGCGATTTCCAGAATCGTCACGAGTCTTTTGCTGGTGTGCATCTGCGGACTGATTTTCTCCGGATTGGGGGACACCAGCGACGAAAACAGCGGCTGGATGTTTACCACGACATTTGCGGTGATTCTGTGGGCCGGCTCCGCCACCGGCAGCTTGACCTTTCTGTGGGTAATGCACAAGAATCTGCGAGCACAAGCCTTGGAGCCGCCCAACAACACTCTTGTGTGGCTCATCTTCTTTGAGCTGCTTTTGGGCGGCGAAATCTTCAGTTGTTTTTTCCTCTTCTTCAACGAGTTGTTGAGCCTGGATATGCGGGAGGCCGTACAGTTGCTCCTGGGCGTTTACAGCACGGCTATCACCGCGTGGTGCATTTTCAGGCTGAAGGGAATTCCTTCGGATGTCCCGTCAGCCCCGGTCAATGCAAATTCCTAAGCCGCACGCGGCGCCACGACGCTTCAGCTCACCGCGTCTTTTTCCATTAAGTCTTCATTTCGCTCCGTTCAACTCTAAACACCTGAGTTACCGCCAGATCGTGGACTATCCCATATCAAAACTGATCCACTTACCCGGCTATCAGTCAGGCAAGTGCGGGCGTGTGAGCGGCCGCCAGCCAGCAGCGTCCACGAAGTGCAAGTCGACTTCGGCAGCTACGACCGCAATTCGCGTGGAGTGGAAGTGGAAGCAGTAGCATTCATATGACAACGCCAAAGTCACCGATACAACCG
>Ga0193742_1002478_pt1 | contig 10596 bp, 9 predicted proteins | sample L2c1metaG_FD_165511 | JGI IMG/M metagenome (GOLD analysis project Ga0193742, IMG submission 165511) | Soil microbial communities from a riparian zone of the East river system, Colorado, United States - L2c1 | ecosystem: Environmental > Terrestrial > Soil > Riparian zone | place: USA: East River... | reverse complement strand
CCCGGTGACAGCATTTGAAAGTCCAAGCCTGATGGTCCCGCTCGCCATATCCGATGTCGAGCTCTCGCTCACTCAAGACCGTCTTGTGCTGACCGTCGCGCAGGTCTCGGGCAGTATCTGGATGCTGGACAATGTTGACCGATGAGCCAAACCCTCTTCGCCAGGGACTGATTGTCGACGAGGGGTATAGGTAACCTGATTGCAATCGATTGGCGCAAACCCTCGGGATTGTGCCGGGATCACGTGCAATCCGGAACCTATCCTCTTGTTCCCGCAAGGTCTCGTTATCGGCAAGTTTCTTTTCTAGAGCCCTTCCGACGATCGCGCAGAGGACTACCGCGAAAAAGAAACCAGCGAAATTCGCCGTCGGAGCGGCGGAAGCGGCCTTCCACTTCGTACGGCTTTGCAGATTTCAAAGCTTCCCGGAATGTTTCCAGAATTCGCGGCAGGTCGTCCGGATGAATCGCAGCCTGCCATCCCGAGTCCAAAGCTTGCTTTGCAGATAAACCCGTATAGTCCAGCCAGCGTTGATTGTGAAACTCTGCCGAGCCGTCTGGACCAGCGGACCAGGCCAACGTAGGGATGGTGTCGACGACAAGGCGAATGTCCTGTACATCTCCAGGTTCATCGACGCCATGTCGCAAGGTTGTCATGCGCGGATTATAGATCTATATGGCGGACCAATCAGACCGCGACTGTTAGGTGAGAGTTGTCTGCCATAGGGAAATTACGTGACATCTATAGATAGAATGCTGGCGTGCTGTGGATCGTCACAGCAACGCCAGCACCAATTTCAGAACTTCAAATCGGGCAACTCTTTTACATCCTCCGCGTCGGTTGAGATGCTGATGTTGTGCCATGCCTTGGCGTCCGATTCTCGCTTTTCCTCGGCAAAGCGGGCATACTGCACGGCATCGCTGCCGAGCAAGAGGTGTGCCGGGAGCTGCTCTTTAGCAGCTAGTTGCAGAATGACCTGTGCGACCTTTGCTGGAGCGCTCATCTCATGGCCCCAGTGCCCCTGCAACATCTTGATAAACGTGCCTACAGAGGCCTCATAGTCGGGTAAAAGTTCTGGTATGCCAGCGGTTGCCCTCTTGCCCCAGTTGGTCCGTATACCACCGGGCTCGAGTGCGCACACCTTAACGCCGAAGGGCGCCAACTCCGGAGCAATGCTTTCGGTGAAGCCACCTACAGCCCATTTTGCCGCGTGATAGGCTGCGTTTCCAGGAACCCCCAACCTGCCACCGACGGAAGAGATCTGAAGGATGCACCCACTCTTCTGCCTCCGCATGACCGGGATCGCCGCTCGTGTCATATAGACGACGCCGAAGAAGTTCGTGTCGACTAAAGCGCGGAAGCTCTCTGAACTTAGCTGCTCAAAAGGAGCAACATCTCCGTATCCCGCATTATTGACGACAACATCCAGCCGTCCGAAGACCTCAACAGCCTTTTCGACCGCGGCCTTTGCCGCTGCCTCATCTGCCACATCGAGGGGCGCTGTATGCACCTGCTCGCCATATCGCTCCACCAAATCGTTCAAACGGTGTGGATCGCGGGCCGTCGCCAGAAGGCGATCACCCGAAGCGAGGACTGCCTCCGCTATATCGCGACCCAAACCACTTGCGCTACCTGTTACCAACCATACTTTGGACATCAAAACCTCCGTTCTGCCGATTGGATGCAGCGTAACGGAGTGAGTACTCATTAATTCTGATGGGAAATTCCTGCTGGCCTATTTTTTGGCTGTCGCGCTCCAAAAGGCCTCGAAACCTGCGCTTCGGTAGTGCTCCGCTTCGGCTGGATTGGCCACCATGGACGCCATGGTCGTCTCAGCCATCGCGAGCAGGAGGTCGGACGCAAAAGCTGGAGGCAGACCCCTCAATTTGCCGCGCGCAACAAACTGCTGCATGGCTTCGGTAGCGTCTTCGAAGCCCGCCTGCCCCTCCCGTCTGCTTTGGTCGGTGATGCGATCAGAAACGGTAAGCTGCATCATCGCCCTACGCTTTGCCGGCGACTCCATACCCCAGGCGACGTAAGCGTTCCAGATATGTTGTATTCGCTTCCGGAGTGAGCCGGTCAAGGGAAAGTCCGCGATCATAGCGCTTCGCATGTCTAGTTTTAGCTCGCCGTAGAGCTCGTTGAGCAACTTATCCTTATCCGAGAAGTACCGGAACAGTGACCCCTCTGCCACGGTCGCAGCCTTCGCAATGCTGGCAGTGGACGCGCCGACGCCATCTTCGGCAATCGTCTTGGTGGCTGCACGGAGGATGGCAGCACGCTTGTCTCCGGTCTTCGGTCGCGGCATGGCTGTCCATAGTGTATGCAGTTTCTGGTAAGGATAGGAACGTGCTGGAGGGGATGGTCGGCTACTCGGAATGTGCAGAGGGGATATTTCTCTTTTGCTCGCTGGGACGCTTCGGCATTTCACGCTAGCGACGTGGGACCGAACGAAACGCTAAGCAAACGGAGCCTAGGAGTTGTGAAGCGCCAGGTCGCTTGTAGGATCAGGTGAGATAACCGCGGACAATATCGATCATCTCTGCAACTTCGGCACGAGCCTCGTCGCTCTCGGCGATCACCTGAAGGCTGCGCAGACGTTCCTCCATGAGGTCTGCTATCAATCCGCTCATTGCTCCCCGAGCCGCAGCCGCTCTTTGGAGGAGAACAGCAAACTCCGGCTCCTTTTCAAGGGAACGCTCCAGCGCGACGATCTGTCCCTGGATACGGCGCAGCCGCGCGGAAATACGTTGATTGCGGCGCTCGATGGTTGAAGATGTTCCATTCATTCGCTTACTCCATTGCCGATTCAATGATCGACCAGCTCAGAGTTGAGACGTCATCTTCGATAGAAAGGCGCATCACCACCTGTTCAATAGCTTCGTTGTTCCGGCCTGCGGTCGTTATCTCCGCACGGATGTGTGCTTGCTCGTTCGTGTCGTCTGGTTCCCCGTGGATGGAATGCAACATAACGGGGAGCGGAGTGATGGTGGAAAGTAATAAAGCGCGAATGTGGGCGGCAGCGGAGACTTTGCAGTCGAGCTTTAACTCATAAAGCGTCTCGGCAGAAATTGCTTCGGGGAGGACGGGGTGAAGGCGATAGGCCAGTGGTCGGAGGATCATATTGGTGAAGAGAACCGCGAACGCAAGCACAAGCGCCAAATGAAAAGAACCGAGCCCAGTAAGTGCGCCGATCGCGGCGGAACACCAGATTGTGGCAGCGGTATTGAGCCCACGCACGCTTGCGCCGTCCTTGAAGATGACCCCTGCGCCGAGAAAGCCCACTCCCGATACGATGTAAGACACGATCCGTCCACGCGCGGAAGGATCATTGTCGAGCAGTAGTCCGCACATGACGAAAGCCGCAGCGCCTGCGGCAACGAGCGCATTGGTACGTGTGCCAGCCATGCGCTGCCGCCATTGCCGTTCCAAACCAACTGTCGCGCCCATTGCAATCGCGAGCAACAAGCGAATGGCGAAATGAAGTGTACTGATTCCGATCATATGTTTCTCCGTTCAGGTGGCATGAAAGATGAGGGGGGCTGTTTAGCCTCCCTCATCTCACTAAAACCGGAACTTTGCTGCGATCTGACCGATGCGCGGATCGGCTGCTTTTGTGACGTGACCAAAAGTACTGCTTTGGTTGCCGATGTTCCCATCAACCGAGTTGCCCCCAAAAAACTGCGCATGGTTGAAGACATTGAACATCTCCAAACGAAGCTCCAACGAGCGCGCCTCGGTGAGCTTCGTCACCTTGTGGAGAGCCATGTCGAAGTTGTCGATGCCTGGGCCGTAGAAGTCGCGGCGCTTGGAGTTACCCTGCGTTCCGAGAGCATTTGGGGTGAAGGCCAGATTGTTGAAGAACGGCTTGCCGCTCCGTGGGTCGCGGCTGATCTTGTAACCGGTGCCATCGTAATTCGGCATGTCGATGCTGGTCGCATTGACGCCGTTGTTCTGCACCTGTACCAGATAGTTGTCACCGAAGCTCGCAAACGTCACCGGCACACCGGTAGCGAAACGAGTAATTCCGGACAGCGCCCAGCCGTTGGTCAGCCGACTCGGACGCCACAGACGAGCGATAGGCAGGTCATAGTTGTAGCTGATGACGAAGTTATGCTTCAGATCGAAGGCGGATATTCCATCCAACCGGTGATAGTCATACGGATCGACTTGTTCCTGGATGCTTGAGGTCTGATCATAGGACTTGGAGTAGGTGTAGCTGGCGAGCAAGGATAGTGGCCCCGCGGTCCGCTTGAGGGTCAGTTCAAGCCCGTTATAGTGCGAGTTGCCCATGTTCTCGTAGTACGCATCGGTCCCAATCTGATTGGGGAAGGGGCCTCTCGTTCCACTGATTACTGTGCCATCCGCTCGCGTGTAGACAAGATTCTCTCCGAGCGGTCCGCAGGTCGGCGAACCGGGCGCAACCTCCGATGGTTGGCTCAGGCTGAGGCAGAGGTCAGGTATACCAGGATTGGCTCCATGTACGGTCAACAGGTGCCTCCCAAGCGAACCGACGTAGGCAATGCTGAACAGAGTGTTCGCACTCATCTGCCGGTCGATGGACAGGGTGTACTGCATCGAGTAACTGGTTTTGTTTTTGTAGTACACACTGCCGGCTCCACTAATGGGGAAGTAACGGTTCCAATCGACAGCGTTGTCGGGATTGGTGGTTGAGACGTTGTACGAAGGCACTTTTACAGGAAACTGTTGGAGATACTGCGTGCCCGAGAGAGAGCCAATGAAGGGTGTCTCCATGACCGGCGATTCCGGGCTGGTGTAGGTCAGGCCGTAGGGAGGATTCCCGGTTGGGTAGGCGACAGTGAGCCCCTGAGGCGAAGTGAAGAAACGGCCACCTCCGACCCGGATGCTGGTCTTGCCTGGACCGCCGGTCAATTTGCCGATCAGCCCATCCGAGAAGCTCGGAGAGTAGGCTAGTCCGAATCGGGGAGAAAAGTTGTTGAGCGGTGTAGGGGCAATCGCGTTCGGGATCTTGCCTCCGCCTGGAAGCGGATCTCCCGGCACAAGGTAGCCCAACGGCGCCCCCGGAAACGTAACCGACTGTACGCCCGCCACGAAGGTCGTCGTCTGATGATATTTCTCTGCCCACGGAGTTACATAATCCCAGCGCAGGCCGTAGTTGAGAGTAAGATTCGGGAGGATACGAAAGCTGTCCTGAGCAAACAAGTTACCATCGGCCGCACTTTCGTAAAACACCGGCGTGGACTGCTGCGAATAGAAGTCGGGCGTACCCAGCAGGAAGTCGGCAAAGCCATTTCCAGTGGTCTGGTTGCCGGTGCCAAAGAAAGAGAACGTTCCGTTAGCGACTAGGTTGGGGTTCTGTTTGACCTTGTACCAGATGTAGCGTCCGCCCACTTTGAGGGTATGGTTTCCGATAGTCCGCGAGATACTGTCTCCCAGGTCATAGGTGCTGTTCACTTGCGCAATGGAGAACGGATTCGTTCCTACCGAAAAGCTGTTGAAGAACATCGGTTCCACACCCGCCTGCTGCGGGAAGCCCTGGATGATACCCTGCCCTCCCGCCTGAATGCTCTGATCGGCAAGCATGACGCCGACACCACCCTTGGGTGTGCCAATGTGGTTGTCAAGGCGAGTGATGCCGAACCGGGCCTCATTGACGGTATTCACGCCGAAGGTATGGATGTTGCTGAAGATGACAGTCTGATCTACGCCTACCGAAGTTGCATCGTAAGCGAAGCCGTTGCCGGGGAGAGTGGCACCTCCGAGGCCGCTGGGATATGGATCGTCGAGGTTGTAGCGGTCGTTGAAGTAGTAGATAGAGGACGTTCCGAATCGATTGGAGTTGAAGTCGAGACGGCCACCGAACTTGTTGTCATTGATGCGGCGTTTATAGGCTCCGGAAGAGAACGTTCCATCCGCGATGTTGCCAATGGGAATGTATTGCAGCATGCGCTTCGGTGCGGTGCCCCACGCACTCATGGGGATGATCGCGTTTGGAAAGACGCATTGACTCGAAGTTGTGCAGCCGTTTGTATAGAAGGGTTCGTTCAGCCTGACCTGATAGCCGAGGCGCTGGCTCAGAGTCTGCGCAAGGTAGGGTCCGTTTACAGTGCCGGTGAGGCTGTCTGCGGAATCCGTGAAATCCCCATTGCGATTCGCGTTGGTGGGAACGCTAACGGAGCCGGTCTCAATGCCCTCGATGAAGCGTTGGCCCTGATAGTCGCCGAAGAAAAAGACCTTGTCCTTACGAATCGGTCCACCGATGGTGCCACCGTACTGGTCTTGATGGAAGGCCGCACGCTCGGGCGAGAAGTAGTTCCGTGCGTCCAGATGCGTGTTGCGAAAGAACTCGAATAGATTTCCATGAAAGACATTGGACCCGGACTTTGTCACCACGTTGATGATGCCGCCAGTGAAGCTGCCATATTCGGCATCCACGTTACTCGATAGAATACGGAACTCAGCGATTGAATCAAGGTTCGGGATGATCCCGGCCTGCTGGCCGATGGTCTCCTGAACGCTCGCTCCATTGAGGTAATAGGCGTTGTCGGACTCACGCTGCCCATGAATGGAGAACTGGCCTGTGTTGGTCTCGCCTGCGGCAGGTACTGTTCCAAAGCCGCCGCCAGAACTTGTATTGGCGGCACCGCTGGTCGTAATCGGGGAGACACCGGCCTGAACCGCGAGCAGGTCCGTGTAGCTCCGTCCGTTGAGTGGAATATCGACCACCTGCTTGCTCTCGATGGTCTGGCCTATCTGCGTGTCCGTGGTGCGGACCTCAGCGATGTTCTCAGTGACTGTGACCACTGAAGATGCCTGTGCAATCTGCAACGGAACATCAATCGCGAGGGCCGTGTTCACATCGATCTTGATCTTGCTCGTCTGTTTGTACGGAGTGAATCCGTCCGCCGTTACATCAAGCTCGTATTGGCCGACTGGGACTACGGGAAAGGCGAATACGCCCTCTCCATTGCTCGTCGTCTTCTGCGTTACGCCAGTCGCCGTATTGATCAGAGACACGCTGCTGCCGGAGATTAGGGCACCGCTCGCGTCCTTCACGAATCCGGTTATCCTTCCGCTTCCTGTTTGAGCAAGAGCAGAATGACCCATCAAGATGGAAAGCAGAACTAGAGCAAGAATGAATCCGACTGGGATCAAAAGGTTATCCAGTACAGCTCTCCACCCACGAGGCGGCTGCGGCCCATCTTCGGCGCGAATATTTACGTTATACGTCCAGGCATCGTTAATCAGTTTGCGGTGGTTCATCGTAGTCTCCGATGTAGCGTGTCCAGCCATGAATGCAGGCACACGTCTACCGTTCTGGGCGGAGTCGCTATCCAGCTCGCCAGTGAGTCTTTCGTCTGCGTCTGTCTGAAACGCAAGCACTCAGTTGTTACGGAGCTTTGCTCAATAAGCTCGCGCAGTAAGCGGAGAACCCCTGCTGCGAGCGGAGAGCATCATGCGATGTCGTGCTCAGAGAGAGATTGCCGCTGGCCTCCGGCGATGCGGAGGCTCACTAGGAACCGGGTCGTCCATACTTCCTCCTTCGTATTGCTGGGTAGTTAGTGAATCCTGTGCAGAAGACCGGAGAGATCGAGGACGTGGTAGCCGAGCATCAGCGTCATCAAAATCAGGTAGGCCCGCAAGAACCCAAGCGAAACACGCACCGCCCGCGTCATGCGAATCTTGCCAAGTCCTTGCGTGGAACACTTCTGCTCTGCAACGTCATCCAGCGGATGGATAACGCGGAATCTCGTTACATCAGGGGATACTCCGATGGTTGCCATGACTCACCTCTCTACTGAAAAAAGTTTGGAAGAATTACCTGCGCCGCAAGCAAAAGCGACAGGGCAAAGAGGACGACGATGATCGTCCAGTTGATGCAGTTGTTCCATGGCCGGTTGACCCAGCGATCGCCGAGTAACTCCCGGTCATTGAGCAGCAGTTGGAGAAAGATGATGGCGGAGGGCAGGATGAGTCCCGCGAACACCTGCACGCTGATAATAACTAGTTGCAGCGGCACATGAGGAATCAGCACGATGGCCGCCGCCGCTCCGACGCACGCAATGTAGGTTGCATAGAAGCCAGGAGCTTCCCATAGTTTCTTGTGCAGCGAATGCTCCCAACCCCTGACCTCGCCATAGGCCCACGCACTGGCGAGCGAGATGGCCGTCGTTCCCAGCGCGGCGGCATTGACCATCAGCAGTAGAACGCCATTGCGGACAAAGTTGCCGGCAATCGGGCCGAGTGCCAGGGCGAGCTGTGCCGGATCCTGGAAAATGACCTTGTGTTCAAAGCCGTAGTTCCCAACCAGCATCATCGCTCCGGCGACACAGACGGTAAAGGTCGCTCCAATGAGAGTGTCCAGTCGTGCCCACTTCAAGTCGGCGAACCGAAGCCGTTTCTCAGCGACGCAACTCTGCTGAAAGAAGAGCTGCCAGGGGGCGATGGTTGTACCGACAATAGCGATTACAAGAAATACCAGGCTGTTCGTGACACCTCCTGCTGGCATGGTCGGCACGACAGAGTTGTGGGCAACAGTCGCCCAATGGGGATGCACCATGAAGGCAAGGACGAACCACGTCAAATCCATCAGGCACAGGGCAATTACAATTCGCTCCCAACGGAGATAGCTTCCAGTCACAACCATCAACGTCAAACCGACGGCGGAGACGGGCACAGAGATATAAGGGCTTATTCCGAGCGCGCTAAGAGCGAGCGAGATAGCGGCGAACTCCGTGATGAGCGTGAAGAAGTTAACCGCGAGCAGGTCAAGCAGTGAAAAGTGTCCCCACCACTTGCCGAACCGCTCATAGATCATTGCGGCGTGACCTTTACCCGTCGCAATGCCCAGCCGGGCAACCATCTCTTGGATGAAGTAACAGATGGGCAAAAGCACGACTAGCAGCCACAGCAGATGCAACCCATATTGACCACCAGCCTGCATATAGGTGGACACAGCCCCAGCGTCATTGTCTGCTTCCATAACGATCAGGCCGGGTCCGAAGACCATTAGGAAGGTGAGCACATGCTTCTGCCAGGTGCTGCGGACGACAACGCCGTGGGTGGCCTGCGTTGCGGTAACTTCGAGCTGCGATTCTTCTAAGCGCACAGACGCATTCCCCCTGGCTCATCATTTGAAGAGAATGGTGCGGCAGAAGCCGTATGGACGGAATCGGCTTCAACCCATACGCATGTGAGCGGCGTCCGAATATTGCCTGTAGATACCCAGACACGGGTCAGCCGACCGGTCTTCTGGATCGTTAGTCGCTTGTTGTTCATCGTTCCCCCGTTTTGGCTCAGGCAGACGCGACCGCATCCGGCGCTTGAGGCGCGGATCGGGTGGCGGCATGAACCATCGGCTGGGGAGTGGAGAGTCGGACGTTGAAGATCACCGGCTCACGCGCTCAAGGTCACAGGTCGTATGCTGTGTTGAGCGGTGAGGGAATCGTCCTGGCCAGGCTAGAGGCGACGTCCTGAGCGCTCATCGCAACACAGGAAAGACCTCCGGATACTTGGAGGTTCTTGTGCGGAATTTATGCTCATAATTGTTGTTTTGCATCTCCTGCGGAGATAGAGAATCCCCGTATTCGTTCTTTGTATCATACCCCCGTAGGATATAGTCAAGGAGAACATGACGGATCTCGACAAGGAAAAGCAGAAACTCGTTTCTCGTATCAAGCGGATTCGCGGACAGGTGGATTCCATCGAACGTTCACTCACCGCCGGCGACGACTGCGCCGACATACTAATGCTCTTGGCGAATGTGCGTGGCGGTATCAACAGCCTGATGGCAGAGGTCATGGAAGATCACATTCGACACCACCTACTGTCAACAGAGCGAAACTTGACCCCGCCCCATGAACTCGCCGAAGACATGATCGATTTGGTCAGGGCATATCTGAAGTGAGGCATTTCTGGTTTCGGGTCGAGCCTGTCCGCTGCAGAAGCCTGGATCAACTTCCATGAGATATTTTCTGCGAACGCAAGGCGGGATTTGTCGCGAAGAGAGGAAACCGCATCACCGGACCAAAGAGATCAGTCATTGCTCCGCGAGCAGCAGACACAACCGCTTCCTGCGAGGCAAGTAGTACGTCGTCGTAGGTATGCGTCCAGGTGGTGAAGAACGCACCGCTTAGTTCGAGCTCACGGACGACAATCTGAAGCGCAATGTGAAGGACTTCATCGAGCTCGATGGTTGAGTGGAGCTGACGGCTGACCTCCAGCAGTGTTTGCAGACGAGCAACCTGTTGTTGAGCCAGAAGTGCTTCACTTATCTCCATCGTGCGTTTTCCCTAGGATTCAGAGATGTGCATGAGTCCGAGGATCGAGGACTATTCATCTAACTTTTATAAACGGCTCGCTGGCAGATTTTATACTGCCCGGTATGCCTGAACAGGACTTTTCCTACAGTATTGCGAACGGCGCCAAAGACGATACGGTCATTTTGCACCTTACAGGCCCATTCACGCTCGGCAATATGTTTCAGCTTCAGAGCAAGCTTCAAATGCTAAAACCAGCTTGTCTCATCATGAATCTCACGGGAGTACCGTACATGGACTCCGCGGGTCTCGGCGTCATCATGAACTATTACGTCTCCGCGCAGAATAACGGCCGCAA
>Ga0193742_1002477_pt1 | contig 10598 bp, 12 predicted proteins | sample L2c1metaG_FD_165511 | JGI IMG/M metagenome (GOLD analysis project Ga0193742, IMG submission 165511) | Soil microbial communities from a riparian zone of the East river system, Colorado, United States - L2c1 | ecosystem: Environmental > Terrestrial > Soil > Riparian zone | place: USA: East River... | reverse complement strand
ATACCTAAGCTTTGTGCCTTTCTGAACAAGCTGTTCGTGAACGGCTTGCATGGCATCTTGGTACATCTTTTGATGAAATTTTGAATCAAGCCCAGAAGCAGGGGTGGGTCGTCACTTACCTCGCGATAAACGCTTTCGGAATTACTCTGTACACGGGTTGAGAATGAAGGCTAAAAAGGTATAAAAAAAACTACCGTTTGTAAGTATTGTTTTCTTTGGTGACAGAGTCAGCATATGGACTTGACAAATTGAAAACAGGGTCGTACAAAAGATATTCATAAAACGAATCCCCCCGCGAACCCAGACGGACATCGGAGACCAAGAATTTCCCGTTTTGTGCACTGAAACCAGCATCGAGCATCGTCGTGAAGAGAAGTAGACAACAATGAGAAACTGACTCACCTAAGGAAGATTGGAACAAGAGGGGATGACGGTAGTCTCGCAGCTTTGATGACTCTCATCACCTAATCTTCATCAACTATAAGGTCGGATGGATACACAGTTGAAATACGAACATTTTCCACTGCATCCCAGTAGCTGTCATTATCAGTCAAAAAACTCAAGTAGCGGAACTCGAGCTGAATTGTTGCAGCCTCTGCTGTGCTCACAATGCCCGGCGTATCGGGGTTGTCAACTCCTTCTCGAAGTTCGAGATTGACCATAGAGGATGGAAGTCCTGAGGCAGTGTTGAAGGCTGGGAGCATGCGATCTGCCAATTCTATAGCTTTTTCGAGGTAGAGAGAGTCCTCATCAGAAAGGTGATACGCCGACAAAAGGCCCCCTAGGATGCGAATTGTTGTCTTACGACGCCTTCCATTAGCACGAATTGTCAGCGCACGGTAGCTTGTGTGCTCACTTCGAAAGTGTTGAAATTGGCATTACGGTCAAACCTCAACTCTGTTGAAATCCAGGCTCGGACACGGTTGTATTCTTCTTGTAGTCCCATGATTTGCATTGTATCAATGGCATCAATAATAGCATAGCCTATACCACCCGAGTCTGTCAAATTTGACCCTTGCTTGCTGAGAGGATGATATTCGTCGCTGCCCATAGCATCTCTCTCTGCGCAAACAGGGGTAAGGATAGTAAGGATCTACGGTAGGAGATCATGACTGACCGTATGCTGCCCACGCATACTGATTGAGATGATATTTTAGCAAAAGACCAAACTGGAGACGCAGATTGACCAACTTTGAAAGCAGCAACTACAGCATCCCTTTTATCGGTGTCCACTGAGAAACTTCCGTGCTGACTTGTAACGTGTGCGAAGTCGAAGCTAGCATCCGAATTTATTGTTTTTTGCACTCTCGAAGAGCGTAACTTGAAATTGTCTGTCGTTGATAACAAGTAAGGCAGTGAAGACTTAAGAACGCACTTGGTACATATAGACCACCACGGCTATTACCAAGGTCAGAATTGCCATTTTGCCAAACGTTGGTGAGGGAGAGGCATGTTCGCTAGCGCTAGGCTGGGGTCTTGGAGAATCTGAAGGACTGTCGCGTTGGGACGGCGTTGAATTCTCCATTGCTTCCTGTCGTCCAATGACAAGCTGCGATAAAAAGCGAAAGAAAAGCCACGTCAGAGCACCAGCAGACTAATATGTATGTCACTAGCTTTTTAATGTAGTTCGGATACGTTATTGCTTCATCCACGTTGCCTATGAGGAAAGAACATAAACTTGACAAAACAATGTAAGTCTGAGGCTGAGTCCGAGTCAGAAGTCAAGCTCAAGGTTTGGGCAATTTGCTCCTGTCCAAATCGTGAGTAGTGCTGTGGGAAGTTTATTTATGTCACGGCGATCTTTCAGGGATATTTGTCCTTAAATCGTGATATGGAGTACATAGTTTGACCATACATATTTCGAAATTTGAACGTTCAACCAAACCTGATAAATCGTACTAGGAACTCGAGTACTAGTAGGGACGTGCGTAGACCGTCGACGTTACAAAAATAATCTTATTTGCAGCTGATTGGTTTAGAAGGCAAGTGCTCATTGTGTTCAACGTCGATCAGCCACCTCAGCTCTCCTTGATTTTTTGATACAATAAAAAGATTATTCCAGATAACACAAGAAATGGATCTCGCGAATTACTCTGCAAAGCTTGAGCCTTTCTTGCTCATGGCAAAATCGTTAAAAGGTGCAGCCGCTGCGAAGCTGATCCAAGACGCTACCTCCGCTCCAGCAGTTTTTGTGTTTTCAGAGCTATTGGAACTACCAAACATTCAAGAGGTGCGTGGATATCGTAGTTTATACTCGTTCCAGTCTTCTAATATGTGATTCAGCTAGGAAAGAGCGAGCAACACCAAAAATCTTTAGCTTTGCTTGAGTTGTTTTCTTACAAAACATTTCAGGATTACCTTCGTACGCATTCCCTTGTCGAGCCAAAACTCATGTATTTATGAAAGCAGAGTACAAAGACCTTTTCCCACCCCTGAACACAGCCCAGACGATTAAGCTCAAGCATCTGACAATCGTCTCACTAGCAGCGGATCGCCGTGTATGTAACGATTTGAGAGTAATCTCTCTTATCAACCCTTATTGAAATCCCTAGATATTACCGTACAGCGATCTATTGCAAGCTCTGGATATCTCAAATGTTCGCGAACTGGAAGATCTGATCATTGACGCCATATATCTTGACCTTTTCCATGGGAAGCTTGATCAAAAAGAGGAGCAGCTGGAAGTGACGTATACCATGGGGAGAGACCTCGAGCCAGGAAAGCTTGAACAGATCCTAGCTGCTCTCAAGGATTGGTAAGTTCATGCCTCTCTCTACTGAGGGTCTCTTACTGTCTGTCCCAGGGCGTCGACGACTTCAGCCGTACTAGCGACTCTGGACGATAAAATTAATTCAATTGCAGCAGATACCGCTGCCGCGAAGTTGAATCAGCAAGAACACGAGAAAATTCTCCAGCTCAACTTGAAGGAGGTTTATGATAAGCAGAAAGAGAAGAGTTTGGGAGGCGCAATGGCCAACAGGCGTGGGCCAATTCCGACGAGTGAGCGAGAGAATATGATGATGGATGTAGACGAGCCGGATAACAAAGGGAAAAACAGAAAGTCTGTGATCCTTTTTGAGTTGAATCTTTTCTTTTTCTGAATCTTTCAATCTTTCAAGGGCATCACAAGAGGCAGCACCAAAACCTTCCAGAAAGCGGAATAAGTTTTAAAACGCCTCTTACTCTGTTCTTTGTATATTACATAATTGTATCATTTTCCGCAAATAATGCCACATAAATATCGACCCGATCATAGTGGTGGACTGCCAACTATGTGATGCTATCTCCTATCGAGTATTAAAATCGACCAGACGCTGTGCTCACCAATTGAACACGACCATTGATTCAATCACAGTGACAGCCTCGGAGAGTCGTATAGATAAGACCACGATGCAACGATGCACTAGGTTAGCATGCTGTAAGCGCATGACGGCAGGACTCCGAGCCCCACTTGCGTTCTAAATACAACAGATATATTGATAGCCCATGAGAGGGCGAGGTATTAGCGCTCCGATTGTTCCCTCTACTTACATCTGCCAATTATCGAACAAAAGCCGCCTGGCTTCTTGTTCTCTTCTTTGACATCCCCCTACTGACCTCTGTGTCCACATATCAAACGAATGTCGGAGGAAACGAATTCAACGGTCACCCACCACGATGTCGTCACCGTGGTTGAACATCAGTCTACCCACTTCAAGATTGGCGTAGGCTCGTCGTCACAGGCGGCTGCCAAAGTATATGCAACAACGGCGGAGGCAATTGCCAATTTCAAGCCAACACACCGTGAGGTAATCAGTGGTATCGCACCTCATGTGTTCGACGAGCGGAAGAGGAGACGAAGTCAACGGCGAGCGTCGTCGTCGTCGCGGACTTATTGGTGTGAACCAGGCGGAGAGAAGAGACCTTCACCGCTGAGAGGGACGACCGCGACCGCCCGAGAAGAACACTCATTCCATCGCGGTGAGCATTACTGCCAATGACACTCGGCCTTTGATACCGTGTTTCAAATTCCAACTAATGCTCTTCTAGACCAACCTGACCCTCAGCATCTTTCCAAAGAGAATATCAAGACAAGTTCCACTGGCGCCTTCACGGCGGCTGCAGCAAACGTCCAACTTCAAAAGACGACTCACAACAATAGTACCAATGGTACCGTGCTAGAGAAAATAGACTCAGACAACTTGAAAACTGAAGCGCTCTGGAAGTATTTCCGTATCGATACCCGTCTATTCAATTTGAAGTGAGTCAAACGTTGAATCTTAGTATCTTTCATTTCCCTTATCGCAACCATTTGTGATCATGATATCATCCTACCATAGTTATAGTTTGAAGCACTGGCAGTCGATGCTAACGACATTTCTACGTAATCCCTGTAGGACTATCGCAGTCAAATTGAAGTCTTCACGTACGCGTTGATATCTATTCCTCAACGTTCATTATAGAGGCTCCGTTCATCCACACCTGTACCCCATGCTTTTCAACTTTGCTATCGCCACTGACCCGATCAAGGGATAGAGTATATAGTACCTCGGGTCGAGCTTCAAGGAGAGACAAAACCCCTGTATTGTTTATTTAACCAACCCTTGCCTGACGTACCAGTATTGTAACTTGGACTATTTATCTACATAGGCCAGCATTGTATTATTGTATATTTTATCTATGATGCATCGATTCTATCTACCTCTCCGAATGATTCTTTATCCTGAGTTAGCAAATGGCGTACATACACCGGTGTCGTTCAAAAAAAATTCCCTGAGCCCTTCATCCATGTCCATATCCGAGTTTATCAACCATTCAAGGATTCGCAACCTGAAGGCCTACAGGCCAGAAGTTCCATGTATTTTGGGGTTCGACGACCATAGTAGGCGTTGGCAGCCACAGAAGTAGTGACAGTATATATTCAGACAACTGGAAGAATTTATCTATCACTTCTTCAATTAGTCCAACTGAAGGGATTTATTGTTAGGTAGGTATGTTACGTACGTACCTTGTCTTCGGGTACAGATGATGTTGCGTAGGAATAAAGACAGTAAGAAGATGAATGTTCCGTTAGTTCATGTTTCCGACGCCCCCGCCAGACTAAGGGTTCGCTATGTAGACAGTCATTCCTGAGCACCATAATTATGGCGCGAGTTCGGAGGCACCGTCAAAATTCAATCAGAGTCAACAGAATACCAGAAGCAGATGTATTCCACACTTCTGAAGGAGGGAAAAGCCTATGCCCATGAATGGACAGCGCCAGCCTGAGCGGCATTTCCTTTAAAGAGTCTCTTTCGAGGAAAAAAAATTAGCGGAAGATCGTGATCTCAAAGCGCTCCTATAATGAAGGAGAATTGAAGCCACGTTGAACAGCGAGGAATCATTAGAAAAGAGGTTGTAGTGATTCCGAGTCGGCTACTTTTAGATAATTCAGTAGGAGATCAAATATTTATTACGACGATTCAGAGTCCGATAAGCCGGGCTGTCGTCGTTGACGATGTCCAGCCGTTCTAGTCGTCGTGGCGGAGCTTCAGCGTCTCTATCACTGACATTTCAGCCGAAACCCACAATAAGTGTTGAAGAATGGGAAGCCAAAGCCCCACTGAGCGATCTTCACCTTCGCAGTATAAATGCAATAAAAGTGGCAAGTGAAAAGATACCTCTACCTTTGAAGGTGCGGTAACATAATTCCTTATCTGAAAAATTCAAGAGTTTTTTTTGAATTAAGTAGTTTGCTGCAGTAGAGCCGTCTCCGCCTGGCACGCCTGTTCAGCGGTATCGAGACAAGTCACATATCCAAAGTTCTCGTCCGACTACGCCACAATCTGCACAGACCGAACGTGCAACCCACCCGTTACATCCAAAACAACCTGTACAAACTCCCCAGCAGTTTTATGACTGGTTTGCCTTGATTGACCGATCCGTTGCGCATAGCCAGGAGGCTCATTATCGTGCCCATGTCGCCAGTGTCTCCGAACACCTGGATACATGTGACTTTTTGATCAACCGGATCGATGTAGTGGAAAAGGAGGTGGATGACATGTTGGAAGGATGGAGAGGAGTCGAAGAAAGCGGAAAGAGTTTGAAAGACGCTTGTGAGAGGCTTTTGGAAGAACGTGTAGGTCGAAAAGAGCCTAGCAGTACATATTGCCCTGACTATCAATGTTCAGGACGGTTTGGTAGAACTCATAGATGACATCGGCGGTCATTTGGAGTACTTCCAAGAGTTGGAGCAGGCTACTCGAATGCTCAACCACCCTGGGGAGTCTCTCATCTTCGAAACCGATTTCCTATACATGGTCGAGCGGGTCGACATTTGCATTGATTTTTTGAAGGGGCATGTGAGATTGTTCATTGTCATCCTCTATCACGATCCAGTCGTACTCATTTCCTCGAAGCGACATTTCAAGGAAGCAGAAATTTACCTTTTGAGATTCCAGCAATGCATGACTCGTGCTATGACGCTCATCAAAATGAACTTTGTCGGTTCTCTCAGAGCTCTCTCGTCAGAAGTAACTAAACGTTTATCTGAAAAGGTTATTCGTTCTCCCATTTTATTTCTCGCCGGCTGATTTCTCGATCTTCTAGGATGTGTCACCGACTGCTGAAGCCCATCTTCTATACACTCGATTTAAAAGCGTGTCTACGAAGGTCGCTCCTCTACTGGGAGAACTGGAAAGACGGGCGAAATCCTACCCCGATGAACTCTCCGCTCTTCTTTCCGAATGTCACTCGGCTTACTTCTCAACGCGGAAAGGACTCCTTATGCCCAGGATTATAGAAGAAATAAAAGGGCTCGACCCATCACGGAGTGAACTTGTGGAATTGGCAAGTTGCCTTTTGCTTTATCTTTTCAGGTGCTGAACTTTTAACGTAGACACGCTCTGGGTGCAGCTACATAAAACATCTCTGTACAGACGAGTTTAATTTGTACCGTGAATTCTTTAGCACGGCTGAAGACCAACTATAGTGTGTATTCATCCTGACATATGTTCATATGCTAATTCGTGGATGCAGTCAATATCTGGAAACCCTATGTGACCTTCTTTACGATGATCTACGACCTCGTATCCTACACGAACCTCGTTTAACTGTTCTGTGTGAAGTGTGTACCGTTCTGCAAGCATTGATGGTGCTTGATGCGTCCGCTACACATTCTCTCACTTCACCAGATAATGAGAATGGTGATGACGACGACGAAGATGCTGCTGCTGATGGATTGTCAGACGGTGATGATGACAACAACCTCCTCCTTACCAATTGGAATAGCGACGAGAAACCTAATGGCAGATTTGGCCGTCGTTTGCAGATCAGCCATTTACTTAAGATGGTGTTGCAGGATGCGCAAACACGGCTTTTCTTCAAAGCACAATCGGTGATTCAGAGTGATATCAGGCATTTTGTTCCCAAGATAGACGATTTGGCGTATCCGGATGTGTTGGTTGGTATGTTGTCCTTTCATATCGAGAAAGAAAACCGATTTGAAATATCTTGTTTTATACATCTAATTAGCTGCGAATAAAGAGTCAACGGGCACGGAAATAAGAGAGAAGGAGAGTGTGAGCCAGATTTTCCGTGTTCCTTCACTTGATAAACAAGATACATGGTATCCAACTCTACGTAAAACGGTATGGGTACTTGAACAACTGCATGACTTCGTGAAGGTGTGTGTGCACATAAAAACTCTTTGCATTAATCAAGTGACGATGTCATCTATAATGGTAGCCAGCCATATTCGAAGATATAGCACAAGAAGCACTCTCGTTCTGCCATTTATCACTCAGCACTGCTTCTGACCTACTTAAGAATCGAAATCCTCCGGGTAGTGTTCTGGATGGCTGCTTGTTTCTTGTGAGGCATCTGTTGATATTAAAAGAGGTCATGCATAACCTGGAAGCGGACTTGAGGCAACGAGATGAAGGGAAGGAACAGGAACGGAGTCTGGGAAGTAGTAGGGCTGTGGAGTTTCCTTCAACAGGAGGGGTCACAGGTGAGTTTTTTTTTTTGAGTTCAGAGATTTAGTGGATTCTGACCAAGTACTCACAATTCTCTTTAGCGTCATTATCGAATATGTTCAATAAGACTACTTCCTTGTTACCTGAAGGCTTGTTTGCCTCTCTTGGAGTCAGTCGAGGAGTTGAAGGTGATTTGCGAGGTGTTAAACTTGTAAGCGGCTTTTGTCATCTCTTTTTTTTTCCCTTGATTTTCTGATTACAAATGTAGGATATCGATCAAAATCTAAGACGAGCGTGTGAGGATGTTATTGCTGTATGTTCTCGACCTGTTTGCGAGCCAATAGAAGCATGGACGACAGAAATGAAGGCTCAGAGGAGTCCACCTACGAAACAGACCGAAAGTTCTCATCCGAATCCATTGCCCACCCCTGCTTTGCAAAACCGGGCCTCTGAAGCCGATGATATAAACTTGCGATTTCGAGAAGCTTGTGAACGAGACTTGCGTTCTGACGTCAATCGAGTGCGTTTGTATCTCGAGGACCAGCGTACGGCGCATATTTTGTTGGATCATGTTCAAGATAGAGTTATGGAGGCCTATGCGGGCTATCGGGATCTAGTGACGCTGATGGAAAACCCGAGTAAATCTGGACAAGATGTGTTGAGTGTCACGTTGTTGAGAGAGTTGTTGAGGGACGTTTGTGGAGAAAGCAAGGTGTAGTGTGAAAGGCGAGGATTTTTTATATATTACCATAGCGATTAGTTAATGCAAGATGAGAACACTGCAAGAAGATTATTAATTCGAAGTCGCCAGCGATCTTTTCTTGAATATAAATACGAGAATGAAATTTATTCAAACGGTCATGATTTATGATACGGAAAAGTTGTACTTCTTTCTCGCTTCTGATTCTACAAACGACGGCCAAATCCAATAGAAGAGGTGGGCAAAACGCATGACTGCTGGTATGAATACTGTCTTTTCACTCTTATCTATGGCCTCAATGCACCGTTGGGCCACATACTCGCGCTTCAAGCCATGTGTATTAGGGTTGCGTTCCCTTACTGGCCCAGCGTCCACTGCTGAGGCACGGAAATCGCCTTGAACGGTGGATGGCATGCAAACGGTAAAGGCAATTCTAGGATGTTCGATCGAGAGGGCTTGATAGAGGACGAGAGAGGCGGCTTTGGTTGACGCGTAGAGCGTGCGTGTGGGTGCCGGAATGACAGACGCGAGGGAGTTGACAAGAAGTATTGATGGGGATTTCGATGTGTTCAACAGCATTGTAACCTTAATTTTCCCCCCCAAGTTTTATGAGCGATGTTGAGAAAAGAATGATGAGATAGTGAAAAAATACCCTTACAAATGTTACTGCAGAGATGAGAGGTCCAACGTAGTTTCCTCGGGTTGCGGCTGCTGCGACATCAGCTACACGCTGAATGCCTTCCTTCGTTGCTTGCCCAACAGAAGTGTTTACCCCCTCGGTGTCGACTCCAGCAATTGCCATGAGAGGTTGTAAAGCGGATACCCCAGCAGCAACAACAAGAGTATCAAGACCCTTCCATTCTGGTTTCAAAATGGAGATGTGAAAAATGGACTCGGGGAGAAAGCTTGAACTTTACTAGCTTCAACAACAGCCCTTGTCCTTATCATATCATCCACATTGGCAAAATCAGCAGCCATCCCGAAGATATCCTCCTGCTCATTTTTCGAAGATACGCTGCTACCACTTTGAGCTTTCTGACATTCAGCTACAACCTCATTCACGAGAGCTTCCCTACGCCCAACAATGCATACTCGTGCTCCGCGTTCAGCATATTGTCGTGCAATGGATCTACCGATACCACTGGAAGCACCTAGCACCAGGACGCGTTCTCCAAGCTTGGGAACTTTTGAGGAACGTTGATTCTTTTTGTGCAGGTTTCTGTAGACGGTGTATAAGAGGGAGAGAACAGCGATGCCAATACCGCCTGAAACTGTTGAGAACCGTCCTCGCAAGATATGGGATGCTGACATGACTTTTTATTATTGATTTACTTGCGACTTTTTTATCCAATCTGTTTTTGACAAGACCCTAACCCCAATTGCTGGTTCCTTACCCGACTACCATGTTGGTTAAACCTCTCCGTCGACTTCTAGGTCGTCCAACAGCCATATCCTACTTCCATACAACAGCGAACTCATGGGCATCTAGGAAAGTTATCCAGAAATTTAACCTCGCCGACATTGGAGAAGGTATAACAGAATGCGAGGTCGTAAAGTGGTGCGTGCGTTCTATTCTCACCAAGGTCCGGCCGGAGCTCTGCGTCGTACATGATTGAACTCAACAACCTCATATAGGAGTATTAAACCTTTGGCCAACGTACAAGCCTTCGACCCTCTCTGTGAAGTTCAGAGTGACAAAGCTAGCGTTGAGATCACCAGTCCATTCGATGGCATAGTCAAGGAATTGCTCGTTAAAGAAGGCGACATTGCTAAAGTTGGAGCTGGCCTTTGTCTCATCGAAGTAGACGAGACTATCACAGAAGATACTCATCCTGTGGAAGCGGTTTCAACAACCTCATCTCTGAATGAAAGCAAACAAGAGAAGGAGATCGAATCGACTCTAGCGCCCACTCGACACTCTCATCCCCTTGATCCGGCTAAAAATACGCTTGAGCATCAGTCTA
>Ga0193742_1002476_pt1 | contig 10602 bp, 5 predicted proteins | sample L2c1metaG_FD_165511 | JGI IMG/M metagenome (GOLD analysis project Ga0193742, IMG submission 165511) | Soil microbial communities from a riparian zone of the East river system, Colorado, United States - L2c1 | ecosystem: Environmental > Terrestrial > Soil > Riparian zone | place: USA: East River... | reverse complement strand
CGGCTTGAACACGAATACGCGCTCAAGTCCGAACTTGACGCTGACTGGGCGGCGCGACCCGTCGCGCTTACGCGCGATAACGGCCGTATGATGCTGGTGCTTGAGGATCCCGGCGGTACGCCGCTCGATCGACTGCTTGGCCGGCCACTGGACGTATCGCATTTCCTGCGCATCGCGATCCCGCTCGCTGGCGCGCTCCGCCATGTGCATGAGCGTGGCCTCATCCATAAGGACATCAAGCCGGCAAACATCCTGGTGGAATCGGCAAGCAGCGGCGTGTGGCTGACGGGGTTCGGCATCGCTTCGCGTCTGCCGCGCGAGCGCCAAGCCCCCGCCCCGCCAGAGGTGATCGCGGGCACGCTCGCCTACATGGCGCCGGAACAGACCGGCAGGATGAACCGCTCGGTGGACTCCCGCAGCGACCTGTACGCGCTGGGGGTTACCTTTTACGAGCTGTTGACCGGCGCGTTGCCCTTCACCGCAGCTGACCCGATCGAGTTGATCCACTGTCACATCGCGCGAGAGCCCGTGCCGCTGGGCGAGCTTGCAAGGGCGGTGCCGGCCACACTCTCGATGATCGTCATGAAGCTTCTCGCGAAGACCGGCGAGGAGCGCTACCAGACCGCCGCGGGAGTCGAGGCGGATCTCCGCAAGTGCCTGACCGCCTGGGAGTCGATCGGCCGGATCGACCCGTTCCCGCCTGGTCTGCAGGACGCGTCGGAGCGGTTGATGATCCCGGAGAAGCTCTACGGACGCGAGAGCGAGATCGCCACCCTGCTCGCCGCCTTCGACCGCGTCGTGATGCATGGCGGCTCGGAGCTCGTTCTGGTCTCTGGCTATTCGGGTATCGGCAAGTCGTCGGTCGTCAACGAGCTGCACAAGGTTATCGTGCTGCCTCGCGGCATCTTTATCTCAGGAAAATTCGACCTGCGCCTCAGGGACACCCCCCACTCGACATTGGCTCAAGCGTTTCAGGGCCTGATTCAACAGCTACTGAACGGTCACACGGACAACATCGCCCGCTGGCGAGATGCGATCAAGGAAGCTGTCGGAAATCAGGGCCGTCTGCTTACCGATCTCATTCCCAACCTCGTTCGACTGATCGGCCCGCAGCCGACCGTGGCAGTCCTCTCGCCGGTCGACGCCCAACTGCGGTTTCAGGCCGTATTCCAGCGGTTCGTCGGCGTGTTCGCGAGGGCGGAACACCCGCTTGTCATTTTCGTCGATGACCTCCAATGGCTCGATCCGGCCACCCTGACGCTCATCGAATATCTCCTCCTCCATCCGGACACGCGTCACCTGCTGGTGATCGGCGCATATCGCGACAACGAGGTCGAGCCGGCACATCCGCTGATGCTCAAGCTGGAGGACCTGCGCCGAGCCGGCGCGAAAGTCGATCAGATCGTCCTCGGCCCGCTCTCGGTCGACGACATCAACCAACTGCTGTGCGACACCTTGCGGCGTGCGCGCGACGAGATGCGGCCGTTCGCTGAGCTGGTGCACAGGAGAAGCGGCGGCGGCAATCCCTTTTTCGCCGGACAGTTCCTCACGAGCCTCGCCGAAGAACGGCTGATCGAGTTCGATCCGCCCTCACGGTCGTGGACATGGGAGTTGGATGCTATCGTCGACAAGAGGTTCAGCGACAATCCGGTGGACCTGATGATCGGCAGGTTGCGGCGTCTTGCTCCGGAGGCCCAGGAAGCGCTGAAGCTGCTCGCCTGCCTCGGCAGTCACGCCGACTTTGCGACCTTGGCGAAGCTGCGCAGCGAGTCCGACGATGCGATGCATGCAAGTTTTCGCGACGCCGTCCGCGCCGGCGCCGCTGTCCCCCGCGATGGAAGCTACCGGTTTTTCCATGATCGGGTTCAGGAGGCCGCCTATGCGTTGATTCCGACGGAAGGTCGCGCCGAACTCCATCTGCGGATCGCACGTCTCCTTGTCGCGGAGACCGCGCAGGAGACGGTCGTCGAGAAGATCTACGATCTCGTCAACCAGCTGAACCTGGGCTCGTCGCTCATTTCCGAGTGGCCCGAGAAAGAGCGCGCGGCCGAACTCAATTTTGTTGCAGGCCGGAAGGCGAAAGCCTCGACCGCCTATGCTGCGGCTTCCACCTACCTTGCAGCAGGCATCGCCGTTCTGTCGGACGAAGGGTGGCAGAGATCCTATGACTTGATGTTGAGCCTGTTCCTGGAACGGGCGGAATGCGAGATCCTCAACTCGAACCTAGAGCAGGCCACGGGACTCGTGGAGGCGCTACTCATCAAGGCGCGGTCTAAGATCGATCATGCCGAGATCTGTCGTTTGCGCATCATGCTTCAATTGAGGCAAGGCAACTACGCCCCCGCGGTCCGTACGGCGCTCGAATGCCTGCGAACGTTCGGTGTCGATCTGCCGGACTCGCCGACGACGGAACAAATGCGGGCAGAACACGAGGAAATGCGCCGCGCCCTCGGCGAGCGCCCGATCGAGAGCCTGGTCGACCTGCCGATGATGGACGACCCCGAGATGCGGGCGGTCATGAAGCTCTTCAGTGTATTGGGCAATTTAGCCTATCACATTGACCTTGACCTGTACCAGATGATTTCCTGCTGTATGGTCAAGCTGACCTGTCGCCACGGCACAAGCGAGTATTGCGCGATCGGGTATGGCGCGGTCGCCATAGTACTTGGTCCAGCGTTCCATCGCTTCGCAGACGGGGAGGCATTTGCACGGTTGGCGGTCGCGGTCGCCGAACGATACGGGTTCACCGCGCAAAAGGCGGGCGCACATTTCCTCATGCAAATGGCGGTCCTGTGGACGCGTCCAATCGAAGATGCCCTGACCTGCCTCGAGGCCGCGATCCGATCTGTCGCGGAAACTGGCGAGATGGTTTACGCCTGCTGGAACCGGCAACATCGCCTCACCGATCTGATGGCGCGCGGTGATCCTCTCGACCAGGTGTGGCTCGAGTCGGCAAGCGCCCTGGATTTCGTCCGCAAATACAAGTTCGGTCAGCTAGTCATCTTGAGCATCCAGGGGTTCGTCCAAAGCCTCCGCGGCGGAGCGGGGAGCGGCGCGCCCCTCGACGAGACGGCGCTCGAAGCACGAGTGCTCCGGGGCGGCGTTCCTCTCGTTGCCTGCTTTCACTGGATACTGCAGTTGCAGCGGCACTTCTTGTTGGGCAACGCGGAGAGAGCCCTGGAGTTCGCTGCCAAGGCGAAGCCGATTCTCTGGTCGGCTCGTCTCAATCTTCAGTCGATGGATTATTGCTTTTATCATTCTCTCGCTATCGCCGCAGTCCTTCAAACGTCCTCGCCGGATAGACGGGCAGAGCTTTGCGAGGACCTCATTGGACACCTGGGGTCGTTCCAGCGATGGGCGGAGAGCTGCCCGGCGACGTTCGCGCATAAACACTCCCTGATCTCGGCGGAATGGGCGCGCCTCGAAGGACGGGACATCGAAGCCATGCCGTTGTACGAGCGGGCGATCCGCTTGGCGGCGGAGCGCGGCTTCCTCCAGGACCAGGCACTCGCCAGCGAATTGGCAGCTCGATTCTACCGCCTTCGCGGTCTCGAAAAGGTGGCAGATACTTATCTGGACGAGGCCCGCGACTGCTACGTCCGCTGGGGCGCCTGGGCTAAGGTCGCTCAGCTCGACAAGAGCCACCCCCGGATCCGACAACAGGCATCATTGGCCGCAAAGCCCACCATCGAGACGTCTGTCGAGCGGTTGGATCTGGCCACGGTCATCAAGATGTCGGAAGCTGTGGCGGGCGAAATCGTCCTCGAGAGGTTAATCGAGACGCTGATGACTATTGCGGTCGAGCATGCCGGGGCCGACCGCGGCCTCCTGATTCTTCCGCACGGCGGCGAAAACCGGATCGAGGCGGTCGCGAGGAGCGGTCGCGATGCCGTCAGGGTCCGTCTTCTCGCAACGCCGGTGACGCCATCGGAATTGCCCGTGCTGATCCTTGAGCACGTCATCCGCACTCAGAGCCAGGTGATCCTGGATGACGCCCGCGGGGGGAACACGTTTGCCGAAGATGAATACATAGGCCGCAAACAGGCACGGTCGCTTCTTTGCCTGCCGTTGCTGAAACAGGCTAAATTGATCGGCGTGCTGTATCTCGAAAACAGCCTGGCGTCGCATGTGTTCACGCCGGGGCGGATTTCGGTGCTGAAGCTGCTCGCCTCACAGGCGGCAATCGCGCTCGAGAACGCCCGGTTGTACAGTGACGTGGCGGAGCGCGAGACGAAAATCCGGCGCCTGGTCGATTCCAACATCATCGGGATTTTCATATCGAGTCGGAAGGGTGAGATCATCGAAACCAACGACGCATTCCTCAAGATCGTGGGATACGACCGAGAGGATCACGCCGCGGGCATGCGCTTGACCGACTTGACGCCGCCTGAATGGCGCGCCAGCACCGCCCGCGCCCTAGAGGGAATAGACACGACTGGGGCGGTCCAACCTTATGAAAGGGAGTACTTGCGCAAGGACGGCAGCCGCGTGCCTGTGCTGATCGGCTCGGCCGCGTTCGACGAACAGCGAGACCAAGGTGTTGCCTTCGTGCTTGATCTGACCAAGCGCAAGCGCGCGGAAGCAGAAGCTCGCGAGAGCGAGCAGCGATACCGAAAGGCACAACTGGAGCTTGAGCACGCCAATCGCGTGGCGACGATGGGACAGCTCACGTCATCAATTGCGCATGAAGTGAACCAGCCGATCGCCGCGGCAGTCACGTACGCGTTAGCCGCTCGGCGTTTCCTAAGTGCTGAGCCACCGAATTTTCCTGAGGTGGAAGACGCGCTCTCTCTTATTGTCAAGGAGGGGAATCGCGCAGGCGAGGTCGTCGGGCGAATCCGCGCGCTCATTAAGAAGGTGCCCGCACGAAAAGACGCCGTAGCGATCAACGATGCCATCCTGGAGGTTGTTGCTCTCACCCGTACGGAGGCCGCAAACAATTGCATCTCGGTGCAGACGCAGTTAGCGGAGGGCTTGCCGCATGTCCAGGGAGATCGAGTGCAGCTGCAACAGGTACTACTTAACTTGATCCTCAATGCCATAGAAGCCATGCACGACATTGGCGAAAAGGAGCGAAAATTGCTCATTAGCAGCCGTAACGAACCGGATGGCGTGTCAGTCGAGGTGCGAGATTCAGGTCCAGGCTTCGCACCGGCGGATCTTGATCGCGTGTTCGAGGCTTTCTACACAACGAAGCCGGGCGGTCTGGGGCTCGGGCTGTCGATCTGCCGGTCGATTATCGAAGCGCATGACGGACGATTGTGGACGAGCCCAAGTGTACCACGTGGCGCCAGCTTTCAATTCGTCCTGCCGGTGATCGCAAACACTGCGTCGTGATGTGGCACTCGTGAGCCGTCTTAGAGAACAGGTAACCCGACCGCGAGTTCAGCTGTGGGTCAAAAGCGCCGCCGACCGAACGTCCGGTTCCGGCGGCGGGTTCAATTGATCGCCGAAACACATTTTGCTCTCTACGCCCAGGGGATCCTTGGCTAAATCCAAGGGACGAGACTTAGTCTAGACAAGGCCGGCGGCCGAATCTGGTCTGTCCAAAGCTGCCGCCGAGGTACCTCTCAACCTGCCGCTGCGACGATCGGCTTAATCTTCGTCGGTGCTTTGTCAGCGTTCTTTGACCAAGATCGGTAGTACGCCAGCGCGGTCATCATCAAGATACCGACAATGCTGACTACGATCTGCATCCAGATAGCGCCGGAAATCTCGACTAACACGACATGTGCAGCAAAGGATAGGAATATGCCGGCGCAAAAGACTTCGAGCGACTGTTGACCGCATTTGATTGCGGGCCGAAAGAGTCGCCATTCCAGCCCCGGCCAATCGCGTGGCAGCAGACGAATGACAAAGAAAGCGAACACAACAAAGTGTAGCAAGCGATAAGGCGCGAGGTTGGTTTTGTCGTTTGGATTGAAGGCGCCGTAGATCTCCGGTGGGATCAGTGACCGCAGTTCGTCAAACCGGGCCGCCATTGTCATCATCAGAGCGAACAGAAGATAGGCGGTGCCAAGCACCAACGCGGTACGCGATCGAATGAATGGCATCGCCTGTGCCGATCCACCAAGCGCAAACCAGGCCCCGAACGTGAACAGAAATTGCCATGCGAATGGATTGAAATACCAGACGCCAGTTGGATAGGCCGAAACGTTCCAGCCGAAGTACCTGGCCATCAAATAGAGCAACCCCGAAGCGGCCAGGGTCATATTGGGCCTGCGCAGCATCAGCCAGAGTATCGGCGGGAAAACACCCATCAGCACGATGTAAAGCGGCAGCACATCCATGTTCACCGGCTTGAAGCGAAGTATCAGCCCCTCGAACAAGAACTGCGCCGGATTTGCCAAGAAGCCCCGGATGTTAAAGTCATCGGTGAAACTGGAGTTACCAGACCTCTGCGCGACATATCCGATTTCGGCGAGGTAAAGCACGAAAAGGAAGACGTGGGCGACATAGATCTGCCAGACGCGCTTCAGAAGCCTCGACGCGCCGATGATAAACCCACGTTCGAGCATCATCCGCGCAAAGACAAAGGCGACTGTGTAGCCGGAGATGAAGATGAAGAGATCCGCCGCATCGCTGAAGCCGTAGTTCCGCGTTGTCACCCAGTTCACGATGTTGTTGGGGATATGGTCCAGGAAGATTCCCCAATTCGCCACACCTCGAAATAGGTCGAGTCGGAGATCTCGGCCTTTCACCGGGAGCGTAGCGAGAATCTTCATCGTTAATGCACCGAAATTGTAGCATGCGGAATCTCTTCCGCCGCCCGCTTGCCTGCGCAGCACCCGCCGTTTACGGCGCCTAGAGCCTGCCCAGGCATTCGCCGCTCTGAGCATAGTTGCCCGATAACTGCCGTATTGTATAATTGTGCGCATTCTGGATTGGCCTTCATTCAGCCTGCAATATCGACGTCGGCGAGTTCGTTGCTCGGCGCTGAGTTTGATGGTCATGATCCCGGCGTTTGTGCCCACTCATTCCTTGGATGGGGTCTTGCGCAGTTCCCCAGGCCTCGGGACGCAAGCGAAACATCGGTCGAAGCCTGGCACGGCGCATCGGACTAACGATTGTTGACTTCGTTGTCGGATCGTACCTCGGCGCCTGGTGTAAAACGCGCCTCGGGCTCTGGTCGCTCGTAATGCCACGGGTCTTGCGCTGGCAGCACTTACAATCACTTGCTGCACATTGGCTCGTGCTGGGCCGCCAATCGTGCCCAGTCATCGATGCGAGGCGAAGCCGTCTGACATTGGATGATGGCCACCTCGCAGGCGCGGGTCGATTTGCGCTCACGGCAATTTGGGTGTGGTCACCAAGGACCGTAAAACGGCACGAAGCATGGCCTCTCAAATTCCATTTGGATGAAAGACCCGCCGTGCGATCGGCGTAGACGATCCTCGATGAATAACAGGCGAAGGCGCGGGATGGCCTACATCCAGTAGAAATTTTCGGTACGGAGATTGATCGGGCGCGGCGGTCATCGGCCTCCAACTTGAGGAGGCTCTAGAAGTCCATCGGCGGTATCCACAACAACGACAAAAAACAGTGTCCCATCCTCACTCTTTAAACCTCCGCTAATTGCCTTTCCGAGCGTTGATCGCTCCGCGACGACGACGGCGTCTGACATCGTTTTCCGAACGGCTCTTAGCGCTAATAAGTTACGCCGATCCTCAGCTTCTTAACAGACAGCGCGTGTTTGCCGTTTGTGTTGCTGCTCCCTGTCCTTGCATCGATAGCATTCTCCCAAATGTGGTTCATTTGAATGTTCTTCACTCTATAGACCGGTGGGTTTGACTCGCCATCGAAGCTGATATCTACAACTCTAGATCCGGTGTGTAATCTTTCGGCAATCAGTAATGCCTGCTGTAGGGATAATTGCGCGCTCCGGAACAGCTCCAGCTCGCGACCAATAGTCTCTTCAAGTCCGGAATTCTGCCGGTCTAGCGCGTGCTTAGTTTCACTCGATTTGGCAGCCGCGCCCAATGAACCGAGCACCCAGGCCGACAAAATCACAAGTAGGGCGAGTCTTGTTTTCGACATCAGTCAACTCTCTCGGTAGTTCGCTCTCGCAGTTGCACAGTTCCGCCGACTGTTCGGATGACGCCATCCACAACGGTGAGTGACATTGTCTGCCGCACCGGTGACACATCGGTCTCTTCCAACACGGAACGATAGCAGCGTTAAGAGGCTCGTATTACGTTTCTCGTCGCAGGCGCCGCCACTACGCAGAATCAGTGTCAGTCGGAGTGCAGATGCGTTGATCGGATTTATGGGAGATTTCAGATCAGAGAGCTTGTCAAAATGTGATCCGATCGGCTTGGTTCGAGCGAACTGCCTATTTTCTAGGGCGTGGGCTCATTAGCACGCAACTAAATTCGGATTGACGCGAGTTTAATGGATGTTGGCGAGATAGTTGGCTGCGAGCTTGTCATATCGGGTAGCGACACGCCGACACTGTGCTTGATCTTGTTGAAGAATCGTTCGACGAGGTTGCGCGCGGTAAAGGTAAGGACTAAAGCAGATCGGGTGCGTTTCAGCGGCATGTTGGCCCACGCACCTTGCTGTTAATGAGATCAATCTGCGTCATAGCCGCGATCCGCAAGTAATTTAGATTTTCGCTTACAACCCCATCAGTAGCTCAGTGCAGAGTTGGTTGTCGTGAGTCCCGGCGGGTGTAAGGCCCAATTGTTCGGGAAAGCCATTGGCGTCGACCACAGCGCGATCTTGCTTGTCAGCCCGCCTCGTGACCGGCCCGTGTGCTGTGGTTTGTTGTCCGCGACGCAAGCTCCATGCTGATGGACTCGCACGACAGATGTATCGATCATCTGCACGGCGGCATCGTGAGCTGCGGTCAGTGCATCCGTGATCTGGTCCCAGACGCCAGCCCTCCGCCAACGAACGAAGCGATTATAGCATGTCGTGTATCCTTCGCGTGCGAAAAGTGTAGGTGAGCTGCAAGGGGATGAGCCGCGTCGTGCGACAGCGATGAAGAAGCACAACCATTCCAGCGACGATCGTCTCGTTCAATATCGTGGCAAGTATTCGCGGCACAGTGGCGATCAATCGCTGACCGATATCGCGTCAGATCGCAATAAAGGTGCCAGATGTCTGAAGCCGTCAAGAAGAACAATCGAAGCGTTAGCGCCGTCGCCCCTCGTCTCTTTGTCCTTGAGATTAACGCCGACCGGATTCACTCCATGAATACGGATGGTTCCGACCGCAAGACCATCGTCTCGGGTTGCCATTTGCCCGACGGGATTGTCGTCGATGCTGAGGCCGGCCATATTTACTGGACCAACATGGGCATCCCAAACCTGAATGACGGATCCATCGAGCGCGCCGACGTCGACGGCAAGAACCGCAAGATAATCGTCGCACAGGGAGACACCCACTCTCCGAAGCAGATCATCCTCGATAAGAAAGGTGGAAAGCTCTATTGGTGCGACCGCGAGGGTATGCGCGTCATGCGCTGCAATCTCGACGGCTCGCAGCTGGAGACGCTCATTGAGGCAGGGCGCGGCGAAACCGATCAACGGGATGCGACGCGATGGTGCGTTGGGCTTACGATCGATCCGAAATTCGGACACATCTACTGGACGCAAAAAGGCCCAGACAATGCCGGGCTCGGTCGCCTCTTTCGCGCCAATGTCGAAATTCCCGCCGGCCAAACTGCAGCGACTAGGTCAGACATCGAGATCTTCTACGACGCTCTGCCGGAACCGATCGATATCGAGCTGGACCACAAGAACCGTGTTCTCTACTGGACCGACCGCGGCGATCCTCCGCGCGGTAACACAGTGAATCGGGCCTCGATCGACAACAAGCCTGCCGAGCCAGAAGTCGTGGTGACCCATCTCATGGAAGGGATCGGTATCGCGCTCGACATTCCAAACGATCGCATGTTCGTGACCGATTTCGCCGGCTCAATTTACTCCGCGCGGCTCGATGGATCCGGTGAACGAAATTTCCTCTACGCACAGGGCAACCTCACCGGCATCGCATACGCCGAATTCCCGAAGGAGAAGTGATATGTCGCAAAACAAACCCATTCGCCGCATCGCTATCATTGGCACGGGCGTCATCGGCGCAAGCTGGACCGCACTCTTCCTTGCCCACGGCCTTGACGTGGTGGCGACAGACGTTGCGCCGGGCGCGGAAGTGGCATTGAAGCGCTTTGTTGCCGCGGCCTGGCCCGCGCTGCAACGGCTTGGCCTAGCATCCGGTGCCTCCCAGAACAGGCTGTCATTCACCGCGGACCTTAAGGCCGCCATCAAGGATGTCGATCTGGTCCAGGAAAACGGGCCCGAGAAAATCGATTTCAAGAAAACGCTCTATCGCCAACTGGACGAGCTGTTGCATCCCAGCGTCATCATCGCCTCAAGCTCGTCGGGCTTGACCATGAGCGAGATCCAGTCGGCGTGCGAAATGCATCCCGAACGCTGCGTGATCGGCCATCCGTTCAATCCGCCGCATCTGATCCCGCTGGTCGAGATCGTCGGTGGGGCAAAGACGTCGAAGGATACGATCGAGCGCGCCGCTGAATTTTACACGTCGATCGGGCAGCGGACGGTGCGCGTCAACAAGGAGATGCCCGGCCACGTCGCT
>Ga0193742_1002473_pt1 | contig 10611 bp, 9 predicted proteins | sample L2c1metaG_FD_165511 | JGI IMG/M metagenome (GOLD analysis project Ga0193742, IMG submission 165511) | Soil microbial communities from a riparian zone of the East river system, Colorado, United States - L2c1 | ecosystem: Environmental > Terrestrial > Soil > Riparian zone | place: USA: East River... | reverse complement strand
CATGTCGACAGTATAGCTCGAATTGTAAGATACCTCGACACTGTTCTTCCCTAAACGGTTGCCCGATTTTGTAGTGATGAGGATCACTCCGGTAGAAGCCCTGGAACCATATAATGCAGCAGCGGCATTTCCTTTCAAAACAGTTATTTCCTCGATATCGTCAGGATTAATATAGGTTAAGCCATTCCCGAAATCAATACCTCCTCCTCCGCTGGGAGTTGCATTACTGATAGGAGAAGTGTTAATGGGGATGCCGTCTACGACCCAGAGCGGCTGGTTGTTCCCGGAAATCGATGCAATTCCCCTTATCGTCACCCTCTTTGAGCCCGCAACGCCATTTGATGTGCTGCTTACATCCACACCGGGAATTTTTCCTGACAATGCATTCTGAATATTCACCGTTTTATTCACGTTCACTTGATCACCACTAATTTTCTCGACAAGGTACCCGATACTCCTGGCCGTTCTTTTAACGTTCAGGGCCGTCACTACCACACCTTCCAATTGACCTATATTCTCCTGCAACACGATCATCTGTGGAGTTGTGTCACTAACGGCTATGACCTTCTCCTCGTGACCAACATAAGAGAAACTGATGTCGGCAGGAATCTTTTTCACGGGAAGCAAAAAGTTGCCCTCTGCATCGGTCGTAGCAGTAAGGTTTGTACGTACGTCTTTAATAGTTACGCCGGAAAGATTCTCCGCGCCATTGCTTACCTCCCCGCGAATAACAAGTGAACCTGGGGTTGACTGTTTCTTCTTTTTCTCGAGGATAAGATATATTCCGCCCTTCCTTTGAAAGGAGAATGGTATTCCAGCAAGCAGATCGTTTAATATATTAGAAACAAATTGCTCATGGTACTGCTTCTCCTTAACCTGGAACTCCTGAAGTCTGCTTGCATTGTATGAAAAGGGAACCTGTGTTAGATTCTCGATCTGTTTGACCGCCTGAAGCAAATTGCCTTGCGTGATGCCTACATCCCATTTTCTTTCCACCGATTCCTGGGAATATGCAGTACTCGAATACCAAATACAGAAAAGGGAAAGGATCAGCTGATGTTGGCCTTTAAAGGGACTAATCCACCTGCGAGTCTTGTTGAGCATAATTTTGCATTGTAATTTTAGGTAATTGAGGTTTATCGGGTATAATGCCACTCCCAGCTCTTATCATTGATTTTCCGGCATCTGACTGCCGGAGCGATGGTTTCCAGAATATCCATTACGTCACTGAAACCCGATGCCGAGGAAAATATGAAAGTGTACTTTTCATCACTGCGTTCAAGGGCAGCATCCATACTTATGGAAACATTGAAGAACCGGGACAAATAATCAGCAATAGTGTAGATGCGGATTTCACGAAGAACAATTTTCTCCTGCTGCCACATGACAAGATCGGATGAGGGCACCAATTTTTGAGCATACTCCCACGTGCGCTGATCGACCGACAGATGTTCTTGTGGGTGCAGGACTTTTATTACCTGATCATTGCGTGAAACCTGTACTTTTCCGGTCATAACCGAAACACACATCCGCCGCGAAGCCGAATCATTTTTTACAAGAAAAGAAGTGCCGAGTACTTTGATCCTGACGCTATCTGTTACTACGGTGAAGGGACGGCCATTCTGCTTTCGTACATCAAAAAAACACTCGCCCGACCTCAGCAAGATTGTACGGCTTAAACTATTAAAATCCGACGACCACGCTATTGAACCGCCTCGTTGCACGAAAACCGAGCTACTGTCGGGTAACCATATCTTTTGGATATGGTTGGTAGTATTTTGAAAATAGGTCCATTGAATATTCTCATTTTGTATCCCGGCAGACCGATATAGTAACACAACCGTTAACGCCAATAAAATGGAAGCCGCAGCGCTGTAATACAGCCAGGAAGAAGCTCTTCTCGTATCCCGATTAATATTCTTCTGCGTGTTTCTCCATATCAGGTCCCTGATTTCGTTTTTGTGTTCTTCGTTAGCAAACACATCCTTTTCTGAATCTGCTTCATATTGATCCAGAATGACAGAATAGCCGGAGTCGCGTTTCTTGAAATTGAACACTTGAAAGCTCTTTTCATAAAGACGCTGGCGCGAAAGTTTTTAACCAGTAGAGATTTGGACTTAACAATTACATAAAATAAGAATCAGCGCAAGATTAGAGTACGTATAAACTTCTTCCTGGCGATTCATGTCTTTGATGAGTTTTCTGACTGCATTGCCGAGTTGGTTTCTCACGGTCTGCTCTGACAGACATAAGGTTTGAGCAATCTCCCTTACATTAAGACAATCATGAAGATATAGCTTAACGATTTGTTTCATCTTTTCCGGGAGCCGGTCGACACTCTGTCGAAGAAAATTCCTGACCTCCTCTTTTTCCAGGTATTTTTCGTACTCTATCACTTGCTCCACATCTCTTGCGATTTGCATATAATGCGTGTTACGCCTTGAATTGGACCGGATATGAGAGTATATGCCATGTTTGACAGACGTAAAAAGGTAACTTTCTATGGAACTGGCGATGGCAATATGATCTCTCTTTTTCCACAGCTTTAGAAATAGGTCCTGGATAATATCCTGAGCGTCATCGTGGTCTTCTAAAATTCTATAAGCATAGGCATATAGTGGTTCCCAATAAGTTTGAAAGAGATCTTCAAATTCCCTGGTTTTATCAACAGGCATCTCAACACTGATCATACGCCGGATGTTTTGCCAAAGATATTTACGGGACCGTATGTGCAGTATTAAATAATTGCTTTCAATTGAGCATTTTTCTCACATATTGAAAATATGTTGTTTATACTAACTCCACTCTTATGATATTTCCAATATTCAGGCTCTTGTCGTTTATACTCCTCCAGAAGGCGAACAGATCATGCGGGATAAATTCCCTTTTTCATTGATCTCATAAAATTTAATAGCCGTGTTTAACAAAGTAGACACAAAGTATGAAGCAAGTATAGATTGAAATGAGAATGCTCGGAGTTATAGCAAAACCAAATACAACTCGAACCCATTTTCGATGTTTTTGACGCAACAATTGAAACACACAAACATTATAGAAACTAAATGCAAGAATAAAAGGCGTCCAATCTCCTTCTTCACCAATTATTCGCGTATTGGTGACGTAAAACACCGAAAAAAGTAGTGCTAATAAGATTATTGCAAGCAGTATTGCCCTGGCAACCGATCCTTTTTGCAATCGATAGTACCAATAGCCGATGAAGGGAGAGATCACCGGTACTAGTAATAAGAAGATTTTCATCTGATAAGAGCTTTGACTCCATATGAAGTTAATATTTTCCCGCGCAAGGCTTTGAAATGAGTCTTGTGCTTATCGGCCGAAGTTTGCACCTCGACTTCCCGAAATGAGGATGAACTGCACCTCCCAAACTTGTTCCCTGGCCGGAGTAAATACTACTCCATGTGCCAATCCTCCCGGGTATTCCCTGCCCACCCACTAGCAGATCCGCATCAGGCCATCAACTTCGTCAACTTGGCTATACAACATCGATGCACCACCACCAATATCAGATCCGACTTATCCTGACTTTCTGAAATGGAATAAAATCCTTCAAAAATATTGCCGGGTATTCATTAGAAGTTTTTAATCGATATGGTCAACGCATATTTATATCTCGGGATATGCTCCTTGGCTGGAATGGTCGGGTTAATGGAAAGCCGGTTGAATCTGGCGTTTATGTGTGGACTTGTCGGACAAGTGATTCCGAAGGAACTGTAAATTTTCAGAAGGGGACAATCATATTGTTGAAATAATTTAGGGGGGTATTATACCAGTCCCATCATTTATTTGTGAACCAAGAGTCGAATAACACATTAATTAAAGCACGGCATTGACGCCGTAACAATACAAAAAGCGCGTGATTAAATCACTCATTTTCAATTCCCGGTTTTCTTCCTAATTGGGCTGTAAGAGCGTAAATTTAGGTGTAAGCAGTCATTGTAAATGAAAGGCGAGATATTTAATTGTCATGATTATTAACCTAAAAATATTTATAAGTAAATATGTTAAGCTTTCAGATATCGAATTGGAGGACATTACCAATAAGTTTAAGAGAAAAGTGGTTAAGAAGAATAGTTATTTATTGAGACAAGGTGACACTTGTAAAGACCTTGTATTTGTTCAAACAGGCTGTTTGCGTTTATATTATCTGAAAGATGGTGTTGAAGTATCAGTTTGGTTTGCTTTTCAGCAATCATCCGCAATTGAAATTTATAGCTTTATAAGCGAAAATCCTTCAAACTATTTTCTTCAGGCAATAGAAGACAGTGAAGTTCTATACCTCCCAAAGGCAGAGCTAAATAAACTTTATCAAAATCAACCAAAAATGCACGAGATGATGAGAAATTTTTGGGAAGATGTAATCCTTAACCTGATAAACAGATTTACAGCACTTCAAAAAGATTCGGCAGAGAAACGCTATCTGGATTTATTAAATAGACCCACCTACCTGGAAAAAATACCTCAAAAATATCTTGCTTCGTTTATTGGCGTTACACCAACGTCACTAAGCAGAATCAGGAAGCAAATCATTAAAACCCAATAATTACCATAGGGCAACTTTTTTTCGAAAAAAGATTTTAAATTTTGTACTCGCTAAAACTGAAATAATGAGTACTACCAAAATGAAATTAATTGAGGCCGAAAATCTAGCAATTGAACTATTTAAAACTGCCGAAAGCCGCAATTTAATTACGGCGGGGAAATCAGAACAACAACTTAATACCGAAGTTTTTAAGTTGGCGCATGAACTGTTTGGTATAGAAAAACATTGGCACAAAAGAATTGTAAGAAGCGGTGCCAATACTTTATTGCCCTACAATGAAAACCCACCAGACTTAGTAATACAAGAAGATGATATTTTATTTTTTGATTTTGGACCTATCATCGAGGATTGGGAAGCCGATTTAGGGAGAACCTATGTTATAGGCAACGATTCAATTAAACACAAATTGAAAAGCGATATTGAAAAAGCCTGGTATGAAACAAGAGAGTGGTTTCACAAACAAACAAAATTACCAGCGTCTGAATTATATCAATATGCAGTAGAAAAAGCCAAAGAATATGGTTGGACCTTTGGCGGAGAGATTGCCGGGCATCTTATTGGAGAGTTTCCACATGAAAAATTAGAACCAGGAAATTATCAGTTATATGTTCACCCGGACAATCATAATGATATGTTTTTACCCGATGCAAATGGAAATAAAAGAGAATGGATTTTGGAAATACATTTTGTCGACAAAACGAAACAGATAGGCGGCTTTTTTGAGCAGTTATTAACTTAATAGAAAACTAAAAAATGTATTTTCATACGGCCACATCTCTCTCCGGCTTTTAACAAACCTGGTTTTGGACGACTTCAATTTGTTGTATCCCTTCTCTCTCGTTCAACCACGGTGAATCCTTCAAATAAGTTCAGTTTCATCCAGCTTATTCGCCTAATTGGCATAACTTATACAATAGCGGACTGCGGCCGGCTGGCAAATGAATTTTCTTCAATGGTAGAAATGTAGTGCCCCAAAATGTTGGTTATTTTTTTGAATCGCAAAATATCTTATCTATTTAAACCTCATAAATATGAAAAGAAATAGCTTTTTGAAGGTTTGTTTATCAACGGTTGCCTGGATATCCTCTCCCTTTACCATGGTTGCAAAATCGACAAAAAGGTTTAGAATCAAAAATGCCTTTAAGGTTGATGCTGGTAAAGACAGGAATAATAAAAGCATCTCTTTATTTGAAGGAGATACATTTGATTGTAAGGTATCAACAAAAGACACCGATGGTGACATTTATGTATTTGAGTCAAAGCGTATAAAAGAAGGCGGCCCCTCTCTTCATTATCATTTCGATCAGGACGAATGGTGGTATGTTCTTCAGGGGGAATTTCTGATTCGGACGGGAGATGTTACTCATAAAGTGAAAGCAGGAGACAGCGTGTTCGGGCCAAGAATGATACCTCATAGTTTTGCAAAAATCGGAGAAGGGGAAGGAAGATTATTAATGTTCTTTCAACCCGCAGGTAAAATGGAAGAATTTTTTAAGAAGATCAGTGAAGGAGTTGGGAGAAATTTATCAGAAGAGGAACAGGACAAGTTTAGAGAAGAACACGGTTTCAAAAAGGTAGGTCCGCCAATAAAAGATTTCAAAAAGTGGTAATCCTCACTATGCATGCCATCAATGCATTTAAAGAGAACTCTTTTCAGCAACAGTATATGTTATTTTTTGTTGGACAATAGTCTAAAGGTCTTTTGTTTTATAATAGTTGCAATAAAAATGATTGCATGAAAATCTATTTTCTATTCATATTTTCCGCACTGTCACTTTTTTCCTGCAATGAAAGCCAGAAAACAGGCAATATTCATTCACCTGTTACTGATCAAAAATCTTCCGAAGAAAACCCACCGACAGACATCCATTTAATAGCTAGGCCAGATTCGATTTCATTTGATGCAGCAAGCACAGCAGTCATTGTAGTCGACATGCAAAATGATTTTGGATCAAAAGGCGGCATGTTCGACCGCGCTGGGATTGATATTTCTATCATCCGGAAAACTATTGTTCCAATCTCTAATGTGATAGCAGCGGCAAGAAAAAGAGGAATCGAAATAATTTATCTCAAAATGGGATTCAATCAAGAACTCTCCGACATGGGAAGAGAAGAGTACAGAAAACGGGTAAACCATTTACGAAACATGCACATTGGCGATACCATTACTGCGCCAACCGGTGAAAAGAGCCGGATTTTTGTTCGTGATACATGGAACACAGATATAGTCTCCGAACTAACACCTCAACCAAAGGATATAATTATTTATAAAACAAGATTCAGCGGCTTTTACCAAACCGCATTGGACTCTGTTCTAAAACGCCTGGAAAAGAAATATTTGATATTTACAGGTTGTACAACAAGCATCTGCGTTGAATCAACAGCGAGAGATGCAGCATTTAGAGACTACCTGCCCATCGTTCTGGAAAACTGTACCGCAGAGCCTGTTGGAAATGGTTTCCCCCGAACTAATCATGAAGCAAGTCTTTTAAACATACAAGCTTCGTTTGGATGGGTTTCAACTTCAAATGAATTCATTAAATCTATTCAGCAGAATTCCGGTGTCGATAGCACCATACTGCAGTGAATTGTGGATTTGTGCGACAAGTGATTACATTTTAAACATTTTCGAATCACGAAATAACTTCCTGCTTTACAATCACCCCTTTCAACCAAGGGTAATTTTTCATGGTTGCCGAAATAAAATCATCAGCAGGGACAATCTTTTTCTTTAAGGTATTTTCAAGAAACTCTGTGGTAAGCAAAATTACCCCTTCGTATCCCTTGCCGGGATCGGGTGCATCCTTTCCCATTATTCCTGGTAAAGCCTTATTTAATATTCCAAAACTGGTAAAATGCCCATGATCCATATTCTTCATGGCAACAAGAAATTTTTTGGTACCCGTGACGGATTTCAGCCAGGACAGATCGGTATAGGTGTCGCGGGGATTGTAGAGATGCAGCACCGGTTGCTTTATTTTCTTCACATCGTAGTACCTCTGTGATTGCAGCAACTGAACACCGAAGGCCGAACCAATTCCGCCATCAAGGCTTACAACAGCCGCTATCTCAGGATTTCTGATGGCCAGGGCCATTGCCGACTGGCCACCAAAGCTGAACCCCGTCACAGCAATTTCTCCGGCAATAACAGGAAATTCCTCCCTTAATATTCTCAGTCCGAATTCATAGTCGAGCACCTGTGATTCCAGTCCCCTGTCCTGGTAATCGAGTTCATACTTTGTCGTTCCTTTAACCGGAACATGAATGACCACGAAACCTTGCGCTGCAAGATGCTCCGCGAAGTAGGCATAGTCGGCAGCAAAACCATGCACCAGCATTACCAATGGATATTTATTCCCGGGCAGTCGCGCATTTTTGACCGCATTCATTGGCGTTTTCTTATCCAGGAACTCCAGGAACTTTTTCTTGTCTGCCTTTACCGATTCGGGCCAGGCAAAATACCTGGTAATCCCGGTCTCCTGCCAGTTGTTCAGCTTAGAAGAATCCAATTCCAATCCGGCAAGGGCAACGTAATCGCTGAATGTCATTCTATCAGAGGCTTCCTTTGAAGGATACCAAAGATTGATTTGCATGATGCGACCCAACTTCTTGTCCGTTTGCTCTTGTATCGCCTCCCTGCTACCGTCGAAACGCGTGATAGATATGAAGCCCGTTTTCGATTGCGAGAATGAATGGGTTCCTATTAACAATAGACACAACGTGATCGCTTTCATGCCAGTGTTTGAGACAATAAATATACATTATTGGCTAACCGGTTACCCTGCCGTTCATCACCCCCGTTCACCTGTTGAATAACTTTAATTATGGTAAAATGTCTGTTTGAATTCAACAGGCGTTTGACTGGTTTTATTTTTAAATAATTTATTGAATGACTGAGGATGCTCAAAGCCTAACTGGTAGGCTATTTCTGCAACAGATAAATTGGTTGCAGTCAAATATTCCCTGGCCTTTTCAATCAACTTTTCGTGTATGTGCTGCTGGGCATTTTGACCTGTTAATGAACGAAGCATGTCACTTAAATAACGCGGAGAAAGGTTTAGCTGATTTGCCAGGTAGTCAACAGTAGGAAGCCCCTTACCCAATGCTTTTTCTTTTTCAAAATATTCACTTAAGAGCAGCTCCACTCTTGTAAGCAGATCGCTACTCACCGCTTTACGGGTAATAAACTGTCGCTTATAAAAGCGGTTGCTGTAGTTGAGTAAGACTTCAATGTGCGAGATAATTACATCCTGGCTAAAATCGTCGATCGTCCCGTTCAGTTCCGTTTGAATATTATCAAAGACAGAGAAGATAACCTGTTTTTCATTGTCTGATAAAAACAAGGCTTCATTCGCCGAATATGAGAAAAAGCCGTAAGTTCTAATTTTTAAAGCCAACGCATAATTTCTGATAAAATCGGGATGTATTAGTAACGACAAACCTTCGTATTCCATATCATCCTGGCTTGTTGATATCAATTGATTCGGGGCGGTAAAGATCATACCACCCTCGTCGAAATCATAATATCCCTGTCCATAACCAAATTTGCCTTTTAATGATCTCTTGTATGATATTTTGTAAAAATTGAACAAGAAATGTTGATTCAATAAATCACCATCGACAACCATATCAGCATTGCGGTTAAGGCTTATCAAGGGATGAACAGGTTTGGGGAAACCCAATAGCTCATGTAAATGCGAAATTGAGTTTATTTTAAATGGACCATTTTCTCCTGTTTTCATATTGCTAATTTACTAATTCCCCAAGCACCATAGTACTCATTTCCTGTACTGCAGCTTCTGCTCCGATTCCCAGGCGTCTTGCGTATAACTGGTTAGCAAATTCACCGGCAACATACCGCAATTGGCTTTTGCCATCTGTAGCTGCTTCATAAACTGTATCAGCAATCCATTCTACCGGTTCAAAATTACTTGGGCTCATTAAGTCAAATAATTTTTGCAAGCCATCCTCATAAGCCGGATGTTTGGCCACATCAAGCGAGGTGCCGGCAAAATCTGTTTTAATACCACCAGGCGCAATGGTTTTTATACCAATGTTGTGTAGTTTCAATTCAAAGGACAAGCCTTCGCTCCAGCCTTCCAAAGCCCATTTGGTAGCGTGGTAAATAGAATCCATAGGAAACGTTAACAGTCCGCCAATGGAAGTGGTGGTTAAAAATAATCCCTTTCTATTTTCTCTGAAATATGGAATGAACGCTTTGGTAACTCTGATTACGCCCAATAAATTAGTGTCTATCTGCCGAACAATTTGATCGTCGCTGATTGCTTCCAACGCACCAACTAATCCATAGCCTGCATTGTTAAATACGACATCAATTGGATGAATTTCAATTGCCTTGTTCACCGTTTCCTGAATTTGCTCAGGGTTGGTAACATCTAACATAAGAACGGTAACATTTTCAAGTTTAGTTAATTCGGATTCTTTTTGAGGGTTTCGCATAGTGGCAATAACATGCCAGCCTTTTGATTGAAATAATTTGGCAGACGCTTTTCCAAGCCCTGAAGATGCTCCCGTAATAAAAATTGACTTTTGCATTTTCTTTTTTTTAATTGTATAATGCAAAAGTCTGCAGAAGTAAGAATTCCTAAGTTGCCATAGTGCGGATTGTTGTAGCCGAAATGACGACAGTCCAGTTTTTTAAAAAATTTTTAAATTGGATTTGGCCATTTCGCAATTCAGCCTCCCTGTTTCTATTGTTGCACAACATAAGGCCATCCATTTTTCATTTTGACGCGGGAAATACACATTACCCTTTTCTGCCCAGTGCTCGTGTCTTTGGAAATCGCATGATATGCGATCCAGGCATCTCCATTCTCATCTTTGAAAATGGAATTATGCCCGGTCGCGTACCATTGGCTGTTTTTTTCAAGGATAACACTCTTGCCATTACCCGTGACTTCACCCATCCTTTTAAACGGACCAAGGGGATGATCTGCCCTGGCTACCATTACTGCATAATTTGCTTTGGCGCCACAACAGTTGTCACCTGAATAATAGAGATAATACTTTCCATTTTCTACATCAACCCA
>Ga0193742_1002472_pt1 | contig 10614 bp, 12 predicted proteins | sample L2c1metaG_FD_165511 | JGI IMG/M metagenome (GOLD analysis project Ga0193742, IMG submission 165511) | Soil microbial communities from a riparian zone of the East river system, Colorado, United States - L2c1 | ecosystem: Environmental > Terrestrial > Soil > Riparian zone | place: USA: East River... | reverse complement strand
ATCGGCGGTCTCCCGGTCGAGCACCCCGTAGGCGTGGTTGAAGAACAGCAACTGCCGGTGGGTCGGCGCGCCGCCCTCGGCCCGCGCCGTCCCCCCGGCGAGGCCGACGGTGAGGGCCACCGCGAGGACCATGGTCATCCGCGACATCCGGCGAAGCAACATGTGCGTGATCGTATGGCAAACCCACCTCGGGTCAGCCCAGGAACGACGTGATCGCCTTGGTGACCCAGGTCGGGTCGTCCAGCCAGGGGAAGTGGCCGGCGCCCGGCAGGGTGGCGAACGTGGCGTTCTGGAACAGCTCGGCGAGCTCGGCGACGGCACGCGGCGGGCTGTTCACGTCGACCTCGCCCGCGAGCAGCAGTACCGGCGCGGCGAGGGTGGCGATGGCCGCGCGGGTGGCGTCCGGCTGGAACGCGCCATCGGAACCGTAGATTGCGGCGGCCGCCGCGTTCTGCCGCGCCTCGCCGGCCGCGTGGTGGGCTTGTGTCTCGGCGTCCCAGCGGCCGTACCTGAACGGAGTGAGGGCCGCGAAGTCGTCGTCGGCCGGTCGTCCGGCGTTGACCCGTTCGAAGGCCGCCGACGAGGCGGCGAACCAGGGCTCGGACTCGCGCAGCCGGACTGTCTCGCGGCGCATCTCGGTGGTGACGCCGATACCGACGGCCAGAGCGCTCGGCGTCACCAGGACCAGGCTGGCGATGCGCTCCGGATACCTGGCCGCGTACCGGACCACGAGGTTCGTGCCGGCGGAGTGCCCCAGCAGGTTCATGCGCGCCAGGCCGAGATGTTCGCGCAGGGCCTCGACGTCGTCGACAAGACGGTCGCAGCGGTAGGTGGCGGCATCGGCCGGCGTCGCCGACTGCCCGGTGCCGCGATGGTCGACGAGGGTCAGGCGGCAGTGCGCGGAAAGGCCGCCGAGGTCGTCCAGGTACGCGGAGTCCTGCATCGGACCGCCCGGCAGGCACACGATCGGGGTGCCGGCCTCCCCGCGCAGGTGGTAGGCGAGTTTCGTCCCGTCGTACGCGGAGAAGGTTGCCATGACCGGGATCGTAACCAGTGTCGCGTGGGACGGTCGGCAATGCCATGAAGGGGTCCTTCATGTCGTTGAGTGACATGAAGGGGTCCTTCAGGGCACTAGCCGACGGACTCGGGCCACGCGTGCCAGTCCGACCCGGGCCGCTGTCCACATCGGACGGATCGGAGGGTCAGTTCCGGTCGCCGTAGGACTGCTCGCAGGGGTAGCCGTCGTGGTCCGCGTCCCAGTTGACCGGGTACCCCTCCTGCACCCACGCGGCGTACGCCAGCTCGTAGCTGTAGCCGTTCGCCTGCATCCACTGGCACGGGGTCTGGGTCGTGGCCGGCGGCACGGTCACGGTCGCGGGCGGGCCGACGTAGACCGTCACCGGCGGGGGTGCCGACACTGTCACCGACGGTGACGTGGTGATCGTGGTGACCGGGACGGCGGTGCCGGCGGTGGGGTGCGCGCACGCCGTGAGTCCGACGACAGCAAGGCCGGAAATTGTTGCGAAAACACCAAAAGAGGCCATGCTGGGCTCCGACCGCGATCAGTACGAGACCTGACCTACTGACCGTCGCGCCGATCACGGAGAGTGTTACACGGGCTTTGACGGGCAGACGCAGCCGCGCGTGAACCCGCCGGCGACGGTGGCCTCGCAGAAGCGGGCCGAGATCCGGTCGTGCGCGTCGAGGGGATGCGGGCACACCGCGCAGCCCTCGGACCCCTCGGTCTGCTCTGTGGCAGTGTCAACCTGAGCTTCGATCGCGGCCATGGTCGCTCCACTGTCCGTTGTGTGGTCGCATCAAGCGGCGTCGGACACACCGGGAGACTCGCGAATGATTCGCACCTTCACGGTACGCGCAGTAGTCGCGGCGCGGGCACCGGGTCCGCGCCGCCGCGCTCGAGGGCGCTCGCGTGGTCGCGGGCCCACCGCAGCAGCCCGGCGACGTCGAGGCCGTGCGGCGGCGTGTCCCGGTAGGGCTCGAGGTGGTCGGCGCCGCGGCGGAGCAGGGTGACCGCGCCGGTCCGGTTGCCGCGCGCGGCGTGCGTCGCGCCGACGGCCAGCTGCGCCATGCCCTTCCACAGGCCGCGTTCGCCGTCCGGGGACGACTTCCACGCGTCTTCCAACACCTCGTGCGCGTGGAACGGCATCCCGTCGTCGAGCAGCCGCTGCGCCTCGGCGATCGTCCGCTCCGGCGACCGGGCGATCCCCTCCGGCTGCCGCTCGACCCCCGCCGCGCCACGCGGCAGCGGCCGGCCAAGCCCGTCGCGGGGGCGTTCGTTGCGGGCCCGGCCCTGCTCGTCCCGGTCACGGTCCATCGGTTCACTCTGCCAGCTGAGCCGACCTCGACCGAAGATACCGTGGCGATACAGCACGCTGAGCGACGACCTGGTCACACACCGGGGCGAAGGGGGAACGGCGCATGGCCGACACCAAGACCAGCGAGAACACCAAACGCCTGCTACTGAAGCTGCCGGACGAGTTGACCAGGCGCGACGGCTGCCCGTTCGACCCGCCGAGCGGACTCACCCGGCTCAACGACGGCGGCGGGCTCCACCGAGTCACCACGGTCGACGGCGAGCGGATCTGGCTCGCCACCGGCCACGAGACCGTCCGGGCGCTGTTCGCCGACCCGAGGATGAGCTCGGACCGCAGCCGCAGCGAACGGCTGATGAGCAAGTTGTCCGACGAGGTCCGCGCGCGGCTGCTCGACGAGAAGGCCCGCGCGGGCGGCTTCATCGGGATGGACGCGCCGGAGCACACCCGCTACCGCAGGCTGCTCACCGGCCAGTTCACCGTCCGGCGCATGAAGCAGCTCGCGCCACGCATCGAGGAGATCGTCACCGACCACCTCGACGCGATGGTCGCCGCCGGGCCGCCCGCCGACCTCGTGCCGGCGTTCGCGCTGCCGGTGCCCTCGCTCGTGATCTGTGAGCTGCTGGGCGTCGCGTACGAGGACCGCGCCCACTTCCAGGAGCGTTCCGCCCGGCTGCTGAACCTGAACGTGCCACTTGAAGACGCATTGGCGGCGCTGGACGACCTGCGCCGGTTCATGCACGACCTCGTGCTGGCGAAACGCGCGCGGCCGACCGACGACATCCTGTCCGGCCTCATCGCCTCGGACGCGTCGCTCACCGACGACGAGCTCGCCGGCATCGCGAACCTATTGCTCGTCGCCGGCCACGAGACGACCGCGAACATGTTGGCGCTCGGCACTTTCACGTTGCTGGAGCACCCCGACCAGCTGGCCGCGCTGCGGGCCGACCCGACGCTGGTCGCCGGCGCGGTCGAGGAACTGCTGCGGTACCTGTCGATCGTCCACGTCGGCCTCGTGCGCACGGCGCTCGCGGACATCGAGGTCGGCGACCAGATCATCGCGGCGGGCGACATCGTGCAGGTCTCCATCCCGGCGGCCAACCGGGACGGCCGGCACTACGCCGACCCCGACGCCCTCGACCTGCACCGGGCGCGGGGTCCGCACGTGGCGTTCGGGCACGGCATCCACCAGTGCCTCGGGCAGCAGCTCGCGCGGGTCGAGATGACGGTCGGGTTCACCGAGCTGCTGCGGCGGCTGCCCGGGCTGCGCCTGGCCGTGCCGGCCGCCGAGGTGCCGATGCGCACGGACATGGTGATCTACGGCGTGCACTCGCTGCCCGTGTCGTGGTGATCATGGCGCGCTGAAACCCTTGGCCAGCCTGGCGACCATGACGTCGATCAGGTCGCCGAGGTCGTGCTCGTCGTCCGCGTCGAGCCACAGCTCGAGGATCACGCGGATGGTGCCCATCACGGCGGCCGCGAACATCAGCGGGTAGACGTCGGTGTCCGGCTCGACGGCCACCCGCCGCGCGACGGCCGCGGCGAGCTCGCGTTCCTGCGCGGCGTAGGCCGCGATCTGGTGCGGCAGCAGGGAAGGCGTGCGCCGCAGCGCGCGCAGCTGTGCCGCCCGGTCGCGGTCGAGGTGGTCGGCCGTGATCTCCACGAGGGCGAGCCGCAGCGCGTCGAGCACCGGCTCGGCCGCCGGCCGCCGCGCGAAGGCCTGGACGAACGCGGCCGCGGTGGCCACGTCGCCGGCGACGACGGCTTCTTCCTTGGACGAGAAGTAGTTGAAGAACGTGCGGAGCGAGACGCCGGCGTCGGCGGCCACCTGCTCGACGGTCACGCCGTCGAACCCGCGCTCGACGCACAACCGCAGTGCGGCGTCGGCGAGCGCGGTGCGGGTGGCGCGCTTCTTGCGCTCCCGCAAGCCACCGGGGCGATCCATGCGGACAATCTAGACAATCGCCACCCGTCCCGAACCGCCGACTCACTGGTTCCGAACCGGGGACTCGCTAGGTCTGAACGGGGGACTCGCGGGCGCACCTGCGTGGCGCGCCCGCGAGTTCGCCGCTACCGCACCGACTTGTGCCGCGACTGCGCGATGCCTTCCGCGACACCGATCAGCAGCAGCGACGCGATGACCGCGACGATGAAGCCGAGGACGTTGAGCTCCATGATGTCGCCGGTGCCGAGCAGGTTCGCGATCGTGCCGCCGATGACCGAGCCGACGAGGCCGAGCAGCAGCGTCATGAGGATGCCGAGCCGCTGCTTGCCCGGCTTGATCAGGCGTGCGAGCGCGCCGATAATCAGTCCCGCGACGATGAAGCCGATCATGTTGACCTCCTGTTGCCGCCGGAGTCCGGCCGGTTCGTCCGTATTGTCATGTAAGCGTAGTGGGCTGCCCTCCAGCGATACCCGTCCGGCATCGATCACAAACCGCGTCGCGCCGTTCGGACTAGGCTCGCGCCGGAGAGGAGTCCACTGTGGATGGTGTGCCGGGCCCGGTCGAGCCGATGCTGGCGACCGACGGCCCGCTGCCGGTCGGCGGCGGGTGGGCGTATGAGACCAAGTGGGACGGGTTCCGCTGCTGCCTGCGGGTCGGGCCGACCGGCGCGACGCGGCTGACCAGCAGGCTGGCCAACGAGATCACGAACACCTACCCGGAGCTCGCCGGCGCGCTGACCGGGGCGCTCGGCGGCCGGTCCGCGGTGCTCGACGGAGAACTGGTCGTGCTGAACGCGGAAGGCCGGCCGGACTTCGCGCTCATGCAGACCCGACACCAGCGCGGACCGAGCGCGGAGCTGCTGCGTGCGGCACCAGTGACCTACCTGGCGTTCGACGTGCTGCAACTCGGCGCCGACGTGCTGCTGAAGGCGCCCTACACCGAGCGGCGTGCGCTGCTCGACGGGCTCGAGCCGGCGAGCCACCACATCGCGATCCCCCGCTACTTCACCGACGAGGACATCGAACCGGCCGACCTGCTGCGGGTGGTCGAAGAACAGGGCCTTGAGGGAATCGTCGCGAAACGCCTCGACTCGCGGTACCACCCGGGCGCCCGCACCCGCGACTGGCTGAAACGGCCGCTGATCAAGACGCAGGACGTGCTGATCGGCGGTTGGCGGCCGGGCAAGGGCAACCGGGCGGGGCGGATCGGCGCGCTGCTGCTCGGCGCGCACGACACCGACGGCTCGCTCGGCTACGTCGGCGACGTCGGCACGGGTTTCACCGACCGCGCGCTGGACGACCTGCTCGCGCGGCTCGAACCGCTGACCCGCCCGACGAGCCCGTTCCGCGACCCGGTGCCAGCGGACCGCGCCCGCGGCGCCCGCTGGGTCGAGCCGAGGCTCATCGGGCAGGTCGTGTACCGCCAGTTCACCTCCGACCACCGCCTCCGGCACACCGCGTGGCGCGGCCTCCGCGACGACGTGACCCCAGAAAGCGTGACGATGCCCTCCTAGAGGCGGCGATGCCATGAAGGACCCCTTCATGTCGTTGAGTGACATGAAGGGGTCCTTCATGGCATCGCCGACCGTCCCGCGCGGACTAGTCGAGGACGCCGAGTTCGAGCGCGCGGAGCCGGTCCGGGTCTGCGATCACGTCGATCGCCGTGACGCGGTCGTCGGCGATCGTGAACGCGAGCACCACCGCGAGGCGGCCCCTCGGCGCCATCACCAGCCCGACCGAGCCGTTGACCAGCGCGGGCCGCGTGAACCGGGTGCGGGCCGACGCGAGGCGGGCGCCCTTCGCCACATTGGTGGCCCCGCGCATCTCGACGGGCACCGGCGTCGGACCCGCGGCGCGGTCGGCGTGGAGCACGACGTCCGGGTCGAGCAGTGCGACCAGCGCGTCGAAGTCGCCGCCGCGGGCGGCCAACAGGAACGCGTCGACGACGCGGCGCTGGCCGGCCACGTCAGTGCCCGGCGCGGGCGCGCCCCCGTTGACGCGCCGCCGCGCGCGGCTCGCGAGCTGCCTCGTCGCCGCCGGGGTGCGGTCGATCATCGCGGCGATCTCGTCGAACGGCACGGCGAACAGGTCGTGCAGCACGAACGCGATCCGCTCGGCCGGGGCCAGCGTGTCCAGCACCACCAGCAGCGCGAGCCCGACCGAGTCGGCGAGCAGCGCCTCCTGCTCGGGGTCCGGGCCGTCGGTCCGGTCGACCTGGTCGAAGTCGTGGGCGTCGAGGGCCTCCTCGCGCCGGGAGTCCCGCGCGCGCAGCATGTTCAGGCACACGCGCGTCACCACGGTGGTCAGCCACCCGCTGAGGTTCTCGACACCGGTCGTGTCGGCCCTGCTGACGCGCAGCCACGCCTCCTGGACGGCGTCGTCGGCCTCGGTGAGCGAGCCGAGCATCCGGTAGGCGACCGCGCGCAGGCGGGTCCGGTGCTCGGTGAACCGCTCGGTCAGCCACACGCGCTCGCCCATCGGTCACGTCCTCTCTGGGGTGTCACATCGTCGGGCCTATCCGAACTGGCCGGGCTGGTAGTCGCCGGCGGGCTGCCGGACGATGACGTTCACGCGGTTGAAAGCGTTGATGACGGCGATCAGGGACACCAGGGCGGCGAGCTGGTCCTCGTCGTAGTGCTTGACGGCGTTCGCCCAAACCTCGTCCGTGACACCACCGGCCGCGTCCGCGATGCGGGTGCCCTGCTCCGCCAGCTCCAGCGCGGCGCGCTCGGCCTCGGTGAAGACCGTGGCCTCCCGCCACGCCGCGACCAGGTTGAGGCGCACCGAGGTCTCCCCCGCGGCGACGGCTTCCTTGCTGTGCATGTCGGTGCAGACGCCGCACCCGTTGATCTGACTCGCGCGGAGCTTCACCAGCTCCTGCGTCGCGGCCGGCAGTCCCGTGTCCGCGACGGCCCGGCCCGCCGAGACGATGTGCTTCAGGAACTTGCCTGCGGTCGCGTTACCGAAGAGGTCCAAACGGGCATCCATGGTGAGCTCCTCTGCCGTTGTCGGTGGTTACACACCCCTGACGGAACGGCTCGGCACGATGTGACCGAACGGGACGTGCCGCGGGAGCGACCACCGAAACGGCCTAGGCGTCCTCGAGGGCCGCCGACAGCGCCGGGTACACCGAAAGCAGGTTGTCCAGACCGGTCACGGTGATCGGGCGCAGTGTCTCGCGGGTGCCGCCGACCACCCGGACCTTCGTGTGCTGGCCACCCTGCTCGTGGGCCGCGACGATCGCGGACATCGCCACCGACGCCAGGAACGTCACGCCCGTCAGGTCGATCACCAGCACCGGCGGGCGGGTGGCGAGCGCCGTGGTGGCCGCCTCGGCGAGACGCGGGATGGTGAGCAGGTCCAGCTCGCCCGCGACCCGCAGCACGACGGCCGCGCCGTGCTGCTCGACGGCGACGGTCACACCGAACTGGTCGCCTGGGGGAAGCTGGTCACTGGTCATGGACGTATCTTGCACGCCACGCCCCCGGCGGCGACAGTGGCCCCGGATTCGCGAAAACCCCTGCGTGCCAACAGGTCAGCGCGGCCGGTTCGCGGCGAGCCGCGCCTGGGCTTCCTGGAGCAACGCGGTCGCGCCCATCCGGTCGTCGGCGCCGAGCAACGCCAACGCCTTCGACACCGCCTCCTGCAACGCGAGCCGGTCGACGGCCTGCGCGGTCAGCTCCGCGCTCTTGAGCCACAGGTCGATGAACACGGCGACCTTCGACCGCAGCACCCACGGGTCGAACGGCTTGGTGATGAAGTCGACCGCGCCGATCTGGTAACCGCGGAAGGCGAGCCGCGCGTCGTAGGCCAGCGCGGTCAGGAAGATGATCGGGATGTGCCGGGTCCGCTCACGCTGCTTGATGTGCGTCGCGGTCTCGAAACCGTCCATGGTCGGCATGCTCGCGTCGAGCAGGATCACGGCGAAGTCGTCCAGCAGCAACCGTTTCAGCGCCGCCTCGCCACTGGTGACCGCGACCGTGTCGACCGGGAGTCCCTGCAGGATCGCCTCCAGCGCGACGAGGTTCTCCCTGCGGTCGTCGACGAGCAGCGCCTTGGCCGTCCCCACGGTCATCTGGCCACCCCGCCCCGCACGACCCACGACGACACCACGTCGAGCAACTGGTCCAGGTCGACCGGTTTGGTCACGTAGTCGTCCGCGCCGGCCGCGAAGCTCGCGTCGCGGTCCTCCGGCATCGCCTTCGCGGTCAGGAACACCACGGGTGTCTCGGCGCCGGCCGGCAGCGTGCGGATCGACCTGGTCGTCTCGTTGCCGTCCATGTTGGGCATCATCGCGTCCATCAGCACGATGTCGATCTCGGGGTGCTCGCTGAGCAGCCGCACGCCGTCGGATCCGTTGTCCGCGTAGAGAACCGTCATGCCGTGCAGCTCCAGGGCGCTGGTGAGTGCGAACGCGTTGCGCACGTCGTCGTCGACGATCAGGACGGTGATCCCGGTCAGCTCGCGGGCCCCGCCCGCGCGCTCGTTCGACGCCGGACGCAGGATCGGCGTGCTCGTGAGCGACGGCAGCCCGTCCGCGGACTCGGCGAGCGGCGTCGACCGTTTCTGTGCGGCGGCGCTGTCGGCGGACAGCGCCGGCACGTACAGCGTGAACGTCGAGCCGACCCCCAGCTCGGACTCGACGGAGATCGCGCCGCCGAGCAGCCGCGCCAGCTCCTTGCTGATCGACAGCCCGAGCCCGGTGCCGCCGTAGCGCCTGCTGGTCGTGCCGTCGGCCTGCTGGAACGCCTCGAAGATCATCGCGAACTTCGCGTCCGGGATGCCGATCCCGGTGTCCCGCACGGAGAACGCGACCACACCGCCGCCGCCGCCGTCGAGGGTCGGCGTGCCAAACCTGAGGTCCGGCGCGATCGGCGAGATGGTCAGCGTGACCGTGCCGGTCTCGGTGAACTTGACCGCGTTGGACAGCAGGTTGCGCAGGATCTGTTGCAGCCGTTGGGGATCCGTGACGATCGTCGGCGGCGTCCCGTCCGCGACCCGGACCTCCAGCGCGAGGTCCTTCTCCTCGGCCTGCGCGCGGAAGTCGCGGCGCGCGTCGGCCGCGACGACCGCGAGGTCCACCGGGCCGGGGTCGATGTTCACCCGGCCGGCCTCGATCTTCGACAGGTCCAGGATGTCGTCGATCAGCGTGAGCAGGTCGGAGCCGGCGTTGTGGATCGTGTTCGCGAACTCGATCTGCTTCACCGACAGGTTGTCCTCCGGGTTGTCAGCGAGCAGCCTGGCCAGCAGCAGCAGCGAGTTGAGCGGCGTGCGCAGCTCGTGGCTCATGTTCGCGAAGAACTCCGACTTGTACTGGCTCGCCAGCGCGAGCTGCTGCGCGTTCTCCTCGACGCGCCGCCGCGCGGCCTCGATCTCCAGGTTCTTGATCTCGATGTTGCGGTTCTGCTCGGACAGCAGCGCCGCCTTGTCCTCCAGCTCCGCGTTGGTGCGCTGCAGCTCGGCCGACTGGTTCTGCAGCTCGGCCGCGAGCCGCTGCGACTGGCCGAGCAGCTCCTCGGTGCGCCGGTTGGCCCGGATCGTGTTGATGGCGACGCCGATCGTCAGCACCAGCCGCTCCAGGAAGTTCAGGTGCAGCTCGGAGTAGGTGGTCACCGACCCGATCTCCAGCACCCCGAGGGTCTCGCCCTCCATCAGCACCGGGAGCACGACGAGCGAGGTCGGCGCGAACGTGCCGACGCCCGACCGGATCGGCGTGAAGTCGGCCCGCGAGTCGCGCATGACGATCAGCTGCCGCGACTCGGCGGCCTGCCCGACCAGCCCCTCGCCCCTGCCGAAGGTCGCCTGTGCGTCCGCGCTGAGCCCGTAGGCGCCGCACAGCCGCCACTCCGGCTCTTCGCCGTCAGTCCCACTGTCGTTGCCGAAGTCCAGGAAGAACGCGCCAACCTGGCCGTTCACCAGCGGCACGACCTCGTTCATGATCATCTGACAGACGGCGGCGAGGTCGCGCTGGCCCTGCAGCAGGCCACCGATCCGCGCGAGGTTGGAGTCGAGCCAGCTCTGGTTGGCGTTCTGCGTCGTCGTCTCGCGGAGCGTGACGATCATCTGGTTGATGTTGTCCTTGAGCTCGGCGACCTCGCCGCTCGCCTGGACGCCGATCTGCTGGGTCATGTCGCCGCGGGTGACGGCGGTGGACACGCCGGCGATCGCGCGGAGCTGGATCGTGAGTGTGGAGGCGAGCTGGTTGACGTTCTCGGTGAGGTCGCGCCACGTCCCGGCGACGCCCTTCACCTGCGCCTGACCACCCAGCTTCCCCTCGGTGCCCACCTCACGCGCCACGCGCGTGACCTCGTCGGCGAACGACGACAGCTGATCGACC
>Ga0193742_1002471_pt1 | contig 10615 bp, 8 predicted proteins | sample L2c1metaG_FD_165511 | JGI IMG/M metagenome (GOLD analysis project Ga0193742, IMG submission 165511) | Soil microbial communities from a riparian zone of the East river system, Colorado, United States - L2c1 | ecosystem: Environmental > Terrestrial > Soil > Riparian zone | place: USA: East River... | reverse complement strand
ATGCTGGCGTCGGGCTGTATTCGGCGCTGATGCCGCGCCGGCCGGTGACGCATCAGACGTCGCTGATTGCGTTCACCACCGCCAGCGGCGCGCTGTTGCTGTTGCCGTTCTCGGCCTGGGAGCTTTCGAGCGGCCTGACGCTGAAATTCGACACACTGACGCTGGTGACGGTGGTCTACGTCGTGATCTTTCCATCCACGCTGTCGTATCTGTTTTTCAACCGCGGCATCGCGCTGATCGGGCCGAACCGCGCCGCGCCGTTCTTCCATCTGATGCCGGTATTCGGATCGGCGATGGCGATACTACTGCTCGGCGAACAGCCGCGGCTGTTTCACCTCGTCGGCTACCTGCTGGTGCTCGCCGGCGTGATCATCGCGTCGCGGCAGGCATCGGCCAGGGGGTAGACAAAAACGATGAACGTAGGGCGGGCAAAGGGCGCTCTTTGCGCCGTGCCCGCAATGCGGGGATCTCTGGGGAAATGGGCGCAAGCCGCAATTGGCGGAACGAATTGCATCACATTATCGTGAAATGCTTTAGCACTTGGTTACCACCGCCTCGCCGTAGAAGTACGGGACGAGGGGATGGCGCGCGGGCGGCCAAGGCGCTCTAATTGAGACGCTCTAATCAAGACGCTGTAATCGGGAGGCGGCGACCGGCGGTCGCGGTCATAACCAACACCGAAGTGTCAAATCGGGAGAATGAAATGCCGAAATTCAGGATCGTAACGCCGAAGGGCGCAAGCTTCACGACCGCCGGTGGCGGCTACGCGTTTGAAAAGGAAGCGCTCGACCCGATCGAGGCCGAGATCGTCGAGGCCCCGGCCAATGAAGACGAATTCATCGCCGCCGCCCGGACCGCCGACGCCATCTACGCCAAGGGCATCCCGATCTCAAAGAAGATCATCGATGCCCTGGAAAACTGCAAGGTCATCACGCTCGGCAGCGTCGGTGTCGACAGCGTCGACGTCAAGGCCGCCACCGCGCGCGGCATCCCCGTCACCAACATCCCCGACACCTTCATCGAGGAAGTCGCCGACCACGCCATGATGCTGTTGCTGGCGGGCTTTCGGCGGCTGATCGAGCAGGACAAGATGGTCCGCGAGGGCCGCTGGTCCGAAGGCCGCCCGGCGCTGCTGAAAATCCCGCGGCTGATGGGGCAGACGCTGGGCTTCATCTCGTTCGGCCGGGTGGCGCGCGCGGTGGCCAAGCGCGCCGCGCCGTTCGGGCTTCGCATGATGGCCTACGACCCCTTCATCCAGGAGACGCTGATGTCCGACCATGGCGTGCTGCCGGCGACGTTGTCGGAAGTGCTGTCGCAATCGGATTTCCTCTCGATGCACGCACCGGCGCGCCCCGAGGTCCACCACATGCTCGGCGAACAGCATTTCAAGCAGATGAAGCCGAGCGCGATCTTCATCAACACCGGACGCGGCCCGACCGTGAACGAAGAGGCGCTGATCAAGGCGCTGCAGGAGGGCTGGATCGCGCATGCCGCGCTCGACGTGCTGGAAAAGGAGCCGCCGTCGCACAACAATCCGTTGCTCGGAATGGAAAACGTCACCCTGACCGCCCATGTCGCCTCGGCCTCGGCGCGGTTCGACGAGGCGCGCAAACGCCGCGTCGGCTACGAATTGTCGCTGGTGCTGTCAGGGATGTGGCCGGTGAGCTGCGTCAACCCCTCGGTGCTGCAAACCACCTCGCTGCGCCGCTGGCAACCCGTCGGCATGGATCGCGGCCCGAATAGTTAGAGCATAGCACGGAGGGGTCCCGGCTCTGCGGAGCAGCGTGAAGAGCGCCGCACCGCGTCCGGGACACCAGAACTGGCTCTTGGTGTCACCCCGCCGGCGTCATGACGACGTCCTTGGGCCAGCGCACGCGCCAGCCGAAGGCGATGTCCCTGGCCTCGCCGGGCTTGGCCTCGAAGCGACGATTTTTCGGCAGATGTGATTTAGCTCACACGGGTTCTTGTGATCGGCGCGTATTGCTAACGGGTTCAGCGATCGTTTTTCAACGTAAAACTCCGCTTCATCTTCGGTCAATCACGGCCCGATGCATCGATGAGTTCGACAATGGACCAGAACGGGAAGTCTCCGGATTACGCCGGGATTTGGGTCAACGCCCATCGCGCCCGCAATGTCTGTTTGGCATTGTCCTTCACGCTGCTTACCGCCGCCTTCAGGCAAAGCCGGAAAACGCTATTGCCGCAAGCTGCTTCCGACAAGGAATCGCCGTCGGGCAAACCTGTAGAGCGCGCGCGCGAAAAAGGGCCAGTGCCGCCTAACGGCAAAGGCCCTTTGCAAGATATTTCCCGTGCGAGGGTTTTAAACACCGGCGCCTTTTAAAACACCAGCGCCTTGGCTTGCTTCACCTGCGGCAGCGCCTGCACCTTGGCGAGCACGTCGGCCGGCACGCTGCCATCGACTTCGACCAGCGCGATGGCGTCGCCGCCCTGCTTGTTGCGGCCGAGGTGGAAGGTCGCGATGTTGATCTTGGCGTCGCCGAGCAGGCCCGCGAAGCGGCCGATGAAGCCGGGCTTGTCTTCGTTGGTGATGTAGAGCATCGACTTGCCGAACTCCGCATCGACCCGGATGCCCTTGATATCGACCAGCCGCGGCTTGCCGTCGGCATAGACCGTGCCGGACACCGAGCGCTGCTGCCGTTCGCTGGTGACGGTAACGGTGATCAGGCTTTCGTAATCGCTCTGCGCTGCGCGCACGATCTCGTCGACCACCATGCCGCGCTCCTTGGCCACCACCGGCGCCGAGACGACGTTGACGTCGCCCAGCATCGGCCGCAGCAGGCCGGACAGCGCCGCCGAGGTCAGCGCCTTGATCTTCATTTCGCCGACATGGCCCTCGTAGGTGATCTCCACCTTGATGATGCCGCTCTCGGTGAGCTGGCCGGCGAACGAGCCGAGCTTTTCGGCGAGCTCGATGAACGGCCTCAGCTTCGGCGCTTCCTCCGCGGTGATCGACGGGAAGTTGACCGCGTTGGAAATCGCGCCGTTCAGGAGATAGTCGGACATCTGCTCGGCGACCTGAAGGGCGACGTTTTCCTGCGCTTCGGTGGTGGCGGCGCCGAGATGTGGCGTGCAGATCACGTTGGGATGGCCGAACAGCACGTTGGAGGTGGCCGGCTCCTCGACGAACACGTCGAACGCCGCGCCCGCGACCTGCTTGGAATTCAACGCATCGACCAGCGCCTGTTCGTCGACCAGGCCGCCGCGCGCGCAATTGATGATACGCACGCCCTTTTTCATCCTGGCCAATGCCGCGGCGTCGATGATGTTCCTGGTCTTTTCGGTCAGCGGCGTATGCAACGTGATGAAGTCGGCGCGCTTGAACAGATCTTCCAGATCGACCTTCTCGACGCCGATATCCTTGGCGCGTTCCGGCGACAGGAACGGATCGAACGCGACAACTTTCATGCGCAGGCCGAGCGCCCGGTCGGCGGCGATCGAACCGATATTGCCGCAGCCGATCACGCCAAGCGTCTTGCCGGTGATCTCGACGCCCATGAAGCGGTTCTTTTCCCACTTGCCGGCCTGGGTCGAGGCGTCGGCCTGCGGAATTTCCCGCGCCAGCGCCAGCATCAGGGTGATGGCATGTTCGGCGGTGGTGATCGAATTGCCGAACGGTGTGTTCATCACGATGATGCCCTTCGCCGTGGCGGCGGGTATCTCCACATTATCGACGCCGATGCCGGCGCGGCCGATCACCTTCAGCCGCGTCGCCTTGTCGATGATCTTGGCGGTCGCCTTGGTGGCGGAACGGATCGCGAGCCCGTCGTAATTGCCGATGATCTCGGCGAGCTTGTCCTTGCCGAGATTGGGCTGGAAGTCGACCTCGATACCGCGGTCCTTGAAGATCTGTACGGCGGCGGGCGACAGCGCATCGGAAATCAGAACTTTGGGTTTTGTCATCTGGGTTTTCCTTCACCTTTCTCTATCGAAAGGGCGGCCGGCGGGACCGAAGTGGGTGAATTTCTCGGAACAATTTCTTCTCCCTCTCCCCGCTCTCTCGCGGGGAGAGGGTTGGGGTGAGGGGCATCTATCAACGGGCGCGAAGCCGAGAGAGCCCCTCACCCGGCGCTACGCGATAGCCGAAGCTTCGCTTCGGCGTTCTTCTCTAAGGACGGCCGCCAAAGGCGGCCTATGCTCTCCCCGTAAGAACGGGGCGAGGTTAAACAAGAAAACTTACGCCGCCTTGGCGAGCGACGCCTTGGCTTCCGCGAACGCCCAGTCGATCCACTGCGTCAGCAGCGCGACGTCGCTTGCTTCCACGGTCGCGCCGCACCAGATCCGCAAGCCCGCCGGCGCGTCGCGGTAATGCGCGAAATCGAAACCGGCGCCTTCCTTCTCGACCAAAGCGACGAGCTTCTTGGAGAATTCGGCCTGCGCATCCGGCGTCAGCGAGGTAATCGCGGGATCGATCACCTTCATGCACACCGAGGTGTTGGAGCGGATCGCCGGATCCCTGGCGAGGAAGTCGATCCACGGCGTCTTCGCCTTCCAGTCGGCAAGCACCCTGATATTGGCATCGGCACGCGCCATCAGAGCCTTGAGGCCGCCGATCGACTTGCCCCAATTCAACGCATCGAGATAGTCCTCGACGCACAGCATCGACGGCGTGTTGATGGTCTCGCCTTCGAAGATGCCCTGGTTGAGCTTGCCGCCCTTGGTCATGCGGAAGATTTTCGGCAGCGGCCAAGCCGGCGTATAGCTCTCGAGCCGCGCCACCGCGCGCGGGCTGAGCACCAGCATGCCATGCGCGGCTTCGCCGCCCAGCGCCTTCTGCCAGGAGAACGTCACCACATCGAGCTTGGGCCAATCGAGCTTTTGCGCGAACGCCGCCGACGTCGCGTCGCAGATGGTGAGACCTTCGCGCGCAGCACTGATCCAGTCGGCGTTGGGAACGCGCACGCCGGAGGTGGTGCCGTTCCAGGTGAAGACGATGTCGGACGAGGGATCGGCCTTGGCCAGATCCGGGATTTCGCCATAGCCGGCGTGCAGCTTGGTGACGTCCTTGAGCTTCAATTCCTTGACGATATCGCTGACCCAGCCTTCGCCGAAGGATTCCCAGGCGACGGTGGTCACGGGGCGCGCGCCGAGCAGCGACCACAGCGCCATTTCGACCGCGCCGGTATCGGAGGCCGGCACGATGCCGATTTTGTAATCGGCAGGCACTTCGAGCACTTCGCGTGTCAAATCGATCGCGAGCTTAAGCTTGGCCTTACCGACTTTCGCACGGTGCGAACGGCCGAGGGCGGCGTCTGTGAGATTTTGGGGATTCCAGCCAGGGCGCTTGGCACAGGGGCCGGAAGAAAAATGCGGCACGTTCGGCCGCGAAGCAGGCTTCGCTACGGTCATCATCTATCCTTCCAGATAGCAAGCCTCCCGTTGGGGGGAGGTGTCCCGCAGCGATAGATAAGGGAACAGCCCTGAATCGTCAAGAAAGTCGGGCAGATCAGCTATGGCCGGGATCACGTGTGACCCGGGGGATCAAGTTTGACCCGGGATCAGACAGGCTGCCGGGATCGGGAGCGATCGATGGCTCGGCAGGCGTCTGCGGCGGTACTTGCAGCGCCGGTAGCGAACCCAGGAGCTCCGCCGCCGATGTGACGAGCTGTGCGGCTTTGCGCCGGCTTGCGAGCTTCAGAATACTTTTTTCATCGGCCTGCACGACGTATTCGTGGCCGATCCTGACAATCGAATAATTTTTCACGTGCAATCCCCAAGCTACCCGAGCCGTACGGGATACGCGATGATGTCATGGATCGTTCCGTAAATATAATTACGAAAAGCTGGTTAGTTTATCGCGTGTTAATCCGAATGAATGGCAAACCGCGTTTCGCAATGCCCACAACGATCAGCCGGATCCCAGGCTGAACGAACAGCCTGCTTCAGAATCGCACCGTCATCCCGACATGGCTGCGCTCAAACCCGAGCCGTTCATAAAACCGCTGCGCATCGACGCGGGTGTTGTGCGTCAATAGCTCGACCAGTCTGCAATTCCCGGTGCGAGCTTCACTGACGGCCCATTGCACCAGTTGTTCGCCGATGCCGCGGCTGCGGTATGGCGCGGCGACCCGAACGTCCTCGATCAGGCCGCGCGAGGCGCCCTGCGAACTGAGGCCGGGCAGGATGCAGAGTTGCAGGCATCCGACCACCACGCCGTTACCGTCCTGCGCGACCACGAGCTGGATGTTCGGATCGCGATCGACCGCCTCGAACGCCCGGAAATACGATTGCGGCAACGGATCGTCGAGCCGCTCGCGCGCGGCTCCGAGCCGATCGTCCGCCAGCATCGCGACAATGCTTCCAACATCGTCGCGACGGGCGCGCCGAATGGTGATCGACGAAGTCGCAGCCATCAATGTCTCCCTGATTCCAGAGCGTTTTCGAGCGAGTGGGCACCGGTTCGCGTAAAGAAAACGCGTCAAAATAAAGGACTAGCGCACCGGCGCCAGGCCGAGCGCTTTCTCGGTCTCGCCGATCCAGCGCTGCACCGCGGCATAGCCTTCGAGATGAAAGCCGCCTTGATGCGCGACCCGGGTATAGGCCAGCAGCGCGACGTCGGCGAGCGACACCGCCTCGCCGGCCAGAAATCGCGTCATGGCGAGGTGATGTTCCATCCGCGCCAGCGCCGTGTAACCACGCTTGACCTTGTCGGGATCGAGGTCGGATGCGGACTTGCCGAGATAGACCATCTGGAAGCGGCACGCCGCGATGTAAGGCTCGTGGTTGTATTGTTCCCAGAACAGCCATTCGTCCATCTTCGCCGCCGCAAAGGCATCGGCGGGAATGAGGTCGCAGCCTTGGGCGAGATACCGGATGATGGCGTTGGACTGCGCCAGCGTGCGGCCGTCGTCGAATTCGACCACCGGCACCTGCCCCGCGCTGTTGAGCCTCAGAAACTCCGGCGTCCGCGTCTCGCCCTTGAGCGTATCGATGTTGACCCACGCATAGGGCAGCGCCAGCCTGTCGCAGACCCATTTCACCTTCAGGCAATTGCCTGAATTGCTGTCGCCGTAGATTTTCATCAAACGCGTCGTTCCCGGGATGGGAACCGCATCGGATCAGTCGTCTCACGTCGCGTCAAGATCCGCCGATAAACGTCCGCTCAAAACTTGTAACCGAGTTAGAATTTGTAACCGAGGCCCGCGCGCACGCTATTCTCGGAGACCGCCGTGTTTTGGACTTGCACGAACCGGATGTATTCCCACTCGCCGCGCAGGAAGATATTGCCCCACAGCATGTATTCGAGGCCAAGGCCAGCGGTCCAGCCAACGACGAAGGCATTGGTTTTTGCAACGGTCGAGGTCAGCGCAAATTGTGGGAGCGGCATAACGCTCACAACGCCTCCAGCACCATCGGTCGTTCTGATCACGGAGCTTGATACCGTGCTCGAAACGTCCATGCGGCCAACCGCAAGGCCGCCGAACATGTAAGGCAGGAAGTCGCCGGTCGCCCAGCCCGCCCGGCCACGGAATGTGATCTCGTCCTTGACCCGCAGCGCAGCACGGCCGTTCAGCGTCACACCGTCTACGGCAGTCTCGCCGGCCGGCAAAACCAGGCCCGGCTCGGGCACCTGTATCGGGCCAATGCTTCCGCTGGTCGAGGTCGCAAGACCGGACAAATAATTGTAGTTTGCCTCGACGCCGAGCACGACGTCGTCGAACTGCCAGTTGCGCCCGACGAACCCGCCGAAACCCGAGCTTTGTCCGTTGACTTTACCGAACAGGTTCAATTGGGACGCCGGCCCTTGCAGCGTGGTGTTGCGAAACAGGTCATTGGTCTGAGTAGTCGCGGTGCGCCCATAGTCCGTGTTGGTCCATGATTCGCCGACCTGACCGCCGACGTACCAGCCGTCCCAGTTTCTGGTCGGCGCGCTTGATGCCGGCAGCGTGCCGCGAAGAAAATCGGGCATGTCGGCCGCCTGCGCGCCGGTCGCCACTGCGAACATCGCCGCCGCCAGGAAAAATCTACGCATTGCAACGCTCCGATCGAACACTCTGGACCTGCGCGATCATCGCCCGTTAACCTTAACCAATCGTTGTCGCGGCGCGCGGTCTGTGTCGTTTTTCGACCGTATTCCGATCGACGTGACCAAACGAAAACGGCGCGGGAAAATCCCGCGCCGTTAGCAATCATTAACGGATCAGAAGCTCAGCGCTTCACGCTGCGTTCAGCCCTTGCGCATCAGCGGCGGCGTATCATAGACTGGCGGGCTGTTCAGTTCCCAGCGCACGCCGAGCTTCACGTCCTGCGAGGTGATATCCTTCAGCAAGAAGCCACTCTGGTTGACGACGGTCACGCCGTCGAACGAGTTCGTCGGACCGGTCACGCCATCGCCGAGGTTCATGTAACGATAAGCCACTTCGACGGTGAAGCCGGGGGCGACCTTGTAGGCTAGGCCCGCATGGAGGGCCCATGCGAAGTTCCACTTCGATCCGTCGGCGGCGAACGTCGAGGACGGGGACGTACCCTGCCCGACGAACAAGTTGACGCCGTCGTCGCGGAAACCGCTGATGGTGTTGCGCGACATGCCGACGCCGGCACCAACGAACGGGGTTATGCACCACCAGGTTCCGAGGTCGACATAGGCATTGGCCATTGCGACCCATTCGGACTTGCTTCCGGAATAGTTGTCGACTTCGGCAAAGCCGGGGAACGAAGCGTTGAGCGGGCTGAACTGCGATCCGTGGAAGTTGGCCTTGCCGCGATATTCACCGGTCACGTCCGCCCGGAACCAGCTGTTGAACCGGTAGCCGACACCGATGTCGTAAGACGTCGAACTATCGAATCCCATGCCGGTGGTTTGAAAGCCGGCGGGAAACGGCGCGCTCACGAGGCTGAGAGTCTTGACGCTCTGATTGGTCATGCCGATATCGCCACGCAGATACCAGCCGCCGAAATCCTCGACGGGCGGAGGCGCATACTGCATCGGGGGCGGCGCGATGGCCATGTCGGCCGCGAGCGCTGCCGACGACAACAGGGATGCCGCTCCGGCGGCAACGAGGAACTTAACGCTACGCATTGGCTTCGTCCTTTTGCCCGGTGAGGCAGACAACGGAGGCCTCACTTCAAAAACTCATGGACGGACGATGCCAGCAAATACTTAAGCGCCGCTTAACCCTAATTTTTAAGGTTGATAATTCTGGAAATCGCACGCGCCAATACCGATAAACCGATCAAAGATGGCGAGATCGCCACAATTACTAACAATGTGTTGCTGAAAGCGCGCCGCGAAGCCGCTTCGTTACGCACGCTTCGAAGCATAAAAACTTCGGTGCGCTGTCTTCGATGCGAAGTCTTTTAGTGCGAAGTTTTGGGCATCTTCGGCAGAAACAGCGCGAGCAGCCCGATCGCCGGCAGGAACGCGCAGACCTGATAGACGAACGCGATCCCGGTGTGGTCGGCGACGCGGCCGAGCACGGCGGCGCCAAGACCGCCGATGCCGAACGCGACGCCGAAGAACATGCCGGAGATCATCCCGAAGCGATGCGGCATCAATTCCTGCGCGAACACGATGATCGACGATGTCGCCGACGAGATGATCAAGCCGATGAAGATCGTCAGCACCGCGCTGCCGAACAGGCCGGCATAGGGCAGCGCCAGCGAGAACGGCAACGCGCCGAGGATCGAAAACCAGATGACGTATTTGCGCCCGAAGCGATCGCCCAGCGGCCCGCCGAAGAACGCGCCCACCGCGTTGGCGGCCAGGAAGATGAACAGATAGAGCTGCGCGGTCTGGGTCGATACGCCGAATTTGTCGATCAAGTAAAAGATGTAATAGCTCGACAGGCTCGACACGTAGAGCTGCTTGGAGAACAACAGCGCGACCAGCACGCCGAGCGCGATCTTCACGCGGCGCGAATTCGGCGCGTCCGGATGCGGTGCGGCCGCCGTGAATTTCCTGCCCGAGATCTGCGGCTTGTACCACCGCCCGATCTGCCACAGGATCACGATGGCCAGAAACGCGATCGAGGAGAACCAGGCGATGCTCGGCTGGCCGAACGGCACCACGATCAGCGCCGCCAGCACCGGCCCCATCGAGGTGCCGAAACTGCCGCCGAGCTGAAACACCGATTGTGCGAAGCCATAACGCCCGCCCGAGGCCAGCCGCGCGATCCGTGCCGATTCGGGATGGAACACCGCCGAGCCGAGCCCGACCAGAGCCGCCGCGATCAGGATCACGGGATATTGGCGCGCCACGCTGAGCAGCAGCAGGCCGAAGAAGGTGAATCCCATGCCGATCGAGAGCGAGAACGGCTGCGCTTTCTTGTCGGTGAAATGCCCGATCACCGGCTGCAACAGCGACGCCGTGAACTGGAACGCCAGCGTGATCATCCCGATCTGCCCGAAGTCGAGCGCGTAGGCCTCTTTCAGGATCGGATAGATCGAGGCGATCAACGACTGCATGGTGTCGTTCAGAAAATGCGAGAAGCTGATTCCCGCCAGCACGATATAGGCCGGTCCGGCGGCGGCCTTGGCCAGCGGCGCGTCGGACAGCACGACCGGCTCGGCCAGCACTTCTTCGGTGACGACGACGGACTTGTTCAACGGATGATTCCTGGAAAATTCGCGGCGCAATGCCAATGTCCTACGATGCCGG
>Ga0193742_1002470_pt1 | contig 10615 bp, 9 predicted proteins | sample L2c1metaG_FD_165511 | JGI IMG/M metagenome (GOLD analysis project Ga0193742, IMG submission 165511) | Soil microbial communities from a riparian zone of the East river system, Colorado, United States - L2c1 | ecosystem: Environmental > Terrestrial > Soil > Riparian zone | place: USA: East River... | reverse complement strand
CGAGCACTCCCTCCACCTCGCCAACGAGCTCTCCAAACTTCCCGGCAAGCTCGAGTCCATGCTCGCCCTCAACTCCCCCACCGCCACCGGCATGTCCGAAGGTGTCGCCGCCCCCTCAAAGGTCCCGTCGGGATCTCCCTCCATGGCCGCTCCCTCCCCATGGACCGGCGTCGAACGCCGCAGCGGCCCGCGCCTCCCCCTCGACGAGCAGTGCCAGCACCTCGCCCGCCTCTTCCACTCCGCCAACGACTTCCTCTTCCTCGGCCGCGGCATCCACTACCCCATCGCCCTCGAAGGCGCCCTCAAGCTCAAGGAGATCTCCTACATCCACGCCGAAGGCTACCCCGCCGGCGAGATGAAGCACGGCCCCAACGCCCTCATCGACGAGTCGCTTCCCGTAGTCTGCATCGCCACCAAGGACCCCAACGACCCCGCCAGCGTCCTCAAGTACGAAAAGACCCTAAGCAACATACAAGAGGTAACCGCCCGCAGCGGCCGGGTCATCGCCATCGCCGTCCAGGGAGACGACGAGATCAAGAACCTGGTAGAACACACCATCTACATCCCCCAGGCCCCCGAACTCCTCCTACCCATCCTCGAAGTAGTCCCCCTACAACTCCTCGCCTACCACATAGCCGTAAGAAGAGGCTGCGACGTCGATCAGCCTAGAAACCTGGCAAAATCGGTAACGGTCGAATAGAATCGCCGCCCTCTTCGAAGGAGGAGGAGGTATGCCAAATTTGGGACAATCACTGGAGCTTTTTTTATAGACGGCAGCCCTGAAGGCATGTTGACTGCAGAAATGTTTAATTGGACTGGGCATGTCCTATTAACACCTCGCATTAGGTTGTCTGAGGCTCTAAAACGTCCAGAGGCCAACCTCACCGGGGTATATATCTTGGTTGGCGACAGTGAAGATAGCAACCTTGTGCGTGCATATATAGGAGAAGCCGAGGATATTGCAGACCGGATTCGTAGCCACGATACAACTAAGGATTGGTGGACCCAAGCCGCGCTGATTACAAGCGCAAAAAATAGATTGAACAAAGCTCACGTAAAGTATCTCGAGTCTAGACTTGTCGAAGAGGCAAAAAAAACTGGCAGGATGAATCTTGAGAATATTAAATCTCCGCCCCGACCATCTCTCTCCGAAGCTGACCAAGCAAACATGGAACAATTTGTTGAGCGTGTGTTGACGGTGCTTCCAGCAATTCGGATCGATGGATTTCTTGTGAAGACTCGCTCAGATCCAAAGGCTGCAAATGTTAATACTTTAGCCTCGTCATCGACGGTCGCCTTCGTATTGAAATCAGGCGAACACAGTGAATATGGCCCTGTCTATGGGCGTGCGTATCTCAAAGATGGGGAATTTGTGGTTCAACCAGACTCAGTGGGTCGTTCACGATGGATAGGAGTTTAACACTCTTACCAGAGATTGTTCGACGAGTTTGGTCGAAAGCGGAGTCTATGGTCTAGATGGTACACAGCGAAAATTCATAAAACCTTATGCGTTCTCGAGTACCAGTGCCGCCGGTGCTGTTTTAAACGGCCGTGTGACCGCAGGTCCCAAAGACTGGGTGCTCGAGTCTGATCCAACTAAGACATACAACAGTGGGAAGCTGAACAACTCGGAAAGGAATAACCGGGGGGGTGGCCCATACATAACCAATCTAGGTTCTATTCATGCGCGGGACGGGTGGCCCACATCTAGAATCAGGTGCCGCAACCTCGGCTAAAGTCTCACCATGCCCACATCTCCGAATCCGACTGAACACGGCGAACTAGAGCCAGTCTCAGAGTCAGTCGTCGCCAGAGTCAGACTCTTCATAAATAGCATGAAGCTGCTTCGCGAGCATCGATGCAAGCAATTCCTTCATGGCCTTTAGATCAATACGTCCTTCTGCCAATGCATCGTCTGCCGCTTCAAGCGCCTTATAGTAAGGAGTCCTGTTCTTTTCGATCTGTTCGGGAATCGTCAACTTACCCGGAAGGAGTGTCTTCAGGCGAACACATAGGACGAGGTAGGACACAGCACGAGAGGTGCGGCCGTTTCCATCCGTGAATAGATGAATCCAGTTCAACCGCCACATCACATAGGAGGCGAGATGCAGCGGACTCTTCTCGGTCCATTTTTCGTTGATGTAATCGCAAAGCTCTTCAATTCGCTCAGGGACCTCAAAGGCCTGAGGTGGGGTATGCCGGCTCCCCCAATCTCGACACCTGAGGGTCGCCAGACGCCTGCGCTGGCCGAAATACCATCTAATGCTGCCCGGTGCAGAGTCAGTATGTGCGAAGGTCGTAGCTTAAACGGCCGGTCGGGATCGAGGAAATATCCGACCATCTCCTCGATCTTGAGATATTGCTGAACAGTGTTGAAAACTTCAAGACGCGCCAACTGGTCAGGATCACTGACCACAGTAGGTTCCAAGGCGCGACTGTGCCGAGTTTCATCCGCCATCAGCGCGCCTTTAGGCCCGCCTTAATACGCTCATCTGCCTCGACCACCATCTCCCACGTGATGCGATCGTTCTCTATTTTGGCGTTACCATAGGCAAAACTTCGCCGTTGTGCCTGCCGCTCATCATCAGAGAAAGAGTGACGCCGCGCCGCCTCGACTAATTTCGTTAATTCTTCATTCATAACCATTTACCTCATTCGGACCGGATCGAGAGCAGACGTCGAATAACACTCTACTCGTTGAATCCTAGCACCGTACTAATTGTGGATGCTCCCGACACCAAAAAGTTACGGGTAGAACGTCAGGACGGGTGGCCCACATCTGACCCGCTCCGCAAGAATCGGGTGCCCCTATCTCGATTTTGAGATGTGGCATTCGAGCGAAGCTCGAACCGTTAACCATCCAAGCGTAAAATGCCACCCATGGCGACCCCTGTCCCCACCCTCTACGAATGGCTCGGCGGCTCCGAACCCCTCCGCGCCCTCATCGAGCGCTTCTACCAGAAGGTCCCCTCCGACCCACTCCTCGCGCCCCTCTTTGCCCGCATGCCGCCCGAGCACTTCCAGCACGTCGCCGCCTTCCTCGGAGAGGTCCTCGGCGGCCCCGCCGACTACTCCGCCCGCCACGGCGGACACGCCGCCATGATCCAGCACCACCTCGGCAAGGGCATCACCGATCAGCAGCGCAAGCGCTGGCTCGATCTCCTCCTTGAAACCGCCGACGTGCAGGGCCTGCCCTCCGACCCCGAGTTCCGCTCCGCCCTCGTCGCCTACCTCGAGTGGGGCTCCCGCCTCGCCGTCCTCAACTCCGCTCTCCCCGCCGACACCCCCGTCGAGCCCGCCCCCATGCCCTCCTGGAACTGGGGCGTCCCCGGCGGTCCCTACCAGCCGGAACCATCGTCCGACTCCAACTCCTGATCCCTCACTTCAACTCCTTACAGCTCGAACTCCCCTTCACCCCCGGAAACCCCGAGGCAAACGTCGTCCCTCCCCCCGCCTCCCACCACGTAAACTGCGCCGCCGCATACTTCGCCCCCGACCCCGAAGGCACCGTCACAAACACCATCGAGTTCCCCTTCACCGGAACCACCGCCAGGTGATTCCCCGCCCCATTCAGGTACTCCACCCCAAACATCCCCGCAGGAAGCCCCATCTTCTCTCCCTGCACGTCGCACTGGTACCGCACCGTCTTCCGCTGAACCGCCTCGTTGCCGTTCAGGTGAATCGTCAGTTCGCTCGCCCCCGCCGCTGCTCCCCACCCCATCGCCACGACCAACGCCAATCCGATCGCTCTCATCGTTCCTCCTCCGCCACCTCGGTGACGGCATCACCATAGCCCATTCCCTCGCCACGTTCCACTAAAGAAAGCCCGGCAGTCCACCTCCGCAATTCCGGGTGCATTCCGGGTGCCCCTCTTGACCCCCCTGATAGACTCGAGATGTAGAAAAAGAAGGGTCCGGCCAAGCCGGACCCTTTCCTTCTTAACGAGAGCTGAGATCGAAGTCTTGGGAGAACCGGAGATTGAGGTCCGGACCTAACTTCGCTCGATGGAAGACTTTGCACACTTTTGACGGGGGGACCCCCCGCCTCCACCCTCACAGATTCTTTACGAGCAACTCGATAGCATTCCCTTAGTGAAAGGGAGGCATACCAATGCCGAATGTGCACGGTATCGAGTTCAACGTGAATCAGGCTGAGCTCGTGAAAGATCTAATTCGCGAACTATTGAAGGACGGCGACTGCGCCGTCTATGCATTACGCAACATGAAGCCAAACGGGGAGCTGCGAATGGCTCTGGCACATCCAACTCCAGGACCCAGGAGAGCCAATGGCGTCTTCCTGCGCATCCGCCCCGGAGCCAGGGAAGCGATCATCGTGCGTCCGATGAACGCAAAGGCCGGTGAGAAAAACATGAAGGTGACCAAGCTCACGCAGGCTGAAAACCTCGAGATCATCCGCATCTGGCGCAAGCAGACCAGGCCCCGCGGACTCTCTCCCACGAAGGCAGAACCCGGAAGTCAAAGAACGCTTCCCGTGGATCAGGTCCAGGCCAGTCAGCCGCAGTTATAAAGTAGCCCCACCTCAAAGTCAGCCCTCCCCCGTAGGCCCGCCGTCGCGACAGACTCATCGCCGCGACGGCGGGGCAGTCACGCGACCGTGCGAACCGTCTTCCTTCTCCAGCCCCTGGAATCCACCACGGAATCTAAGCAGGGCACCCCGCATCCATCCAACTCTTGAAGAGCGAAACCCGCTCCGCCGGCCAGGGCTCGCCCGGAGGCATCGAGCCGTCCGCGACCGTGCCGTAGACATTCTGCGCGTTCTCCGGAACACACATCCACGCCGGATCATCCAGCGCAATCCCCATCGGTGTCATGCATTCAATGTCCTCCTCCCGGAAGAGAGGGCGGATATCCGTGGCAAAACTGAGAGCCATAACTACCTCCTTGATGGTCCCTCCTTAGGATGCATCCGGAGTCCATGCCCACTGCCTGGCGGATGGGGCGGTGGCCCATACCTCCAACTCACCTGGAATGGGTGCTCCACTCGCGCGACCTCATCGTACATGAAGTTTCCTCGGCAGCTGGCGATCGCAATCAGCTGCTGAAGAATCTCCGGCCCCGTGCGAACCTTCAAGTCCTTGATGTATCCCCACGAATTTCCAATCGGCGTATCGCACTGCCAGTCGCTGGGATACGGCCACTTTGGCGATCCGCCCGCAGTTTCGAACGCCTGAATATTCCCGAACAGGTAGGCCCACTGCTTCGTCGCAATGCACGATTCGTACCCCTGCTCCCTGGCGCGATTGTAGAGACCTCGCTCCGGCGCGCAGCTTCGTGTGCCACTCCACATCCGTCGCGTACATCCAGTGCGCGTACCACTCGCAGTGATGAGCGGGAATAGCATAGAGACCCCAATGAATGAAGATGCCTACCTTGGCATCGCGAAACCACTTCGGAGTGTGGAAGTTGTCGCGCAACGACTCCCACGTAGGCTGCACGGACCTGGCAGATCAGGCTTCGGCATCGCAAAAGCATCCCTGCTTCCAGCCGGAGCGCCTGTCTGCGCCAGCAGCTCCGGACCCAGAGAATCGAAGAGGGAGACTCCACCGAGCGCGCCTGCCGCCGCGAGCAGACCGCGTCGTGTCATTCTCATGTGCGAATAATATCCGCATGAAAATGAACCACACCCATGTACGCTCCTCGGGAAAAGCAAAAAGGCGGCCCGCATACCGCGGAACCGCCTGCTGCAATCACTTCCCTGCAATCACTTCAAGGAGACTAGGTGTTCTCGGGAGCTACACTCTTGAAGCCGTAGGTCTCGTACCGGACGTTCATCTTGCCGTCCTCGACCCGCACGACGGTGAAGCCTTCCGCCGTCCCCATGTGCGTTCCCTTCCACCAGTTTCCACTGACCGCACCACCCGTAACGTAGGGAACGCCATGCCAGGTCACCTGCTCCCAGATATGCGTGTGGCCCTGCAGCACGCCGATGACGTTGTAGTTGTCGAAGATCTTGAGGACCTCCTCCGAGTTGTTTACCGATATTCCCCCGCGGCTGGTGCGATGATCGATCGGCATCTTGACGTAGGAGTCCATCGCCGTCACCAGGGGAATATGGGTCGAGACCAGCACCGGCGTCTTGGGAGCCAACTTCGCCAGGTCCGCAGCGATCCACGCCAGCTGCTCCTCACCGATGTGTCCCGTATACCCGGAGGCATCACTGTTCGGCTGCACCGAATCCAGCACCAGGAAGTGAACGCCCTTGTGGTCGAAGCTGTAGTAGGCGCGTCCAAAGCGCTCTTCAAACATCTTCTTGCCGTAGCTCTGATCGCCCTGGTTGATCGAGCCCTTGCTCGAGATGCCGAAGCAATCGTGGTTCCCGCAGGTGTGGTAGACCTTCAGGCCGAGATCCTGCTCTGTCTTGCTATAAAGGTCGAAGATGGACCCGGCCCGCTCCTTGGATACATTCATCGCGTCGAAGACGTGATCGCCGCCCTGGAGCGTGAAGTCTGCCTTGAGGGTTCGCGCCTTCTTGAAGGCCATCTCGCAGCCCTGCGCGGCATTGAGCTCCGGCTGCAGGTGCGTATCGGTCAAGAAGAGGAACTCGAAGCTCTCAGGCTTGGTCGCCGCCAAAAGACTCGGAGCATGGAGAGCTGCAGCCGCGGCGACGCCTCCGGTAAGGGAGAGGAACTGTCTGCGATTCGGGGAGAACATAGCAGTCAATCTACTGTTTTAGAAAGAACCCAGTGTTAAATTCTCGCCGATCAGCCTATTGCCGTCATTCAGCACGCAGCTACAGCGTCATTCTGAGTCGGAGCCAGCCATCCTGAACCGGAGCCAGCCGTCATTCTGAGCGCAGCGAAGAATCCCTGTCTTCCGATCTTCGATGCCGCTACCAGTCTTCGCAGGGGGTCGACCTTCCCACCGCTGACGACTCGATTTGCCTTCCGAAAGATCGTTTGAAGGGCCATTCATTTATATCGTGGCACGATGTAGTCGTGCCACGACATAAATATGGAACTCGTTTTCGACCTGATTTAAATCTTTTCGCCTTAACTTAAAAGGCCATGCGGTTTTTCCGCAGGTCGACGTCTTGGGCTACCATCTGGGGAACCTTCTTGACGTCATCCGGGGTCTTGAAGTCACCACTCTTCTCCCGGTAGGCGACGATATCCGCGGACTGCTTCGCGGTAAATCCAAGCTGGCTCTCAAGCTCGGCCGCTGTGGCCTTGTTCATGTTGACCTTCGAGGTGGCCGGAGGAAAGTTCTTGGCCAGGTATTCGAGGATCTCGGTAAAGTCCTCGTCAGAACCGGCAGCTCCGAGTCCGGACATCTTGGTGATGGTCTCTTCCCATCCCTGGCGATCCTGTCCGTTGGCGAGGACGATGCTGGGCGTGTGGCATTTGCTGCACACCCTGACAAAGGTCGCCTTGCCAGGCCCCTCCGGAAGCTTGTCGCTCGCTGGCGGAGCTGCGGGCGGAGCCTGCTGGGCCTGAGAGTTCTGAGCGAAGACCGTGGGAGCGAGCGACACCGAGGAGGCTGCAATCAGTCCGGCTCCCAACAGAAGGACTCCGATCCAGACTGCGCGTAAGGAATTGTTCTTTTTATCCATATCCCTTTTCTAGAACATCAATCCATGGATTGACGAGCGTTGATTTGCAGAACTACTGAAACAAACGATCCAAACTTCCGACGAAGTTCCTGTCCCTTCGATGCCGGTCCGCCTGAAGACGTTAGCTATCCTCTTCCATCGTAAGCCGGAACACTTTCTCCGGCGTCGAAAAAAAGACTGCACCGGAAGAGAGGCTGCGCGAAGGACAGGTCTTCCTTCGCGCAGCCGCCGTGTTTTACCAGAGAATCTTCAGCGCAAGCTGCAGATCGCGATTATCGATTGAGGTTCCGGTAATGGTGCCAACATTCGCATTCGAGATGTTGGAGTTGGGATTCCCGAAGTTGGGATGATTGATGATGTTGAAGGCTTCGGCACGGAACTGAGCGGTCAGCCTTTCGTGGAGCGGGAAGTTCTTGATCGCGGAGAGGTCGACCGACGCTGTTCCCGGGCCACGAAGCGTATTTCTGGTCACGACTCCCTGAACGGTTCCTTGGGTTCCTGCGGGAACCGTCGGATCCGCGGGAAGGACATACGCCGAACCGTCGAACCAGCGATTCGGAGAGGGATCGGAGAGCTTTCCGGTCGTCCTGCCGGGGGCCAGGTTAACGCGCTGAGGAACATACCGGCCGCAGAGGCAGGATCCGGTTCCTGCGGTAACGCTGTAGGGATAGCCGGTCCGCAGCTGAACGATGTTCTGGAGCTGCCATCCGCCGGCGAAGAAGCTCGCGACGTTGTTCTGAGCCCAGCGCTGCCCCTTGCCGAAGGGGAGATTGTATCCCCAGCTTCCGACGAACCGGTGCGGGGTGTCGAAGTTGGAGTAGGAGCGATCGAAACCGAAGAAGCGCGAATAGGAGGTATCGTTCGAGTCCGCCTCTCCGGAGTTGTTATCTAGGTTTTTGGACCACTGATAGTTTGCAAGATAATAGAGACCCTTGTCTGAGCGATGTTCCACCTTGACGGAGAGACCGTTGAAGGCAGCATTGCCTACGGTAGCGCTGGTCAGCATACCGGGACCAAAGGCCGGGAAGGGACGGGGTCCGCCGGGGGTGACGCCATCGACCTGGTTCACGATGTCCTGGTTCTGGTCATAGCGCTTCCAGAGCTTGTGGGTCGTGCTTCCGGTGTAGGCGAGCTCGAAGAGCGTTCCATGTCCCAGATCCTGCTGAACGCTCGCGGTCCACTCCTGCGTATAGGGCACGCGATTGTTAGGCGCAACACTGAATGGAGGCGGGATGAGCGAGATGGCGTCGATGCCGGGCATCAGCCCTTGAACGTTCTGGTTGTTGAGTGACGCCTGGAAGTAGAGGGGAGCCACGGTGCGGGTGAACTGCAGCTCGTTGGTATTGGTGTTGTCGTAGTAGACGCCATAGCCTGCCCGGAAGACCGTTGTGGGAGTGGACTGGAACGCGATGCCGACGCGCGGACCGAAGCCCATCTTCATCGGCTTGATGATGCCTTTCGGGAAGAAGCCGGGCGTGGTATTCACGAGTGGAGCGAGAGCGGAGGGGATGTTCGCAGGAACCTGGTGGAAGGCGATCTTTCCGGACTCGGGATCGAAGCTGCCTTCGAGCCCATCTTTTTCAACGAAGGGCGATGCATACTCCCAGCGAAGACCAAGATTGGCGGTGAGGCGGCTGTTGACCTGCCAGATATCGTTGACGAAGACGCCATAGGTCTGGTCGTTGTAGTGACCCAGCGAGGTTCCGGAGCCTGCCGCGCAGGAGCTGCAGAATCCGTTATTGAAATCAGAGATGGAGTTGAAGGTGAATGCTCCACGCGAGGTGGTGTCAGCGAGCTGGGTGATCTGACGGTACTGGAACTGGAAGCCCGCGCGAATGGTATGCCGCCCGAAGACGTCGCTGACGGTATCGCCGCCACTGTAGACATTTTCGGTATCGCCCTGCGAGTTGCCGCCTTCGCCGATTCCCGAATAGCCCGTGATCGTAATCTGCGGACGTCCAAACTCATTGGCAAAGACGCCGCCCGAGATATTGGTGAGGCCTGCGTCCTGGACCCAGTTTTTACCCGCGATCGGATTGACAGGCAACGTGAATCCGTAGGTGCGGTTGTAGCCGAGACGAACCTCGTTGACCAGCTTCGGGGTGATGAGGAAGGTGTCGCCGATGCTCAGGTTCTGTCCCTTCTGGGGGTAGCTGGTTGAGGTCTGGACATCGGGTTGGTTCTCGGACGAGTTGTAGTTGATGTATCGCTCGAACAAGGTGTGCCGCGAGGAGAGGGTCTGGTCGGAACGGACCATCCACTGGTCGTAGCTGTCCGTAAGATTCGAAACGGCGGAGTAGTTGTTGGTTCCGCAGGTGGTGCAGTTCGGAACAGGAAAGGACGCCTTGAGCACATTGGCAAACTGATTGTTTGCGGCGGCGAGATCCGATGAATTGGGAAAGAGACCCTGGAAGCTCTGAGCCTGCGAGGATCGGAGTCCTTCATATCCTGCAAAGAAGAAGACCTTGTCCTTGACGACCGGGCCGCCGATGGTTCCGCCAAACTGGTTGCGATGGTAGACCGGCTTGTGAGGAGCGGTTGCGTAGGTAGAGAAGTAGTTGCGAGCGTCGAAGAAGGAGCTGCGCGTGAATTCATAGGCCGATCCGTGGATCTGGTTGCCGCCGGACTTGGTCACCATCGAGACAACGGCCTGGCCCTGACCGTACTCGGTCGAGAAGGTGCTGCGAAGAAGATTGAACTCCTGGATGGTATCGACCGAGGGTTGAATGGCAAGCGTATTGAATCGCAGCGAGCGGATGTACACGCCGTCCATGACGTAGTTGGTGGAGCTGGCGCGTCCGCCTTCGACCGTGATGTAGAGGCTGCGGTTGCCCACCTGCGCGGGGTTGCCGGTGTTCGCCGGTTGTGCGGGCGAGACTCCCGCGGAGAGGGTCGCGAGCTGAAGGACATTTCTTCCATTCAGCGGCAGGTCGTTGACCTGCTTCTGATCGATGACCTGGCCCACCGTCGCCTCGCTGGTCTGCAGCTGCTGCGCCTCGGAGGTGACATCGACCGTCTCGCTGGCTTCGCCGACGTTGAGGGTGAG
>Ga0193742_1002468_pt1 | contig 10617 bp, 13 predicted proteins | sample L2c1metaG_FD_165511 | JGI IMG/M metagenome (GOLD analysis project Ga0193742, IMG submission 165511) | Soil microbial communities from a riparian zone of the East river system, Colorado, United States - L2c1 | ecosystem: Environmental > Terrestrial > Soil > Riparian zone | place: USA: East River... | reverse complement strand
ACCGGCCGGGTCGTTTGGCGCCGCGGCGCTGCGCACGGTCGGGAAACCGAGGCCGCGCAGATAAATCAAGACCTCGGCTTCCAGCAGATCTTCCGCCGACATCGGCAGCTTGCGGCGTGCCGCATCGCCCCGTGCGAACAGCGACGCCACGCCGTGCGACATCGACCAGATATGCAGCGCCATCATCAAAGCCGGCGGGCGCGGCGTGCCCGCCGGCGCCAGTGCTGCGAGGCGCTCGGCAGCGGCGCGGATGACAGCGAAGGCGCGCTCGCTCGCTGCAAGCAGCGCAGGATTAAGGTCGACCGGGAGCCCCGATTCGAACATCGCCGAATAGAACGCCGGCTCGCCGCGCGCAAAAGCAAGATAGGCCTTGCCGACCCGCTCGAACGCGGTGACGGTATCCGGACGTCCGTCGTCCCACGCCGCCGCCAACGCTTGCTCGAATTGCTCGAAGCCGCGTTGGGCGATGCTGGAAAGCAGTTCCTCGCGGTCGCGAAAATGCCGGTAGGGTGCTGCGGGGCTGACGCCCGCCAACCGTGCGGCATCGGCAAAGGTGAACCCGGCAGGGCCCTTCTTCGCGATCAGGTCGAGCGCTGCCCGTTGCAACGCCTCTTTCAAATTACCATGGTGGTAGCCGCGCTCGGCGCGGCTGTCTTCCTTGCGCCAGCTCATGTGAAGGGCTTTTACATGAGCCGCCCGCAAAGGTCACTAGAAACCGCCGCCGGCTGTTAGTACTCCAGCCTGCCCTGCAGCTCGGTAAATCCGGCGGCCGCCTCCTGAACATCGGCAGGAAAATCCGACATCTCCTGAACCTGTCGGATTTCGATGACCTCGTTCTCGGAAGCCGGGCATCGCTTGGCCCAGGCGATGGCCTCCTCGCGGCAGGTGACGTCGATCATCCAGTAGCCGCCCAGCACCTCCTTGGCCTCGGTAAAGGGACCGTCGGTCACGACCGGCTTGCCGCCGGGGAAGGAAACCCGGGCGCCCATCGACGGCGGATGCAGGCCGTCGAGCGTGATCAGCACGCCGGCCTCCTTGAGCGCCTCATTGTATTTCATCATCGCGGCAACGGCCTCGGCCGAAGGCATGGTGCCCGCCGCAGCCGTCGCATAGCCCGCCGGTATCGTCAGCATCATGAATCGCATGGTTGGTTTCCTGTAATCTGGAATTGGTCGTGATTCCGCGACATGCGTCATCGCGTGAATCCGGAATGACGATGGTGGATGTGGCTATTTCTTCTCGGTCTGCGCCCGCAAACGGGCTTCCTGATCGCGCAGCTCGGGCGTCAGCGCCTCGCCGAAATCTTCCGCCGAGAAGACCTGCCGGATTTCGACCTCGGCGTCGCCGTCAAACGGCGCGCGCTTCATCCAGTCGACGGCCTCGTCGAGCGATTTGGTCTCGATCAGCCAGAAGCCGGAGACGAGGTCGTTGGTCAGGTCAAACGGCCCTCGGCGCACCGCGGCCCGACCACTGGAATATTTCACCCGTGCGCCCTTCGAGGAAGGATGCAGACCTTCGCCGGCCTGCATGACGCCGGCCTTGACCATTTCAGCGTTGAACTTGCCCATCGCCGCGATCAATTCCGTGCTCGGCATCACGCCGGCTTCCGAATCCTTGCTGGCCTTCACAATCACCATGAATCGCATCACCGCTCTCCATTTCTCCGCCGGGCCATGCACCGGCGCCCATCAACAAGACGATTGGGATTTTGCCGCACCGACAATCCGAGTGGAATTATTTGCGGGGTAATTGCGCCAGCGTCCGATAGCCGCAGGCGGCTGCGAATCCATCCGCCCGGCAGGCGGGCGCCTTTTATTTTGGCTGTCGCACAAAGACGCCGTTCTGATGGGCGGCGCCGAAATAGACTTCGATGCTTTTGACCCGGTCGCCTTCGAAGCGAAAGAACTCGGTATTACGAAAACTCTTTCCACCCTTGGCCACGCACCGATAGGTTACGAAGGCTTCGTCGCCTTCGACAAATATCTTCTCAATATCTTGTTGTTCGATCCAGCCGGTGTCCCAGCAGCGCTCGAAATAGGTCGCCTTGTCGAGCGCGTCGTCATACGGGCTGGTGAAGCGGAAATCGTCGGTGAGAACGGCCTCGACAGCGTTGCGGTCGTTAACGCGGTAGGCCGCGAAGATAGCGCGAATGGTGTCGGACCTTGCCAGGGACATCGCGGCGTCTCACTGCGGAAACAGCTTGAAATACGGCTCGGCCTCTTTCAGCACCCGCGCGAAAGCGGGCCGCGCCTTGAGGCGATCGAGATAGGCCGCAAGCTTCGGGCGCGCATCGCCGATCGGCACCACCTTGTCGGCGTAGAACAGCGCCGGCGATGCGGCACAATCGGCCATGCTGAAGGCTTCCCCCATCGCCCAGGTCTTGGCACTACAAGTCTTGGCAATATAGGTCCCGGCGCCGATTTCCTGTTCGATCATGTCGTAGCACAGCTTGATTCGTGCTCTCGCCTCCTCGACACCCCGCGGATCTTTCTGGGCTTCCGGTCGCAACCGGTCATCGACCATCTTTTGTACCGATAGATGGACGTAGAGATCGTAAAATTGCCCGGACAAGCGGGTCTGCCAGGCGAGGTCCGCCTCGCCGGGGATGAAGCGTGTCCGCCCGGGATAGTAGCGGTCGAGATATTCGATGATGATGCTCGATTCCGGCACGGTCTGGTTCCGCGCATCGTCGCGCAACACCGGAAACTTGCCGATCGGCCACAGTTTCAGCAGCGCCGCACGCTCGGCCTCGTCGCCGAGATTGACCATGTCCGGCGTGAACGGGGTGTCGTTCTCGTATAGCGCGATCAGCGCCTTCCAGCAGAACGACGATAGCGGATGAAAATGCAGCGTGAGCGACATCTGACCTCCCCGAGTGACCGGCGCCGTGGCGCCCTTTTTAACTGATTGCGTTTTACAACTGGTTGCATACTGATATAACTGGTGCGATATTGCAAGCAGTTTTCGCCGTGGCCGTCCAGGCATGGCGCGGGAGAACGAGATGGCCGACACCGAGCGCTCCGGCTGCCCGATCAATCTCACGCTGGAAGTGGTCGGCGACAAATGGAGCCTGCTGGTCATCCGCGACATCATGTTCGGCAACCGCCGGCATTTCCGCGAATTGCTCACCAAGTCCGACGAAGGCATTTCCTCCAACATTCTCGCCGACCGGCTGAAGACGCTGCTCGAAGCGGGCATCATCACCCGCGAAGACGACCCCAGCCACAAGCAGAAAGGAATCTATTCACTCACCGAACAGGGTGTCGAACTGTTGCCAATCCTCGCCCAGATGGCGGGCTGGGGATACAAATATCTCCCGGTCAGCGAAGAGCTCGGCATTCGCGCCAGATTATTGAAGGAAGGCGGCCCGAAGATGTGGGCTGAGTTCATGGACGAGTTGCGCGAGACCCATTTGGGCGTGAAGCGGCGCAAAAAAGCCGGACCATCGGCGGGCGAGCGATTGCAGGCGGCGTACGAGTGTGTCATCGCGAAAAAATAATTCAGATCGCGTCTCCGTATTACTACGGACAAATCTGCACGGCCTTTCGTATCGCTTCATCCGTATCACTACGGATGGCGATCCCGTAGCTGGTGCTGCATCCGTCGCGAGCGATCGCGCGCGCAGGCGAAAAACTCCAGGCAATAGCGGGAGATATCTACCTCCGCTGCTTTCATCGATCGCGCTTTTTCTATCGGGCGATAAGCTGCGCGCCGAAAAGCTTTTACCGTTGCTAAACGCACATGTGCAATCTTGGCGCTCATTGTAAGCGAATACCCTGCCCCCAAAGGTTCCGTTGCGGAACCAGCTCACGGAGCCCGATGTGTTCAACTTGCAAGGCAAGGCAAGGCAAAGGTGCAGAACGCACTTTCGCAGGCGGTCGCCATCAGCAAATCGCAGGCCGTGATCGAATTCAACCTCGATGGAACGATCATCACGGCGAACCAGAATTTCCTGTCCACGCTCGGTTACTCGCTCGACGAGATCAAGGGCAAGCATCACAGCATGTTCGTCGAGCCGGCAGTGCGCGACAGCAACGACTACCGCGAATTCTGGGCCAGGCTCAACCGCGGCGAGTTTCAGGCCGCGCAATACAAGAGGATCGGCAAGGGCGGCAAGCCGATATGGATTCAGGCGTCCTACAATCCGATCTACGATGCCAAGGGCAAGCCATCCAAGGTGATCAAGTTCGCCACCGATATCACCGCGCAAAAGATCCAGAACATGGAAGACGCCGGCAAGATCGCGGCGATGAGCCGCGCCCAGGCCGTCATCGAGTTCAACATGGACGGCACCATCGTCACGGCGAACGATAATTTCCTCGGCGCGATGGGCTATTCGCTGGCCGAAGTGCAAGGCAAGCATCACAGCATGTTCGTGACGCCCGCCGACCGCGACGGCGCGGCCTATCGGGAATTCTGGGCAGCCCTCAACCGTGGCGACTATCAGGCCGCCGAATACAAGCGGGTCGGCAAAGGCGGCAAGGAAGTCTGGATTCTCGCGACCTACAATCCGATCTTTAACGAAGCCGGCAAGCCGTTCAAGGTCGTCAAATTCGCCACCGACGTCACCGAGCAAAAGCTGAAGGCCGCCGACAGCGATGGGCAGATTTCCGCGATCCACAAGTCACAGGCGGTGATCGAATTCAACATGGACGGCACGATCCGCTCCGCCAACCCGAACTTCCTCAACGCGATGGGTTATGTGCTGTCGGAAATCGAGGGCAGGCACCACAGCATGTTCGTCGAGCCCGAGGAGCGCAACTCGCGCGCCTCCGCGGAATTCTGGGAGGCCCTCAATCGCGGCCAATACCAGGCCGCGGAATCCAAGCGTATCGCCAAGGGCGGCCGCGAAATCTGGATCCAGGCCTCCTACAACCCGATCCACGACCTCAACGGCAAGCCGTTCAAGGTGGTAAAGTACGCAACCGACATCACCGCACAGGCCGTGGCGCGCCAGAAGGCGGAGCGGGCAAGGGGCCTGATCGAATCGGTGGCGGCCGGCAGCGAGGAAATGAGCGCCTCGATTCGTGAAATCTCCCAGACCATGACCAAATCCAAGGAGACGGCCGCGATGGCGACGGGGCGCGTTGAAGCCGCGGACCAGCAAGCCATGAAACTCAATACCGCCGCGCAGGCGATGAGCGGCATCGTGCAGCTGATCGGCGACATCACCGGGCAGATCAACCTTTTGGCCCTCAACGCGACCATCGAATCCGCTCGCGCCGGCGAGGCCGGCAGAGGCTTTGCCGTGGTTGCCTCCGAGGTCAAGAACCTCGCCAATCAGGCCAAGCAGGCGACCGACACCATATCGGGGGAAATCGGGGCGCTTAACAACGTCGCGAGCGATGTGGTGAGTTCACTGATGGCGATCAAAACGGCGATCGGCAGCGTCAACGAGTTCATTACCTCCACCGCCGCCGCCGTCGAAGAGCAGAGCATCGTCACCAGCGATATGTCGTCCAACATGCAGCGTACTTCCGCCGAACTGGCCTGATCGCGGCGCCAACCGCCCGCGAAGTTACGCGCGATCTTCGGTCGTGGCTCCGAAAAACTAGCGAAACCGGCGCCGCAATGTCGATGAGACATTGCGGCGCCGGCCGTGCTGCAGGTGCGTTGTTGGCATTTTTCATCCGAATCCTTCGCGAACGCAGCATGCTTTTCGGTTCCAACGCGCCTAAGCTCCACTTGACGGCGACGGTCCGGCGTCGTGCACGCTGAAACTGAACACCGGATCCGGGAGGATCACGTCATGTCGGGATTGCTCATCAATCTGATCATACAGGTCATCAGCGGCGCCGTTGGCGGAAATGTCGCCGCCGGCGCCGCCAAGAATATCGATCTCGGTACGCTCGGAAACACCATTGCGGGCGCCATCGGCGGCGGCGCCGGCGGACAGATCCTCGGCATGCTAATTCCGCTGCTGGCCAATACGGCCTCGACGCCGGATATCGGCAGCATCATCGGCCAGGTGGCCGGTGGCGGCGTCGCGGGAGCCGCTCTCACGGCGATCGTTGGCGCGATCAAGAATAGATCGGCGGCCTGAGCGACACGAGATCGCTGATCCGGGGTCCATCGTGGGCATGGGCTTCGGCTCCGCCGAGCAACATCAAGCGGCGATGCTCCGCATCTCCGCGATGAGATGGTGTTGGGTTTGTTTTGGGGCTCCTTGGGTTCGAGACATCGCGCAGGACATCGGCTATAGCAGCGCAAAATCGATCAACGGCCGATGGACTTACGCCTATGACTCCCTCCTTGCAGAAAGTTGCGCTGGTCACCGGCGCCGCGCGCGGCATCGGACTTGCGGTGGCGAAGCGCTTTCTGGCCGACGGCTGGCGTGTCGCGCTGCTCGACATCGAAGGCGAATTGCTGGATGCCGCGGTCGCAGCGCTTGCCAACCCGGACGACACGCTGGCGCTGCATTGCGACGTCTCCGACGCCGGCGCGGTCCCATCCGCGATGGAAGCGGTGAGCCGGCGCTTCGCCAGGCTCGATGCGCTGGTCAATAATGCCGGGGTCGCGGTGTTCGCGCCGCTCTTGGAAACCTCCGATCGGGACTGGAACCGGGTGCTGGCCGTCAACCTGACCGGGCCCTTCCTGTGCACCAAGGCGGCGGCGCCGCTGATGCGCGAACATGGCGGCGGCGCCATTGTCAACATCACCTCGATCTCGGCGGTACGCGCCTCGACGCTGCGTTCGGCTTACGGCACCAGCAAGGCCGGGCTCGCGCATCTCACCAAGCAACTCGCCGTCGAACTGGCGTCGCTCGGCATTCGCGTCAACGGCGTCGCGCCCGGCCCGGTCGAGACCGCGATGGCGAAAGCGGTTCACACCCCGGAGATCCGCGCCGACTATCACGACGCGATCCCGCTCAACCGCTATGGCCTCGAAGAAGAAATGGCCGAAGCCGTGTTCTTTCTGTGCAGCGAGCGCTCGAGCTACATCACCGGGCAGATCCTCGCGGTCGATGGCGGCTTTGATGCCGCGGGCATCGGATTGCCGACGCTGCGCGGCCAACGGCGGAATGGCTAGAGCCTCCGGCGATGCTAGAGCAGGATGACTTATCTTCGAATCGTCATCCCGCTCTAGTTTATTGTTTGAGCATGATCTTTTTCGGAAAACCGGTTTCCACTTTTCCGGATCATGCTCTAGCGCCTTGTCGCGAGGCCTGCGCTCGACTAATTGTTTTGCGGTCATCGAGCGTCGGGGAGCACGCGCCATGCCAAAGGTCGGCTTGAAGCTTTTCGTTGCAGCGCTGCTATGTGCACTGGCCGCGATGCCGGCACGCGCCGAGGTGCGCATCCTCGGCAGCATGGGCGGAAAGGTCGGCCCGTTCATCGACCTGTTCGACGAGGTCCGTGCCTCCGGCGATCGCGTCGTGATCGATGGACCCTGCATGTCGGCCTGCACGCTGGTCCTCAGCGTGGTTCCAAACGATCGCATCTGCGTCACCCGGCGCGCCGTGCTCGGATTTCATGCCGCACGATCGATGGACCGGCGTGGCCGGTTATATGCCGAACCGGAAGCTTCCGAGCTGGTGCTGGAGGCCTACCCCGCCGCGGTGCGCGGCTGGATCAGGCGCCACGGCGGATTGTCGTCGCACCTGTTGCTGCTGCGCGGCCGCGAACTGGCGGCGATTTATCGGTCGTGCCGGTAAATCATCATCCTTCGAGCGGGCAGTTGACCATCCAGGGAATACCGAACTGATCGATGCACATGCCGAAGCCTTTGGAAAAGAAGGTCTTGCCGAACGGCATGTTGACGTTGCCGCCTTCGCACAGCGCCTTGAATTTTCGCTCGGCCTCCGCCGGATCCGTGACGGTGAGCGACACCGCAAATCCCTGCGGCTTTTGGAAGTGATCCGGCGGGGCATCCGACGCCATCAGGATCTGGCCCTCGATCGACATCCGGGCATGCATGATCTGCTTCTTGCGCTCCGGCGGCGACGGCATATCGGGCGGCGCCTCCTCGTTTCGCAGCAGCATCTCGATCTTGCCGCCGAGCACCTTCTCATAGAACTTGAACGCCGCTTCGCAATTGCTGTCATAGAACAGATAAGGATTGATCTGCATCGCTTGCTCCTTGGTTGGGTGGATAGAACTGAGATGAACACTTACTTCTCGGTAAGCCTTTTCAGATTGGCGAGGCCTATTTCAAAATCCTTGCCGACCATGTGATCCAGATTCATGAATACCTGCATCAGCTTGGATATGAAGGGCGCGGGACCACGCATCACCCAGCTCAAATGGGTAGCATCTTCCTGCGGCAGCATCGTGAATTCGGCGGTGTTGTGGCCCTCAAACGGCTTGAAGAAATCGAGCTTGATCAGGATTTTTGAGGGAACGGAGGCGTCGAGAATTTCCATGCGACCAGAACCGACATTGCTGTTGCCCTCCCAGCCATAGACCGCGCCCTTGCCGCTCTCGGTTCCGCTATAGCTGCGCTTCATCGCGGGGTCCTTGTTCTCGTAAGGCGACCACGAAACCCATTGACGGAAATCGTTGATCAACGGAAAGATCTTTTCCGGCGGCGCCTTGACGTCGATCGCGCGCTCGACGCGGAATGTCGCCGGCTTGCTCGCCGCGAGGATGAGGACGACCGCGATGGCGATCGCAAGCACGACGGCGATGATGGCAATGATTTCGAACATGAGAACTCCGTCTCTGGAAAATATTGGCGGCGCCTGTCACAGCGAAAAGGGCATCAAGGCGCGCAGGCTTCGATCGCGCAACCAGAGCCCGCCCCAGACCATCAGGCCGAGATAAAGTCCGAACAGGACGTGACTGAACAGCGGGCTGCCGATCCGCACATGCGATGCAATCGCGCCACCTAGATAGCCGGTCAGCAGAATAGCGCCGAGGATGGAAGTCGGCGGCACCGCATAAAGCACGGTGCAGACCAGGGTGATCAGCCCGAGGCTGCGCGCCAGCGTCTCGCTCGAGCCGTACCCCATCCGGTCCATCGTTTCGGTGACGACCGGCCACGGCACGAGCTTGATGGCGCCATCGAACAGCAGAAACACAATAACAAGACCGCTGAGAACGCGGCCCGACCAAAGCGCGGATTTTGAAACCGGTGCGGTATCTGAGAGGGTCGGCATGACTTGCTCCATTGGCGATGCTTGATCACTAGACGAACGGAGCGAGTGCGATCCGACAGGGAAACGATTATTTTTTCGAGATCGTTGCGCGCGGGTGTGGGTGCGCTTCTCCCCCCTTGCGGGCGAATAACCCCGCCGCTACTTCCCCGCCTTCACGTTCTGCGGCTGACTGTCGCGCATCAGGCGGTCGAGATGCATGCGGATGTGGGCGGCTTCCGCCGAGGTGTTGGCCAGCGCAATGGCGCGGCCGAATGCCTCACGCGCCTCGTCATTGCGGCCGAGCTGCATCAGGAACGCGCCGCGCACGCCGAAGAAATGAAAATAATTCGACAGGCGCTCAGCCAACGGCTCGATCATCTCCAGCGCCGCCTGAGGCCCCCGCACCTTGGACACCGCGACCGCGCGATTCAAGGTCACCACCGGCGACGGCTGCATGATCTCGAGCGCGCCATAGAGCAGATCGATCTGGGTCCAGTCGGTGTCTTCGGGCCTGGCGGCGCGGGCATGCAGCGCCGCGATCGCAGCCTGGACCTGATAGGGCCCGGCGCGGCGATGGCGCATCGCCTTGTCGATCAGTGCCAGGCCCTCCGAGATCAGCTTCTGGTTCCACAGCGAGCGGTCCTGATCGTCGAGCAGCACGAATGCGCCGCCAGCGTCGAACCGCGCCGCCGCGCGGGCATGCTGCAGCAGCAGCAGCGCGGTCAGTCCCATGATCTCGGGCTCACTCTGGAACAGCCGCAGCAACAGCCGCGCCAGCCGGATCGCCTCCTCGCACAGGGGCTTGCGGATTTCCGCGGTATCGCCGCTGGCCGAATAGCCCTCGTTGAAGATCAGATAGATCATCGCCGCCACCGCAATCATCCGCTCGCTGCGTTCCACCGCGCCCGGCGTCTCGAACGGCACACTGGCGCCGGCGACGCGGGCCTTGGCGCGGGTGATGCGCTGTTCCATCGCGACTTCGCTGACCAGGAACGCGCGGGCGATCTGCTTCACCGTCAGCCCCGAGACGACGCGCAGTGCCAGCGCGATCTGCTGCGTTGGCGGCAAATCGGGATGGCAGCAGATGAACAGCAGCCGCAAGATGTCGTCGCGATAATGCGAACCGTCGAGCCGTTCGGCCAGCGCGTCCTCGGCGTCGTCGAGATCGGAGATCGCATCGTCTTCGGGCAGCGGCTCCTGCTTGCGGCCGCGCCGGATGTCGTCGATCGCGACATTGCGCCCGACCATGATCAGCCACGCCGCGGGATCGCGCGGCGGGCCGTTCTGGGGCCAGCTTTTCAGCGCGCGCAAGCACGCGTTCTGGAAGGCCTCCTCGGCGGTATCGAGATCGCGGAAATAGCGTAATAGCGCGCCGACCGCCTGGGGACGCGCCGAGGTCAGCGCGGCGTCGATCCAGGCGGTATCGCTCATCTCGCGATGCTCCCGGGGTTGAGCACGCCGACGGGACGAATTTCATAGGCGCCGCCCGGGTTGGCCTCGCCGAGATCGCGCGCGACAGCGAGCGCCTCGTCGAGGTTTGT
>Ga0193742_1002467_pt1 | contig 10619 bp, 6 predicted proteins | sample L2c1metaG_FD_165511 | JGI IMG/M metagenome (GOLD analysis project Ga0193742, IMG submission 165511) | Soil microbial communities from a riparian zone of the East river system, Colorado, United States - L2c1 | ecosystem: Environmental > Terrestrial > Soil > Riparian zone | place: USA: East River... | reverse complement strand
CGATGGTATAAAGGCCGGCGGAAGTGCCGAAGTATGCGAGGGAGAGTGCCAGGACCTTCCAGTCTGCCAAGGCACGCCATGCGCTGTGGCTGTGGGGATCCTTGATGCCGATTTGCTCCTGTTGGATTGCAGATGATAGCCAATCGCGCTCGTCCGAGGTGAGCCAGGCGGCGTCGGCGGGACGGTCGGTAAGGAAGCGGAAGGTTATGAAGCCGAGCACCAATGCGGGGATGCCTTCGAGGAGGAAGAGCCACTGCCAGCCTCGCAGACCGAGCAGGCCGTTGAGCTGCATCAGGGCGCCTGAGAGCGGCGAGCCGATGAGTCCGGCTACAGGCGCGGCGGCCATAAACATGGCGGTTACAGCCGAGCGATGATTTGCGGGAAACCAGTAGCTGAGATAGAGGATGATTCCAGGGAAGAAGCCGGCTTCCGCGAGGCCGAGCAGGAACCTGAGGACATAGAAACTAATCGGGCCTCGGGTGAAGGCCATCGCGACCGAGACCAGGCCCCAGGTGATCATGACCCGGCCGATCCAGAAGCGAGCTCCGACCTTGTGCAGAATGACGGTGGAGGGCACTTCGAAGGCGAAGTAGCCAAGGAAAAAGATCCCCGCGCCGAGGCCGAACATCTGCGACGTCAAGCCTACATCCTTATTCATGGTCAGAGCTGCGAAGCCTATGTTGATACGATCGAGAAAGGCTACGAAGTAGAGGAGCATCAGGAAAGGAATGAGCCGCCAGGTGATCTTCCGAATCGCACGTTGTTCGAGGAGGCTTGAAGCAGGCGTTGCGGTGTCGCTCATATTCTCCCTTGGCGCGCGTGGCAGACGCTGCTTACCCGAGCTTCCTAATTGTATTCGCAGATGTTCGGTCGAGTTGGCGAGAAGACGTACGATCCTATCCTCAGGCGCTATGAACACGCGCCCCTTGTGTTACCGCGCCAGCGACTTCGAGAAAGTTGTCTGGCAAATCTTCAATAGGAATGATCCCACCGAAAAAGGAGCTCAATGCAGCTGAGATCTAATGGGTGAATGGTTGGATGATGAAGTGAGCGAAGGCCGATGTGCTGAGATATACGTTGGTGACGCAGAATTCGTCGACAAGGAGGAGGAGCGTCATAAGAGTTCATAGTTATCGCCGCCGGTAGAGTAAGTTAGGTCTAGTCAGCTAAATATCGGACTTTGACGCTCACATTGACCATTCGCTTGCGAGCAACTCGAACTGGGAGTTCAATGATCTGTTTTAGAAATTTCGAAGACTACGCGACGCAAAGATTAAGAGTTTGTTACAGAAGCTTTCGATTAAAGGTCTTTTTTAAGCAGCAGCCGATCTAATGGGCTTCGATCTACTGCATCTGTCACTTGTTCGATATCTATTCAAACTAGCCTGGTATTTTGAAGAATTAGAGTTATCACAACAATTCGGCGAGTTTGATCAGGGCGTTGAGTATCGGCCGCACATATAGTGTCAACTTTTTGCAAAGGGAAGGGATAAGAATGAAGCGAATCGTCGCAATACTCGCAATTTTGGTTTATTCGTCAATGTCTGCATTTGGGGCTGAGTATAGGGTGCTAACGCGGTATCCCATTTCGGGTACCGAAGGATGGGATTACATCACAGTAGACAGCGCAGCTCGTCGAGTTTACGTTTCACACGGCATTCGTGTGAACGTGCTCAACGCCGACAGTGGCGCTCTTATCGGGACAATCGAAGATACTCCCGGCATTCACGGCATTGCGATTGCGGGCCGCGAAGGCCATGGCTTTACCAGCAATGGCAAGGAAAACAAAGTATCAATGTTCGATAGTTCCACCCTGGCTGTCATCAAGAAGATCGACACAGGCAAGGGACCTGATGGCATCTATTACGATAAGACATCACAACGTATCTTCACGAATAACCATGGCTCGCACAACATTACTGCGATCGATAGCGCAACAGGTAATGTTGTTGGCACAGTCGAGATTGAGGGAGATGGTGAGGGCGCAGTCACGGGTAAAGATGGGCTTATCTATGTAGCCCTGGAGGACAAGAACGAGATTGCCGTGTTCGACCCGAAGACGCTCGAAGTGAAGCGTCGCATTCCTTTGGAGAACATAAAGGCTCCAACCGGACTAGCTATCGATGTAAAGAACGATCGTCTATTTGTCGGCGGGCACAATAAGACTATGGCGATTCTTGATGGCGCAAGCGGCAAACAGATTGCCAGCTTTCCGACGGGATCGGGCACGGATGCGGCGGGCTTTGATGAACGCAACCGACGCATCTTTGTGTCGAATGGAGAGGGTAATCTAACAGTAATTCAACAACATTCTGCGAATAAGTACGTCGCCCAGGCGCCGGTAATGACCCAGCCGAGCGCCAAAACCATGGCTCTGGATGAGAAAACTGGAAAGATCATGCTTCTGGCAGCGAATGTGATCAGCACGCCCGCTGCAGATCCGAGTAACAAGCCAACGAAGACAATCACGGAGGGAACGTTCTGCGTTCTGGTGGTCGGAAAGTAGTACGGACCTAACGCTCGTACGGAGCGCAGAGAGCTTAAGCTGCTACCTGCGCTCCGTTGTCGTTTACGGATAACCCAAAATGCCCGACACCGAAAATTTCCAATTGAGTAAACGGCGCAAGATCCATCGAGATGGTGAATCGCGTCTAAAACGACACCTCATAAAACAGGGGCGTGACATTCACTCGATCGGTAAATCGCTTCCACTCGGCGGCTGTCACCCGGTCTGGTTTGAGTTTGCCAAGATCGGAGGATTTTTTTGCGATATCGTCAATCCGGAGTATCCGTCCGTCGGTCTTTTCTTTCAGTCTGTCAACAAGGCCTGGCAGCGGCATGCGTTCCCACCGTTTAACTATGGCCATCGCGTGGTCCACTGGAATCATGGCGATAAGATCGTCGTGAACCATTAGTTCCAGACCCTTCTCTTGCAGTGTTGCGTTGTGGCTTCCGTGATGACCGACCTTATAGAAGATGGTGCGGGCCAAAAGGTCCGGGCCAGTGACTATTGATCTCTTGCCTGACTTTGTATCGTCTACCTTCCACTCCAGGTCCTGCCAGCTTAGCCAGTTGCCTGCCTGGGCATCCCCTGGGAAGAGAAGCACCTCACCAGATGTCACTACCTCGATGGCGAGAACAAGACTTGTGTTGTTTGTCGCAGAATCGAGTTGCAGTGCCAGAGTTTCCGACGCGTCCATCCAAGTGGCATCAATTCTTCGCCAGGACTGATCGCGGATATCTTTTTTCGAATCTTCGTCGACGATGCTGCCATCAGCCGATTCCCCGAAATAGTGTTTCTCAAAGAAAGGAACGTGCTCAGCGCGCTCCAGCGGGATCGTGAACCGATCTTCGAAGGGCTCTTCAATCAGATCCTCTCTATCAGGAATGTCTTCGAGGTTCATCGTACGTTGGCCTCGAGTAAGGGAGGTAAGCAACAGGGACTGTGTCCCACCCGGCCCCGCATCGAGCCCATATCCTTCACCTTTCCCAGGAGCAGACTTCTTGATCAACTTTTCATCTTTTGGCGGCCCCAGCACCCAAAAGCGAAAGCCCGGAAGTTGCGGGAGAGTGATGGGTGGTTCGCCAGGTTGGCAGTAGCGTGGGCGACTTCCAGAGAGGTTTTTGGCATAGTCCATTGCGTCTGAGGTCGAACCAGCCTTCGCTCCCATAAAGTCCATGAGACTGCTGATACGCTGTGCCTTCGCAGCATTGCCGCTGAGAGCCAGGTGATTGACCGCCATTCTAAGAGCATTCTCGGCTCTACGGCGTTCCGTTCTTAGTTTGGTCGCGAGTTGGTCCTTTGGATCTTCCGTCCAGGCGACCCAAACATCCTTGACCGCTACTTTATCGAATAAATCTTTCGCCTGGTTGAAGCCGGAGACATGATCCATGTGCTCATGCGTGATTACCAACAGGTCAATTTGGCTGTTCGTCTGGAGGATGATGTCGTTGACGACATCGTTCATTCGTTTTTTTGCATCGGAGGTGCCGACGATGACCCCACAATCGATCAGCATATGGAACCGCTTGCCCTTCTCCGAAGGCAGAGTGATCAGGAAGCAATCACCGAGTCCCTGGCGATACATGCGGACACTCACTCCAGCACGACCGGAGGTCTTTGCGGTGCGAGATTCTCGGGTTGGGGTTGTCTTCTTTGCGGCTGCTTTTTTACGTACCATCATGGATCGCTCCGGTTAGAGGCTGCGGTGAAGCATGGCAAATGGTTCCCGATCGGCGTTTGGAGCGAAGTATGGCTGACCGTTGTCAGTCACCATTCGCATGAAATTGCGCTCGGCTTCGATGCGGCTCTCATTGTTCACCCTTTTTCTAATGGCATAACGGATGCGTTCGTTCTGGAGATCGATCAGCAACGTGCATCCACCGCGGTGAGTGGTTTGTTCACCAGTGTCCGGGTCAGTTACGACGATTCGTTGAACTGCTTCGATCACAAGATCTGTGAGTTCTTGGCCTCGGCTTCCAATACGTCGAGCAGGTCGGACAGAGTGGATCTGCGCGATCGGATTACCGTCGTCAGAGGAAGGGATTCCTCGCGGCACATCGTCATCTTTTTTGAGATAGACACCGAGATCGGCTCCAAGCAGCTTCGCCTCCGCCTGTGTCAAATGGTGCTTGAGCCAGATCCATAGCTTGGCGCCATTAGACCTTGAGACCTGATAAGCCCTTTTTCGATCAGTTGTGAGGTTCCAGGTGAGATCCAGTGAATTGATCATCTGATGAAACTGCTCTGGATTGAAGTTGAACGTCGGTGGTTGCCAGCGAAGGTTCTCCTCAGACACATTGCGCACACCACTCGGAAAGATTCCGCGAGCACGAAAGCCGGAGATGAAAGCTGTCCGGGAGTTGATGCCATCGAAGGGTTCGACGTCGAGATCGGCGGTAACAAGGGCGCGCAGGAAATCGCCGAACGTAAGATCGACAGGTGGGCAGTAGTCCAGGGCTCGAATGCATGTGGTCAATACGTGCGAAGCAGTAAGGGAAGCCTCATTGGCCAGCCGGTTTGTCAGGTCGACTGAGATATCGCCGGGGGGGAGAACTCCTGTGCCGCCAGTGGCAAGGCGCTTCAGATCGGAGGTCCGCGCCTCATACATCTCAAGGAAAGCCTGGAAGACCGCGGCAAGTAAAACGGCTCCGCGATCATGGGCTTCCGTGGCTGAAGCATAGTCAGTTGGTGTGGGCGTCGTTCCTAAAGCGCTTCGCAAAGCCCTTGAACCGTTCGATGCTTGACCAAACTGCTGCGCCAAATCGGCGAGCAGATTATTGTTCCTAAGATCGCCCCGCGTCCTGGCAATCGCGTGTTTCAGCGCTGCCGGAATCGTGAAGTGCTGAAAGAGGGCAACCAGATCGGCGAAGGCTTCATGAAACGCCGCTACATCCAGATTCGTCTGGTACTGATAGTAGCGATGTACCCCGTCGAGAAGCGCGTGAGTTGTCTCGTGTGCGACGACATCGTGTGACAGACAGTTGAAGATGAGGCCGCCGGGAAGGTTATCGCCGGCATTATCGGTATTAGCCTGGAAGTACCCAAACAGAAGAGATTTCTTGGGGGGACTGTAGTAGGCGTTTGCTTCCCTCAGAGCATGGGGGTAGATCCTCAGCCGTTGAACATAGGAGTGTTGAAATTGACCATTTACGCTGTTCCTCGTGAGTTGGGGAGCCCAAAGAGCCCTCCGTCCAAGTGCTTGCTCAAAGCGTCCGATTGTTGTCATCGCGACCGCATAGACCATCTGTTGATGAAACTGCGGGACACCTTCCGACGGGTCGAGCCCATCCGATGCAAGGATGCTGGGGTGATTGAGATCGATGGGCGCGTAGGCGACGTTCGATGAAGGGTCGACATCGATGACCTCCAGATATTCTCCGATAGGTCCCGGTTCCAAGTTTGTCTCCCATGGAACCTTGAGCGTCGTTTGGTTGAGGGATTCTGTATCCAGGCGAAGTCCTAGAATGGGATCGAAGGCGAAGACGCGTAACTTCCGAACTAGAGGGGTTGGAATGTTCGGTATTTCACCGGGAACCACGTTAGTAGAGGAGGGAGTTGGCAAAGTAGGGCGCTGTGAGCGGATTTTGGCGCTAAGCACCTCTCTAAGCGCCTTCGAGGTGGTCGAGTTGTCGAGCAGTGCTTCGACCAGTTGTGCTCGAAATGCATCGGATACATCAGGCCCAGGATTGTCAGGATCGACGCCGGCCTCTCCCAGCATGTTCTGAATCTCCCCGCTCCGCGAGAAGATTTGAGCAGCTTCAAGGTGAAGCATCTGCTGACTGATCGTTGGCTTTGCCGCTCCGAAGATGACTCCGAGAATCGGATCTAATATCGGGATCCCGATGGAATCCTGAGGCAGCTGGGTCAAGGCTGCACTTTGAGCGCAGTCTTGATCCATCGCAAGATGAGCTCGTAATGTCCCGCGACCGAAGTGTTCCCGATTCGAGTTATTTGCAGTGTCGAACAGAGCTTTGCGAACGGCTTCGACTCGCATCCAGGCTTTCGGAAGTTTCTTCAAGTCAGTACTGTGCGCCTGGATCCAACAGGCGGCAGCAGCCGCAATTTGCGGAGTTGCTGCAGATGTTCCAGCCCCGTCGAAGTCAACGATTCCCGTACACGCGTACTTTGCCCATACCGTATTCGGAGTATAGGCGGCTAGTGCGGTATCCATTTTGCTGCCAGGTCCATACGATCCACCCATCTTGCGAGGATCAGCAAAGTCCGCGTAAGGCTTACCATTGGACATGACTCCACATGCGGCGATCACACGCCGGAAGCGCGCCGGATAGACAATGAAACGAGGAACACGGAACTTGAACGGTCCGTAGTTGTTGCCTGCGGCCGTCACAAGCGTAATTCCCGCCTCATAGGCTTCATTGACCATGTCGGCCCATACCTGGGAAGGGATGCCTCCCATACTCATGGAAAGCACATCCACATTGTTGCTGATGGCGTACTCCAGGCCTTGAGCGATCGAGCTATTGGTAAATAACACGACAGAGTTGGCGACTCGAATAGGGATTACCCGCGCGAACGGCGCACCACCGACGAGGTCTTTTGGACTTCCAAAAGGAGAGCCATTGAAAAGACCTCCAGCGAGAATGCTCAGCGTTCCCGTGCCGTGCCCTGGGTTGTTGGGGAATCCATCATTGTATGGATCACTGGCATCGTTTGGGTTGGTATCATTCTCTACGAAGCTGCGCTGAGAACCATAATCGAGATGTGGTGGAAGTACGGAGTGACCCTTGCGGTATCCCGTGTCCAGGTGGGCAATCGTAATAGGATTCTTGGGTTCCCCGACAGCGGAGCGGGCGTTCGCTAGACCAGAATGATCAGGGTCCTGGAACCACCGCCAGTCGAATGGCGTGGGAGAAGGAAAGCCCGTGTTCGGGGGACCCGGCTTGTCGCAAGAGTCTTTCGCTGAGGTTGCACGATAGCCCTTCGCTGCGGCAGTATCCGTTGTCTCATATGTCCACTGTTGCTCGAGATCGGGCTCCGCGAATTCGATTGCTGGAGCGCCGGCAAATCCGAATCCTCTGGAGACTAACCTGTGGCATAGATCCCAGGAATCGGCCTCCTGTGAAGCTTCTGGTATCGTCGCGACGTGCCACTCTGAATTCTTTCCCATTCCGAGGGAGGCGGCTCGATGTCTATCCGGAAAGAGCGGTTCCAGGCGAAAGGGCAGTTTTTCAATCGTAAAGCCCGTGCCCGGTGTTACAGGCTTAGTCTTCAGAAGAAGACGTGGCGTTCTTGTAACCATGGAAACATATCTCCTTGGTTCAGGCCCGGAACCAGATTTGATGGCGGCCCAGCGTAACACAGGAACTGTGAATGTAAGGAAAAATTAGAGCGTCTTGAGTCAGCTAGAAAGTTCGTATCACAGAATCAGGTGAGTGATCTTGCTACGCAGGTGGGAATCGTGCGTCGCTGGCTAGGTTTTAGGCTGAGCACGAGAGTTACCACGACCGATACCGCGAGCATAGCACTGACCACATACAAACCACCGGCATAACTGCCCATTTGTCATTCAACCAGCCGATTCGAAGGGGCTGATGAATCCACCAAAATTGCCAATGGAATTGATCAAGCAATACCGGCAGTGCCTTCGACGCGAAAGAGGATGAGATAGTAGGAATTCATAAACAGGAAGTAGCCGGGAAAGAGGAGACGGTCGTCTAAGCCGAACATTGCGGGTGTCAGACCAATTGTCTTGTTTCATACAAATTGACAGTTGTGGATTCCAAGCTGATCACGCAGGCGTCAGACGATTTTTGGCAGTAGTGGCGATCTGTGCGCAGACTGCCTCTGTTACCTGAGCCGTCGTAGCCGTACCGCCAAGATCACGTGTGTGCAACAAAGGGTTAGCCGTGACATGTTCGACAGCTTTCATCAAGCGCTCGGCAGCGTCGATTTCACCCAGGTGCTCAAGCAACATCACTACAGACCAGAACGTGCCAACCGGGTTGGCCACGCCCTTGCCCATAATGTCGAAGGCCGAACCGTGGATGGGTTCAAACATGGATGGGTAGAGACGTTCAGGGTTTATGTTGGCAGTAGGTGCAATGCCCAGGCTACCGGCCAATGCGGCGGCGAGATCACTCAATATGTCGGCATGCAAGTTTGTGGCGACGATGGTGTCCAGCGATGCCGGACGATTGACCATGCGGGCAGTAGCTGCATCGACCAGTTCTTTATCCCACGTGACGTCAGGAAATTCCTTGGCAATTTGAGCTGCGATCTCGTCCCACATTACCATCGCGTGGCGCTGCGCATTGCTCTTTGTAATCACTGTCAGCAGCTTGCGTGGGCGGGATTGGGCTAGCCGAAAGGCAAAGCGCTGGATGCGCTCGACCCCAACCCGAGTCATCAAGGACAAATCAGTGGCGACTTCGATGGGATGCCCTTGATGCACGCGGCCACCAACGCCCGAGTACTCTCCCTCGGTGTTCTCGCGAACGATCACCCAGTTCAAATCTTCGTCTTTGCAACGTTTGAGCGGTCCGTCGATACCCGGGAGAATGCGTGTCGGGCGCACATTGGCGTATTGATCCAGTCCCTGGCAAATCTTGAGCCGCAGACCCCAGAGCGTGATGTGGTCAGGAATATGCGGGTCGCCAGCGGACCCGAACAGAATGGCGTCTTTGCCGCGCAGAGCATTGAGTCCGCTCTCAGGCATCATCTCCCCATGTTGGCGAAAATAATCCCCACCCCAGTCGAAGTTTTCGAATTCGAATGTAAAAGAACTCTCTGAGCCGGCAAGCGCTTCGAGAACTCGTCGTCCTGCCGGTACAACTTCCTTGCCAATGCCATCGCCCGGGACCGTGGCGATACGATATGTCTTCATGTCTCGAGACCTCATCAAACAGCTAAATTGTACCCGGCCGGTTTCGTACAGCCTGCTGAAGCACGTTATTCGTCCAAATAAATTCCTTCAGATTGATCGTTGCTTTTGGAGTAGCGATCAATCCCAAAAGCAATGGCAATGGGCTTGCCGGCTAAGGGACGTGTGGTGTCTTTTGCCGAAGTTTGCGCAGCGCGGGGAGGAGCTCTCCAAGGGAAACCGGGGCTGCATCAGGGGTGCCGAGGGCGAAGTAGACGCTGCGAAAGAGTTGGTAGAGATCCTCGGCACGGGCGACGGCCGTAGGCTCCGGGTGATAGGTGATAAACGGTGGGCAAAGAGCGTTCTGCGCCTCCTCGATCGTGGAGAAGTCGCCTGCGGCGAGGAAGGCGAAGATAACCGAGCCTAGACTAGTAACATCACCGGTGGTGACGAGGACCGGCTTGTTCAGGACATTGGCATATACCTGATTGAGGGTGGGGTTGCGTTTGGGGACGCCACCGCCGTTGATGACTCGGCGAATCCGCGTACCATGTTGCTCCATGCGATCCAGGATGATGCGTGTGTGCATGGCTGTGCCTTCGATGGCGGCGAAGAACTCGTCGGCTGCAGTGTGGGAGAGATTCCAGCCAAAGGTGACACCGCCGAGCGCGGGATTGACGAGGACGGTGCGGTCCCCGTTATCCCAGGTGAGGCGCAGGAGACCCGTCTGAGCGGCAACATAGTTTTCCGTGGCGCATGCGAGGTCGGCCACAGTAGAACCGGCACGGGCGGCGATGGACTGGAAGATATCGCCCACGGCAGAGAGGCCAGCTTCGATGCCCACGCGATCGGGATAGACAGAGCCGGGGACAACACCGCAGACCCCGGGGATGAGGTTCTCCCGATCGCTGATGCCGATGATGCAGGTCGAGGTTCCGATGACGTTGACGACATCGCCAAGGCGGATGTTGGCGCCGACAGCGTCCCAGTGCGCATCGAAGGCGCCGGTGGGAACCGGGATTCCTGGAGCGAGGCCAAGTCTACTGGCCCACCCGGGGCTGAGAGTGCCGGCGAGTCTGTCGGAGGTCTGGAACCTGCCGGTGATCTTTGCACGGACGCCTGCGAGCAGGGGATCGACGCTGACGAGGAAGTCCTCCGGTGGCAGGCCGCCCCAGCGCTCATTCCACATCCACTTGTGCCCCATGGCACAGATGCTGCGCGGCAATCGATCGGGGTCGGTAATGCCGCAGAGGGTAGCGGCGACCATATCGCAGTGCTCAAGAGCAGTGGCGAAGA